>ERZ795054.3337-NODE-3337-length-12739-cov-160.486597_pt1 | contig 12739 bp, 11 predicted proteins | sample MGYA00375138_ERZ795054 | MGnify/ENA primary metagenome ERZ795054 (study PRJEB30183, sample SAMN05720215) | anaerobic digester metagenome | isolation source: active sludge of municipal wastewater-treating anaerobic digesters | place: USA | collected 2014-12-23 ...
CTGGACAAGATTTCCGGTCTGGTCGCGCTCAATTCGCTGATGGCGATGGTCGGCGGCACGCTGGTTGCCCTTTTGCTCGGCAAGAACGACCCCGGCTTCGTGCACAACGGCCCGCTCGCCGGCCTGGTGGCAGTTTGCGCGGGCTCCGATTTGATGCACCCGATTGGTGCGCTGGCAGTCGGCAGTATTGCCGGCGGGTTGTTCGTGGTCATGTTCACGCTGACGCAAAATCGCTGGAAGATCGACGACGTGCTCGGCGTCTGGCCGCTGCATGGCCTGTGTGGCGCCTGGGGGGGCATCGCGGCGGGCATCTTCGGCAGCAAGGCGCTGGGCGGCGCGGGCGGGGTTGCCTTCATGCCGCAACTGATCATGACGGCGCTAGCCATCGTGGTGGCACTGGCTGGCGGCCTGCTGGTTTACGGGTCGCTGAAGGCTGTGTTCGGTCTGCGACTGGATCAGGAAGATGAATACCAGGGTGCAGACTTGTCCATCCACCGCATTACCGCGACACCGGAGCGTGAGCCGAACTGGTGATTGATGATCGCTATAAATAAAGTCTGCCAGAGTGTAATAACGTCGGTCGGACTAAGCTGGTGTCGGAGAAGATTAAAGCGCTGTACTTTTCTAACTGAGAAGCCTGGGTAATCCCGGGCTTCGTTTTGTACTGAAACGTTCTCTTCAAAGTATGGTCGCGTACCTGCGATTAGCCCAATTTCCGGAAGATCGCACGATACAACTCACGCATTCGTTCCAGGCGTACGAGATCAGGCTGTTCAGGGCCATAGCGGTATTGTTCGAACAGCAGGGTCAGTTCGGTGGCTTCCGGGCGGATATGATCTCTGTAACAGGTGGCCTCCCGGAGAAACTCGCGCGTGTTGGCGTTAAATGCGCGTGGTGTTTCGGCGATGACAAAAAGGCGTTCCATGGCGCGGTAGAACTGCGTGGCACCGATGGTGCCGTTGCCATGCCGGGCTAGGATAACCAGGCGCAGGTAGTCGAAGCGCGTCCGTAGCCATGCCACGGCCTTGACCTCGCGCAATAGCAGAGCGGCAACGACCAGAAGGACAAGTAGTAACAGGACAAACAGACTGGCCATTACCGCTGTGCGGTTTTCTTCAAGCCATTCCTTGAGTTGCTTCCACAAGTCCCCAAGAGCCTGCTTGATCGGCGCCAGTGCTTCGCCGATGGCTTCGTCCAGGCTGGCCATCTGCATGATGGCGCCGGATTGCCATGCGGGCATGCCCGGGCGTTTCGCCGCCTCACGCATTTCGCCGGGGGTTGGCCAGCCGCGCCCCGGGGACATCTCGTACTCTTCTCCAGACTCTCCAGAGCTCGCATTGCCGGCACCTCCTCCGTGTCCTTCACTGGTGCCAGGCACACTGCCACCTAGGTTCTGGCCTGCGTCTTCTCCGTTATGCCCTCTTGCATCATTTCCGCCACCGGATTGCCCTGGCTTTCCGTCTTCCTGGGGCTCCCCCAGAAAACCGATATTGGTCAGCTGCCCATAACGCCATTCCAGACCGAGCCAGGTGAGTTGGGGTGTTGCCAGATACAGCAGGCCGCCAAGGCCAAGAATGATCGATGTGGCCGCCGCGATAGCCAAGTCCTGACCGGCGTGCGTGGCGTTGCCGAGACTGGCCTGACGAATGTCCTGCGCCCGCCGACTGATTTGTTCGGACACCATCGTGAACACGACGGCGATGATGTACGGGATCAGATAGAACAGCATCGTCCAGTCGGCACGGTAATGGGCGGCGGCAAACATGACCATGACCGCCGAGACGAGCAGGCCGAAATGCAGTTGGCGCCGCGTCGTCGTCACGCAATTCAGCGAAGCCTGGAGGACGACCAGCATGTACAGCCCGGCGCGTGGAAAGCCCCACATCGGGATGAAGAGGATGACCGACGCGGCCAGTCCGATGAGAAGTACGAGCTTTTGCTGTTGCGGCCCACTATCATTGGCCTGCCCGTGCTGCCTCCAGCCGACCAGCAAGGTCCAGCCAAAGACCAGCATCCAGAAAAACATCTCGAACCCGAAACTGCCGTACTGGATATCGAGAAAGGCGTTGCAGGCCACCGCCAGCATCAGTGAGGCGAAGAGGCCGAGATAGGCCGGCAGGTAGGTCAGTGGCGCACTCATGCGTTGAACAACCGAACCAGATCATCACCCCGGCGTACCGTCACGCAGTAGGCTCCCAGCTCCAGTAGCGCAGCCGTGATCTCGGTGTGCTTGGTCAATAGTCCAGAGGGGGCCCCTTCCGGCAGAAAGCTTGCCTGATCGAAGACCACGGCGAACAGGTTGGCCTGGCGGGCGTGCAGCGTTGCCAGTGCTTGCAGGGTGTCCATCCAGCGCGGCTGCATTTCGGAAAGGAGTACGACGACCGTTTCTCCGCGCAGGCATTGCGGGCCGATTTCAGTGAGCAGATGGGCGTAGGGTATGTTGCCATCGCAGGCGACCACGGCCAGTTCATTGAGGATGCCCTGGAAGTGTCCGTCGCCGGCCCCGGCCAATCCGCGCAACGCCATCCGGCCATCTCCGGCGATCCGCGTGCGCGTGTTTTGTGCGCAGGCCGCGCGGGCGATGGATGCGGCGATACGTACGGCGTACTCAAAGGTGGATTCCCGACCTGTACCAATATTTGCTTCGGCGGCCTGGTCGAGCGCGATGTAAAGGCAGGCGGAGGCCAGCGGTTCGTATTCACGAACCATCAATTCGTTGAGTCGTGCAGTCGTCGGCCAGTGGACATGGCGCGGGTTGTCGCCACGCCGGTATTCGCGCAACCCGGAGAACTCCGCAGCCCCCGCGCCTTCGGGCAACAGGTAACCGCCACGATGGATCTGGCTCGGGGCACCGCGCAGCGGAAGCGCCAGAATGGTGAAGACATCCGGATAGATGGTCAGTGTTTGCAGCCCTTCACGGCGGCTGAATCTCGCTTCGGTAAGCCCCAGCGGAAAGCTCGACGCCAGGCCGACGGGGCCGAGCCGGTAATGCCCCCGCTTTTCACACAACACCGGCACCTTGAATGCCTGACGCTTCCTGCCCGGCAGATACGTCAGCATGCCGAGCACTTTTTCGCCATGCACCCCCTTGCTGTCGGCGAAACCGACGAAGGGCAGATGATCCACCAGTTCGACCATGAAGCGAGGTAACCAGCCGCGGTTTTCCACGACGACTTCAAATTCGATCGTTTCCCCTTCCTCCGCCCGGCTCGGCCCGCTGCGGCTGACCGATAGTTGCTTGACCAGCCAGCGCGGCCAGGTAAAACCCGTGATCAGCGTGGCGCTCAACAGTGCCGCAATGGCCCACATGAAAGCCTGGGCACGGTTGATCGCGGCCAGATAGGCGACTACGGTCAACGCCGACAAAACCAGTATTTTGCGCCGTGCCAAGAGCCAGTCGGAGATGCTGCCGGAGGCCATGGCTCAGACCGGGGGCGGCAACTGGCTCAGGATCTCGTTCAGGATGTCGCGCGCCGTTCGACCGGCGGCGGCAGCCTGCGGGCGCACGATCAGGCGGTGTTCAAGGATGGCACCGGCCATCGCCTTGACGATGTCGGGCGTGACGAAAGACTGCCCGCGCAGGAGCGCCATGCCCTGTGATCCGCGGGCCAACGCCAGTGTGCCGCGTGGGCTGACACCGAGGCGAAGATCGGTATGCTCCCGTGTCGTCGCACTGATCCGCACCATGTAAGTCGCCACGTCGGCATTGATGTGGATAGCTTTGACCGCTTCGCGCGCCGCCAGGATTTCGGTGTCGCTAATGACCGGTGTGAGGCTGTCGATCGGATGGGACTGCGCCTGTGCCGCGAGGATCCGGAGCTCTTCGTCGCGTGTTGGGTAGCCGACATGCAGGCGGACGAAGAAGCGGTCGAGCTGCGCCTCGGGCAGCGGGTGCGTACCCGCCATATCGATCGGATTCTGGGTCGCCAGCACCATGAACACCCTGGGCAACTCATAGCTGATGCCATCGACACTGACCCGAAACTCCTCCATGCATTCCAGCAGCGCCGACTGTGCGCGCGGCGTCGCTCGATTGATTTCATCGGCCAGCAGGATGTGCGTGAATACGGGGCCGGGGCGAAACTCGAAATCGCTGGTTTTCTGGTTGTAGATGGGAACCCCGGTGATGTCCGATGGCAGCAGATCCGGCGTGCATTGCAGCCGCTTCATCTCGACATTGACCGAACGCGACAGGGCGCGCGCCAGCATGGTTTTGCCGGTGCCTGGCACATCTTCCAGCAGCACATGGCCGCGACAGAGTAGAGAGACGACAGCCAGTTCGATCACTGGCCGTTTGCCGATGATGACCTTCTCGACGTTCGAGATGAGCGAATGAATCGCTTCCATAGAATGCTTCCAGGAGAATGAGGATGGGCGACAGGCCGGACTCAATAATTTAGCGGCATACGAATTTTACTGAAATTACCAGATGTCATCGTCTTGCGTACCTGTCGTAAATGACAGTCGCGATCAATCACGGCCGTGCCGGAACTTGTTGCGGCATGGCAGCGTATTGGCAAGGAGTGCCTGCGGCGTAGCGGGGTTTAACGATTCTGCTGGCACCGGAAATAGATTTCCAAAAAACCTGATGTATTCAATATCGCCACCGGCTCAGACTGAGCGGATCGCACTGTCGAAAGCGTCCAATGCAAGAGCTTGTTTTGTGGGCCATCAAGTTTTATCAACGCTATATCTCGTCGCACAAGGGATTCTGCTGTGCATATCGCGCCCATACGGGCCGGGCCAGTTGCTCAAGCTTGGGCTATCGAGTGGTGAGGCGCTACGGCGCCATCAACGGACTTGTCGTGCTGCGCAGTCGACTTTATCTATGTGGTGTTGCTCATCGTCGCTACTCAGCACCCTGGCGGCGCCCCATGGCAGCTCAGCGCGGTGACTGTGACATCGGGTGCGCCGGTGATTGTGGCAGTGTTCTTGATTACGCCAGTTGCCTGGATTGCGGAAGCTGCGATTGGTCGAGCAAAAACGCGAGGTCAGGAAAGCAGGAGCAGCACGTCCATATTCCGCCTCGTGTCAGTCGCAAGGCGACTGTTCCCTCGCGCTGAAGAGAATCCGGATCGACTCCAGCCTGATACTTGTCGAAGCGGGTTTTGCTGTCAGAATATCGATTTGGCAATTTATATTCTTCGCCCTTAAATCTGATCCGGGTGATTTTTCCGAGCAATTCGTTCGCAGACTTCGACCTTAGGGAAGGCTATCGTCAGAGCATGAAGGAGATTCTTTACAGCGTACCTGGCGATCAGGAGATTCTCTGTACCGATGCCGACCTTGCATCATTTGAACATATTGCCAATGCCTCCACGCTTGACGAACTGGGTCGCGAAGTCCGGAAGATTTCCTATCAGCTGGGGTTTGAGCACTATCTGTACGGTGCACATGTGCCATTACCCAACGGTGAGCGACTTCAATACATTTTCAGCGGCTATCCGGACGATTGGTCGCGGACTTACCAGGAAGCCAATTACATTCGAATTGACCCCATTGTCCGCCATTGTTTGGTGAGCGACTCCAACCTGCCCCTGATCTGGTCGGATGACGTATTTGGAACACCGATCGAAAAAGAGTTCTGGGAAGATGCGCAGGGGTACGGTGTTGCATCCGGCGTGACGATCCCAATCCGTGGGATAAAAGGTGAAGTGGCACTGCTTAGCGTGGCTAATCCGGAACGTGCGTACAAAACCCGTTCCCACGACTTTCAGATGATCGGATCCGCCTACCTGTTGGGGGCCTATGTCCAGGAGGCAATCAGACGGCTCGTCTTCAACAAGGAACTGGCTTATTCTCCGCCAGAGCAATTGAGCCAGCGCGAGCTTGAGTGCCTCAAGTGGTGGGTGTCTGGCAAAACCGTGGACGAAATCGGGATCATTCTTGGCCGCAGCGAACGTACGGTTCGTTTTCACCTGACAAACGTCAAGCAAAAGCTCGGTGTTGTCGGAAAAGCGCAGACCATCGCAAAAGCAGTGAAGCTCGACTTGGTCTGAAGATGATTTCCGCATCGGCGGCGCCCTTCGGCACTGTGTTTCCGGAGCGGAAACCCGTCGCTTCAACCGGGACAATGAAGGTACGTCGAGAGCAGGCCTTTCCATGTACCCATAGCGTCAAAGTTGGCTACAAGCGCGCCGTCATGCGGATTGCCCGAGAAGGCCCTGATCCCGTGGAGGATCATGTAGTTTGGGTAATAGTCCGGCATGCCAAGCTGTGCCAACTCTCTGCATAAGTCACCAAGTAACTCTGGCGTCTTTGTTATGCGGCTGAGCGAAGCATTGAGCTTGTTCTTTTGATCTTCCGGCACATTTGAGAATGTGTTCATGATCAATACAGCCCTTGCCTGACCGGCTGTTTTATCTGTCACGCGTTCGGCATCGAACCGGGCATAAATTCCTGCAAGCGCAAATAATCTCGCAGCCGACTCGTATTCGTTTTTGGCAAGGCAGTCTGCAACGCCTTTATAAAGGTCTGGGGGAGTGAATTTCCGCTTCACTTCAGCAAGCGGAATGCAGTTGATGGCTTGGGTCGATGCAAGGCTTCCTTCTGCGCGGTAATTCGTGATCTTGCCGTTCTGCTCTTTGATGATCCTTGGCGGTTCCGGAATTTGAGCCACCACCAGTGATGAGAGCATGAGTAGTGAAACCAGCAGTGGAGCTCTCGCTTTGCGACCGGTGTTCGGTTGTGTGTCACCGGGGAAGTCGCCGCCGGCGGCAGGGGAGTTGTTATCCATGGAAGTCAAAATTTCAGGCTTGCTTGCATTTCAAAGCGCTTGAGCAGGTCTTGAATGCGAGGATCATTACACCCATTGGTGCGAATGGTTTCATCGATGGCTTTTTCGACAGCTCCGGTACGTTGTTTCAAGCCATCGGCAATTTCTTGGTCTGTTTGGCTCGGATTTCTCTTTTTCAGCTCTTCCATAGCGCGGAAGGTTACAAGTTTGAAATTTGCAAGATAGTTGGACAGGGTTCTCTGGTCAGGTTTGGCGCACCGGCTGGTCGCATAACCGGCTTGAACAAACTGTCCCATGATCTGAACGATATCAAGTTGCTGTGCCGTCGCCAGTGACGGGATCGAAAACGTCAGTGCTGCGACGGCGATATTTATCGGTGATTGGCGCACCTTGGGCTCCATGTGGTTTTCGGAGGCGAAAACAGCTTGGCCGCCCGATGTCTCGCAAGAGATCTCGGGCCAAAGTTACCAGAGGCTGATAATCAATAGCAGCTGTCGAAACCGACAGGTGTCGGGGTCGAGAATTCTGGGTACTCTCGAAACCCCATTATGTCGATACCTTGGGTATTGGCGATTTCCTCCCGTCGATCTTCCGAGATGCCCGGTTTGGCATGTCGGATTCGGCCCAATCATCATTTGCAGGAGCGTCTGTGAACGTCAGCAGTTCCAAATCTCTTTACGATCTTCTGGAAGTCAACGAATCGGCTAGCCAGGAGGCAATCGCTGCGGGTTACAAGCGTCTGCATGCAGGCTATTCGCAGTTGGCGACAAATGGCGAAGAGGATGCAGGCAACCAACTCATTGCCATTCGCGAGGCCTACGGCACGCTCTCCAATCCGGAACGCCGCCGACGCTATGATGAAAAGCTTGCGGCCCGACTGGTGGCAGTCGAGTCATTTGACAGACCGCGGCAATCGTTCATGAAATTGCTGATTCTCGCGGCTGCCGTCGGATTGTTGGCGCTGGGATACGGAAAGTATCAGTCCGAACAGGAAAAGGCGCGGCTTGAACGCGAACGGATCGTCGCGGCTACCAAAGCCGCCGAATTGGAAGCGCAGAAAGCCCGCGAAGAGAAAGCAGCCGCTGATCAAGCCGAACGCCAGCGTCGTGCCGACGAGGCTGTCGAGCGAAACGAGCGTGCCCGCGACATCGCCTATGGCAACCAAATAACCCGCGGTGTTCAATATGGCGAGTCACAGTTGCGTTTGGAGCAGCAACGTGCCGAGCAGCAACGCGCCAATGCGGAACGCCAACGCGTCAATGAAGCAAATCGTCAATTGGTCAAGGATAAAGCTTACTTGCGGGAATTGGAGGCCAATAGCCGCCGCACCAATTTCGATAACAAATGATTCGGAAAACGCCCCATGCTCGAAGTCCTTCGCTTTGCGGCTTTCTTGTCGGTTTCATTGCTGAGTGCCAGCGCATGGGGCGCCGGGCCGTGTGATCAACCACAATCAGAGGCGGCTGTCTCGCAATGTCTGGCGATCGAATTGCAAAACGTCTATGCCAAACTCAGCATGGCCTACCGAAACCGGATCGCTACTGCAACAACGATGCAGGAAGCAGAGTTTCGCGACAGCGAAAGCGCTTGGGAGAAGAGGCGCAACGCCAAATGCGAAGTCGACATTCAGGGCCCGGACGTTTCTGCTTGGCTTCGTACGGTAGCTGAAAACCCGCGCAAGGTGACATGCGTGATCCGGGAGACCCGCGAGCATCTGAAACTACTGGAGAAATCGCCCGCGAGGCTGGTGGAATCGTCCTCTGCCAAGGCTCCGGCCAGCAAGCCGGTGACCGCGTCGGCGGACTTTATTTGGATATCACCGGTTACTCGAAGTTCGGGCAAGTGGTATTTCGAAGTGACCTTGGACAAGCGCGGGATCGCACGAACGCAAGAAGGGATCGGGGGCGACTGGCCTACGGCTATCTGGATTGGTTGTACCGATGCCAAAGCTGGCTACGATATTGGTACCTTGATCCAGATTCGTTCAGGCTCAGAACAGGCATCCGAGACCTTGGGCTTCGCTCTGGATCTCGAGCGCGGGAAGCTTTACGTCTCACGAAATGGCAATTGGCAATACGGTGCTCCGGGCAGTTCGGGTGGCAAAGCGATAAAGCAGGGGCTCGCATATGTCTGCGGGCTGGATTCCACCGTGGCAATCCGGCCGCTACTGGATAAAAAAGTTGTCAATGTGAATCTTGGTGAGGCGCCTTTCCGTTCCTCTTTGCCGAAGGAATTCAGACCTTTCCACAAGGGATTCCTGTGGGCGTTGGGTGGCGAATTGTCAGACAGGCGATTGTATTTCGACTATCGTCAATTACAGGAAGACCCCAGGTCGGCGATTGCCTTTGTCAAGGAAGAGTTCTTCTCGGTTCGCGATTCCGGGGATGGAATTCCCGGGCACACCAGTCGGATCGCGCAATTGGACGTCGCCTGTCCGGCAGAACAGCTTACCGAACGGACACTTGCCTTGTATGCAAAAGACGGCACCCAGGTTGCCTACATCAATAAACCCAGGGAAGTTGACCATGTGCCTGGCCTGGGCACCATTGGCGGGCGATTTGCACGAACTCTATGTTTTCTCCAGCAGCAAGAAGTAGCGGTGCCGCAACTGAGCGTGAAGGATGTCTGGGATGAAATGCAGTCACCCGCGCCGGGTATCAAGATATTCGAGGCCGTCGAACAGCGGCAATACCGGAATGGCTACTTGCTTGCCAAGCAACTGAATGAAAGTGATACCCCGGTCAGCATTTTCGGCAAAGATAGCCGGAAACTGATTGCTGTCTCGGCTTTCAATTGCAAGGATCTGAATGCTACCCAACTGCTCGGATTGCGCCTCGGCGATCAAGGAACTCCCGTTGGGATCGACTTCTTCATGAATCAAGGGCCGTTACGCCTTGAAAAAAACAAACAGCGATTCGCGGCGGCGTGCTCCGCATTGAGCAGGCAGGCTGCACCGTGATTACCACTCAGCAGGGTTGGCCGCTGAGCAGGGACTCGGAGGGCAGGCTACGTCGGGCTGCGACAGAGCCTGCCCAGTCCGGTCAGGACGGATCGGGCACGTAGTTGCCGGGGAAGGCGCTGGGCGACGGATAGCGGCGGGGTGAGGGAATGATTCCGCGCGCGACCAGATTGGCGTGGGAGTCGTAGCGGATGGTGATGATCTCGTCCGGTGTGCTGCTGGCCCGCCTGAATTCGACTACCTGGCTCGGGGAGTAGACGCGTTCGCCATGGCCGGTGCCAAGTCGGCTTTCGGCTTTCGCGGCGGCCGGCGCGCCGGCGGAATCGCGACTGCGCAGCGCGGGCGCTTCGTTGCTGGATAGCTCCTGGGCCGGAGCGGGAAGCGGTTCCTGGTATTCACGGAAGGTGGCGACGCCAATCACGCCGACGTTGTCCGGGCGGCCGGTTTTGCCGGCGTAGGAGTCGTCGATGGAAGTGAAGTAGAAGGCCGCGACATCGCGGTCGCTCTTGCGCCAGCCGGCAATCTCGACGTTGCCGCGGGGCGACAGCACGTAGCCGCGCTGGCTGGTAACCGCCGTCTCGCCGCTGACGACGTTGATGCCGTCCACCGAGACGACGCTCAGCATGCGGCCCGGAGTCTTGTTGATGACGGTTACGGCATAGCGATCCCCGGGTTTGCCGGCGACCCAGAGCTGGCCTCTGTGCAGATAGGTGGTCAGTTGTTCGCCGGTCGTGCGGTTGACGACCCGGACGTCGGCGACGGTGGCGGCAGGCGCGGCGGAGGCGATGCCGGTGGCGACGATGGCGGCGGCGATGTGGCGCAGGATGGATTTCATTTTGAGCGTCCTTGTGAGATGGCAGGTACTCTCTTGAACGCTCGATCTTCGGGAACGGGGTTAAAAGTTTCTCCAGTTACGGCGGCTTTGCGTTGCCTCCTTCCAATGTCGTCTTGAGCCTGGCCTGCATTGCCGTGGGAACGGTCTCTCCGGGATAGGCCCGGGTGAAGGCTTCAAGGCGCTTGCGCGCATCGTCGAGCCGATTCTGGTCGATCAGCGCCTGTATCGAATCGAGCCAATCCTTGGGCGACATTGACTGATCCGCCGCCAACCGCGCGGCGGCCTTCGCTGCCGGTGCGGCGCCGGTTTCGGATTTGGCCAGGGGGACGGCGCTCTCCATTTCGGCGGTCACCGTGTTGCCGGCGGGTGCTGCGGCCAACGCGCTCTCCCGGCTGGCGATCTGCGGTGCCGGTGCGGCCGGGCGTGCAGGCAGCGCAGGGGCTGCTGCGGGAGCCGAGGCGGGAGCGGCGGGCTTGGCTTCAGATCGTGCCCGTGCCTGCGGCGCTTCCGCTGCCCGGTCGTTGCTTGCGGGTGCCGGGGCGGCCAGCCGGGATTCCGCAGCGGGGCCGGCCTGGTTCATGGCCAGCGGCGGCACGGCGGGCACTGATGGCTCGCGGTGCGCGACCATGACGGCCAGCATGGCGACCAGGCAGACGGCGACCGTGGCTTGCAGCGGCAGCCGCCAGCGCGACCACCAGCCGGCCGGCGCGGGTTGCGTGTCGACTGCGGCACGGGCGGCGGCCAGGATGCTGCGGTCGAGCGCACCGCTCGGTTCGGCGGCGCCGCCTGCGCGATAAAGCGTTCCGATTTCTTGATCCGTGGGTTTCATCGCCATTTGGACAGCTCCTGTCGCAACTTGCTCAGTGCGTAGCGCAAGCGGCTTTTGACGGTTTCTCGCCCGACGCCCATCAGCGTGGCGATCTCTTCAAGGGTCATGCCGCCGTCCTCGGCGAGCAGGAAGGTTTCACGCTGGACATCCGGCAGCCCCTGGACGGCAGCGACGATCTGTTCGGCCAGGGCCTTGCGTTCGGCAATGCGCTCCGGGCGTTGGTCGTCCGGGGCGGGCAATGCTGCCGCCAGATCGAATTCCGGGTCGTCCGGCGCTGCGATGTCGACGACCGGCGTTCTATTGCTGGCGCGCCAGTGATCGACCAGGCGGTTATGGGCGATGCGAAACAGCCAGGTGGCGAACCGGGCGGAGGGCTCGTACTGCCGGCGGGCGTTGACGACCCGCAACCAGATGTCCTGATAGAGCTCATCGCTGACCCCGTTCTGTCCGCACTGGTGGGCGACGTAGCGAAACAGCCGGCGCCGCCAGCGCCCGTAAAGCACCGCGAAGGCCGCTGCATCGCCGTCCTTGTAGGCGAGCATCAGTCCTTCGTCGGTTCTGAGGTCTTTATCGGGTAAACGTTCGGGCATGTGAAATGGGGTGAAGGCTGGCAGTCGGCGGCGGGTTGGTTTTTGCCTGTTTTTGGCGGTCGACCGCAACAGGCTGTCTGCAACGCCCCTAACAGCCGTTGAAACAACGCTCGATGGCGCTCATCGCCTCGGCGGCGCCCAGCGGCAGATGGTAATCGACATGCGGTGTCAGGCGCGTCTGCAGGGGGTTGATCTCGATGGTCGGAATGCCGGCCCGGGCGGCCCAGACCACCGGCTCGGCGATGTACGGGAAGACGCCGGTGGTGCCGATGACGAACAGCGCATCGATGCCGTCCTCCAGGGTTTCGGCGAAACGTTGCAGCGCCTCTTCCGGCAGCGCCTCGCCGAAGAGCACGACATCGGGCCGCAGCACGCCGCCGCAGGTCGGGCAGGCGGGTGGCAGCTCGCGCCCCGCGAGATCGGCTACAGCTTCCGCGAAGGCGCAGGCAGGGCAGATCAGCGTCTGCAGGTTGCCGTGGATTTCGATCAGCTTGGTGCTGCCGGCCTGGCGATGCAGGCCGTCGACATTCTGGGTGAACACCGTGACCCCGCCGGGCAAGGCCTTTTCCAGCCGGGCGATGGCCAGGTGCGCGGGATTGGGGCGCGCACCGCGGCAATTGTCGGCGATCTGGGCCAGGTATTTCCAGGTGATGTCGGGGCGTAGCGTGAACATCTGGCCGGATAGCGCGGTTTCGATCGGCAGGCCGTCCTCGGTCGCTTCGTCGTTGTAGAGCCCGCCGACGCCGCGATAGGTGGGCAGGCCGGAGTCGGCGGAGATGCCGGCGCCGGT
>ERZ795054.3338-NODE-3338-length-12736-cov-25.450201_pt1 | contig 12736 bp, 15 predicted proteins | sample MGYA00375138_ERZ795054 | MGnify/ENA primary metagenome ERZ795054 (study PRJEB30183, sample SAMN05720215) | anaerobic digester metagenome | isolation source: active sludge of municipal wastewater-treating anaerobic digesters | place: USA | collected 2014-12-23 ...
CTCTACGTGATGGCCGAACTGAAGGTGCCGGTGATCGTCACCATCATCGGCGAGGGCGGTTCGGGTGGCGCGCTGGCCATCGCGGTCGGCGACGTCGTCCAGATGCTGCAATATTCGACCTATTCCGTGATTTCGCCGGAAGGCTGCGCCTCCATCCTGTGGAAGAGCGCCGAGAAGGCGCCCGAGGCAGCGGAAACCATGGGCATCACCGCGCAGCGCCTGAAGACGCTGGGGCTGATCGACAAGATCGTCAGCGAGCCGCTCGGCGGCGCCCATCGCGACCATGCGGCAATGGCGCAGAACCTCAAGAAATCGCTGCAGGAAGCGCTCAAGAACCTGACCGCGATGCCGACTGCCGAACTGCTTGCCACGCGCTATGAGCGGCTCATGAGCTATGGCCGCTTCAAGGAACAGTCCCCCAAATAGCCTCCCGGATCGGGTCGCGGCGTTTATCGCGGCCCGGACGACGCCCGACGAGCGCCTCTGCGTTGGTCTGTCGGGCGGCTGCGATTCGGTCGTTCTGCTGCATGTTCTTGCCGGCCTCGGCTTCGGCGACCGCCTGCGGGTCGTGCATGTCCATCACGGCCTGTCGGCGAATGCCGATTGCTGGGCCGAATTCTGTGCCGAATATTGCCGGCGCCTCGGTATCGGATTCTTGACCGAGCACGTTACCGTCGACCGCAACAGCGCTTTGGGGCTGGAGGCGGCAGCCCGCGCCGCACGCTACGAGGTCTTTGCCCGCCGTGCCGGCGATCTGCTGCTGCTCGGGCATCACCGCGGCGATCAGGCGGAAACCCTGCTGTTCAACCTGCTGCGCGGGGCAGGCGTCGCCGGCACGGCGGCCATTCCTGCGGAAAGGCGCCAGCAGCGCCTGCGCATCCTGCGCCCCTTGCTCGACGTGTCGCGCGAGGAGATCGAAGCGTATGCGCGCGATCACCGGCTCGACTGGGTGGACGACGAAAGCAACTGCGACACCGGGCTGACCCGCAATTTCCTGCGCCATCAGGTGTTGACCGTGCTGGCCGGACGCTTTCCGGCGGCCGAGCGAAATCTGGCGCAGGCTGCCGGGCACTTTTCCGAAGCCGATGCCTTGCTCGGCGAACTGGCGTGCCTCGACTGGCAGGCGGCGGTGGACGGCGATGCCTTGAAACTGGCGGCCTTGCGTGAATTGTCGCTGCCGCGGCTGAAGAATCTGCTGCGCTACCGCTTGCGCCAGTTGGGCTGGCACGCCCCGGCGGCGGCCCGCCTCGACGAGTTCGCGCGGCAACTCCAGACGGCCGGCGCGGACCGTCATCCGGCGCTCGACCTGGCGGAGGGCAGCATGGTCGCCGGCCGTGGCGTGCTGCGCTGGGTGGGCCGGGGATAACAATCTGTTACCAAGCGCCTTTCCGCCGCAACGACCCTTCAGTTACAATCTCCAGATTACATTCTTGCTCAACAGGCCATGATTACCGGATCCCTTGTCGCCATCGTTACGCCCATGCATGAGGATGGCAGCCTCGATTTGCCTTCCCTGCGCAATCTGGTCGATTTCCATGTGCGCGAGGGAACGGACGCCATCGTTGTCGTCGGTACCACCGGCGAGTCGCCGACGGTCAATGTCGATGAACATTGTGAGCTGATCCGCGTCACGGTCGACCATGCGGCGGGACGCATTCCGGTGATCGCCGGTACCGGCGCCAACTCCACTTCCGAAGCGATCGAACTGACCGAATTCGCGAAAAAGGCTGGCGCCGACATGGCGCTATCGGTCGTTCCCTACTATAACAAGCCGACGCAGGAAGGCCTCTATCGTCACTTCAAGGCGATTGCCGAGGCGGTCGACTTGCCGGTCCTGCTCTACAACGTACCGGGCCGCACCGTGGCCGACATGGCCAATGACACCATTTTGCGTCTCGCCCAAGTGCCGGGCATCGTTGGTGTCAAGGATGCCACCGGCAACCTCGACCGTGCCTGTGACCTGATCGCCCGCGCCCCGAAAGGCTTTGCCCTGTACAGCGGCGACGACATGACCTGTGTCGCCTCGATCATGCTGGGCTTTCACGGCAATATCTCGGTCACCGCCAACGTTGCGCCGCGCCTGATGCACGAAATGTGCGTCGCCGCCACGTCAGGCGATGTTGCCCGGGCGCGCGAAATCCAGTTCAAGCTGGTCGGACTGCATCGCGATCTTTTCTGCGAGGCGAATCCGATTCCGGTCAAGTGGGCTGTCCAGCAGCTTGGCTTGATGCCGGGCGGCATTCGTTTGCCGCTGACCACGCTATCCGAAGCCAATCAGGGACGCGTGCTTGCCGCCATGCGCCTGGCTGGCGTCATTGCCTGACGGAGTGAACATGAATTATCGGCTTTCCAGCCTGGCGCTGGCTGTCATGGGTTTTGTCTCGGCGGGTTGCAGCAGCGTCAGCGACATCCTTCCTGATTCCAAGAAGATTGAATACAAGTCGGCGGGCAAGGTGCCGTCCCTGGAGGTTCCGCCCGATCTTTCGCAGATCACCCGTGACGATCGCTACGCGGTCCCTGACGCGGCGGGCAAGGGCAGCGCAACCTTCTCGGCCTATTCCTCGGATCGCACGCCGGCCGCGCAGGCGAAGAATTCGGTCGTGCTGCCCAATGTCGAAAAAATTCGCGTCGAGCGTTCCGGCAACCAGCGCTGGCTGGTCGTGACCGCGCCGGCTGACAAGTTGTGGGGGCCGGTCAAGGATTTCTGGCAGGAAACCGGCTTCATCGTCGTCATCGAACGTCCCGATGCCGGCGTGATGGAAACCGATTGGGCCGAAAATCGCGCCAAGATCGGTGACGACATCATTCGCAATACGATCGGCAAGTTTCTAGACTCGGTCTACTCCACCGGGGAGCGCGACAAGTTCCGGACACGCTTCGAACCTGGCGCGGAACCTGGAACGACCGATATCTTCATCAGCCACCGCGGCATGGAAGAGGTCTATACCTCGTCCGCCAAGGATGATACCCGTTGGCAACCGCGTGCCGCCGATCCCGAGCTCGAAGCCGAGATGCTGCGCCGCATGATGGTCCGCCTGGGCGCCGAAAACCAGCGCGCCGAGGCGGGTCTGGCGGCGACCAGCGCCAAGGCCGAACCGCGCGCCAAGCTTGCCAGCAACAACGATGGCACCGGAACGCTGGAGGTCTACGAGCGTTTCGATCGCGCCTGGCGGCGTGTCGGCCTGGCGCTCGATCGCGTCGGCTTCACGGTCGAGGACCGCGACCGCTCCAAGGGCATCTATTTCGTCCGTTACGTCGACACCGATGCCAGTCTGAAGAAGGGCGGCGGCTGGCTCGACAAGCTGAGCTTCTGGAAGAGTTCCTCCGACCCGGTTGCCAATGCCAAGGTACCCTATCGCATCCACGTCAGCGAATCCGGGCAGAACACCGTGGTTCAGGTGCTGACGAGCGAGGGTGGGACGGACAAATCGGAAACTGCGAAGAAGATTCTTGATCTGCTCTATCAGCAGTTGCAGTGATACGGTTCGCGTCGCTTGGCAGCGGCAGCGCAGGGAACGCGCTGCTGGTCGAGAGCGGCGCAACCTGCCTGATGGTCGATTGCGGCTTCGGCCAGCGTGAAACAATCAGGCGACTTGCCCGTCTGGGGCGGGCTCCGGAACAGCTGACGGGGATTCTGGTTACCCATGAACACGGCGACCATGTCGGTGGTGTATTTCCCTTTGCCCGGCGTCATGGCTTGCCGGTCTGGCTAAGTCACGGAACGTCTTCGGCATGCCAGGCCGCGGCAGGGGGTGTCGAACTGCGAATCATCGACGGCGATGCCGCGTTTTGCGTCGAGGCGCTGGAAGTTCAGCCATTTCCGGTTCCGCATGACGCCCGCGAGCCACTCCAGTTTGTTTTCTCGGACGGCAACAAACGACTTGGCCTGCTGACCGATGCCGGCGAAATTACCCGGCACATGCGCGATATGCTCTCAGGTGTCGATGGACTGATTCTCGAATGCAACCACGATGCGGGCATGCTGGCTTCGTCGAGCTATCCGCTGTCATTGCAGCGGCGCATCGCCGGCCGGCTCGGTCATCTGGCGAACGATGCGGCGGCAAGCCTGCTGCGGGAAATCGACTCGAGCCGGCTGCAACACATTGTCGCGGCGCATCTGAGCGAACAGAACAATCACCCGTCGCTGGCGGTCAGTGCCTTGGCGACGGTGCTCGGGTGCCCCAACGAGCGCATCGGGGTGGCCGGTCAGGAAGCAGGATTCGACTGGCGGCAACTGGTCTGAAGGTCAACAAAAAAGCGGGGCCGCAGCCCCGCTTCCGGTAAAAGCGAAGATTACTTCTTGGCTTCCATGCCAGCCATGCCGCCTTGTTGCTCCTTGGCAACGACGGTGTCGGTCTTGGCGGCTTCCATGCCGGCCATGCCAGCTTGCGGGGCGGCCATACCGGCCATACCAGCCTGTTCAGCCGGCTTGGCGGCTTCCATACCGGCCATGCCAGCTTGCGGGGCGGCTGGAGCCGGAGCTGGGGCCGGAGCGGCAGCAGCTGGAGCAGGCGCCGGAGCGGCGACCTTCGGCTCTTCCTTCTTACCACAGGCGGTCAGGGCAACAGCAAGCAGGGCAGCAACGAGAATTGACTTATTCATTGGAATTTCCTTATCGACAAGAAGAAAAAGTGAGGCAAAAAATCGATGATCTTTAGACCGATCAAAGCCAATTATATCAATTTTTGAAATTGGCGCGTGGAATGCTGCGCTGCACCAAGAGGCCGTGGTTCACAGGCCCAGTGTGGTGGCCGCGACGGGCGTTCCGCCTTCAGCCCATATTTCCTCGAAGCGCCGGCGGTAAGGCATGACTTCCTCGGGTTCGTCGATCAGCAGCTTGCTGCGCGGCTGATCCCGATCGAAGCGGATCAGTGCGTGCGCATCGTCTACGAGAATCATCGAGTCGCGAAGGTGACTTAGCTGTTCGGGCGTTTTCTGAGCAGCGCTGTTGTGGCTGTGCGTTGCCAGCAATCGCTGCATCAGTGGCTGGCGTTGCTGCAGCGGGGCCGTGCTGCGCAGCGCGATGCGCAGGCAGTCTTGGCGCGTTGAAGCCAGCGGTCTTTTGAGCATCTCGATACGTTCGGCGGTCTCGAGATGAAGCAAGCCGAGGTCTTCGTCGTAGATCCAGATCCGCTTGGCGGCCAAGGCCAACAGGCGATCAATCGCTGACTGGTAGTCGGTCCAGGAGGTAAATAGTTCGCGAGACATGGTCTGAAGTTTAGTCCATTGTTAAAATTTACGCTTTTTGCCGGAGTTGCTCATGCCGATCGGTGTCATCGAATCGCTGGATCACGAAGCCCGTGGAATCACGCGCCTGGAAGGCAAGACGATTTTCGTCGAGGGCGCGTTGCCCGGTGAAATTGTAGAGTACGCCAGCTTCCGGAGAAAGCCCAGTTATGAACTGGCGCATCTGGTCAATGTGATTTCCGGTTCGGTTTCCAGAATCAGGCCGCATTGCGAGTATTTTGGTGTCTGCGGCGGGTGTGCCATGCAGCATCTCGAGCCGTCGGCCCAGGTCGCGGCGAAGCAGCGGGTTCTCGAAGACAGCCTCTGGCATATCGGTCGCGTGCGGCCCGAACAGATGTTGTCGCCGATCCAGGGAGCGCCTTGGGGTTATCGCCATCGTGCCCGCCTCGGTGTGCGCAATGTGCCGAAGAAAGGCGGGGCGCTGGTCGGCTTTCATGAGCGGCGCAGCAGTTTCATCGCCGACATGCGTTCCTGTGCTGTCCTGCCGCCGCATGTCTCGGACTTGCTGCTGCCGTTGCGCGAGCTTGTTGCCGCCCTGTCCATTCCGGATCGCCTGCCACAGATCGAAGTGGCGGTCGGCGAGCAGTGCACCGCGCTGGTGCTGCGTATTCTCGAGCCGCTGAATGCGCGGGATGAGGATCTGTTGCGCCAGTTCGCGGACCGGCACGGCGTGGTGTTCTACCTGCAACCCAAGGGTCCGGATACCGTCTATCGTTTTTACCCTTTGCCCGGCCCGCGCCTTTCGTACCGGTTGCCGGAGTTCGCGCTGGAACTGGAGTTCAGGCCGACCGATTTCACCCAGGTCAATCATGCGGTCAATCGCGTTCTCGTCCGCCGTGCCCTGCGCCTTCTCGACCCCAGGCCCGGCGAGCGGATCGCTGACCTGTTCTGCGGGCTGGGCAACTTTACGCTGCCGATCGCGCGTTCCGGCGCCTCGGTGGTGGGGGTGGAGGGCAGTCAGGCGCTGGTCGAGCGCGGGCGCGAAAGTGCGGTCGCCAATGGCCTTGCCGATCGCGTCGAATTCGACGTGGCAAACCTGTTCGAGTGCTCGCCTGAATCGCTGGCTACGCTCGGGCGCTTCGACAAGATGCTGATCGATCCGCCGCGCGAGGGGGCGATCGAGGTAGTCAATGCGATTGGCGAGGACGGCCCGCGGCGCATCGTTTACGTGTCATGCAATCCCGCGACGTTGGCCCGCGATGCTTCGGTGCTGGTCAATGACAAGGGCTACGCGTTCAAGGCGGCAGGTGTCGTGAACATGTTTCCGCATACCGGACACGTCGAGTCGCTTGCGGTTTTCGAGAAGGCGTGTCCGCAGTGGATACCGTCACCGGCGGGGCCGGTGACATAAAAAAGGGCGGCCGCAGCCGCCCTTTGTTGGGGCAAGGACAAATGATCAGTCGCGCTCGCCGGTGAAGGCCATGATCAGCTGCAGCAGACTGACGAAAACGTTGTAGATGTCGAGGTAGATCGCAAGCGTCGCCGAGACGTAATTGGTTTCGCCGCCCTGGACGATGCGGCTGATGTCGTAAAGGATGTAGGCCGAAAACAGGACTACGACAATGGCGGCGATGGTCAGCGACAACGCGGGAATCTGGAAAAAGATGTTGGCGACCGCAGCGAGCAGGACAACGATCATTCCGACGAACAGGAACTTGCCCATGCCGCTGAAATCGCGTTTGCTGACCGACGCGATGGTTGCCATGGTCACCAAGATGGCGCCGGTGCCGCCAGCGGCCAGCGCAATCATCGATCCGCCGTTGGAGAAGCCGAGCGAAACCTGCAGGATGCGCGAAAGCATCAGGCCCATGAAGAAGGTGAAGCCGAGCAACAGCGCAACGCCGAGGCCGCTGTTCTTGTTCTTCTCGATACCCCACATGAAGCCCCAGGCGACACCGAGGAACAGCATGAAGGCGATGAACGGGCTACCGGCGAGGAAGCTGAACTGCATCTGGATGCCGACCAGCGCGCCGATAACCGTTGGCACCATGGACAAGCCAAGCAGCATGTAAGTGTTGCGCAGAACGCGGTTTTGCTGGAGGGCAAGTTCCTGGGAAGCTTGACCGGCAACTTGGAAGTCAGTTTGCATGCGGAGTCTCTCTTTCATTGGTTGATACACATCGCTTAAGACTAATGGAGCCGGTCCAAAGTTTCAATAAATTGTTGACCTAGCTGGTCAGGTAATTCTGCCTGACGCCATGCTATCATTTCGTCCCTTGGGTCTGTGGCAGAGCGGTTGAATGCACCGGTCTTGAAAACCGGCGTGGGGAAACCCATCGTGAGTTCGAATCTCACCGGACCCGCCAAATCCCCATGACTTTGGTTCAATCGGCGCTGTCCGGGGTCTGAACCGAATCTTTCCGGCGATTGCTCGTGATTTGCAAACCACCATCGGCGCGGCAAATGTGCTTTTGCCGTTCCAGGGTTGCCAGCGCCCGGTAGAGCGCTTCGTGCGTAAGGCCCAGTTCGGTAGCCATTTCCTTGAGCGTTCCGGGAACGTGATAAACGCCGGTTTCGTCGTAACCCAATCGCAAAAATTGCAAAACCCGTTCCGGGGCGGAACGTATCTGCTTGAGTTCGTAGCGTAGCCGCAGGCGATGCAGGCTACGCGCCAATCCCGCGGTGAGTTCCCACAGACTGTCTGGGTTTTCGTGCAGGCGTCGCGTCAGTTCATCCTTCGGATAAAGCCAGACTGCGGCATCTGTTTCGGCGATGATGTCGCACTGGTAACGGTCGGCGAACAACGAGGCTTCGGCAAAGGTTTCGCCGGGCCGGACGATATGCAACGTCACCATGCCGCCGTCGGGAGTCACCCGCTGCATGCGCAATCTGCCGCTCGTCAGGAAGAATATGCCGATACTCTTTTCGCCCTGGCGCAGCAGGGTGCTTCCTGCCGATAGACGCCGCAGGGCGGGGTGGACCCCGGCAATGACCGGTGCCTGGTTTGCCGGCGAGCCTTCCGGTTGAGCGGGAGAATTTTTCTTCATGTGACTGTAATCATATCCGTAGGTGGATCGTTTCGACATACTGCGACGAAGAACGGCAAGGTAAACGGATATGTCGATGATCCGAGCTTCGCCAGCACGTGTGCTTGACAGTCAGGCAGCGTTAATCAGTTGAACGGGGTGGTAATGAGCAGGATTTTCAGTTTTGGTGATGCAGTGGCCGGCTACGAAGTGCCCGTGCTCAACGAACGCGAGGTTAGAGCGGCTGCCGGCATCCTGTTTTTCTTCGCGCTCGTTTCGTTCATGAACTCTTGGCTGATGGGCGATTTTCGTCTGACCCGGATTTTCGTGGTCGCTTTCCTGATCGACTTCACGATCCGCATCTTCATCAACCCGCGATTTGCGCCGAGCATGATTCTGGGGCGCTTCGCGGTTCGCAATCAGCTACCCGAGTGGGCCGGTGCGCCGCAGAAGCGGTTTGCCTGGGCGGTCGCCTGGGTGCTGGCCATCGTCATGTTCTGGCTGATCGTGCTCAATAGCGTGATCGGCCCGATCAACCTGGTTGTCTGCGCGACCTGTCTGACGCTGATGTTCTTCGAAAGCGCGTTCGGCATCTGCCTGGCCTGCAAGATCTACAACCTGTTCTCTCGCCGGGAAGCGAAACACTGCCCGGGCGGGGTTTGTGAGGTCGTGAGGCGCCATGACAGCCAGCGGACGGGGTTCGCCCATGCAGTCATCGTCCTGGCTTTCCTCGGAACCATTGCGCTCGTCGCCGACCGTTATTTTCCCGCGGTGGAGGGGACGGTCGCCGCGGCCACAGTCGCGGAGAAGGTGGCGAACGACGGTAGTTGCACGCCACCCGACTGGGCGGTGGCGATGGGCCATGCCGAGATGTGGAAGCTCCACAACAACTGCAAGTAAGGTAACAATATGAATGCACGCAGGAATTTCCTTGCTGTCGGGCTTTTATCGGTTTTGGCGTTGAGCGCTGGCCAGTCCCATGCTGCACTGCCGCTGACGGTCGAAATCATTGCCATGCCGCACCCGCCAGTGCGCGCCGCGTTGCAGCCGCTACGCGACTGGCTGGCGAAGCAGGGTGGCAGGATTCAGGTCAGGGAAGTCGATATCGAGAGTCCGGAAGGCGTAAAGCGGATGCAGGCCGCCGGACTCTCCGGCCATGTTCCCGTGCTGATCATGATCGACGGCCAGTACAAATTCCGTCGCCAGGACGGCCGTCAGGTCGCGTTCGTGAATTTCCCGAATACGCCGGATACGCCGGCTGGTGCACGCGGCGAGTGGACGACGACGGATGTTCAGTCGGTCTTGAACGGGCTGATGAAATAGCCACGCCCGGCCTGGGGCGAGTTGTCCGGCCTCGGATCTCAGTCGCCGGCTGAACGCAGCGCATCGGCCCAACAATTGGGCGTTTCGTAGAGGCGAATGCGCTCCAGTTGCAGGTGATTGCCGTAGGTGTCGCGGTAGACCGAGTTCAAACGGTCAAAAGCGATCCGTGCCAGGTTTTCGGCGGTCGGTACCCGGTCGAGGATGACTGTCTTGTGGCCGGGCAGCGAGTTCAGGAAATCGACGATGGCGCTGTCGCCGGAAAACGCCAGAAAGGCGTGATCCCATTCATCGACCAGATGCGCCTTGGCCAGATCCTTGACCTGGGAGAAATCCATCACCATCCCGTTGGCTGCGTCGCCGGCCTTGTCGATGATATTCCCCGACAGGGTGATTTCGATGATGTAGCGGTGGCCGTGCAGGTGGCGGCACTGGCTGCGGTGATCGGGGATGCGGTGGCCCGCGTCGAATTCGAGGCGGCGGGTAATCAACATGGCGGATTCGTCTCTTGAGTGGTCGCGGATTATACAATGGGCGCATGCTGACCATTGAAGACCACCGCCGCGACAGCGCCGGCCTGCGCTATGTCTATCCCGTGATTTCGCGCCGCGCGGGTGGCGTTTCCATTGGTATCAACCTGAACGTCAATAACGCCTGCAACTGGGCTTGCGTCTATTGCCAGGTGGAGAACCTGACCCGCGGCGGTCCGCCATCGATCGATCTCGAACTTCTCGAACGCGAGCTGGAGAGTTTTCTGGGTGACGCGTTGCACGGCGATTTCTTGTCGCGCGAGGCGCCTGCCGATGCGCGGCGCCTGATGGATATTGCGTTTTCCGGAAACGGTGAGCCGACCAGCGCCACCGAGTTCCCCGAAGCGGTCCGGGCGGTGCGGCGCGTTCTGGAACGGCATGGACTGGCCGGCAAGCTGCCGGTGCGCCTGATCACCAATGGCAGCCTGTTGCATCGCCCGGGGGTGCGGGATGGCATCCGCGTGCTCGGCGAACTGGGGGGCGAGGTGTGGTTCAAGATCGATCGGGCGACGGCCACCGAAGTCGAGACGATCAATGGCGTGCCGATGGATGCCGGGAAAATTCGCGGCAATCTGAGCCGCTGCGCCGGTTTGGCGACGACCTGGGTTCAGACCTGCTGGTTCGCGCTGGACGGCATCACGCCGGATGCGGCGGCCCGCGATGCCTATTGCGCCTTGCTCGCACCGGTAGCGCCCCGACTGGCGGGCGTTCATCTCTACGGGTTGGCGCGGCCATCGATGCAACCCGCAGCACCCCGTCTGCAGCGCCTGGACGCCGTCGAACTGGAAAAATTCGCCGCGGAGATCCGGGAAAAAACAGGCATCCGGGTTTCGGTTTCTCCGTGATGCCCTCTGTCGCGGTCGACGGCCTTTTCAGGCCGATTTTCAGGCGGCTTTCCGGCCCTTGCTGCGCGCCGATTTCTTGAGCGACTTGTACAACTCGGGTTCCTGTGCCTTCAGGTACTCGATCACGTCCCAGTCTTCGCGTTTGATCGACTTGATGTCGATCTGCTCGACGTGTACCAGACGCAACAACTCACGCACCGGCTTGGGCATGTTGCGGCCGCTTTCGTAGCGTGAGCCTCCGCTTTGGGTAACGCCCAGGGTTGACCAGAACTGCTGCTGGTTGAGGCCGAGCTTGCGACGGATTTCACGGGCGTCGATTTTCTCGATGGCTTTTACGTTTGACATCTTTCACTCTCCATCCGCTAGCGTTGTAGGCTTACCCAAGCATCCTAGCGTTCTATGACTTAGGTAGTATTGCCAATGCTATAGACTTATATGACATTAGGCAAGTGCCAATGCCATAAGTTTCGAGCGAATTCATTGGGGAAAACCCTGTAATTTTCGGGGTTTGGCATTCCACACCGGTGCCGGACAAGCCGATGCCGGTGCTTCCCCAAAGCGGCAGGATGCTCTACCATCGCCATTCAACAAACACAAACTTCCGGAGAGACATCATGCAGGTCAGGGAGATCATCCAGCTCAAGGGCGGCACGCTGTATACCGCGACGCCGGGGCAGCCGCTTGCGACGGCCATCGACACCATGGCGGAGTTCGACGTCGGATCGCTGGTGGTCATGGAGTCCGGCAAGATCGCCGGCTTGCTGACTTTTCGCGAGGTCTTGCTGGCGCTCAAGGGACATGGCTCGTCCCCGGCGGGGGTGACGGTCGGCGATGTCATGGTGCGGGATCCGGTGACCGCTTTTCCCGACATGGAGGCGAATGAATTGCGCCGCCTGATGATCGATCGGCACTCGCGCTACCTGCCGGTCATGGATGGCGATACGCTGATGGGCGTCATCTCGCTGCACGACTTGGCCAAGGCCGTGCTCGAGGAGCAGAGCTTCGAGAACCGGATGCTCAAGAACTACATCAAGAACTGGCCGGACGAGCCGCAGGGATGACCGGGTCCCATCGCTGAAGGGGGGTTGCGGTTAACGCCCCGGAAAGGGCATTTTTGCCCGGCATGATAGACTTGCACTTCCCATTCCACACCGACGCTCACCATGTCCGGCAATACTTTTGGCACTCTGTTTACAGTGACTTCGTTCGGCGAATCGCACGGCCCGGCCATCGGCTGTGTGGTCGATGGCTGCCCGCCCGGTCTGGAGTTGTGCGCCGCCGATATCCAGGCGGAACTGGACCGGCGCAAGCCGGGCACGTCACGTCATGTGACGCAGCGCCGCGAACCGGATGCCGTCGAAATCCTTTCGGGTGTTTTCGAGGGCAAGACCACCGGCACGCCGATCGCCTTGCTGATTCGCAACCAGGACCAGCGCAGCAAGGATTACGGCAACATCGCCGACACCTTCCGGCCCGGCCACGCGGACTATACCTATACCCAGAAATACGGTTTTCGCGACTATCGCGGCGGCGGCCGCTCGTCGGCGCGCGAGACGGCGGTGCGCGTGGCGGCCGGCGCGATCGCCCGCAAGTGGCTGCTCGAGCGCTACGGGGTCAGCATTCGCGGCTGGATGAGTGCGCTCGGTCCGCTCGAGATTCCTTTCGTGTCGGCCGACGACATCGCGGGCAATGCCTTCTTCGCGCCCAACGCGGGCATCGTGCCGCAACTCGAGAGCTACATGGACAACCTGCGCAAGTCGCTGGATTCGGTGGGCGCCAGGATTACCGTCATGGCCGCCGGGGTTCCGCCGGGTTGGGGCGAGCCGGT
>ERZ795054.3339-NODE-3339-length-12734-cov-5.558404_pt1 | contig 12734 bp, 11 predicted proteins | sample MGYA00375138_ERZ795054 | MGnify/ENA primary metagenome ERZ795054 (study PRJEB30183, sample SAMN05720215) | anaerobic digester metagenome | isolation source: active sludge of municipal wastewater-treating anaerobic digesters | place: USA | collected 2014-12-23 ...
GCAACGGCGAGAGCCCCGTACCCGTCATAGCCTCCGGAACACCTTCTGACTGCTTCCACTTCGGATTTCAGGCCGCGAAGATCGCAATAGAACACATGACACCGGTGATCCTGCTCACTGACAGCTATCTTGCAAACGGATCAGAACCGTGGAAGATACCCTCAATGAAGGATATGCCGGAGATTTCCGTGCCGTATGCCGTGAAGAGTGACAAGGAGTTCCTCGCCTACGAGAGAGACCCGAAGACACTGGCACGCAAATGGGCCATACCCGGAACACCGGGACTCGAGCATCGCGTCGGCGGTCTTGAGAAGACAATCAAGGGAAGCGTTTCCTATACACCGGAGAACCATGAATTCATGGTCAAAACCCGCGATGAAAAGGTAGAACGTATTGTTAATGATATTCCCGACCTCAAGGTCATCGGCAAGAAAACGGGCGACCTGCTCGTGATCGGATGGGGTAGCAGCTACGGAGCAGTCGCCACTGCAGTAAGCGAACTGCAGGCAGAGGGACACAAAGTCTCAGCAGTCAACTTCAACTATATCAGACCGCTGCCTAAAAACACCGCTAAGGTGTTTGCCGGATTCACCAAACTTGTTGTATGTGAACTGAACACTGGTCAGTTTGCCAACTACCTGAGGATGAAACACCAGAAGTACACATATCACCAGTACAACAAGGTTCAGGGGCTCCCGTTCACCGTTAAAGAGATTAAGGATTACTGTATTAAACTGCTGGAGGGTAAGAAAAATGGCTGAAACGAATATTAACCACTACGTAGCGAAGGACTTCAAGAGCGACCAGGAAGTAAGATGGTGCCCGGGATGCGGTGACCACGGTATCCTGGCCTCACTTCAGAAGACACTGGCAGAACTGGACATACCAAAGGAAAAATATGTCTTTGTATCAGGCATCGGCTGTTCATCACGCCTGCCTTACTACATGAATACATACGGTTTCCACGGTATTCACGGCAGGGCTGCTGCAATTGCAACAGGCATCAAGGTGGCCAATCCTGACCTTATGGTGTGGGAGATGACAGGTGACGGCGATGCTCTGGCTATCGGGGGCAACCACTATATCCATGCAATCAGGCGTAACATCGACATCAAGATCATCCTCTTCAACAATGAGATCTACGGTCTCACCAAGGGACAGTATTCCCCGACGTCGAAGAAAGGCCTCACAACAAAGACTTCGCCCTACGGTACAATTGAGGAGCCATTCAAGATCGGCGAGCTTACAATCGGCGCCAACGGCCGGTTCTTTGCCCGCACTGTTGACTATAACCTGGCGCTCTCCAACGAAGTATATAAGGTAGCAGCTTCTTTCCACGGCACTGCTGTTGTGGAGGTCATCCAGAACTGTGTCATCTTCAATGACGGGGCATTTGATGCCTTCACAAGCAAGGAAACCCGTGATGACAACACAATCATCCTGCACCACGGCGAAAAGATGATCTTCGGAAAGAACCGCGACAAGGGGATCGTACTCAAGGATCTCAAGCTGAAGGTTGTCAAACTGGGCGAGGACGGCATCACCGAAAAGGATATCCTGACCCATGATGCTCATGAACCCAATCCTGGCATCCACTACAGGCTTGCCGGGATGTCACTTCCCGAATATCCCGTGGCACTTGGCGTGATACGGGCCATCAATGCCCAGACCTATAGCGCTGCCATGATCGAACAGCACGAAAGGGTGCAGGCGAAATCGAAAATCAGGACGATGGACGAGCTCCTGAGAAGCGGTGCAACCTGGGAGGTGAAGTAAAACGCTTAAAATATCCTGCTGCCTTAAGGTGACGGGTACTGAACAGCAGCCGGTTCTGTAAGATACAGGGCCGGCTGTTCTATCCTATCCTGTTTTTGTTTATTTTGGCATCATAGTTTACCTGATGTCCTGATGAACGATTTCCCTGAATCCGACAGCGGTTTCACACGTGACCTGCATGACCAGCAGGAGCGCCTGAAAGAACTGGCATGCATCAACCGTGCTACGCAGATTCTAAAGGAGAGGAAGCCTATAGATGAGACGCTTATGCACCTCGTGCTCGAGCTGCCTGAGGCCCTTCAGTATCCGGATTTTACAGTAGCACGCATCAGGTTCGAGGGGGGGACATTCGAAACCCCTGGTTTCACTGAGACCGGCTGGAAACTGTCAGAAGATTTTGAAACCCTGATCGGCAAAGGCTCCGTTGAGGTATGTTATACGTGTCCTTTTCTTGAAGAGGATGAGGGACCGTTCCTGAAGGAGGAGAGGGACCTGCTTGTAAACTTAACCGGGCTCATCTCCCGCTACATTAACAGCCAGGCTGCCGAAAGCCTCCAGTACCAGGCCGATGATGGAGAGCCAGACCCTTCTGTGCCCCTAAACCCTGACAGCAAATCGATACGAAAACTGCTGCAACATTTTCTTGACAGGCATAATGCCGAGAGGGATGTCTTTCATGATCTTATGCCTTTCATGGTCAGGGAGATACTTCTTGTGGCCAGCCTCTATGACGCTTACTCCATTGAGGGTGAGGGGCGTTTCTCGGACTACATGCTGGGAGAATATTACCAGATGAGCCTGACAACAATCCCCCGCATTACTGGTGTCTCCGGCGAGGATGAGTCATTCTCCCGCCTTGAGGCACGGCATTATGACATGATCATCATTATGGTGGGTGTCGACAAGAGCAACCCCATGGACCTGTGCCGGAAGATAAAGCAGAAATACCCCTATATCCCCACCTACCTCCTGCTCAATAACCCGAGTGACATACCCTGGGTGCAGGAGCAGAAGAAGCTGGGAGTACCGTTTGACAACCTCTTTGTCTGGACCGGGGAGTCAAAGGTCTTCTTCGCCATGGCAAAACTGCTTGAAGACAAGGTCAACGTGGGCAATGACACACAGAAGGGACTCACAGGCGTGATTCTGATAATTGAAGACGCCCCCGATTATTACTCCACCTATGTGCCGATGCTCTACACACTTGTGCTTGAGCAGACGCGCGTGCTCATTGAGGACGTCTCGTCCGATGAGCTCTACAAGGTGCTGAAACTGAGAGCCAGACCGAAAATTTTACTGGCAACAACATGGGAGGAGGCAATGTCAGTATATGCAAAATACAAGGACAGCCTCCTGGGAGTAATCTCTGACATGCGCTTCCCCCGGAACGGTCAGCTCTACGATATGGCCGGTTATGACATGATCAGCCTGATGAGGGCAGAGCAGCCCAACCTTCCCACCGTGCTGCAGTCTTCAGACCCCGGTAACGCCCGCTATGCCGAGCAGCTGAAGGCAAACTTCATAAACAAGAACTCGGAATCCCTGCTTCAGGACATCAAGTCGTTCATAACCTACTACCTCGGCTTCGGCCACTTCGTCTACCGTGACACCAAAGGACGGCAGATTGCCGTGGCCAAGTCGATGAAAGAGTTTGAGGCCTTCCTCAAGACCGTTCCTGAAGATTCACTTGTATACCACGCAATGAAGAACCACTTCTCGCTCTGGCTGATGGCAAGGGGAGAGGTGAAGGTTGCCAAGATAATAAACCCGGTAAAAATCTCTGACTTCAAGAGTCTGAGAGAGATGAGGGAGTTCCTCCTCAATGTGATACGCAAGAGACGAAGGGAGATGAACAAGGGCAAGGTGGTCAACTTCGATGAGTCGGTCATGATTGACGAATCGAATGTGGTGAGCTTTGCCGGCGGATCGCTTGGAGGGAAGGGCCGTGGCCTGGCATTCATAAGCACTCTGATCTACAGCTTCGAGCTGGGCCGGCTGCTGCCGGGGATCAACATCCGCACCCCTTTTACAGCAATCATTGGCACCGACGAGTTTGACCAGTTTATGGATACCAACCGTCTGTGGGAGGTCGTCAGCCGCGAAAAGAACTTTACTGCGCTTCAGAAACAGTTCCTGGCCGGAACAATCAGCGATGAACTGGAGCACAAGCTGAGTGTCTTCATCAGGCTTAACACAAAACCTCTGGCCGTCAGGTCGTCAAGCCTCTTTGAGGACTCACTGAGCCAGCCCTTCTCCGGGATCTTCGGCACCTACCTTCTGCCGAACAATCACCCTGACCCCGAAGTGAGGCTGATACAGCTCATCGGGGCTATAAAGCTTGTCTTCTCCTCGATCTACTCCGACAATTCACGCATTTACTTCGAAGCTGTGAACTACAAGGTTGAGCAGGAGAAGATGGCCGTTGTCATTCAGTCAGTTGTGGGTCACCGTTACGGCGAGATCTTTTACCCGCATATCAGCGGGACAGCACAGTCGTTTAACTTTTACCCGGTTGCCAATATGACCCCGCATGACGGATTTGCAGTGGCGGCAGTGGGACTTGGTCAGTATGTTCTCGACGGAGAGCGGGCATTCAGGTTCTCGCCTGCTTACCCTGCACTTGATATCGTCTCAATAAGAGATCTTACCCGTTACTCACAGACGGAGTTCTATGCAGTCAACCTGGCCCGAAGCGAAGTGGATCTCCTTCAGGGTGAAAATGCAGGCCTTGTGAAACTCGACATCTCAAGGGCGGAGAGTGACGGCACTCTCACACATGCAGCATCAGTATACAGTGTTGATAATGATACTCTTAACCCTGGATTGAGAATGCCCGGACCAAGAGTGATCAATTTTGCAAATATCCTGAAGTATGACTACATGCCACTGGCACATACCCTCAAGACGGTGCTAGAGGTTGTCAGGGAGGCATTCGGTGCCCCTGTGGAGATTGAGTATGCCGTTGACCTCGATAAGGATGAAGAGGGCAAGGGTACCTTTTACCTGCTTCAGATCAAACCACTTGTGGGCAGCGGCGCTGGCTACTCAATTGACCCGGAGAGTGTCTACAATGAGGATATGGTGCTCGTCTCACGCAAGAGCATGGGCAACGGTCTTGTTGAAGGCATCACCGATATCATCTACGTTGAGCCTGACAGGTTTGATAATCTGAAGACCAATGAGATGGCTGAGGAGATTGATGCAATCAACCGCAAGATGCTGGCACAGGGAAGAAAGTATGTGCTCATCGGCCCCGGACGGTGGGGCACCAAGGACCGCTTCCTTGGAATACCGGTGGAATGGCCGCAGATATCCAATGCCAGGATAATAGTAGAAGTCAGTCTGCCCAACTTCCATGTCGATGCCTCACAGGGGTCACATTTCTTCCATAATGTCACGTCGATGAGTATAGGATACCTGGCAGTAAATGAAGCAACAGCCGAGGGGGTGATAATGTGGGAAAAGCTGAGGCGTCAGAAGGAGATAGGCAAAGGCCACTGGTTCAGACACATCAGGTTTCCCAAACCCATGGTAATCAGGATGGACGGGAAGATCGGGATGGCAGTGATATCCCTGGGTACGGAATCCTGATAATATTCTTGTATTGATGTTGCGACGGGTCTTAGACCCGCCGTTACGGAATAATTATTTCAATCGCGGATACTGAAACGTTTGGATTTATCTTCCTTACCAGTCCCTGCAACACATTGCCAGGTCCTGCCTCAATGAACTCTGTGGCGCCGTCAGCAATCATATTCTGTACAGTCTGTGTCCACCGCACCGGTGAGGTGAGCTGTGCAATCAGGTTGGCCATTATCTTATCCGGGTCAGTGACAGGCATACCCGAAACGTTCTGGTAAACGGGGCAGACAGGCCTGTTGAAACGTGCTTTCCTGATAGCTTCTTCAAGCTCCTGCCTTGCCGGTTCCATGCATGGCGAGTGGAACCCGCCGCTGACGGAGAGTTGTATTATCCGTTTACCGCCTCTGTTCTTCAGCTCCTCTGATGCCCGGGCTACACCTTCCGTGGTGCCCGAGATCACTATCTGGCCGGGACTGTTGTAGTTGGCCGGCACCACTGTGCCGTTCAGTCCTGCGCAAACCTCCTCCACCACTGCATCATCCATCCCGATCACTGCTGCCATTGTAGACGGGTTGATACCGCATGCCCGCTGCATCGCCGAAGCCCTGCCGGCCACAAGAGTCAGCCCCTCCTCAAAGGAGAGTGCTCCGGCAGCCACAAGGGCCGAGAACTCGCCCAGCGAGTGGCCGGCAACCATGGCGGGGGCAAAGAGATCACCGCTGACTGCTGTCAGTATCACCGAATGCAGGAAGATAGCCGGCTGGGTCACCTTCGTCTGCCTCAGCTCCTCGACAGTGCCGGAGAACATTATATCAGTGATGCGAAAGCCAAGCAGTTCGTTGGCCTTTTCAAACATCCCGCGTGCGGCGGGGTAACCTTCGTATAAATCCTTTCCCATCCCGGGGAACTGTGCCCCCTGGCCTGGAAATACAAATGCTTTCATATTTCAGTCAGTTATAGTGTTGATTTATTTATCAGTGCAGCCTGCTGGCTATCAGGTGCATGAACTCCTCACGTGTGTTCAGGTTAGAGAGAAAACATCCGGTGAATGCCGATGTGGTGGTGACAGAGTTCTGCTTCTGTACCCCTCTTATCTGCATGCACATGTGCTGCGCCTCGATTACAACTGCCACACCAAGGGGTTTCAGATTATCCTGAATGCAGTTACGGATCTGGGTGGTGAGTCTCTCCTGCACCTGCAGCCTGGCGGCATAGGTCTCCACAACCCTTGCAATCTTGCTCAGGCCGGTAATGTGACCGTCAGGGATGTATGCCACGTGAGCCTTGCCGTGGAAAGGCAGCATGTGATGCTCGCACATCGAGTAAATGTCGATGTCTTTCACCAGTACCATCTGCCGGTATTCTTCCCTGAAGACGGCGCTGCGGAGTATCTCCTCGGGATCAGCCTGGTAGCCCCTTGTCAGGAAGCTGAGAGCCTTGGCGACCCGCTCGGGTGTCTTGAGCAGCCCTTCCCTTTCGGGATCCTCTCCCAGAAGCTTCAGGATGTTGTAATAATATCCGGAGATCTCCTTAATGACATCCGGGTTCCATCTCTCAATCTTGTTGTATCCGTTTGACAGCCTGCCGCTGCCATCATTCAGTTTTTCCATCTTATCCGTAATATTCAACATAATTATTTTCTGTCTCTTCAACCCTCACGCAATGCAATGTGGCATCCTCGGCTCTCAGCGGCTCCTCCAGCTCATACCAGATGGCCATAGCCAGGTTCTCCGTGGTGGCAACCTTCCCCTTCATGAAATCTGTCTCGAGGTTCATGTTCTTATGGTCAAGCTTTTCCACAACCCTCTCGATCATTATATCCTTCAGCCGCGTGGCATTCATAAAATATCCCGTCTCAGGATCAGGTTCGCCCCTCACTGTCACCTTGAGAACGTAGTTGTGCCCGTGCCACAGAGGGTTGGAACATTTGCCGTAGATGATCATGTTCTCCTCATCGCTGAGCTCAGGGCGGAACATTCTGTGTGCGGAGCTGAAACGCTCCCTTCTGGTCAGGTATATCATTACCGCTAATTTAAATGGTTGTCCGGAATGAGGGCTATTATGTTCAAAAATAATATATTTATCATTCTAACGGATGCAACTGATGAAGAATGGTTTCAGGACTATCCTGATCGCAGTGGCCCATCCCTCCGAGGAGGAGGCAGTGCGTCGTGCCACGGAGGCTGCAGGCTGCGGCTGTGAGATCCTTGTCACCGGGGTGGGAGGGGCTGCAGTGACGTGGGCTTTGCAGAAGAGGTTTTCCTCAGGGGCGTTGCCGGCGCTGGTGATCGGCGCCGGGATAGCGGGAAGCTACAGTGAGACTCTGCCAACGGGTTCCGTGGTCACAACAGTGTCAGACTGTTTTGCTGACATGGGTGTGGATAACAATGGCAGTTTCACATCGCTCTTCGGCGCCGGCCTGGCTGATCCTGACAAGCCGCCCTTCACCGGCGGCCGCATAATATGCAGCGGCAGGTGGTTTGACCTTGCCGCCACGATGCTTCCCGTTGTCGCGGGCGCCACGGTGAACATGGCATCCGGATCACAGCCTGTAATAGAACGTATACGGAGAGCATGGAACCCCGGCATCGAAACGATGGAGGGTGCATGGCTGGCTTACACATGCACAATGGCAGGAATACCCTGGATCGCCGTCAGGGCCGTATCCAACATGGTGGAACCGCGCAACCTGAAAAACTGGGACATACCCATCGCCCTGCGCAACCTTGAGGAAAAGATGACCAGGTTGCTTGAGCTCCTCACCGGAAATGAGTCGCAAGGGATAATTCAATGATACAATTACAATTATCTGCAGAGCTATCATGAGACTGACACTTGGCTTTTCTCCCTGCCCCAATGACACATTCATCTTTGAAGCGATGGTGCACGGCAGGGTAGATACGGAGGGACTTGAGTTCGACTGGTTTCTTGCTGATGTTGAGGAGCTTAACCGCAAGGCGGTGAATGGGAGCGTGGATATAACCAAGATGAGTTTTCACGCTTATGCCCGTGCCGCAGCAGGATACCTGATCCTTGACTCCGGCAGCGCACTGGGACGAAGTAACGGACCGCTGGTGGTGAGCAGCAGGAAGATGAGTCCCGGCGAACTGAATGATGTCATGATTGCAATCCCCGGAAAATATACAACCGCCAATCTCCTCTTCAGCATCTTCTGGCCAGCTGCACAACGCAAGCGTGAATACCTCTTCTCCGATATCCCTGAGGCGGTGCTTTCCGGTGAGGCAGACGCCGGCCTGATAATCCATGAGACACGCTTCACCTACAGGGCGATGGGGCTGAGCCTTGTTGCCGATACTGGCACTATGTGGGAGGAGATGACCGGACTGCCTGTGCCACTGGGAGGTATCGTGATCAACCGCAGCATTGACCGGGAGGTTGGAGCGAAGGTGAACAGGGCCATACGGCGAAGCCTGGAATATGCCCGTTCAAACCCGGCCGATTCGATGAAGTTCATCAGGAAACACGCCCGCGAGACCGAAGCAGATGTAGCCCGCGAACACATCAAGCTGTTTGTAAACGACTTCAGCCTGTCACTGGGAGAGGAGGGGAGAAAAGCAATCGAAACACTCTTCTCCGTTTCACAGGAAAGGGGCGTGACAGAGCCTCTGCCCGACAGGATATTTCTGCTTTGAGAGCACCGGAATATGACACAATTTTATATATTTACATGTAATTCATAATAATCTGATCAGGTCATGAAATTTGAACTCCCCCAGTTAAAGTATGCCGCCGGTGACCTTGCGCCTCATCTGAGCCCCGAGACGCTCGAGTACCATTACGGCAAGCACCATCAGGCCTACGTGAATAACCTTAATAACCTTCTTCCGGGGTCACCCTTCGAGGAGGCTTCACTTGAAACAATGATCCGTAAAGCCGAAGGCGGTATCTTCAACAACGCTGCCCAGGTGTGGAACCATACTTTTTATTTTTCTTCATTCTCCCCCACAGGCAAAAGGACGCCATCAGGTACCGTTGCCAAGGCCATTGATGCCGAATACGGCTCGTTCGATGCGTTCAGGGAGGCCTTTACAAAGGCGGCCTCAACACTGTTCGGGGCAGGATGGGCCTGGCTCTGCATGAAACCGGATGGGAGACTCACAATCACCCAGGAGTCCAATGCCGGCAACCCGATCAGGTCAGGACTTGTTCCGCTGATGACATGCGACGTTTGGGAGCATGCATATTACATTGACTACAGGAACAGGCGCCCCGACTATATCAAGGGCCTCTGGGAGCTGCTCGACTGGAAGGTGATCGGTGAGCGGTACGATGAAGCACTGAAAAAATAAGACTATCCTGCAGCCCCGGTGAGGGGCTGCTTCATTAAGGTTCCTGTGATTTTCCTGCGGAACATGTGATCGGTGCGTTCGCCCTTCTTTTTTCCCTATCTTTGCGCAAAATTCCGACCATGAACCTGTACCAACTAATTGAAAAAACAAGAACTTACCGCCGGTTTGACTCCACCCATGCCGTCTCTGCAGATACCCTGACCTCGCTCGTTGACCTGGCCCGTCTGTCAGCCTCAGGAGCCAACCGCCAGCCATTGAAATATATCCTCGTCACAGAACCTTCGCAGCGCGAAGCTATCTATCCCTGCCTTGCCTGGGCCGGGTACCTCACCAACTGGGAGGGACCTGATCCGATGGAGAGGCCCTCAGCTTATATTGTCATTCTGGGCGACAAGGAGATTTCCGAATCGTTTGGAATCGATCACGGGATTGCTGCACAGAGCATCATGCTGGGCGCTACCGAAGCCGGCCTTGGCGGATGTATTATCGCATCCGTTAAGAAAGAGAGACTCAGGGCAGCGTTCGACATCCCCAAGCAATATGAGGTACTGCTTGTCCTCGCCATAGGCAAGCCGGTTGAAAAGGTGGCCCTCGAGACCATTCAGAATAACGATGTAAAATACTGGCGTGATGATAAAGGCGTTCATCATGTTCCGAAGAGGACGCTTGACGAGATCATACTTGGCAAATAAGCTCTTTCAGGCACTCCTGCTTCTTCTTTTTCTCCTCATACTGAGGCAGCCTGAAGTCCTTGCACAGCAGTCGGGACCGATACTCTTCCACGGCGTCATTTTCGAAGCCGGCACGGGTCAGCCCCTGCCGGATGCTCATTATACGGTCAGAGGCCGGTCGGCCGGAGCTGCCGACAGCAGAGGCATGTTCTCACTCTATGCCCGCTGGCATGACACAATCACATTCACCTGCATCGGTTTCCGTGATTACAGCATCACGGTACAGGATACACTCAGGGCAAAAGAATATACGGCAGGTATCTACCTCACCGGTGACACTACGATGATACCGGCAGTGATTGTAATTCCGCGCCTGGGAAACATCAGGGCGGAGATCATGGCGGAACGCCCCTCCTCCAACCAGGAGATAATAAATGCTTCCAATAACCTCAGGATGGCAGTATACCAGGGGCTGACAACACAACCGGTGCTTGGTGACCCGTTAACCAATTATGAACTCCTGCGACAGAAACAGCGGATGGAGGCTTATGAGAAGGGGCAGATACCGTCAAGCCAGATGATTGGCCTGAGTCCGTTGATACTTATACCTATATTATACAGGCTTGCATCCGGTCCGCCGGAAGATCCCGAACCTCCTGCCCCGCACATCTCCGCCCGTGATCTGGAACACCTTCGAAGGGTGCATGATTCGTTGATATTCAGGCATTAGGCTAGAGGCAATAGGCAATAGGCAATAGGTAACAGGCAGTCTTACAATTCTTTATTCTCTACAAGCAAAGGTGGGTCGGGGGATGCTCTTCTTCTACAATGCTTAATCGCATACGGCGAATTTCCACGACTGCCTCCTCTTTAGTCAGACTCTCAACTGCCGACTGCTGACTGCTGACTGCCGACTGAAACCTAACCTTTGACAAACAACGCCTTAATAATATGGCTGGCAATCTTCGGGTTCTCCTTCAGACGACGGGTTGAATAACCGAACCATTTCTCGCCGAACGGAACATACACCCTCATCACATGACCACCGTCAACGATGCTCTGACGCAGCTTCGGTGTGACGCCGTACAACATCTGAAACTCGTACATGTTCTTCGGTACGTTATATTTCTTTATCAGCTCATAGGCCCCGTCAATCAGAGGCTTGTCGTGTGTGGCGATACCCACGTATATTTTGTTCCGGAACATGAACTCCAGATCCTCAAGATAGTGCCGGTTTATCTCCTCATACTTCTTGTAGGCTATCTCCGCCGGTTCAATGTAAATCCCCTTGCAGAGACGATAGTTTGTCGGGATCTCCGGCTTGTTCATGTCAAGCATCTTCTCAAGATCACTGTATGTCCTTTTCAGGTAGGCCTGCACAACCAACCCGACATTCTTCGGGAACTCGGCATGAAGCCGCCTGTAAAGCTCAATCTCGAGGTCCGTGCATGGCGAATCCTCCATGTCTATCCTGCAGAAGTTATTGAACGATGCTGCCTTTGCAACTATCTCGCGCATAAGACTGTAGCATACCTCCTTGTCTATCAGCAGCCCGAAGCTTGTCGGCTTTAGCGAATAGTTGCCATTGATGCCGTTCTTCTGTGTCTCCTCAATAAGGTCAAGATATTCCTGTTTGTTTTCTTCAGCTTCTTCAAGTGACTTGATGAACTCCCCAAGCACATCGAGGGTCACTCTTACACCCTGTGAGTTGAGATCTTTGGAGACACGCATGGCGTCAGCCATTGTCACACCTGAGATATATGCACGGGAAAAGATCCAGATGAATTTCTTCGGAAAATACGGCAGAATGGAGGCAATGAACTTATTAAACATCTTCGGGCGTTTTTGTTTTTTTGGCGCTCAAAGATATGAAAAAGCGGAATACGCAAAACAGTGACGGAAATGTCACTATTTGAATGCCTTCTCAGGCAGTCCGTCGCCCTTCAGAGACAGTCTGCTGAAGTACGAAGGCACCTCGCGTCCCATCAGACTGTCGACATACATTTTCGCCAGGTACTGTCCCAGCATGAAGCCCTGTCCCCTCAGCCCCAGGAACAGCCCGTGGTCAGGGTCGATAAACATGCGCGGCTCAGTGTAATATCCGCTCCATAGCGACTGGAAGCCGGCAGAGGAGAGCTCAGGAAGCCAGGAGGTGAAGACCTCTGACACTATCTCCATGAACTCCTTGCTGTTCACCTTCAGGTTCCGTCCCGCTTCAGCGGGGTCGGCTGCCGGCGAGGCACATCCTATTATCTGTCCTGTCTCACCAAGCTGCTGACCGTATACTGCCACGAAGCCTTTATAATTCCGGCGGTCGATCAGCATCGGCAGCGGTGTCTTATTCGGTCCCATCATCGGCAGGCGCCTGGTGATGAACGCCTGGTGACGTACGCCG
>ERZ795054.3342-NODE-3342-length-12715-cov-8.765561_pt1 | contig 12715 bp, 14 predicted proteins | sample MGYA00375138_ERZ795054 | MGnify/ENA primary metagenome ERZ795054 (study PRJEB30183, sample SAMN05720215) | anaerobic digester metagenome | isolation source: active sludge of municipal wastewater-treating anaerobic digesters | place: USA | collected 2014-12-23 ...
TTTTTTGGCCCCTCAACTCCTTGCTCCCGCGTCAGTTTCGACCTGAGTAGTTACATCGCCACACTTGGCTGGTCCGGGCAATGCTGGTCCCCAATCGCTCCTCGGGCACTGTGCCCGCAGTCAGTTGCGACGCGTTCAAGCCCGTCAAACCTACTCCGTTGCCGCTGAAGCTGTTGTTTGCATGGTTGAACGTTACCGCATTCGCGTAAGTGCCGGCTAGGTTGGCCGATGCTAGAGTTCCGATCAACTGGCCTGCGGGCAGCGGGCCCGTCACCACATTCGCAGTTTGGGCGTAGGGGACAGCGGTGATTCTCTGCCTTGGAGCCAAGAGCGTGAAATCACCCGCGCCAGTACGCACACCCAGTTGAAGCCAGCGGTCGGCGCCGGGGAAATTCGTGCCAAAGTCCAACGGCAGGACGAAGAGCCCATTGGTGATTCCGACGGCCAGTGTGGCAGGATTGTTGATGGCAACCTGGGTGCCACTGCTGGCGGCGTCCCAGAGGGTGGGAAGGAATTCGGCGTTGCCCGTGTAGGGAGCGCCGGATTCAGTCAAGCGGCCTTGGTAGGTGAAGGTTGTATCCGGAGACGCAGCTCTGCCCGAAGTGAGACCGCAACACACAAGATACAGGACAACCAGAGATCTGAGTTTCATCGGATGCTCCTTTTGCTGTTCGTTGGCAACAAATTACTGATCCATTTCGGAATTGGACCGCCCGCACACGGACGCTGACTGAGAGAAACAAGTCAACGGTTTGTGGGGGCTGGCTTCATTTGATCGTTCGAAGCACGAATAAAAGCAAGACCAATAAACCGGCGACCGGTGATTAGTGAAGAATCCTCCCCCAAACCGATGCTTCTTTCCGACAACAGCCGCTCCACAAGGAGCGCCGCATGTATTCGTGACCGATGCGTTTGCTCCTGACACTTCAAAACTGCAGTGTAGAGTTTTGCACACAAGAACGGACCGGTTTTTGTGTGGATAAGATATTCTATCTGCATTAGGAGGCTCTCTTATGAGTCTCGAAACAACGATCAGTGCAGATGGAAAAGGCCCCGGTAACGCGGCGGCAGGGGGATCACATCAGGCGGTAGTCACGCGAAATTGCCACCGGGCGCTGAGTGCGGATGAGTTCAGCCACCTATCCAATGTGCCGCCCGAGATCGAGTGGTTTGCCAATATCGTCAATCCAAGGACCCGGAAGGCCTACCGGATCGATATCGAGGACTTCAGGCGGTTTGCGGGTATCCAGAAGCCCGAGGAGTTCCGGTCTGTGGTCTGGGCTCACGTCATCGCCTGGCGGAAGGCCTTGGAGCAACGGAACCTTTCCCCGGCGACTATTCGAAGGAAGCTCTCGGCCTTATCAGCCCTGTTTAACCACCTGTGCGAATCGAATGCCGTGTTCTTCAATCCGACTCTCGGTGTGAAACGGCCCAATGGTGGGGTAAACGAGGGCAAAACGCCAGCGATCAGCAATGACCATGCCCGGGCGCTGCTGGAAGCCCCGGATCCGAGCACTCTGAAGGGCCTGCGAGACCGGGCGATACTATCCACGTTCCTTTACCACGGACTACGGTTACAGGAACTCTGCCATCTCAAGGTTAAGGATATTCAACTACGGAGTGGGGTCGTTCATTTGAGGGTCCACGGGAAAGGCGGCAAGCTGCGGTTCGTGCCCGCTCATCCTGGAACCTTAGAACGGATCGACGCTTACCTGGAAAAGGCCGGGCACCGGGATGACCTCGACGGACCTTTGTTCCGATCGACAAGGTCGAGGCCAGGGAGGGCGAGCAAGCCGTTGTCTCCCTCGAACGTGCATCACAGGATTGTGAAAAGGTATGCTCGGCGGATCGGGTTGGGTGTGGTTGGGTTCTGCGTCCATTCCCTGCGCGCGACGGCGGCGACGAATGCCTTGGAGCACGCTGCCGATATCGCCAAGGTCCAGGAATGGCTGGGGCATTCGAACATCGCCACCACCCGGCTTTATGACCGGCGCAGGACCAGGCCGGAGGATTCGCCGACGTTCAGGGTGGTGTATTGAGGGAGACGTAAGACGATAATGGACTTCTTGGTTTTGTGGGGGTTGCCAGGTAATCCATGTCGTGTAGTCCCGGTCAGTTTCGCATGAGCTTTCCTTGGAAGAATTCAGAGCAACAAAGAGGTGTTTATGCAGAATTGCGTCTGGGACGGTGTAAATGATAAACAAATCCTGCGACCAGGGACTACTGTCAGTTCGCTTGCCACATCCAGGTGGCATCGGAAGAGAATACAGGCGTAATCACTGAGTTGAGCCTATATCGCTTTATGAAGGATGGAAACACGCTGCGGGCTAAAGCCTCTGCGGCTTTGGTGATGATGGGGATGCTGATCGGTGGCACTGCCTCTGGTGCGGTGTCCTCGCTCAGGATTGACGGAGTGTCGTCTTTTTACGATGTGCCCTACCTGTTGGATTTCAATTTTTCGCTACGGGATCAGGACAATCATGCGGTGGTAGTGGACCCCATCAATATTGTGGTGGTATGCAAGGAGGATGGAGCGCCGATCAGCGCATCGGAAACCGGCTACCGCCTGCTGTCAGGGGCCAATAAACAGCTGAAGTGCTTCCTGGTTCTAGACTACACGCTGAGCATGGCCGATCCGACGTACAACGGTGATACGAATAGCAACGGCTATTCGGACGCCTTGGAGATTATGGAAGCAGCTGCCAAGACTATGGTAGGTACTCTGACCAATGATGCCCAGATTGGGATTTACGAATTCCACCGGGAGGATGTGGCCCATCCACCCCAGAAGGTGATCGACCTGACGGTGGACAAGGTGGCGCTAACCAATCATATCGACCGGATCTGGACCGATTACGTGCAGTTTTTTCCAGCGGCGACCCGATGCTGGGACGCCGTATATGCGGCCGTCAATGAATTTCCATCGGCCAATCCCGGGGATGAGCAACGATTCGTCGTATTCCTTTCGGACGGCAAGGATGAATCGAGCACCCGTCAACCATCCGAAGTCATCAATATAGCCGCAAGCAAAGGGGTGAAGATCTACGCGATCGGTTTCGGACGCGAGCTCCAGCCAGCGGCCCTGCAAAGCATGGCAAGCCAGACACGGGGACAGTATTACACAGCGGCCAATTTGACTGAATTGGCGCAGCGGTTCCAACAGATTAGCGATGATTTACGGGGGCAGTATGTGTTGCGGTGGGCGACGTTAAAGCGGTCCGATAGCGCATTTACGCCTTCCTTCGAATTGACCTACCAGGGCAAAACAGCCAACCACACGGGCAGTTCGTATCGTCCGACCAGCTACACTGGGGAAGTGCTCCAAGGTCGGTTGCTTTTTGATCCATCGTTGGGGGAGGAGGGACGAGCGACAGTGGGATTGCGGGCGTTGTATGTGCCGCGGTTTGTAACGCGAATTCGCTTAACTTATTTTGCGACCCAAACGCCCCAGGTGACCAAGGTGCCCTATGCTGAAGGCGGGATTTGTCCGGACACCTGGGTGATGGAACATGATGTTCAGCAAGGTTGGGTTGAACTGCGGAGTCCGACACCCCAGAACATCTTCTCCGGCTTGCCCTATGCCACGCTGGGCAAACTCCTGAAGTTTGAGTTTCAGGGAGTGACCAACCTGACCCACTGCTTTTTCGAATTGGGATTGGACAACAGCTTTTATCCGGGCGGCCAATCGTTTATTTTTGTGAATGCCACTGCAGTCAGTCCGGGACCTGGGGAGCCCGTGATGGGCACTCCGATTGACTGGCTGAACAAGTATGGCTTTACCAGCAGCTATGCCAGGGCGGAACTGAGCGACCAGGATGGGGACGGCATGGCCACCTGGCAGGAATATATCGCTGGGACGATCCCGACCAATGGGCTATCGGTATTTCGGTTTGAGGATTTGGCGGTCGATCCCACGGAGCGTCAGCTTGTGATGTCGACTGAATCAAACCGGATCTACCGAGTAGATTGGTCGGAAGACCTGAAGACCTGGCAGGCCTTGCAGACCGGCATCAAGGGGGACGGCAAATCCAAAGTCCTGACCGATAGCATAGCGACTTCTCAACGATTCTATCGAGCCACAATCACAGAGTTCCCCAAACCACCGCCGGAGATAGCAGGCATGGTCTGGATTAATCCGGGCACCTTTACGATGGGGAGCCCATCAACCGAGAAGGACCGAGGTTCCAATGAAGGTCCTCAGACTCAGGTCACTCTCACGAAGGGATATTGGATGGGGAAGTATGAGGTGACGCAGCGGGAGTATCAGGTGGTGATGGGGAGCAATCCATCGTATTTCACAGGGGACCTGGACCGGCCAGTGGAGCAGGTGACTTGGAATGACGCGACGAACTACTGCGTCAAGCTGACAGCCAGCGAACGGTCATCTGGTCGGTTGCCAAGCGGGTATGCTTACCGGCTGCCGACGGAAGCGGAGTGGGAATATGCGTGTCGTGCGGGGACGACGACGGCGACGGCGTTTGGGAACAGTTTAAGTTCGACACAGGCGAATTTTGACGGGAATTATCCGTATAATGGGGCGGCCGAAGGGCCGTGGCTCAGGTGTACGACCAAGGTGGGCAGTTACGCGCCCAATGCATGGGGGTTATATGACATGCATGGTAACGTGTATGAGTGGTGTATGGATTGGTATCAAGACTCCCTTCCCGAGGGGAGCGTGACAGATCCCCGGGGTCCGAGTTCGGGCTCGAACCGTGTGATTCGCGGGGGCAGTTGGAGCCACTACGGCAGGTACTGCCGGTCAGCGCTCCGGTACGGGAACTCGCCTGGCGGCAGGCACGGCAGCGTAGGCTTCCGCGTCGTCCTGGCCCCAGGTCCTTAACAGCAAGAACAGTCAAAGGCGTGAGCGGAGCTTTGGGCGTTGTCTGGGCTGCCTGAATGATAAGGGGCTTGCCGAGATGAGGCGAGGCAATGCCGCCACGGTGATGAAAGGGCCATACAAAGGCGATCAGTTGAGCGTGGACCACATAATCCCCCGTGCTGTGGCTCCTGAGCTGGATAATGTGATCGCCAACCTGGAATTGATGCCCAGCCGGATGAACTCCGCCAAGCGAGACAGAATCGGTTCCCGGCAACGTGATATGGCCAAGAAGTTGCATCAGGCCGGATTGCTGAGTAGGAAAGGGTTTGAGGCTGTGGTGCGGTGAAGTCGCAGACGCCGGGCATAGATCCGGGATTCCGCGTCCATTCCTTGCGGGAGACGGCGGCCACGAATGCGCTCGAGCATGCGGCGGATATCGCCAAGGTCCAGGAGTGGCTGGGGCATTCCAACATCGCCACCACCCGGCTTTATGACCGGCGCAGGACCATGCCGGAGGACTCGCCGACGTTCAGGATGGTGTATTGAACGATTAGACGGACGACAGCCTAGGCAGGATTGGAACACCCAGACAACCGTGAACACTACTGATTAGCTAAAAGACACACTCAGCAAAATCAACGACATCGTTCCGTGACGAGGTTTCTGCCACAGGTAGCGCCCAATACGCAGAAGAGGTGAGTGAGGATTCTGTTTGTCATAGACACGCCGTTTTCTAAAACCTGCGGTTTTACGATCTGCGCACGATGTTTACGGGGCAGACATCATTCGGTAAAACCTTACCGTAGAACCGCTGGCCGTCTCATCGGTGCGCAAGACCTGGTTTTGGGACATCACAAAATCAGCCAAGACCTTCCAGGTGGCTGTCGATCCAAGGGCTTCGACAAACTGGATCTGCTGGGATTGACCGACTTGGCCGGACAGGACTAATTCTACCGATTTATTTCGCAATAAAATCGCGAGTGTGGTCGCCGGGGGGCAATCGCTGAGAAGGCGTGCCATACTCTTGCGTGCTTCTCCATCGTAACTGCTGAAGCCACCGCCGATCAGGAGCCGTCCATCCGGTTGCAGCAGGGAAGCCATGACCGACGCGTCGGGGCCGCTCCCCACCTGGAAGTTGACATCCCTGGTGCCATCAGGCATGAGCCGGAGCAGGTTTTTCTGGGGGACGTTATTAACGGTGTCGAAGAAACCACCGATGAGGATTTTGCCATCCGCCTGGACCGTCAAGGTTTCAATGCTTCCAGCGTAGTTGGTGCCGCGCCGTATCTGGGGACAGAATCCGGTGTCGAGGCTGCCATACGGATTAAGCCGGGCCAAGTTCGTGATGTTAAAGCCATTGATATTGGTGAATATGCCCGCAATTAGCACGCCGCCCCCGGTGTAAGGGGCCATAGTCCAGATTCCCGCGCCATAGATTGCGCCCGCGTCGAAGGAACGATCCTCTTCCCCGTTGATTTGGAGTCGAGCGATCTTGGATCGGACTTGGCCGTCAACCTGGTTGAAACTGCCGCCAATCACTATCCGGCCATCGTTTTGAACAAACAAAGCCCGAACAAAACCATCAACCTCCGGCGTGTGAAACAAGTCGTCCTGGCTGCCGTTCGGCTGCAATCGAATGACATGTCCTTTGGTTCCGCCTGACGCCAAGAACTCGCCTCCAACTGCCAGAACCCGGTGGTCGGGCAAAATCCAAGAGGCCAGGATGGGACCATCGGCTGGCCAAACAGGATCGAACTCAGGATCCACGCGGCCATCGGTGAACAACCGGACAATCCGGTTTCTTGGGAACCCGTTGAAATTTGTAAAGAAACCGGAGGCCAGAATCTTGCCATCCTGTTGTATCCGGAGGGTGCGAATTTCGTCATTGGCACTTGAGCCCGGAGAAAAATCCAGATCCACTTCACCCTGGGGGTGGAGTCGTGCCAGGTTCCGGAAGGGCTGGCCACTGATGTTGGTGAAGGTGCCGCCGACCAGGATTTTGGAATCGATTTGGATGGCGAGGCAGGAGAGTGACCGTTGTATTCCCGAGCCCGCGTTAAACTGGGGGTCCAACGAGCCGGAGGTTGCCGTCGGAGTCGAGGCTCGTGCCAACGGGGAGGGCGCTCTGTCGGCTTGGGCACATAACTTTGCGGTTGCAGCCACAACAAGGCAAACGACGACAACGGGGCAGTACCGGATCCGCCCGAGGTTCTTAGTTTTTGAGTTCATAAGACAAGAAGGTATACCCAACTATCGAGCAGGACGGCTGGACGACGACCACGTTGAAAAACTTGGGATGCAGCACTATGCTCAGGCGGGTGTGGCGGGCTGCCTCCTGATCGTCCTTCGTGCCTGCGCGAACCTGGGCTAACCGCCTCTCACAACGCTGGCGCTCCTGCCCGGGCGCGGCAAGTTTCAGCGCCTGCTCTAAAGTTCTGGGTTGGTCCTCCAGGGATTCGTTTTCTTTAAAAATCATACCGCGACAAATTACGCGTGCCGGACGTGAATAACAGTTTTCGTGTCAGCAAACAAGCTTGCTCACACCCCCAATGAACCTTTATCGCCTGACTGAACGCTGCCGGATCTTCTCTGGACATCACGCCGGTGAGCCCTTTACGAGGCTCGCCGTATGAACAGCAAAACTGTACCGGATACCATCAGGACGATCATCGCCCAGGCCGGGGGGCATAGTCTTCGCGGCGCTTTACTTTACGTCGACGCCTACGATTCCCTCTGGGCAACGGCAGCCACGAACGCCCTGGAGCATGCGGCCGATATCGCCAAGGTCCAGGAGTAGTTGGGCCATTCGAACATCACTACGACCCGGCTTTATGACCGGCGAAGGACGAGGCCCGAGGAGTCACCGACGTATAGGGTGGTGTATTGGGGGTAAATCAGGAATTCCGCGCATTCGTCAAGCCGTAGGTCACGTCCGCATTAACGGTAGCAACTGCCGACCGGATTCACATGCTCGGCGCGAGAGGTTCACGGGTTCATCCAGTTTCTGATGTCCTTCTATTGAGGAAGGAGGATCGTAAAGCGCACCGCTGCCGAACGATTCAGCTCACCGATGGCGGCCCCTCCGTGGCTCCCGAATTGCCACGCGACGCCGCCGGGCCGCCATTCGGTGAAGCGCATGGTTCGGCAAAGGTCGCCCCATCTCCGACACGGTAGCAGGTGACCTCTCGGGTGCCATAATCCGTCTGCATCCGAATCGCGAGGCTCCTGCTGCTGGCCTCGGTAACCTCGGCCCTCAGAACAGTGGGCTAGCCATTCATATCCCGCTCTGCGACCACGTAACGGCTGTAGAGCTCAAAGGTGAGCTTTCCCGCTTCGAAATCCACGGCCGAGTCCTTCAGCGGATAGGTGACCTCGAAAGTCAGTCTCCTCTGATCCGTGTCCTCGATGACGCGGATGATCCGTGCATCCTGGAACCTGATCTTGGAGAGGTCTGCGCTCATGTTGCCGAACGTCAGAGGTGAGCGACCGCCGCCGACGGTGACGGTGGAGCGCAGGAGGTGCTTTCGAATTTCCGCCCCTCATCGAGCGGAGAAGCGGGGCGGCGGTTCGTCTCCACCGACTTGTTGGGCTTTTGTCTCCGTCCCCTGGTGAATCGGAGAATCGCTCCTCCCGAAATAATCAGCCACACAACTCCAACGACAGAAAGCCGAGCAATCGCCTCGGCCATGTGCCACTTCATGAACCTGTCCGGCGTGGCGCTGACCCACTCGGGCTCGACCAAACGGTGTGGCCAGTACTGGCGAATGACGTCGGCGTCGGTCGCTCCCGTTGCCGAAAGGTAGGAGGCAGATCCGAGTGGCCGGAGCGCCCAGAACCAGACTGCAGCGGCAGCAGCGAAAGTCGCGATCGTGACAATGGTTATCGTGGTAATGCGTGGCATGGTGTCGCGTATTTGGCCCAACAATTTAATTACTAGGAAAACTTTCCTACTATATTGATATTAGTCGACAAACTAGGAAAACTTTCCTAGTTTTGAATATACAGGATATTCTAATGAAACGGGAGAATCTGCGTCAATCTAATTATGGTCAGGGGTTCGGGGTTTCGCTCCACCGGTCCAAACCGGTACAAAGCCATAAACTCTTCAAAAGACACCCTCAGGACGAAGTGACTCTGATGAAATCATATCAGGAAAATCATCCGATCCCAAGATCGCCCGGCTTCCTCGCTGCCATTGTTCTGGCATTGAACTGCACCATTCTTGGTGCCCAAGCTGCCGAAGGTAATTCGCCAGACAAAGTCAAGCTCAGCTCAGGCGTTATCGAAGGATTCAAGAGGCAAGACGGCCTCCGCGTGTTCAAGGGCATTCCTTTCGCCGCGCCCCCAATCGGGGAGCTTCGATGGAAAGCTCCTCAACCCGTTCAACCCTGGGAAGGAATTCGGAGCGCAAAAAAGTTCGGGCCCGAGCCGACGCAGAACGAGGACTGCCTATACCTCAACGTGTGGACCAAAGCTAAGGACGAGGCAGAGCGGAGACCGGTAATGGTCTACATCTACGGCGGCGCATTCAACGGGGGGGCAGGGAGCGACGCAGGCTACGACGGCGGCAATTTCGCGGAAAAAGGCGTTGTGCTGGTTACTTTCAACCACCGGGTCGGCATCTTCGGTTTTTTCGCGCATCCAGAGTTGAGCGCTGAGACCGGTAAAGGTTCAGGATGCTATGGCATTCAAGACCAGATCGCCGCTTTGCGCTGGGTGAAAGAAAACATTGCTCGGTTTGGTGGCGACCCGTCCAACATGACGGTTTTCGGCCAGTCGTCGGGTGGCACCTCTGTGAGCATTCTAAGTCAATCGCCCCTCGCCAAGGGACTGTTTCAGCGCGCAATTTGCCAGAGTGGTGGCGCCATGGCTCCGATTAAGCCCGCAGCCGACAAGCCAGGCGGCATGATCGTATCGTTGGCTCTTGCGGAGGAACTGGGAAAAATGTGTTTCACTCGACTGGGAGTGACAAATCTCAAGGCTGCACGAGCTCTGACCACTGACGCGGTTCGCAAAGGCACTGTCGGCCTGCCATGGCCCATCGCTGATGGCGAGGTCATTGTGGGAGATCCACAGGAGCTTTTCCGAAGTGGACGTTTCAACGACACTCCAATTCTTTTGGGCATTATGTCGAATGATGGGGGACTGTTTGGCGGGTTCGGCCAAAAGACTCCGGAAGAATTCGAGCAGACCGTTCGCAAGGATTTCGTAGATGGAGCCGACGTCATTCTGGCTGCGTATCCACACTCCACAAAGGACGAGGCAGCTCGGGCGTCTCGCGATGTAATCCGGGAAATGCTTTTCGGTTGGCAGACCTGGTCATGGGCAATGCTGCAGAGCGAGAATGGCAAGGGAAAGGCGTTCCTTTATTATTTTGACTACGGCGGAAAACCCGGCGAAGCAGGTCATGGGGGAGATGTGCCCTACGTTTTTGGAAACCTTGGAGGATGGTTCAAACCTGCTGCTTCGGAGGAGAACAAAGGCATGTCGGAAAAGATCATGTCGTATTGGGTCAACTTTGCCAAAACCGGCGACCCTAACGGGACGGACCTGCCGCAATGGCCTGCTTTTCACGGAGATACGATGAAGGCCATGATCTTCGGCAAGACGCCCCAGGCTGGTCCCGTGCCGAACCTCGAAAAAATCCGCGCAATCGACGCCTATTGGACGACGGTTAGAGCTAAGCGTAACGCATACTGAAAATGTTCTACCTAAGCAATGAAACTCCAATTTCTCCGCTGCGCTTTTTGAGACTTGCGGCCCTGCGGCTGCGAGCGTTGGCTTCGGGACATTCGCTAAACGATTTTATGGAGGCACTTCGCAGCGCTATCGTCGCCTAATCCGGCCGTCCGGCCGTTCGGACGAAAGCAATCATGAGAAAACTCCCATGCAAAGCAATTGTTCTACTACTGGTCTTCTGCTGCGGACCACTTCGAGCGGCGGAAAATGAGCCAACGACCGGCGCTTCGACAAACACAGAGGCGACCGGCAAAACGGTGGCGCTCGATCGGCCTGCCGAGCGCGAACCTGCAATTTACGAGGGGGTGGCGCCCGGCTCCGAAAATTGGACCCAGCAAGAGGTCCAATCCATTGGGATGGGTGAGAAAACAATTCGCAATGTCACGACGCCGAGCCTCACTCCATATCTGCCCAATCCAGGAAAGTCATCCCGAAGCTGCGGCGCATCGGCTGTGCAGCGCACTGCCGGCGCAAGTTCCGGCGCGCTTTGCGGGATGGCGATCGCCGGGCCCTGCCTTTCATCACCCAGGTTCGTCGGCTCTACCGGATCGAGGCGCAGACCAAAGACTTGACACCTCAAGAGCGTTCCCAGGTTCGCCAGAGAGAAGCCGCTCCGATCTGGACCCAGCTGCAGCAAGACGCCCAGGCTCTGAAGCCCCAGTTGCTGCCCAAGAGCAGCCTGGGCAAGGCGGTCAGCTACCTCATCAACGAATACCCGGCGCTCATCGGCTATCTTGAGTCGGGCACTTACCTGATCGACAATAATCTGGTGGAAAACTCGATACGAGTTCCCGCCGTCGGCCGCCGCAGATGGCTATTCCTGGGACATCCCGAGGCCGGCTGGCGCAGTGCCGTGGGCCATTCGAACATCTCCACCACTCGGCTTTATGACCGGTGCGGGAGCGGGCCGGAGGATTCTCCGACGTTACGGGAAAAGCCATGAGCCGAAAAACCGGGAGGCGGGAAATGTAGTGCCAAGACCATTTGGTGCTTTGCTAAGTTGTTGCTTATCAATGGTAAAAGCTTTCAGACTGTCTAAGAAGAGTCTGAGTGCAGTCATCGCTCTTGTCGCAACTGCTCGGTCTTGGGCAACTTGGTGTGCGCCCCTCTTATGTCAAAAGCTGGCTAGCTGGCCGCCCATAATTTGCAGGAAAGCAGCGCCGGTTTGACACTGAGCCAGTCCTTCTGCACTCTCTAAACAGTATGGCTCCTGAGACTGTCTTAATTACCGGCGCGTCCTCAGGTATCGGTCGTGAACTGGCAAAGTGCTTTGCAGCAGATGGCAGCCGACTTGTCCTGGTTGCCCGCCGCGGAGGGGCGCTTGAGTCATGGGCCGCTGAGTTGAGACAATCCTGCAAAATCCAAGCCCAGGTGTTTACCGCGGACCTTGCTCATCCGGAGACGCCGAACCGCCTTACCGCACACCTGCAAACTGCGGGCCTCAAGGTGGACATATTGGTCAACAACGCAGGCTTTGGCGCTCAAGGCCCATTCGCGCAATTGCCGGTCGATCGCCAGCTGGAAATGATTCAGGTCAATATTGCCGCATTGACGCATCTGACTCGCCTTTTACTTCCCCGGATGATCGAACGACGACGCGGGGGGATTCTGAATGTCGCTTCCACGGCAGCTTTTCAACCTGGCCCGCTCATGGCGGTTTACTACGCGACCAAAGCCTACGTTTTGTCGTTCAGTGAAGCCATTGCCGAGGAATTGAGAGGGACCGGCTTGACGATCACAACCTTGTGTCCTGGTCCCACCGAAACCAACTTCATCACCCGAGCATGCACGCCAAAGCTAAGAGCCCACCGCTCCACCTCGTCCAAACTGTTCAACCGCAACTTGACCTGAAGCCGGCCTTCCCCCAGTTCGGTCAGCTCTTGGCTGGAATGCAACCCTCCGGCAACTTCGCCAACGCATGGTCCAACGCCCGCACACAGCCGATCGCTTCCAGGCTGGCTCCCACGTGCAGCCCACAATCTTGCGCGAATAGAAAAAGCGATACACGAAGATCAGCGCCACCAGGAAGAAAAACGCCGCCGATTGCATGACCGCTTTCCGGCGGCTGCGTTTACTTTTACTCGCCTGAGACAAGTAGGACCCCGTGGCAGGAGCGGAGCGGAACCGAGCAGGATCCATCCGGCAGTATTCTCACGG
>ERZ795054.3344-NODE-3344-length-12712-cov-3.705696_pt1 | contig 12712 bp, 8 predicted proteins | sample MGYA00375138_ERZ795054 | MGnify/ENA primary metagenome ERZ795054 (study PRJEB30183, sample SAMN05720215) | anaerobic digester metagenome | isolation source: active sludge of municipal wastewater-treating anaerobic digesters | place: USA | collected 2014-12-23 ...
GCTACCCGACTTAGATCCATCGCAAGTATTGGGAGAGCCTTTCCGTAAAAATACTGCTCCTTGTATTGCTTATGCCTGTCATAAAATTGCTGTCGAAAATCCCGCAGCAAATATTGTAGTTGCACCATCCGACCATATCATCCTGCGCGAAGATGTTTTTACAAGTGTAATCAATCTCGCGCTGGGAGCTTCTGAGAAAAACGACTGGCTCATCACGCTGGGAATAACGCCAAGCCGTCCCGATACAGGTTACGGTTACATACAGTTTAACGACAGCGTTTCGTTAGGGCCCGAAGGCCGGCTGAACAAAGTGATCACGTTTACGGAAAAACCGCAATATGACCTGGCCGTTAAATTCCTGCAAAGCGGAGACTTCCTCTGGAACTCGGGAATTTTTATATGGTCGGTGAAAAGCATCCTGCAGGCTTTCGAAAAACATTTACCCGAGGTTGATTCGCTCTTCCGCGAAGGGATAAAAATATACGGCACTCCGGCCGAAAAGGAGTTCGTGAACAAAGCCTATACCTTGTGTAAAAGCATCTCGATTGACTATGGCGTAATGGAAAAGGCCGATAATGTGTATGTTGTGGCTGCCGATTTCGGATGGAGCGACCTGGGAACCTGGTCATCGCTCTACGATGCCCGGCAAAAAAACGAACATGGCAATTCAATTCAGGGCGCCAACGTGCTTACCTGGGAAACTCAGAACAGTATCATCCTCATGCCCGGTGACAAAGTTGCTGTAATCGACGGCCTCAACGACTACATTGTAGCCGAAGACGATAACCTGCTCCTGATTTGCCGGCGTGGCGACGAACAGCGCATCCGCGAATTTGTTGAAACCGTAAAAATTGAAAAAGGAGATAAATTTGTTTAACAGACTTATTTCCACCACAACAAATAATCACACCACTCAATGAAAAAACTGTCACTTGTATTTGTAATTGCTTTTGTGCTTCAGCTTAATTTGCGTGCCGATGAGGGTATGTGGTTGCCGCTCTTTATCGAAAGGCTCAATTATGTTGATATGCAGAAAGAGGGACTCCATCTTACTGCCGAAGAAATTTACAGCGTTAACCACTCAAGTCTCAAAGATGCCATTATAATGTTTGGCGGAGGCTGTACCGGCGAAATCGTGTCGCCCGAAGGGCTGATTTTCACTAACCATCATTGCGGTTACGGCGCTATTCAATCGCACAGCACGGTTGAGCACGATTATCTTACAGATGGTTTCTGGGCAATGCGAAAAGAGGAAGAACTGGCCACACCCGGACTCACAGCGCGATTCCTTATCAGCATTCAGGATGTTACAAACACAGTGCTGGGAAATATCAACGAATCCCTAAGCGAAGACCAGCGCCTTGAAAAGATCAGGAAAACCTGCCGTGAACTGGAACAAAACATTACAAAAGGCACAAGCTTCGAAGCGCGTGTGTCGTCGTTCTTCAACGGCAACGAGTATTACCTGTTTGTTTACGAGGTTTTTCGCGATGTGCGTCTGGTAGGGGCGCCACCATCATCCATAGGTAAATTTGGCGCCGATACCGACAACTGGATGTGGCCCCGCCATACCGGCGATTTCTCCATCTTCAGGGTGTACACCGCCAAAGACGGGGCTGCTGCCGACTATTCTCCTGAGAACATTCCGCTCAAACCTAAACATTACCTGCCGGTGTCAATCAAAGGTGTGAGTAAAGGCGATTTTGCTATGATCATGGGCTATCCCGGATCAACCGACAGGTTTGCAACATCCTACACTATTGACTGGGCACTCAAAACCCATAACCCTGCCATAGTAAAAATCAGAACCGAAAAACTGAACATCATGAAACAGGATATGGATGCCGATGCAGCCACACGCATTAAATATGCTTCGAAATATGCAGGCACTGCCAATTACTGGAAGTTTTTCATAGGGCAGAACAAGGGACTCAAAAAACTAAATGTTGCCGATCGCAAGCGTGAAATCGAAGACCGTTTTGCCGATTGGATAAACACCAACCGCGACCGCAATCTGGCTTACCGCGATGCACTTTTCAACATTTCCAAGGCTTACGAAACCATCAACCGCTATGAGCTTGCCACAGTGTATAATTCCGAAGCCATCAACCGGGGTTGCGAAATTATCAGTTTCAGCAGGCAATTCATGGCCTTAGCCAAAGAACTCGAATCAGGCAATCCTGATGCCGGCGCTTTGGAAAAAATTCGTGAAAAGCTCAAAACCGCAATCGATCAGTACTTCAAAAACTATAACGCTCCAACGGATGAAAAGCTAATGGCTGCCATGCTCCGGCTGTATTACAACGACGTGCCCCGTGAACAGCAGCCGTTATTCCTAAAAACAGTTTTCAGCAAGTATAAAGGCGACTTTGGTGCTTATGCAGCTTATGTTTTCAGTAAGACCATGTTTGCCGACCAGCAAAAATTACTGGCCTTTTTAGAAACTCCAACCCTGAAAAAGCTGCAGAAAGATCCTGTATGGTATTTGCAGAAAGCGTTTGCCGAAAATGCCGACAAAATTGACAGCATCGTAAAACCATCAAACGATTTGCTTGCCAAAGGCCGCAGGCTTTTTGTAAAGGGTTTGCGTCAGATGGAAAGTAATAAAACTTTCTATCCCGACGCTAACAGCACCATGAGGCTTACCTATGGCAAGGTGGATGATTACAGTCCGCAGGATGCTGTTGATTTTGACTATGTTACCACCCTCGAAGGCATTATGCAGAAAGAAGATCCCGGCAGTTGGGAGTTTGTTGTGCCCGAAAAATTAAAAAAGCTTTACCTGGGAAAGGATTACGGCCGGTATGGCAAAAACGGCAAAATGGTGGTGGCTTTCATAACCAACAATGATATAACGGGAGGAAATTCAGGCAGCCCTGTTCTGAATGCCGATGGCGAACTTATCGGGCTGGCATTCGACGGCAATTGGGAAGCCATGAGCGGCAATTACGCTTTTGAACCCGATTTGCAGCGTACCATCTGCGTTGATATCCGTTATGTATTGTTTATCATCGATAAGTATGCCGGGGCGCAAAACCTCATACAGGAACTTACGATCAAGGAATAAAAAGAAACTGCAGCAATCGGATCGGGCTTTATTATGAAGATATTGCCTTCCGATGAAGGTTTCTTAGCTTCAACCGCTCATGCTAACATCATAAAACCAAGTTTTGTGGCAACCGAAACCGAACGCAAATATTTGGTTAACAAAGAGATGCTTCCTCAGCTTACTGGTGGCGAGCATATTATACAGGCTTACCTGCACATAAGCCGGCAGGTGACAGTTAGGGTGCGGTTTACCGAAAATTCAGCGTTTATCACCGTTAAAGGATCACAAAAAGGTATTTCAAGACCCGAATTTGAATATCCCATACCACTCGAAGATGCCTTCTTTATGGCTTATGAACTTAGTCCTTTTGCTCCCGTGAGGAAAACACGTTTCCAGGTAATCTATTGCGGAAAAACCTGGCAGATAGATGAATTTGAGGAACAAAATGCCGGTTTATGGGTTGCCGAAATTGAGCTTTCTGATCCTGACGAAATATTCGAACTTCCGCCCTGGATTGCTGAGGAAGTATCGGGCGATTCGCGCTACCAAAACTCCACGCTGGCACAAAAGCCTTTCAGTGAATGGTAGAATGTGTGAGGACTCCATGACGTTCCGGCTCTTTTTGCATTCTTTAACACGTTAAAAAAGTCCCTGTCAGGAGGGAAATTCTACCTTTGTACTTCTCATGACTTTATTTTTAAACTGCTATGAAAAATCACTTTATACTGTTCATTGCCTTATCCGCAACGCTCCTCATCGCCAGCTGTAAAAAGGACGAAGTAACCGAAGCCTGGCTACGAGGTGCAAACAGCCTCATCAAAACTACCGATGGCAACCTGCTTGCTTCGGGGTATAACATGGTTACGGGCGCCAACTACCAGGGCTGCCTTACCAAACTCGACAACGATGGAAATATACTCTGGAGTTTTAGTTACGGGACCAGCAACTCTGACGGCTTTTTCGGTGCAGCCAACACGGCCAACGGCGGTTTTATAGCAACCGGCTACTCCTATTCAGCCGATTATAATTACCCGAATTTGCTCCTTGTTAAAACCGATGCCGCAGGCAACCAGGAATGGCTCTCGGTGCTGACTGATTTTGCCTGTTCGCAGGGCATAAGCGTTATTCCTGCAATTGACAGCGGTTATGTGGTTTGCGGATACATGATGGAGTCGCTCACTGACGACCGCGATATTCTCATTGCCAAATTTGGGCCAACCGGTAATAAACTGTGGGTTAAACGTTTCGGCGGCAAAAGCACTTCAGCCAATAATTACGACGAAGCTTACGATATCATAGCTTCGGGTGGCAATTACTTTGTTACTGGTTCTACCGATGGTTACTCAAATTGCTGTGGCAATGCATTTCTGATGCGCACCAGTGCCAGTGGCGACAGCCTTTGGCAAAAAACATACAGCTCAGCCATCGGTTATTCACTTGAGCCCACCGCTGACTATAGTATCATCATCGGCGGAACATACTTCAACGGGACCGAACAGGATTTCTACCTGCTGAAAACGGGTTTTGACGGTGTCAAGCAATGGGAAAACCATTACACCAGAGCCGGTTATGATTATGGTACAACGGTAGTGCCAACCACAGATGGCGGTTTTGCCTTGAGTGGTAACTCAACCATTTCTGATGACATGCAGGTGCGATTACTTAAAGTGGATGCCTCAGGTACCGAAAGCTGGCAAAAGAGTTATGGCGGTGATAATGTTGAACAGGGTTACGGCCTTGTGCAAAACTCCGACGGCTCGTTTACCTGGGCCGGATTAAGCAACACGGGAGGTAGCTTTTACTATATCGGGAAATCAGGAGCTGATGGCAGCCTGGTTTGGGAAAAGAGGCTGAAATAATGAGACGATATTAGTCTGGAATGATTTTTGAGAAAGAATGGCAAAAAAGTAAAACATCATTATGAAAACAAGAGTATTTATCGCACTGGCCTTATTTGCCGGCGCAGCCATTTCGATGAATGCCGTATTTGCCCAATCGGCTGATAATGCGGTTACAAACGAGAAGAAACAAACGGTTCAAAAAACCAAACCCATGCCTCCGGTTCAAAAAAAGGAAGCCATGCCGGTAATTCAGAGTACAAAATCCTCTACATCAAACAAAGCAGTTACAACCAAACCGGCCACAGCCACAAAGCCAAAAACTACCGCTACCGGCCCGGGAGTAAAGTCAAAAACCGCGGTTGCTCCAGTAAAAACAAAGCCTGTAAATCCCACCTCGGTCAATGCCCGCACAACCAATAAATCGGTGAACGACGTAAAATCGTTGGATAAATCAGGGAAACCGACTACTGCACCAAAAGCCAAACCGGCTACAGAAATAAAGGATACCAAAACCGTTCAGGTGAAAACGGGCACGAAAATGACTCCCGCTAAGGCAGAGGCTATTAAGAAATCCAAAGCGGAAAACAAAACAAAGTAATGCAAGATAAATAAAAAAAACAGGCGCCCGAAAGCGCCTGTTTTTTTGTGAAAAAATGCCAGATGTTACTTCACCAAAGTGAGTTCGTTGATCAGATTGGTAGCCCCGGCATATTTGTCGATAACGAAAAGCACGTAACGTACATCAACACAGATCGTCCGCTGTAGCTCCGGCTCAAATAATATGTTTCCGCTCATGGCTTCCCAGTTACCGTCAAAAGCTAGGCCAATCAGGTGGCCGTCAGCATTAAGGACAGGGCTTCCGGAATTGCCGCCGGTAATGTCATTATCAGTAAGGAAACAGGTGTACATTGTGCCGTTTACTCCATACTGACCATAGTCTTTCTTCTGGTACAGCTCTTTTAGTTTAGCCGGTACAATGAATTCCTCATTGGAAGGATCTTCCTTGGCCATCACACCGTCGAGTGTGGTGTAATACTTGTAGTGAACGGCATCGGCAGGATAGTAATCAAGCACTTTTCCGTATGTCATACGCATAGTGCTGTTGGCATCAGGATAAAAACTTTTATCGGGTTCCATTTCACGCAGGCCTTCGGCATAAAGTCTTTGTGCCACTTTTATCTGGTTCGAGAGTTGCTTGTTCGATTCCTGTATTTTCCTGAAAATGTCCATGAAGGAAGCATAGAGTTTACCTGCCGGATCGTTTTGCAGTTTCTTGAGCGATGGTTTTGCGAGGAAAGCGCTGAAGTTCTCGGGTGTGTACCATATTGATTTCTCAAAAAGATCGGCGGCATAAGCCTTAAAATCACCTTTGTATTTGGTATAAACGGTCTCAAGGACTTCGGGATGTTGTGCTTTCGGTACTCCGTTGTAGAAGAGTTCGAGAACGGCGGCCAGCACATTGCGCTCAATATCAATATTGTACTCCTTGAAATGCTCGGTGCCAAATTCCTTGTATTTCTCAAGTTGCTTGGTGAGTTCTTCGCCTTTTACTCCGCTTTTCAGCGCGGTTTCAATGCCCATGGCCTGCCCGGGAGCAGTAAATGCCTGCGAGCCATACATGGCTAACTGTGTGTGATACAGAACGGTGTAGAGGTTTTGCTCTTTGTATTTGCCGTAAACATTGGCAAAGGTGTTAAGCACATCGCCATATTTTTGTTTGCGTGCATCGGTTGCGTTCACCCAACCTGCAAATTGTTTTTCCAGTTCCTGTTTTTTTGCAATCACGCTGAGGCGTTTGAGATCACGGTTTTCGCCAAGCTGTAATTTCCAGTAATTTGCAAGTCCGGCATAATTATCGGCATATGCAATACGTACAGCGTTATCCTTATCCATGCCGGCTTTCTGCAGCTCAAGAACTTTTCCTAAAACTTTAATAATCACCGGGTTAATATCATTCATTGTTGCTTCAACGCCCCATGATGTACGGTAACGGTCGGTGCGGCCGGGGAATCCCCAGATCATGGCAAAGTCGTTTTTCTGGTAACCTTTTAGCGAAACAGGCAGGAAGTGCTTCGGTTTTAACGGTACATTCTCCTTGGCATATTCAGCCGGCGATCCGTCGGGGGCAGTGTAAATGCGGAAAATTGAAAAATCGCCTGTGTGGCGTGGCCACATCCAGTTATCGGTATCGCCGCCAAATTTTCCAATGCTCGAAGGCGGTGCACCCACCAGGCGAACATCTTTATAAACCTGGTAAACAAACATATAGTACTCGTTGCCATTGAAAAAGCTTTTCAACTCAATTTCATACTTGCCATCTTCCGAAGCGTTTTTCTTCAGCTCCTCGACCTTTTTATTGATAGCCGATTGGCGGGCCGTTTCGTCCATGTCGCCGGTAACAACACTCAACACATCAGCGGTGACATCCTCCATGCGTTCGAGAAACGATACGGTGAGGCCTTCGTTGGGCAGCTCTTCGGCTTTGCTCATAGCCCAAAATCCATCGGTAAGATAATCGTGATCTACCGTGCTGTGTTTCTGAATGTTGCCATATCCGCAGTGATGGTTCGTAAAAAGCAATCCTTCGGGAGAAACCACTTCGGCTGTGCAAAAACCGCCAAGGCTTACAATGGCGTCTTTGAGACTCGAATGATTGATGCTGTAAAGCTCGTCAGGAGTGAGGCGCAGTCCCATTTTTTGCATGTCAACATAGTTGAGCCTTTCAACAAACATGGGTAGCCACATGCCTTCATCAGGAGTTTCGGCTGCATTCGCAAATACAGCTGTAAGCATACATAATGCCAGTAAGTATTTTTTCATAAATCGGGTGATTGGTTTAAGATTTGTCAGGCAAAAGTAAAGGAAATGGCTAAAACAGTACTCCATAATCTTCTAATTGCCTGAATTGTTCTGTGTGTCGTGGCAAATTTTCTGTAAAAGGCTGATAAAAGCCTGTGAGATGAACGAAAATTATTCCGGAGAATCCTGTTTTCATACTTGCAGCAAAATAGCTGTCCGCTTAAAGCAAAATCAGAGGATCAACTGATTTGCAAATTGAGGTTAATAGCTTATTAGTGAGCTTGTTACATAAGATGGCATGTGTTTTGAAAATCATTTACAGATCCAGTCCTTAGCTCGGAAGGGAGAATTTTTAAATAATCGCCCGTAAACTATTCAAGGCAATGAAAAAATTGCTGATCATATTATTATTAACATCAGTTGGTGTTGTTAACGGCATTTTTTATTCCTGTAAAAGGGATGAAATGTCGCAAGGCACACATAAGGAATATGCTGCTGACGTTCGGACAGCAAACAGAAACATTGAAAATAGAAATATTAATTACCCGGGTGAGCAAAATATACTGCGGTCAACTACCGGTTCGGTTAAAGGGAGGAACGGGAATCGGCTGAAGTCAGTTTATTTTGAGACCTACAATACCGAAACAGTCTTTGTTGTAGAACTGACATACTACACCGCAGATTATCAATCACTTGAGTCGTCTGCAATAAAAATAAGCGTAAACGGGCAGGAGCTCGATTGCAACTTAATCAACAGGAATCTCAGCATTTTTTCATTCTCACTCAGCGATTTGAAGCCCGGCTGGAAAGAGGGTGATCTTGTGGAGTGGTCATTTACCGAAACCGGTTCCGAAGAGCCGATTTCGTATCACGACAGTTACATGCTTCTTAAAAGCACAGGGCGGAAATTGCTCTCTTCCTTATAGTCCAAGGGTGGCTAAGCCCTGTTCAAAAACCACATCTTTCGGAATATTGGCGGTTTTGAGTTTCTCAAGGCCTGTTTTCAGTTCGTCACGGACTTTGCCATTGGCTGCCATGTAATCCACCGCTTGCTGATAATCGCCTTCCCCTTCGATCTGAAGGATAAATGCGCTCCATTCGTTCATGGCTTGGCGGGTTTTCTCCATATCTACCTTATAAGTTCCATCAGGATTGAGTTTAAAGGCGCCTTTGTCCTCAAAAAAGTTGAAACACATCATATTGGCTTTACCATGGGCTTCGGCGGCTCCAAATCGTACCGATCGGATAAGCCCGGCCATATAGGTTACAAAAGCATCTTCAACGGTTATTCCCTGTAATTCGCCTTTTTCGATGAGTTTGGTAACCATGTATAAGCCCAGGATGTCAGCCTTTCCTTCTTCCCAGCCCGAATATTGTTCTTTCAACGCTTCGCGGATGTTGCCTTTGCCGTTGATGGTGTTTTTAATGCCGAGGCCGTGAGCCACTTCGTGAAACATCACATTGCCGAAAAAGGCGTCGAATTTGATATTTGCCCTTTGCGACGGGTCAATCAGAACATCGGCTATTGGCACCAGTATTTTGTCGAATTTGGCCTGCATGGCATTCTTAAGCTGAAGCCTGCGGCTGCCTTTGGCAAGCTGCACTTTTTCGTCGTTGGGCAGGTTAATGGCAATGGTTTTGCCCCCGCAGTTGGTATGGCCAGCATAATAAAGAATGTTATATGCATTCAGGTCCGAATCGGTGCCCGGAACTTCCTGTTTGTATTTAGGGTCACAGGGCAGTTCTTTTTGTAAAGCCGGCAACATGGCGGCATATTTTTCGAGCTTTTTGCTCCATTCCTTATCCTTTACAAGTATTGCGGCTTCGTGGGCTGCTTTATATCCGAACAATTCATCCTCATAATTTTCGATAGGCCCGACAACAAAGTCTATGGTGTTGGTTTTCATATCCATCCAGGCCATATCACTGGCAAAATAATCATCGGTGAGAAGTGCTTTCGAACGAAGTTCAAGATACTTCTTCAGGCCCGGGTCTTCGGCCAGCGCTGCGGCTTTGAGCAACAATTCCGAAGCCTGTTTGATTTTTCCTTCAAAAGCTTCGTGAAACCATATGCTCTTAAGTTTCCCGTCGGTTTCGCGTTTCACTAAGGTATATTGGCTGGCTTTGTTTTTATCGTTCCATTTTTCAAATTCATCCTTGGTCATATCGGCCGGGTAAAAATTGGCGCCGGGGGCTTTCTTGCCTATGCCGGCAATAAAGGGTAAGTTTTCGTCGAGCCGGTCCCATGGGCCGTAGTTGATAATGGCAAACTGTTTGGTTGCTGCATCTTTGATGGTATCGAGAAAGGCCCATTTGTTACCAAGTGTTTCCATCCAGTACAGGTCGTCCATGATCTGCGAAATTTCCAGCAGAACAGGAATCATTTGTTTTTCTTTATCGGTTAGTTTGCTCATATCGGTGGTGAGCTTTACAACCGCGTATTCATTTACCTTTTTCTGCATTTCGCTGATGGTGTCGGTGTTGTTCGCCTGGTTTGTGTTCTGTTTTTGTTTGCATCCGGTATTAACCCATACGGCAAGGAGGATGAGTGCCGGTAAAAGGATAAACTTTTTCATGGTTTTTGTCGTTAAAACGGTAATGGTTGTTGAAGGTCATAAAGGTACATATTTTAAAAGCAGGCAAAACAGAAAACCAGTTCACAAAACTGCCCGAAGGTTTGAATATTAAACGCTTTTTCAAAAATATTCAGCCTGGTTTAATACTTTGAATCCATTTAATATTAGTAGTTTTGCATTGTGAATTAATTCACAGATTTAATTGTGAACTGATTAACAGGTTGACTGGTTCCCTGTTTTGATATTTAAAACTAATCGTTTTCGCTAAACCGTTGAACAATAGAAATTTATGGCCGGTAAACGCCTTCTGATCCGTGATGTTACTCTCCGCGACGGACAACAGTCGCTTTTTGCCACCCGCATGTCGCAGCAACAGGTCGACAAAGTGCTGCCGTTTTTTGCACAAGCAGGCTTTTATGCCATGGAAGTATGGGGCGGAGCCGTACCCGATTCGGTGATGCGTTATCTGCATGAGGATCCGTGGAGGCGTTTGGAAAAAATTCACGAGGTTATTGGTGATAATTCATTGCTTACGGCACTTTCAAGGGGGCGCAATCTTTTCGGCTATAATCCTTATCCTGATTCGGTGATCGAAGGTTTCAACCGCAATGCCATCAAATCTGGTGTTAGCATCATGCGCATTTTTGATGCCCTCAACGATGTGTCGAACATGGAATCTACCATTCGTTTTGTTAAGGAAAGTGGCGGAATAGCCGATTGCTGCATTGTTTATACAGTTGACCCTAAATATTCAACCCGAGAACGCCTGCGTGCTTTATTGCATGCTAAAATGCTGCCGGCCAATATTTTCACAAAGGCCTACTTCGTTAACAAAGCCAGGGAGCTCGAAAAAATGGGTGCCGATATGATTTCGGTCAAAGATATGGCTGGACTGGCAACTCCCGGAAAAACCGGGCGACTGGTGCGGATGCTGAAAGAAAACCTTTCGATTCCTCTCGATTTTCATACGCACTGCACACCCGGGTTCGGACTGGCTTCAACTTTGATGGCCATTGTTAACGGCGCTGATATCGTTGATACGGCTGTAATGAGTTTTTCGGGCGGTACTGCAGCCCCGCCTTTCGAACTTATCCAGTTGTTTTGCGATCGCATGAATATAGAAACAGGTGTAAACAAGCAGGCCGTTCAGCTGATCGACAAAGAACTGCGCGAAATAAGGCATGAGTTGGCCGAATTTGATGCTACAAAGGCATTTCCGCGTGAGTTCAACTTCCTGGAGGATAAACTTCCGCATGATATTGATCAGATGGTAGAGCTGGCCATTGCATATGCAAAAGCCGATAAGGAAGACGATCTTCTCGAAACATGCCACCGTATCGAAAGCTGGTTCGGTTTACCCGAAGCCGACGATATCATCCGCGAAGCTGAAGTTCCCGGCGGAATGTACAGCAATATGCTGGCTCAACTTAAACAGTTAAAACTCGAAAAGCTTCTGCCCCGGGCTCTCGAACTCATTCCTTTGGTACGTGTTGCTTCCGGCTGTCCTCCTCTGGTTACTCCTACAAGCCAGATCGTTGGCGTACAGGCTGTAAACTGTGCCATTGATGAATCAAAGGGCGACCCTATCTATTCAACAAAATCCATTCAGTTTGTCAACCTGGTGAAGGGCAGCTATGGAAAAACACCCGTTGCCATTGATCCGGAATTCAGGTTTAAAATTGCCGGGGTAAAGGATGAAACTCCTTACGATCCCAGGTACTATAAGAAGCAGGAGAATCCTGTTTATGAGGAATATGGAGGTGTAAAGCTGGCAAAAAGTGAAAAAGAAGAACTTTTACTTGAACTGTTTCCATCGGTAGCCCACGATTTTCTGAAAAAGCGGATGGAAAATGCATATCTTGCTGAAATACATGCCATTGAAGCCGAGAAACAACGAAAAATTGACGAGGAAAAGCGGGAATATGAAGCCCTGACACCTGAGCAGAAAGAAAAACGCCTGCTCGACGGCCTTTACAATTATTCGTGGTCAACATTTGACGAAGATTCTGAAATCGGGCACTCATAAAGTTTGTCTGATTAGGATTCAAGCCTCCGGCGAATTTCTTTCGCTAAATAAAGCAGTCCACTGCTGCAAAAAATTTACAAGGCTTATTCATGGAATATTCGAGAAACAACAATGATCTTCCGCTTGCTACGGCAGATTGGGGCTGGAAATACCATCACATAGGTGTGCCGATGGCCGAACCTTTTCCGGGCGAAGAGTATATTCCGCATCTCGGCATTTTTGTGTCCGGGTTTACCAAAAGTCCGTATGGCATTGAGTTTATGCGGTTTACTCCTGAATGTAAGATACACGACCTCGTGAAAAAAGTTCCTCATGTAGCCTTCGTAGTTGATGACCTCATTCAGGCCCTCATCGGGAAAGAACTGTTGGGCGAAGTAAACTCACCATCACCCGGACTAAAAGTTGCCATGATCGTTTATAA
>ERZ795054.3346-NODE-3346-length-12709-cov-5.794215_pt1 | contig 12709 bp, 11 predicted proteins | sample MGYA00375138_ERZ795054 | MGnify/ENA primary metagenome ERZ795054 (study PRJEB30183, sample SAMN05720215) | anaerobic digester metagenome | isolation source: active sludge of municipal wastewater-treating anaerobic digesters | place: USA | collected 2014-12-23 ...
GCGTATTCCAGTGTATCAACCCGCTTGATCGAGAAGATTGAGCGAAAGTCCTGTCTACTAAAGATTTATTGTCTGTACCTGATTGCCTTGTAAAAGTTCCTAATTCAGTAGCGGTTTATGCAACGCATGAAAAAATAGTTGATGTTTTGCCATACTTAGAAGAGCCAAATAGATGTTTCATTTCATATGCCATACAAAATACAATGCAACTACCCTTAATGAAAAAAGCTCATTCTGTTGGTTTTATATCATATTTGTCAGATTTTACTCTTGAAAATATCCCTAATCCCACTTATATTATTGATGAAAATAATTTTTATTCTGATCGAGAACTACGAGAGAGAGAAGCTAAAAAATTAACCCTACTGGAGTTAAAAGAAAGAATAGTCAATACAGAAATAGTTTCTGAGTACATAAGTGTGACTGCTTTAAGATTTAGTAGAAATCCTTATATTGTTGATTACGCCAAAAGGATTGCAAATGGTATATGTCAAGATTGCAAACAACCGGCACCTTTTATTAATAAATTAACAAATGAGCCTTTTCTTGAAACTCATCATATAGTTCCGTTGGCGCAAGGTGGAATGGACACAATAGAGAACACTATTGCTATTTGCCCGAACTGCCACAGGAAAAGACACTATGGATGAAGTAGTCCTTAGTGTGGGTAGAGTGAAGAGAGGCTCGCTTAACCGGGTACTGCACCGAAGAACGCGCCATTGACCATTATTGGTGATTAACTGCATCATTGTCCCCCGGCGGCAAACTATCTGGCAAATCAAATGCAAAGGATTTAAACCATGCTGATCTTTGACCAATCCCGCCCCGGTCGCCGTGGCGTTATTCCCGCCGCCGCACCCGACCACGCCCTGTCCGACCTTCCCGCTAACCTGCGTCGCGCCAAACCCGCGCCGTTGCCGGAAGTGTCGGAATTGCAAACGGTTCGCCATTACACCCGGCTGTCGCAGAAGAACTTCTCCATCGACACGCATTTTTACCCGCTCGGCTCCTGCACGATGAAGTACAACCCCCGGGCCTGCCATCGGCTGGCCTCGTTGCCCGGTTTTCTGAATCGTCATCCGCTGGCTCCAGAAAAGATCAGTCAAGGCTTCCTGGCCTGCCTGTACGAATTGCAGGACATGCTGCGGGAAGTCACTGGGATGCAAGCCGTCTCGCTGACGCCGATGGCCGGGGCGCAGGGCGAATTTGCCGGAGTGGCGATGATTCGCGCCTATCACGTCGCCCACGGCGATCACGCCCGCCGGGAAATCCTGATTCCCGACGCCGCCCACGGCACCAATCCCGCCACCGCGATCATGTGCGGTTTCACCGTGCGGGAAATTCCCACCGACGATCAGGGCGACGTCGACCTCGCCGCCCTGCGCCAGGCGGTCGGGCCGCACACCGCCGGGCTGATGCTGACCAATCCCTCCACGCTGGGCGTATTCGAGCGGAACATCGCCGAAATCGCCGCGATCGTCCATGAAGCGGGCGGTCTGCTCTACTACGATGGCGCCAACCTCAACGCCATTCTCGGCAAAGCCCGGCCCGGTGACATGGGCTTCGATGTGATGCACATGAACTTGCATAAAACCTTCGCCACCCCGCACGGCGGCGGCGGTCCTGGTTCCGGGCCGGTTGCCGCCAATGCCCGATTAGCGCCTTTTCTACCGACGCCCATCGTCGGCCAGGACGGCGACCGCTACCGCTGGCTGACCGAAACTGACCGTCCGCAAAGCATTGGTCGGCTGTCGGCGTTCATGGGCAACGCCGGGGTCATGCTGCGCGCTTACGTTTACGCCCGAATGCTGGGCCGCGCCGGCATGGGTCGGGTCGCAGAATACTCAACCTTGAACGCCAACTATCTCATGGCAGAACTCGCTCGGGCCGGATTTGAATCCCCCTTCCCGCAACGGCGGGCCAGCCATGAGTTCATCATCACCCTCAAACGCCAGGCTAAAACTCTCGGCGTTACGGCGATGGATTTCGCCAAGCGCCTGCTCGATCTCGGGTTCCACGCGCCCACCACCTACTTTCCAATGCTGGTGCCGGAATGCCTGCTGATTGAGCCGACCGAGACCGAATGCCAGGAAGAACTGGACGCCTTCATCGCGGCTCTACGGCAGATTCAACAGGAAGCAGAATCCAGTCCTGAACAGGTCAAGGGTGCGCCCTATCATCGTCCGGTGCGGCGACTGGACGAAGTTCGGGCGGCCCGCGATATGGATCTGGCCTGGCGTCCGGCGTCCTGAGCCGACGATGGCCTACGCGCAGCACAAGGGCTGGCGACGACTGATCAACGCCACCGGCTATTCCTGGGCTGGTTTAAAAGCCGCCTGGCGCAACGAGGAGGCGTTTCGCCAGGAAGCGCTGCTCTGTGCGGCGCTCGTTCCAGTGGCGTTGTGGCTCGGCGACAGTGCTATAGAACAGGCGTTGCTGATCAGCAGTCTGCTACTGGTAGTCATTGTTGAATTGCTCAATTCCGGTATTGAGGCGGTCGTAGACCGCATTGGCCAGGAGCGCCACGAACTGTCGGGCCGGGCCAAGGACATTGGCTCAGCAGCGGTGTTTGTCGCATTGCTGAACGCCGCAGTCGTCTGGCTGCTGATTCTGCTTTAATTGATTGCGTTCCCCTCGCCCGCCTTATCCGGAGGGCATTGTTCCTGTCCCGATCGCGTTCCAAATGGTTTGCAGACTGATTTTTTAATCGGATTTCGCTTCTTTTTTGCTACTCTTTAAGCAGTGAACCTGAAGATAGCGATACTGGAGGAAACCATCGTGCGAACAGGCATCGTCATCGATTCAGCCTGCGACCTGCCGCAGGATTACATTCAGAAATACAACATTCATATCCTGCCCATCAGTCTGCATCTGGGCTACGATCTCTTCAGGGATGTGCGCGATCCGGAAACCACTCAGGCTTTTTATCGCAAGTATCTGGCGGAAAAGACTCTGGATGCGGAAACAGCACCGTTTTCAGTAGAACAGATCAAGGAGCTGTTTCTCGACGAACTGGTGCTGAAATATGACCGGGTGCTGGTCGTGACGATCGCTCAGACTCGCAGCCCCATCTTCGCCAACGCCACCGAGGCGTCCTACGCCATTCTCAAGCAGTACCGGGAACGCCGCCAGAAAACGGGCATCACCGGTTCCTTTTATGTGACCGTCGTGGATAGCAAGACGTTGTTCACCGGCGAGGGGGTGCTGGTGCATGAAGCGATACGCCTGCTGGAAGAGCAGAATCCATCATTTAGCGTACTGCGCGGGGTGATCGAGCAACTGAGCCAGCAGGTTTATGGCTATCTGGTGCCTGAAGATTTGTTCTACATCCGTCACCGGGCCAGCAAGAAGGGCGAGAAATCCATCGGCCTGATCGGCTATCACTTCGGTACTCTGCTCGATATCAAACCGATCATCGGCTTTCATCGGGGCGAAAGTCAGGTGATGGACAAGGATCGGGGTTTTGACCGGACGCTGATTAAGCTGTTCAACATCGCTCGGCAGGCTATCGACCAGGGACTCGCCACCCAGATCGTCAATACGAGTTATGCCGGTGATCCTGAAGTAATCCGCCGCAAGCGCGCATTTGTCGATTTTGACCGTTACGCCAAGGAACGTGGCATCGAGGTGCTGCTGTCGGTCATGAGCACCGCGGGGGGCATCAATGTCGGGCCGGGTGCATTCGCCTTGTCCTATATCGCCGGCCCGCCGATCACCGTCCCCAACACCGTCGGCAATAGCGCCGATACGCTTCAGCAGGAACCGGAATTAGCGGACTGGGTGATTTGAGAGGCGACATATCGCCAGCGCCGGGCAGCAAGCTTTAAGTGGAGCCGGCAGGCAGAAAATCTACCAGCAGTCCACAGAAGACCGCCATTCCAAAGGCGTTATTGTTCAGAAAAGCCTTGAAGCAACCTTCCGGCTGACGGTTGCGGATCAGGTATTGCTGATACAGCGCCAGCCAGGCGGCAATGAACAATCCCAGATAATAGATCGCACCCCGACCGCTCAGCAGACCGATCAGCGCCAGCAGCGCCAGCAACGCCAGTTGCAGATAGCCGATAATTTGCCGGTCTCGCTTGCCGAACAGGATGGCGGTGGATTTCACGCCCACCTTGAGATCGTCTTCTCGATCCACCATCGCATACTGCGTATCGTAGATCACCGACCACAGGATATTGGCGAGGAAGAGCAGCCAGGCCATGAGTGGCAGTTCGTTACTCACCGCCGCGTAGGCCATGGGAATCCCCCAGCCGAAGGCCGCGCCCAAATACACCTGCGGCAGCGAATGCAGCCGTTTCATGAGCGGATAGCTGGCCGCCAGCGCCAGGCCAATGAACGATAACTGGATGGTGAGCGCGTTCTGGGTCAGGACTAACAGGAAAGCCAGCAGCGCCAGCAGCGTCGCTACGCTGAGCGCCTCATACAGCGTCACCCGCCGGGCCGCCAGTGGCCGGTCGCGGGTGCGAGCGACATTCGGGTCGAAATCCCGGTCGGCGATGTCGTTCATCACGCAACCGGCCGAGCGCATCAAGACCACGCCGAGTACGAAAATCAGCGTCACGCCCTGCGGCGGTTGTCCCTGACCCGCCAGCCACAGCGCCCACAGGGTCGGCCACAGCAACAGGTAGATGCCGATGGGGCGGTGCAGGCGCATCAACAAGGCGTATTCACGCAGGCGGTCATCAAAACGGTCGATGTTCATGGTGAAAGCAAATCCGGTCAGCAAAAGGCGGAGAGGCGGGTAAATCGGGCAGGAAAATCTCGCAGACCAGTAACGGCTGGTGATCCATACGGAAGAGGGAACGTCGCCCCCAGAGCGCTTTCGGGGATTCGATGATACCCGCGAGGGCGCGCTGATGCAGGCGCTGGCCGGCCACAATCCGGGCGACTTCCACCGGGCCGCGCTGAACACCCGGATCGGTAAACAGCACTTCACCCAGTGGGCGGCCGCCCAACCGGGTCAGCCGGCGGCCACGACCGTACAGGGTAGCTGGGGGAATCAACGTCCGGGCGAACACCCAGGCCCGGTCGCCGCAGAGTAACTGTACTTCGCGAGTCCAAGCCCAGGCGTCCAGCCGCAGACGCAAAGCGTGTGCTTCGTCGCGGCTCGGTCGACTCCAGCCCTGCCAAAGTACACGTACCCGAAACTGGTTTGGGCAACATTGGCGCAACCGGCGGGTCAGAGAACCGGGGTCAAACAGCCACCGGGCCAGTTCGACCGATAGACCATGCGCCGGGCGTTGACCTTGCCAACGCGGCGGGGTATTGAACAGGAGAGAGTCCAAGTTGCTCAAGGGAGTTTATTCTGGAAAGTCGCCAGGTCGGCGAAAGCAGTTATTATGACATGGTTGGCGGGTTAGGCGGGAAGGATGGGAATGCAGCGCGATGCTGGTTCAGGGGGCGAGCCGACCGCCGATGATACATCTGAAATATCATGCAGCATGACCAACAGGCGTATTCGATGACTGGGGTGTTATAATTTGCAAGTTTTTCACCCTTTCCCGCCAACGGGCGAGGAGGGCGAGGAGGGCGAGGAGGGCGAGGTTGCGCACTGGTCGTCCGTTCCATACCCCAGAATAATGAGTTCACGATGCATGACGCACAAAACACGCTAGTTTTTTCACTATTTCTGATCTTCACCGGCGCCGCGATGTTCGCCACACTGGCGTTGTACGCCCGCCAGGCCTTGCCCATCGCCTATATCGTGCTCGGCATCTTCATCGGCCCCTATGGTTTCAAACTGATCGACAATGCGGCAGCCATCGAGCAGATGGCGCAGATCGGCATTATGTTCCTATTATTCCTGCTGGGGCTGGACCTGTCGCCGCAGCGGTTGCTGCAAATGCTCCGCAAGGCCACGCTGATCACCCTCGGCACCTCGCTGGTTTTCGCGGTGTTAAGCATCGGGGTCGCCCAGATGTTCGGCTATACTTGGGGTGAATGCCTGCTGATCGGCGCGGCGATGACTTTTTCCAGCACCATTATCGGCCTCAAGCTGCTGCCAACCCGCACCTTGCATCATCAGCATACCGGCGAAATTATCATTAGTATCCTGCTTTTGCAGGATTTATTGGCGATTGCCATTTTGCTGTTGGTGGAAGGTCTGGGCGGGCGCGGCTCTTCATTACAAGGGCTGGGGTTGTTGATCGTCACCTTGCCGATGTTGCTGGGCTTCGCCTGGTTGACCTCGCGCTATGTCCTGATCCCGCTGATCCGCAAGTTCGATAAAATCCGCGAGTACATTTTTCTGATCGCCATCGGCTGGTGTCTGGGTATTTCGCAGGTTGCCGCCCTGTTGGGATTGTCCTACGCGATTGGCGCGTTCATCGGCGGGGTGGCGCTGGCCACCAGTCCAATCTCGCTCTACATCGCCGATAGTCTCAGGCCACTGCGCGATTTCTTCCTGGTGCTGTTTTTTTTCTCTTTGGGCGCTGGCTTCGATTTAGGGATGCTGGGCGCAGTGTTCCTGCCCACCCTGCTGCTGGGTGCGTTGCTGATGGGCGTCAAACCCTGGGTATTTCGCGGCTTCCTGCAATGGGCTGGCGAGCGGCCGCGCATCGCTATGGAGGTGGGGGTACGACTGGGGCAGGTCAGCGAGTTCTCTCTGCTGATTGCCGTGCTGGCGCAGCAAAACGACTTGATCAGCCGGGAGGCGTCCTATCTGGTGCAGGCGACGACGATCCTGACCTTCATCGCCTCGACCTACTATCTGGTGATGACCTATCCGACCCCGGTGGCAATTTCCGACAGCCTGCGGCGGGATTGACCATTCGATGCCCCTGATCCTCGATTCCTGTCCCGCAAGGGGCGAGTACATTGCACAAAAAATTGGCGTTTATCGTGATATTTCCTATAATCGCCGCCATTTTTCGGCCAATCCCAAAGGGGGGCTTTGGCGCGACCGGACCATCCTTGGCGATTTCTCCGGCTAACGTCCCAGCAAGAGTGACGCGCGCAACCGGATCGCGAAGGGCCTTCAAATCAAGGTCACCTCGCGGTTTATCCCGGTCTTCCCCGGTTTTTATGAGTCCTGTAGGAGTAGATGTTGATGTCCTCGCTTAGCGAACTGGCTGCCCGTTCCCCGGTGGACGCCGTGACCGCCCCCCCCGTGCGTCGGGAACTGGCCAACGCCATCCGCGCCCTGAGCATGGACGCCGTACAGCGGGCCGAATCCGGCCACCCCGGCGCCCCGATGGGTATGGCCGACTTTGGTGAGGTGTTGTGGAACGACTTTTTGCGCCACAATCCCGCCAATCCCAAATGGCTGAATCGTGACCGGCTGATTTTATCGAATGGCCACGGTTCCATGTTGCTGTATTCCCTGTTGCATCTGAGCGGCTATGACCTGACCATTGAAGACCTGCGCAACTTCCGGCAACTGGGTTCGCGGACGCCCGGCCATCCCGAATACGGGCGCACCGATGGCGTGGAAACCACCACCGGACCGCTCGGGCAGGGCATCGCCAACGGCGTCGGCATGGCGCTGGCGGAACGGGCGCTCGCGACCCGCTTCAACCGCGCCGGTTTTCCCATTGTCGATCACTACACCTATGTGATTCTCGGTGACGGCTGCCTGATGGAAGGCGTCTCCTACGAAGCCTGTTCGCTGGCCGGCAACTGGGGATTGGGCAAGCTGATCTGCCTGTACGATGACAACGGCATTTCCATCGACGGGCCGGTGCGTGGCTGGTTCAGCGATGACATAGTTAAACGCTTTGAAGGTTTCGGCTGGCAGGTCATTCCCAACGTGGACGGCCACGATACCGTGGCGGTACATCAGGCCATCGCCCGGGCCAGAGCCTCCCGCGACAAACCGACGTTGATCTGTTGCAAAACCACCATCGCCTGGGGTTCGCCGGGCAAGGGTGGCAGCGAAAAGTCACATGGCGCGCCGCTGGGCGCAGCGGAGGTCGCCGCGACCCGCGAGTATATCGGCTGGCGTCATGCGCCGTTTGTCATTCCCCCCGAAACCTATCGCGCCTTCGATGCCCGCACCAAGGGCGCGGACTGGGAAGGCGAATGGAACGCAATGTTCGCCCGTTATCGGGCCGAATACCCGGAAGCGGCGGCGGAACTGGATCGACGGCTGGCCTGCGGCTTTCCCCCCAACTGGGATGAGCTGGCCTGGAGCTTCATTCACGCCACCCAGGAGCGGCATGAAGATATCGCTACGCGGGTGGCGTCCCAGCGGGCGCTCGAAGCCTATGGGCCGCATTTCCCCAGTCTGGTCGGTGGTTCCGCGGACTTGACGGAATCGACTGGCATCCCTTGGGTGGGTTGCCGTCCGGTCGATTTTGAGCATCCCGATGGCAATCTGATTTATTACGGCGCCCGCGAATTTGCCATGAACGCCATCATGAACGGGCTGGCGCTGCACGGCGGCTATGTGCCGTTCGGCGGCACCTTCCTGATGTTTGCCGACTACGGGCGCAGCGCCATTCGGATGTCGGCGCTGATGAAAATTCGCTGCATGTTTGTTCTGACCCACGACTCCATCGGCGTCGGCGGCGACGGACCCACCCACCAGCCGATTGAACATGTCTCCGGCCTGCGGATTATTCCCGACCTGTCCGTGTGGCGGACCTGCGATACGACGGAAACGGCAGTGGCTTGGAAGATGGCGCTGGAGCGGGTCAACGGCCCGACCGCGCTGATTTTCACCCGCCAGAAGTTGCCGCATCAGGATCGCACCCCCGAACAGGTGCGGGCCATCGCCCGAGGCGGCTATGTGCTGCTCGACTGCGGGGATGAACCGGAAGCGATCCTGATTGCCACCGGTTCCGAAGTGCAGTTGGCGGTTGAGGCGGCGAAGACGTTGAACGGTCAGGGCCGACGGATTCGTGTGGTTTCCATGCCTTCGGTCAACGTATTCGATGCACAGGACGCCCCCTGGCGTGAGTCAGTGCTGCCGGCGAAAGTCACCCGACGTGTCGTGGTCGAAGCGGGCGTGACCGCGCCCTGGTACAAATACGCCGGTTCACACGGCACCGTCATCGGCATCGACTGTTTTGGCGAGTCCGGCTCGCCGGAAGTGATTTTCCAGCACTTCGGCTTCACTGTTGAACGAGTGATTGCCGCCGTGGAGGCGCTGTTTTAAACCCTGCTGCTTTTTGGGGAATAAGGGCTACACTTGATGATGTTGGGTGGGTGATGACGCTCGCCCGTCTTTTGAAAAACCACTCTGAACGGAGGAACGCATGGCTATTAAGGTTGGCATCAATGGGTTTGGCCGCATTGGCCGCATGGTGTTTCGCGCTGCTATCAAGAACTTTTCTGACATCGAGATCGTCGGCATCAACGACCTGCTCGAACCGGACTATCTGGCTTACATGCTCATGTACGATTCTGTGCATGGCCGCTTCCAGGGCGAAGTTTCCGTTGACGGCAATACGCTGGTCGTCAATGGCAAGAAAATCCGCCTGACCGCCGTCAAGGATCCTGCCGAACTGAAGTGGAACGAAGTCGGCGCCGATATCGTCGTCGAGTCCACCGGCTTGTTCCTGACCAAGGAAACCTGTCAGAAGCATATCGCTGCTGGCGCGAAGAAAGTCATCCAGAGCGCGCCCAGCAAGGATGACACCCCGATGTTTGTCTATGGCGTGAACGACAAGACCTACGCCGGTCAGACCATCATCTCCAATGCCTCCTGCACCACCAACTGCCTGGCGCCGGTCGCCAAGGTGCTGAACGATACGTGGGGCATCAAGCGGGGTTTGATGACCACCGTACACGCCGCCACCGCGACGCAGAAGACCGTTGACGGTCCGTCCAACAAGGATTGGCGCGGCGGTCGCGGTATCCTGGAAAATATCATTCCGTCCTCCACCGGCGCCGCCAAGGCCGTGGGTGTGGTCATTCCTGAGCTGAACAAGAAGCTCACTGGCATGGCCTTCCGCGTCCCCACCTCTGACGTATCGGTCGTTGATCTGACCGTTGAACTGAACAAGCCGGCGACTTACAAGGAAATCTGTGCCGCCATGAAGGCCGCCTCGCAAGGCGCGATGAAGGGCGTGCTGGGCTATACCGAAGACAAAGTGGTCGCCACCGACTTCCGGGGCGAAACCTGCACCTCTACGTTTGACGCCGACGCCGGCATCGCCCTGGACGACACCTTCGTCAAGGTCGTGGCCTGGTACGACAACGAGTGGGGCTATTCCTGCAAGGTTCTGGAAATGGTTCGCGTTATCGCCAAGTAAGCAGTCGCCACACGATGGCGGTTCCTTGCTGAGTTGAAATGATTTGCCCCCGCTGTCTCGCGCCGAGATAGACGGGGGTTTTATTTGGAGAGATGAAAATTATGAATTTCAAGCGCATGACCGATCTGGATCTGGCTGGCAAGCGGGTGTTTATCCGCGCCGACCTCAATGTTCCCGTCAAGGATGGCAAAGTGACTTCCGACGCCCGCATTACCGCGTCGATGCCGACCGTCGAATTCGCGCTGAAGGCTGGGGCCAAGGTGATGGTCACGTCTCATCTGGGGCGTCCCACCGAGGGCCAATTCTCCGAGGAAGACTCGCTCCAGCCGGTGGCCGACGTGATGGCCGCCAAGCTCGGCCAACCGGTGCGCGTGATTCGCGATTGGGTGAACGGCGGTTTTGAAGTGGCCAATGGCGAGGTGGTGCTGCTGGAAAACTGCCGCGTCAACAAGGGCGAAAAGAAGAATGTTGAAGAGACGGCGAAGAAATACGCCGCCCTGTGCGATATTTTCGTCATGGATGCCTTCGGCACTGCGCACCGCGCCGAAGCGTCCACGCACGGCGTCGCCAAGTTCGCCCCGGTGGCCTGCGCCGGCATTTTGTTGACCGAGGAACTTGAGGCGCTGACCAAGGCGCTGGCCCATCCCGCCCGGCCGATGGTCGCTATCGTTGGTGGCTCCAAGGTCTCGACCAAGCTGACCGTGCTGGAAAGCCTGTCTGAAAAGGTCGATCAGATGGTGGTCGGCGGCGGCATCGCCAACACCTTCCTCAAGGCCGTGGGGAAGAATGTCGGCAAGTCGTTGTGCGAAGATGATCTGGTGCCCACCGCCCAGACGCTGATGGCGAAGATGACCGCGCGCGGCGCGACCATTCCGATTGCGGTCGATGTGGTTTGCGGCAAAAAGTTTGACGCGGCGGAGCCGGCGGTGTTGAAGGACGCTGGCGCGGTCAGCGACGACGACATGATTTTCGACATCGGCCCGAAGAGCGCCCAGGAACTGGCCGACATCATCATGAAGGCCGGCACCGTGGTGTGGAATGGCCCGGTCGGCGTGTTTGAATTCGACCAGTTCGGCGAAGGCACCAAGACCGTCGCCATGGCGATTGCGAACACTAAGGCTTTCACCCTGGCCGGCGGCGGCGACACCATCGCGGCCATTCAAAAGTACGACATTTACGACAAGGTGTCCTACATTTCCACCGCCGGCGGCGCGTTCCTGGAATTCCTGGAAGGCAAGGTGCTACCTGCGGTTGAAATTCTGGAGACGCGGGCGAACGGTTAATCGCGGATTGCGCTGATGGATCCAGCGGCGGCCTTCGGGCCGCCGTTTTTATTGGGGATGGAATGGTCAAAGTGGATATCGGGGTGGGGCGTTGAGCGCCACGTCACCCGCCGGAATCGGGATTTCACGAGCAGCGGGTGACGCCTGACGCCTAACCTCCGAGGATTTGGCCAAGGACAATTTCCCTGCCGAGTCTGAGGGACGGAAACAGCGAACACCGAACCCGCTGTGCCCCGGAACCGGCGAACCCAACAATTTGCATTTTGTCACTACATTATGTAAATACACTCGATGCGCTACACTTGGAATGCCGCGAAGAACCGAGCCAACGTCAAAAGGCACAAGATCGCCTTTGAGGACGCCCAGAGGATTTTCGCAGGGCCGACTGTCGAACGGGTGGACGACCGTTTCGACTACGGCGAAGTCCGGGTCTACGCTATCGGTCTCGTCGGTGGCTTGGAAATCACGGTGATCTACACCGACCGGGACGGCGACGAGCGACACCTCATTTCCGCGTGGAGGTCCGAACCCCATGAAAGACGCCACTACTGGCAGAACCTCGAAGCGGCGCAAGACCGGCACTGACTGGGAGGCCCTGCGTCGCCTGAGCGACGCCGACCTCCGCGCGGGCATCGAGAGCGACCCCGACGCCCGTGCGACCGACGACTCTTTCTGGAAAGAGGCCCAGGTGGTTTTTCCGAAACCCAAGCAACTCGTCACCCTGCGGCTGGATGCCGATCTGTTGGCGTGGCTCAGGCAAGAGAACGGCTACCAGACCCGGATCAACGCCATCCTGCGCGCGTACATGGACGCCAAAAAACCCGAAGGCGTGGATCGTGCGAAAGTCTGAAGGCGTCGCCCGCGGTTTCGGCAGCCCTACGGTGCTTTCCCTCTTTCATGAATAAGGAGAATTCTCCTTTTCATGAAAACGATTGGGGTCGCCAATCAGTTAAATGACCCCCGGCAAAGCCGGGGGCTTATTAGGTGAACCCCTCAAAGGGGTTGTGGAGGCTCAGGGCCGCTCAAAGCGGCATACGCAACCTCAACTGTTCATGGCGCGCCTCTTCGGCCTCCTGGTTCCGAATGTACTCAATGACGGTCGCTTCATCCAATCCCACCGTCGATACAAAGTAGCCTCTGGCCCAAAAGTTCTCGCCCGTGAAATTCCTCTCCTTAGAAGCTGTCTAAAAACTAAGACATTGAATTTAAATAACTTTTTTTGTAAAA
>ERZ795054.3348-NODE-3348-length-12705-cov-5.258972_pt1 | contig 12705 bp, 11 predicted proteins | sample MGYA00375138_ERZ795054 | MGnify/ENA primary metagenome ERZ795054 (study PRJEB30183, sample SAMN05720215) | anaerobic digester metagenome | isolation source: active sludge of municipal wastewater-treating anaerobic digesters | place: USA | collected 2014-12-23 ...
TCCGCCCCGACCGCGCCAAAATAATTATACAGGGTTTGATTATCGGGCACACTAAAACTACCAAGCAACGCACCGCTAACAGCGTCAAAAGTTTTTATTGTTTTATCATCTGCTAAATAAATCTTTCCATCGCTAGTTATAATTGGCGATGCTAAATACGAGCTATCTATTGAGCTAGACCATTCCGGCGTGCTTGAGGCATTATAAGATTGCACCTTTCTGCCAGATACCCAGGCGCCGCCAAAAAATATAATCGGGTAAACTTTATTTGATGAATCAATAGCCGCTGACCAATCCGCATGATTATTAAATCCGGTAATATCGGACCACTTAATCTCTCCATTCGCTGAATCCAGCGCATAAAAACCGCCCTGAAAGGCACCGCTAACCCAGCTGGCCGCAGCAACATACAAAGTATTATCTGTTCCCATAGCTAAAGACGAATAGCTTTCGCCATATGTTTTTTCCCAAATCTTTGCGCCATTTTTATTCAACGCATAAATATAATCATCTATATTAATATAAATGTTGTCTGCTGAATCAATAACAAAGGAACCAATGGCATTAGACGTTATCATTGCGCGACCAGGATCAAAAAACCATTCAAGAGTTGCATCTGGGTTTATGGCGTAAACTTTTTCAGATGACTGAGTAATAATTACGCCGTCAGACAAAATCCCTATCGCGGCATTACTAGCCACTGTTTCGCTTAAATTATATTTCCACTTCAATTGCCCATCTTGATTGATTGAAAACAACGCACCTGAGCCACGAAAATAAATCGTGCCGTCAGAAGCAATCAGCGGAACCGTATAGATCGCCCCGCTATCATAAAGCCAAATCAAATTACCGCTTGATGAATATTTTGCTAGGCCATCAGCGCGACCAATATAGATATTTCCACTACTATCCAAAATTGGGCGAGAATTAAAATCATGAGTCGCAGTTGTGGTGGCCATCCATTTTATTGCCATGGTGCTGGTTGCCAAAGCCGAGGCATTTGATTGGCCATTGCGGAACAAGTTTCCTTGCCAAGTTGGCCAGACCGAAGAAGCCAAAACCGGCCAACTAGTTCTTGGTTCGGTTAACATTAACGAGTTTTGCGGACCGGGATTTGGCTGCGCGATAAAATCAACTAAATTATTATTGCTATCATAACCATTCCCCTGCCATTTATGCTCGCCAGAAGATAATAACGCGGCCGTGGAAGTAGAATGAGCTAATCTTTCAATTGATTGATTATCTAATGGATTGCCAACCGCTGCAGATTCAAAGTTTACCGCTGCGCCCAAACCAACCAAGTCGATAACCGTTTCGCCAGCATCGCTGTATAAAATTAGAGTATTGTCATCGGCTAATGAAGAAGTCGTGGAATAAACTGCATCTGCGGGAACCGCGCCGTCATAATCCGTTGGATGGGATATTAAAAAATATCCATGAGCCGGAATTAATACATCAGGAAAAGACGTTAAAAGATTACTGGTAGTTGAGCCGGTAGCTGATTTTTTAGTTAATCGCCAACCCAACAAATTAATATCCGAACTTGTTGGATTATATAATTCCACAAACTCATCTGCCGCAGTAGCACCAGCCAACTGAACTTCGCTTATAACAATGCTCTCCGCTTGATTAGAAGTAGTAAAAATATGATCATCGCTAGTAGTTGCGTTGCCTGCGCTATCTTCTCCTAAAATCCTAAAATGATAGGTCGCACCAAAATCCAGAGAGGACAAACTTAAATTGGTAGCGGTGGTCGTGGCCGATAATAATCCATAACTGGTTGTTGTGCCATATTCGGCCTGAAAAATCCCGGCTTCGCTGCTTGTCCATAAAATAGTTGCGGCAGCTCTAGTCGGCAAAGATGAAATATTAGTTAAGCTTGGCGAAGTTAAATCAACGCTCCAAGAATATTCTGCCGGCGAAGTATCTTCGTTGCCCACCGCATCTTTAGCGCTCACCTTAAAACTATGACTGCTCTCAGCTAGATTTAAATACTCTTGAGGCGATTCGCATACGGTCGAAGTTGCGTTGTCTAAACCGCACATAAAAGTTGAATTGCTTTTAGAAGATTCAAAAATAAAAACCGCGGTTGTAGTGGCAACAGCGGCAGCAGGAGACGAAATAATAGTTGTTTCCGGCGCGGAAGTATCGGAACTTGAGCTAGTAGACGACGAAGAAGATGAACCGCTAGACGATGGCGTGGCAGTGGGGCTCGGCGAGGGAGTGGGCACAATAGTTGGCGTTGGCAAAATCGCTTGTTCAGGACTTGATTCTTCTGTAATCAAAAAAGGCTCTTCCGCTTCGCTGGGAACATTTTCTTCTTCAATAACCCCGCCTAATTTTTCTTCCGCCTCAACAGTATTATTCGGCAAACTAACCGCTATTTTCTCCCGCGCCTCAACCGCATTCGGCGGCAACACTATTGGCGATGATTCAACAGGGACAGATAAGCTTTCCTCCGCCATTCTAGCTCGTGCTGACTGGCTAGCCGGCGCCGGCACAATTCCCTCAACTATACTCAAAGGCAACCCGGTCATCAAAGAACCGCCAACATTGGCAGAAAAACTATCTTTGATTTTTTGCCACCAGTTTTTATTCCTTTCTATCTCGGCTTGTCTTTCTCCTTCTTGAATAAATAGATTAACTACTCCTGCGCCATAAGATACGTCTTTTGGGGCGAGGAGAGAAAAGTAGTCGGAATTTACTAAATCAGAAAAAATAAAGATAGCTTTATTATTAGAAACAAAAACTTTTTCAACTAATTTAAATTCTTTCCCGTTTCCAATTTTAGAAAACAAATAAATTTTATTATTTACTAACTTCTCGTTAAAATTTTCCTTATTTAAATTAACGGTGTCTTTGCTCAAAAAATATTTACTAGAATAAAGCGCTAGTTCATCAAAAGCTTCATTTAACTGACTGACAATCTTTGGCGCCACATTAAAACTTGTTTCTTTCTGGCTCTCTGCCCAGCCCTCATAAGGATCACCCTCGGTTAAATGCTCGTCTAGCCTAGTATGCGCCGGAACGGCCTTGTCTTCTAATAAATGTAAAATGTGCCCTAAGGCAATGAAAGCTTTTTCCTTATCTCCCTGAACATATGCTCTTAAGGCTGTCGGCCAAGAATAGTCACCGGTAATTTTCTGCAAGGAACCGCTTTGTGCCCAAGATTTAGAGTTAGCTAAGCCGGCCATACCAATTCCAAGATTCGGCTCAAAAAAATGGTTAGCCGGTCGGGGGAATTTGTCTTCTTCTACGCTACCCTTTTTTATCCATTCAACTTCTTGGCCGCTTAATTTAATTTCAAAGTTAGCATTATAAACTTCCGCAATATTTTCCGTTAAAGCTGGGTGGGTGGTCTTGTCATCAAAAGCTAAAGCCCGACCAAAACATAAGGCCGAGCTAATAATTATTGCTCCAAAAATAAAAATAGCAATCTTTATTTTTATTTTTCTATTTTTGTACACTACTTATTGTTCTAAGCCCTACTATAGCAAGACAAAGATTTTTAGACCCTTATTATTTTATGGTTCTTATTCTATAGACTATCCATCTTCCAATCACCGGATGTATTTTTTGTAAAATCAATAGTGCCTATTAAATCTTGGCTATATTTTTTTGAAAAATAGCTATATTCATACTGAGCTATTGCTTCATACATGTTTGCCCTCATTATCTTTTCTGAATAATGACCATAAAGCTCTTTAAATCTACTAGCTGCATATTCATCTTCTAAAAATTGTGAATTTTCTTCATATCTTTTTCCCTCTTCATATAGCTGTGCTACCGCCAATTCTAAATTATTAGTCCTTAATGCCTCGCGGAAACTAGCATAAGTTTGTTCCGGGGTAGTGCGCGTTGGGATAGCAGCGTTTTTGATTTGCGGATACATTGCCTCCAGCTCCGCATCGGTATAATTCCGCCAGGGAAACTTAGACTCTGCCAAGCCATTATCAATTTTAAGCTGCTTTTCCGGCCACCAGATTTTATAGAAATAGAAGCCGCCAAAAAAAGCGGCGATGACAACGAACAGCACAAATAATCCCAATATTTTTTTCTTCATATTTTTAGTTTTATTTTTTACTATTTTTAAAAAAATAACCCCGCCCCTACTTCTAGGGCTGGAGTTATATCAAAACCTTACTTATATTATAAACCTAATTAGAACTAAGCAAACCTTTCCCTGTGGATAAGACTGTCTATTGTATTGAATCATTCGCTCGAATTGTTCAATACAATAGATTAAATAAAAGAAAGCGTTTCCTCTACTATTTTGGGTAACGATGAAGATAAGCCGTAAAAAATTGATAAACCTATTTGTTCTGACTCAACTAAATCGTTATTTTTCAAAATTGCTAAATGCTTAGAAGTTGCCTTAAAAGAAATTTTAAGATATCCCGCTAACTCGGTTACCGATGCCCTTTTGCCATCTTTAATATACTTTAATATTTTAAGCCGGCGACGGTTAGCTAAAGCTTTTAAAATTTTCTCTGCCTTAGCAATTTCCATATTTTTGTATATATTTTTACTTTATTTTCTTAATATATCTTCCGCCTTCTTTATGTCTTCTACAGAATCTATATCTAAGCTTTTACTTTCATCCATTAAAAAAAGCTTTGTTTTTTTAGAAAATAATTTTCCGGTTTTCAAAAAAGATTTTGTTTTGATTATATAGATCGCTCCGTTAGGCATATAGATCTTTGGCAAATCCTGGCGATTCATAAAGGGGAAGCTACTATTAACGGCCCCCTCCATAAAACCATCATCATTAACAATAAATGATTTTAATGATTTATTATCAACTTCGTAGGCGCTTATAACGCCGTCTGCTTCTTCGTCCATTAAGGCTAACGCCTGATCAATATCCCCTGCTTTCCTAAGAGGAGAAGTTGGTTGAAGATAAATTAGAATGTCCGGCATATATTCTCCCTCTGCTTTTAAAAAATCTAGCGCATGAAAAATTAAAGAGCTGAATGGGGAATCATCACCAGAAATCTCATCCGGCCTTTTAATCGCTTCGGCGCCGTATTCTTTTGCCACGCTTAAAATCTTATCGTCGTCCGATGATACCACAATTTTATCTATAAGCCTTACCGATTTTGCCGCCTCTATAGTCCATGCCAAAAGGGGCTTGCCCGCTAAAGGATATACATTCTTATGCGGAATGCCTTTTGAGCCGCCTCTGGCTGGAATTATTGCTAAAATCTTCATAAAAATTATTTTATTTAAACGGCTTAACTTCTTCTAGCAAATGCTTTATTTCCTTGACACTTAATTTTTCTTGCATCTGCGTATTATATTCCATAACCTTAGCCTTGCTGGCGCCCGGATATTTTACGGGAGTATAGTTTGGAAGATGTGGCGCTAATTTTATATCGGGCAGCACAATAAACATATCCTTTGTTTCCATGGCCAGAACAGATTCTTCTATGGTCAAAAGCTTTTCGTGCAATCGCTCTCCGTCTTTCTTGCCAACAATTTTTATATCAATTTTATCTTTATTTTTTAACTTTTCTTGGCCAAGCTCGATCATTGCTTGGGCAATATCACCGGTAGTTGCCACCGGCATTTTTAAAATAAATATTTCCCTGTCTTGCACTAAAGAAGCGGCGCATAACACCAAATTAACAGCCTGAGGAATAGACATCACAAACCTGGTCATATCTGGATCAGTAACAGTCACCTGCTTTCCCTTTTTAATTTGGCTGGCAAATAATGGTATCACCGAACCCCTTGCTCCAAGAACATTGCCGAAGCGCACACAGCAAAACTTTGTTTTTTTCTTGCCTTTGTAAAAAAACGTGGTTAATAGCAATTTTTCAGCCAACAGCTTCGTGCAACCCATAATATTGGTCGGGTTCGTGGCTTTATCTGTTGATATAGAAACAACTTTATCAACCTGATTGGCAAAAGCGCAATCAATAACATTCTGTGTGCCATTAACATTAGTTTTAACTGCTTCAAAAGGATTTTGCTCGCAGGCTAAAACATGCTTTAAAGCAGCCGCATGGAAAACTATATCTATGCCTTCCATAGCTAAATTGAGCCTGTCTTTATCCCTAATATCCCCGATAAGATAAGTAACAGGAGCGCCTTGGCCAAGCCTGTGTGAAAGTTCGAATTGCTTGGTCTCGTCCCGGCTAAAAACGCGTATCTGCCGCGGCTGATATTTTAAAAGCTCTTCTATTATAACCGATCCGATCGAGCCGGTTCCTCCGGTAACTAATATTTTTTTATCCTTAAACTCTTTTAACAGTTCTTTGTTTGACATATTTTTTATTTATTTAATTAAATGTTTCTTATAATTATTTAAAGTTTTTCTAAGCCCCTTCCCTATATCGTATTTTAACTTATATCCAGAAAGACTTAAAATCTTTTTATTATTGCCAACAATTGTTTGTTTTTCCAAAATCGGCTGACTAAAAATTAAATTGGCTTTTCGCTTCGCTATTTTTTCTGCTGCTCTTACTATTTCTTTAATAGTTGAACCCAAGCCGGTGCAAATATTAAAAACTTCTTGCTGTTTTTTTTGTTTAAATAAAACTAAAAATGACAAAAGATTGGCTACATCTTCAACAAAAATGTAATCTCTTGTCTGGCTACCGTCGCCATTTATATTTAAAGGCTGTTTTTTTAATAAAGCCAAGGAGATCAAGTTTATCATCCCGCTGTTTTTAATATCACCGTAAACATTAGCAATTCTCGCGATGCAAAACTTTATATTTTTCTTTTTAGCAAAAAAAGCGAGTATTTTTTCTTCTTCGTATTTGTCTTTTTCGTAATCAGTTAGGGGTGCCAAACGGCTATTTTCATTTTGCGGCCTATTAACGCTAGGATAAACCAAAAGGCTAGAAAGATAAACTATTTTCTTTAAAGATTTTGAAGCCCGCCCGGCAAGGATCAAATTATTTATTATCTGCTTGTTTGGCCTAGTTAAGACAACTGCTGTTTCTGCACTCTTCATTAATTGGGTTAATCCTTCTTTATTTTTCTCTAAATTGATTTCTTGAAAAGTTATATTCTTGTCTTTTTTAATTCTTGGCGCCTTAAGACAAGCTACCACCACCTCGCAATTAGGCTGGCTTTTTAAACTTTCCAATAGATATTCACCAATAAAACCTCTGCCCCCAATTAATAAAATACGCATAATTTTAATATTTTATCACTTTTTGAATTGACGGCAATTTAATTGTTTCTAAGATCTTAATTATTTTTTTAACTGAATCCGGCTGATAGTAGGGATTCTGGCAGCGCCTTACCTTTTTAAGGAACAGTTCATCAAATAACGCCTTTTCTATCGCCACCACAATTTGAGGCTGATTATTGCCTGCATCGATTATATTGCAGCCCCGCTCGCGGAATTGCTGGCGACTGCCGATATTAACCGCCGGCAAACCGAAAGACGGCGCCTCATGAATAGCCGAGCTAGAATTGCCGACCAAAACATCGGCAACTTTCATTAAGCGCAAAAAATCTTCGTGAAGAATATGGGAAAAAACTTTTAACCCTGATTGGTTCAAAAAAGAAACTATTTTTCTGCCGCCGGCATCATTATTTGAATAGATCGCTATTGATTGCGTCTCGTGTTTTTTATTCACTGCCTTGATTGCCTCTACGCTTTTTTTAATTTGGGATTGAACCTCATTAATTTCAGTCGTAACGGGATGCTGCAAAAAAATTATTATTTTTTTGCTTGGGTCTAATCTATATTTCCGGCAAATATCAATTTTATCTTCGTATTTAATATTCCTGATCGTTTCGATGCTTGGCACGCCAACATTAAAAACATGTTGCTTATCCTCGCCTAATTTGATAATACGCTTAGCGCTTTGGGCTGAACAAGCAAAGTGTATATGGGAAAACTTTGTTATGGCGTGGCGAATAACTTCATCAATCGTTCCTGAACGCTCTCCGCCTTCCAAATGCGCAACATGGATATTTAAATGCATCGCCGTGATCGCTGCCGCAAAATTAGCCCCGATGTCAAAACCGGCAAATAGAATATCCGGCTCCATTTTTTTAAAAATATCCGGCATACCCAACAAGGCCCTGCCCAAACCCTTAACCATCGATGAAGCGTCATCTTTGTCGTTTTCTTTAAAAATTGGCAAAACTGCATCAATTTTAAAACCGTCCGCCTCAACGGTTTTTTTTGTTTCGCCAAAGCTTTTCAAAAGATGCATGCCGGTAAGCAAAAGCTGCAATTCTAATTTTTCGCTTTTCTGCACCGCTTCCATTATTGGTTTCAAGCGGCTGTAATCGGTCCGCCGCTCGGTAATAAATAAGATTTTACGTTTTTTGTTGTTTTTCATGCTCTAAATTATTTCTTTATATTTTAATTGTTCATCTTTTTTTATATCTTGGCTAGCCTTGCGGCCTAAGACACTATCATATTCAACAGCTTTTATTTCTCCTGTCCCCGGCCGCTTAACCCAAATATTTTTGTTAGTAAAAGATTCTCCTTTTTTTATGTCTTTTGTTGTGATCACACAAGCATAAGCAAAATCTATAATCCCCTTTTCTTCTTTTAGAATATCCTTCTGCCCGCCTAAGGCTTCGTAGACGGCTTTGGAGCCAGAAACTAAATCTTTAAGCTGAGCAGGATCAATGGACAAAGCAATATCCGGCCCTTCCCATTTATGAGACGAGGTAAAATGTTTTTCTAGAATCGAAGCTCCCAGCGCCACTGCTGCATAGCAGGTGTAATTGCCCAAAGAATGGTCACTTAACCCAACTACCGCATCAGAAAACTCTTTCTGCAACTGAGAAATAGCCCCTAAGCGAACTTTATTATAAGGCACCGGATACATTGAGGTGCAGTGAAGCAACGCAAAAGGAACCTTGTGCTGGCGCAGAATACCAACGCTTCGGCTGATTGCTTTAATATCATTCATGCCGGTGCTCAAAATAATTGGCTTTCCGAATCTAGCAATATGCTTAATAAGAGGATAATTATTGCACTCTCCCGAGCCAATTTTAAAAGCCTCAACCCCCATAGACTGCAACCGATCAGCGCCAGCCCGGGAAAAAGGCGTGCTCAAATACAGCATTCCTAATTTTTCCGTGTATTTTTTTAATTCCCTTTCTTGAGCCTCGTTGAAAGCTGCTTTTTTCATAATATCCCAGATAGATTCTTTGGCGTGGCCGGGAATTATTTTTTTGGCTATTGGCACCATTTCGTCTTCAACCACATGGCATTGGAACTTAATGCATTCAGCTCCAGCCTTATAAGCATCGTCTATCATTTTTTTTGCTTTAGCCATGCTGCCATTATGATTGATGCCAATTTCCGCAATAACAAACGGCGCAAAATCCGCCCCAATTTTTCTTTTGCCAATTTTTATAAAGTTTTTCATATTTTTATTTAATTAAAAAGTTTTTTACTTGTATTTTTATATTTCCTAAGAAGCGCCTAAAATAAAAAATAATATCAGCTGCCTTGCTCACGGGAATAATTCTAACAAAAAAATTAATATCTTTATCCAGCATCTTCATGCCTTCCCTAAACAAAGTATTTGCATCCACAACCATAATTTTCCCATTACCTAATTTTGTTTCTTTCATAAAGCCATTTTCAAGCAAATAACTTTCTAGCCTTGAAAGATCTGTCTTTATCTTATTTTCAGAACGGCGCACATAAAAAGTGCTTCTCTCTTTTTTAGCAGCTCCTTTATTTATAATTGTGCCATAAAAAGTTTTTAGATACCGATAAGGCACTCCGTGGGCCTGCTCTATGGAGTGAATAAAAGTGCAGGAAAGGAACGGGGCGCCAAAAATAACTATTTTACCGCCCGCCTCTCTCATTTTTCCAAAAATAGAGTTGCCGTCAAAGCAGTCTATTCCCACTTTTGCCAGCTCGTTTTTCTTTTTTCCAAATATAGCCACAGAGTGATTGGGTTGAGCCGTCCGAATAACTCCCTCTTGTTTTCTGAAATATTCCGTTAAAATACCTACTTCCGACCGCGTTTTTTCAACATCAAAAACTTTGCCATGATAAAAACTATATGAAAAAGTTGGCATAATTATCGTGCCGTTTTCCCCGACAGCCTTTTTAAAAACGCCTGCTAATGCTTCTAGCAACTCGTTTTTCCCCTCTGTGGCCAATTTGCCAAAAACCGAAACATCCGAATGGACGAACAAAACATCTCCCTGCTGCACGCCCAATTGCTGCAAAGCCCCTAAAAAATCTTCACCAGAAATAGCTTTATTTTCGTTCAAATAAAGGATCATCTTTTATTTTTTATTTTTTTGGCTGCGGCTCTTAACTATCAAATCGAGCTCTTTATAATTTTTTACTTCCTCCACCTCTTTCATGGTCATAGTTATCTTCAATTCTTTTTCTATCTCGCTCACTAAAAGCAGGTGGTTAATAGAATCCCATTCCACAGTATTCTTTCTAGATAAACTGCCAGAGACACCTGATTCATTAATGCCTATAACTTTGGCGAATATTTTTTTTAATTCCATATTATTTTTCTTTTATTTTAATAAAATTTGGCGGCAATAAAACGCTATCTGCCTTGCGCTCCCATCTTTCCTGCCCCTTATCGCTTCCCACGAGTTTAAACCCGTTTTTTTTGAAAAAATCTGCCGCTGGCGCATTTTTAGCTGTTTTAACAAAATTGCCTGCAACTAAACTTGCCCGAGCTTTATTTGCATTTTTCATAATAAAAGCTAGGATTGCCCTTTCAATTTCCTTCCCAATAACGCGACAGCTCAATAAAAAAGAAGTTATTTCCCATATCTTCGTCTCTTCCTTTTTAATTATAGCCACTCCGACTATTCCGTTATCGCCAAACCGGTCTTCAGCCGCCACCGACAAAATCCAATATTTTTTATCTTTAGATATTTTTTCCACTTCCTCTTCCGAATAACGGATAGTTGTTGTGTTGAATTGATTGGTTTTATTAATTAATTGGGCAATCCGCGGCAAATTAAACTTATCTGCTTTTTTTATCGTTATTTTGATTTCCAAGCTTTTTAAATATTCGCCTAAATTAGACGCCGCCTTTTGAAGCTCCAGCCGCTTTCTCTCTTCTCCATACATTTTCCCCTTTTTTTTATCCTCTTCTGTTATTTCAAGCCGGTTAAAATCAGTTATCGATTCCAGCTTTTTAAGATAGGCGGCTGGGTCTTCTGGCATTTCCACAACCGAAACTTCGGGCAAAGCAGCTTTGACCATTTCTCTGTTAGCTTTATCATCATCAATAAAAACCAGGCTATCCAAGCCGATATTTATCTCTTGGCAAATCTTTTTCATCTTAGCGACTTTATCATCCCAATCTATTTGGATAGAGGCAAAATGTTCTTCTTTCAAAATAGAATAAGGATGTTTTCTTAACACCTCCAAGGCGTCGGCTGGGTTGTTTTTGCTATTTATCGCTAAAATAACTCCTTGATTATGAAGCGACAATATATATTTTTGAAACTCCCAAAACGGCCGGCCTTCTGGAGTCGGCCCTAATTTTATCCCATTAAGCCCGTCTTCGCCGATAATTCCTCCCCAAAGAGTGTTGTCCAGGTCCAGAACCAAGCATTTTTTTGTCAAAGATTTTAAGGGCTTAACGTATCCCATATATTCCTCGCAAAGCTCCGGCAAATATTCCAAATTGAACTTTATATCGCCCAAATAATAAAGTTTTGAATTAAAAATATTTGATTTGCCTATTTTTGAAATAAAATTATTATAATCAAAAACAAAAACTTGATGATCCTTCTTAAAGCTCTCCCTAATTTTCTCGTTAAGTTTTTCTACTGCTTCACGCCAGCCGAATTTTTCTTTCACCTCCAATATCTTAAGAGGGCTTTCAAAAGGAACTTCAAAATTATGGAACACTATCTTGGCCGAACTTTTTTCTTTTATTTTTTTAATTAAAGCGATTATTTCCTCTTTCTTTTCCTCAACCCAAACCTGCCTTTCCTTTTCTGTCCGGCTATACGGCAATAAATAATATTCGCCAGCAATCGCCCTAATATCAATAAACAAAATAATTAGTTGCGGGTTAAACGCGTACAACTCGCCTGACTGGCCATATATCTCTTGCGAATATTGGTTATATCCGCCAATAAAAACTTTTGGAGACAAGCCAAGTTGATGGCATTTAGCCGATAAAACCTCTTTAAAGCCATTGGTTGTAAAGCTGGATAAAAAAGCAATTCTGACTTCTTTTTCAACGCCCTCATTCTTTTCGCCTTCAAAAACCCTAAGATTTTTTTTATAAAAATCAAGATATTCGATAAAAGAAGCCGGCTTCTTTTCTTCTTGTTTTTTTGCTGTTTTCATATAAATTACTTCTTTAAGGCAATAGCCATGGCTAGTGCCAGGTCTTTGGTATGGGAAATTGTTATTTTAATTCTATATTTTTTAAACTTTTTTTCCTTAAAGAAAACTTCCGGTGCACCGATTTTATTGTTTAAAATCTCCATTTTATTAAAAGCTAAACCGTTTTCTCCTAGTCCACCAAGGGCTTTAATAATTGCCTCCTTAGCAGAAAACCTTCCCGCTAAATGAGGCGCTGGGTCATGGCTAATGAAACAATATGCCAATTCCTTATCGGTCAGTATTTTTTTAAAAAAAATCTTATCGGTTTTTTTATTTAATCGCCTAAATCGTTTAATATTCTCTATGTCTGCACCAACACTAAAATCTTTAAAAGTTATTGTTTTCATAAATCATCCTTTGATTTGTTGCGAGTCTAGCCCCAT
>ERZ795054.3354-NODE-3354-length-12690-cov-5.411159_pt1 | contig 12690 bp, 4 predicted proteins | sample MGYA00375138_ERZ795054 | MGnify/ENA primary metagenome ERZ795054 (study PRJEB30183, sample SAMN05720215) | anaerobic digester metagenome | isolation source: active sludge of municipal wastewater-treating anaerobic digesters | place: USA | collected 2014-12-23 ...
CAATCTCTAGCATTAAGTATTGGTGGGGATACTGGATCTGTGTCAGCAGTAACAGAAAAATTTAATTATAATAAAGACATATCAGAATTATTTATAACAGAAGATTGTTATGTAGATAAAGCTACAGTTAAAATAGGGTATTAATATCTTATGAGAAAACGTCAATTTGGTAAACAACGAAAAGTCATTGCAAATGACCATAATTTAACTCAGGATTATACAGAGTTAAGCATAAAAGAAATTGCTCTTGATAGTAACTCTCTTGATATTATTGATATATCTGGTCCTGTTCCTGATATTAATCCTCATTATATAGTTCTTATCAGTTTAATAGCTAGAGATTCTACTGGAGAAAGAATACCTGTTTTAACGTCTGTTGGTATAGATATGCAACCATCTACTTCTCCTGGAATTGGAGAAGAAGTCTGGATGACTGCTTCAGCAAGCTTTGTAAATATAACAACTTCATCTGGTGTTGATTCCGAAGGGCATACTTATTATAGAGATTATCAAAATGGATATGCAATAAATATAACAGATGGTGCTATTGCAAGTACTGGAATGGCAATTAGACCAACTCCTCCAGCAAATTCTGTTATTATCTGTGATATCCTTTATGATCAAGCTTTAGCTTCTACTGGAGTAATAACCAGTTCTGGAATAGATACAACACGTCAAGTTATTAGATATCATACTCATTCAAATAAAACTCAACTTGATCTTATTACTGATGGAGCTCATGATACTCGTACTGACAATCCTCATTTAACAACAAAATCCCAGATTGGATTGGGAAATGTAACAAATGACGCTCAAGTTAAAAGAAGAACTTCTACAACAGATGGTTATATTCCTACATGGGCGAGTTCAACAGGAGATTATTTAGATGTAGGATATCCTATAGAGAATACATTAACAGGATCTCCTTCTAATTTAACTACAGCAAATGCAATAAAAACATATATAGACTATCTTATTTCCATCAGTCCTTTATTAATCTATAAAGGTACTATTGATTGTTCAACGAATCCTAATTATCCAGCTGCTAATCTAGGAGATGTTTATAAAGTTAGTTCTTCTGGGATGATTGGAGGAGTTTCCGGTATTATTGTAGAAATCGGTGACATGCTCGTCTGTTTTGTGGATGGATCACCATCAGGGGATCAAGCAACAGTTGGAGATAATTGGGATATTCTTCAGGAAAATACAGATGGAATAGTAATAGGATCTACTTATTCAGAAGATAATGAACTTCCTATTTTTGTTGGGACAACAGGAAAATTAATTGGAAGTAGTGGATATTTTGCCCAAGATGCTTCTACTACTCAGAAAGGGTTTGTACAACTAAGCAATTCCTATACAACATCGTCTGGAATCCTTGCTACAACCGAATTGGCTCTTAGTCAGGGGATTGCTCAATCATTAATAAAAGGTCCAAATGATTTTGGAACTTTTCTTCAAAAGTTTAATACTGATTATAATGATATAATTTTAATTGAGGATTCAAATGATTCTTTTATAAAGAAAAAGGTACAATTAGGTAATCTTGATACTTTTCAAGTAAGTAGTTCTAGTGGGCTTCTTATTTACCAGGGTAAAATTCGTATTAATGCAGGAGAGGGCCTTGGATTTGAAACAGGGGTTATACTTCTTGGAGCTCTCAATGTTATAGTAGATAATGATACAATATATATAAATTCTAACAATGAATTAGCAATAACTTCAGCGGGTGCTCTTCCAAGAGTAGCTACTTCTGCTGGTCTTTATATTACTTCATCTGGTAAAATGGCAGTTAATATAAATACTTCTAGTGGAGTTCTCTTTACATCTTCGGGAGAAGTAGCAATAAATTTAGGATCTCTTGATGGTTCTGGATTAGAATTGATTGATGGTAAGCTCTCCTTAATATTATCTTCAGGTGGTGGATTAGGAATTACTTCTGATGGTCTCTATGTGATGCTAGGAGAAGGCTTAACATTTGGATCTGTTAAAGCTTCTCTTGGACCTGGATTAGGATTTAGTAGTACAGGGAATATAAATGTATTAACAGATAATGTTACTATTAAATTAAGTTCTAGTACTGGAGTTACTACTAATTCATGGGTTACAAATGCAAGTTGGAATTTAAATACTGCTAGAAGATCCTTAGGAGGAGCTGGAACACAATCTGCAGCATTAAGTTTTGGTGGAACTACTGGATCTGTGTCAGCAGTAACAGAGAAATTTAATGGATCAGCTTGGTCAGCTACTGGTAGTTTAAATACTGGTAGATATACTCTGGCAGGTTCTGGAACTCAAAGTGCAGCATTAAGTTTTGGTGGATTTATTAGCTCATCTTCAGCAGTAACAGAAAAATTTAATGGTTCAACTTGGTCAAACTCTGGAAATTTAAATACTGCCAGATATGCACTATCAGGTTGTGGAATACAAAGTGCAGCATTAAGTTTTGGTGGATCTAATGGTTATACTACTACTGAAAAATTTAATGGATCAACGTGGTCTACAAATGCTGGTTGGAATATGAATGATAGTAGATATTACCATGCTGGTACAGGACTACAAGATTCAGCTTTAGCTATCTCTGGACTACTTAGTACACCGTTGGCCACTTCAGAAAAATTCAATGGTTCAACTTGGATCTCTACAGGAAATTTAAATATTGCAAGATCTGGTTTAGGGGCAGCAGGTATTCAGAATGAATCGTCTGCTTTTGGAGGACAATCTAATTCAGGATTATTAAATACAACAGAGAAATTTAATGGTACACTTTGGTCTATTGCAGAATCTTTAAATGTAGCTAGACAATATACAGTTGGAATGGGAACTCAATCAGCTGCTCTTTGCTCTGGTGGGTTAGACTCGATTGGTTATACAGGAAGTACAGAAAAATATTTAATTCCTGGTTCTTTATTTTTAAAAGTTGTAGATGGACTTTATTCTTCAACAGGACATACTCATACTTCAAGTGAAATAGGCTTAGGAAATGTAACCAATGATGCACAATTAAAAAGAGCTGCTGGAGACTTTAATACCTTTACTGAAATAACAAATACAGAAGATACAGATATTCTCTTAATAGAAGACTATAGTGATTCTTATAATAAAAAGAAAGTACAGATTACAAATTTAATAATAACTTCTACTGGAACTGATACAGATGCAATTCATTTAAGTTCCTCCGGAGATATTAATTCCTTAACAGAAAAAACATCTCTTGTTTCCGATGATTTGTTTATAATAGAAGATTCAGCTGATTCTAATAATAAGAAAAGTTTTAAATATGGAAACTTTGTTATTACTGGTGGGGGTGATGCTTCTGCCATTTATATTCCAACAACTGGTGATGTCGGAGAATTATCTATAACATCCTCAGGGTATAAAACAATAACTATTAATAGTATATTAAATACTTTAGCATTTAACCCTGCAAATGTAAATACCTGGGTAGCAACAGGTAGTTTAAATACAGCAAGATATTATTTAGGAGGTACAGGTACACACTCTGCAGCATTGAGTTTTGGAGGAGATACAAATGGATCTGGAAATTATGTAGCAACTACAGAAAAATTCAATGGATCTGCTTGGTCAACAAATGCAGGTTGGAATTTAAATACTGCTAGATATATGTTAACAGGAACAGGAACACAGAGTGCAGCATTAAGTTTTGGTGGATTTATATCTACTTTTGATGCAACTACAGAGAAATTCAATGGTTCTTCTTGGACAGCAAGTGGATCTTTAAATACTGCTCGTAGTCTTCTAGCAAGGGCAGGAACACAGAGTGCAGCATTAAGTTTTGGTGGAAATGCATCTGGGAATTCGGCAGTGACAGAAAAGTTTAATGGTTCAACTTGGGCAGCTTCTGGAAATTTAAATACTGCAAGAGAAGGACTGTCAGGAGCAGGAGTTCAATCAGCAGCTTTAAGTTTCGGTGGGTACATAGCAGCAGCTTCTGCCATTACAGAAAAATTCAATGGATCAACTTGGATAGCAACAGGTACTCTAAATACTGCAAGACATTATATGGCCGGATGTGGAACCCAAAATGCAGCATTAAGTATGGGTGGTATTATTTCAGCAGTGACAGAAAAATTTAATGGATCTACCTGGGCAGCTTCTGGTAATATGAATACTGCAAGATATGGGTTAGCTGGAGCTGGAACTCAAAATCAGGGACTATCCTTTGGAGGAAATACTGGATCTATCTCTGCAGTAACAGAAAAATTTACTGAACCCTACAAATTAAAACTTCAAGTTTTAGCTTTAGAAAACACAACAGATAATACTGCTACGGATAGAACAGAAATGGAAACTTATGAATCTAATCTACAATTTTCTATTAAATGTCCAGCAGTTATCTCTTATGGGATAATTTGTGAAAGAGAGTATGACACTTATGCTAATAAGCAAACTGGAGTTAATGCGGGATTAAATATATTAAGTTATGGATACTGGATTACAAGTGGAAATCTAAATACTGCTAGGACTGCTCCAGCAGGAGCAGGAATCCAAAGTTTAGCTTTAAGCTTTGGTGGAACTGGACCTTCTGCAGTAACAGAGAAATTTGATGGATCAACTTGGACTACAAGTGGAAGTTGGAATTTAAATACTGGAAGATTTAGTTCTGGAGGTTGTGGTTCACAATCAGCAGCACTCGCTTCTGGTGGAAATACTGGATCTGCTTCAGCAGTAACAGAGAAATTTAATGGTTCTGCTTGGTCAAACTCTGGATCTTTAAATACTGCTAGATATTATCTATTTATATGTGGAACACAAAATTCTTCTTTAAGTTTTGGTGGTACAAGTGATTCTACAGATTATTTAGCAACTGTGGAAGAATTTAATGGTTCTACATGGTTATCTGCAACCAATCTTAATATTGGAAGATACGGATTAGCAGGATCTGGAATACAAAGTGCAGCAACTATTTTTTCTGGTCTAATAACAGGAGCATCCTTTACAACAACAACTGAAAAATATAATGGAAGTACTTGGTCAAATAGTTCTAATATGACTGTTTCTAGATCATATCTGGCAGGAGCAGGTTTTCAAAATTCAACACTTGGAATTGGTGGATTAACCCCAGGAGTTACATACTCTCCAGCAACAGAAAAATTTAATGGATTAGCTTGGACAGTAACAGGATTTCTAAACACTGCTAGAAATAGTTTATTTGGGGTAGGTAATCAAGCTAGTGCAGTAAGTTTTGGTGGTACTACAGGTTCAGCTTCAGCAGTGACAGAAAAGTTTAATTACAATAGAGACATCTCAGAGTTATTTACAACAGAAGACTGCTATGTAGATAAGTCTATTGTTCAAATAGGTTATTAAGATATGAGAAAACGTCAATTTGGAAAAGGAACAGAAGTAAGATCTTCCGATCACAATACAGCTGAAAATTATGTTGAACTTAATTTAAGGGATATTGCTCTAGATAGTAAAACCTATGGTATAACTTCTGGAGGAATTGTTGTTCCAGCTCTAACTATTCATACTGTTTCTATACAATCTACTATTGCAAGGACTGGAGAAGGAGAAAGAGTTTCCATTTCTACAGCTACTGATGTAAATGTTCAACCAACAACATCTGTGGATGTTGGAAAAGAAGTATGGGTAAATGTTTCTGTTAATTTTGTTCCTGTAATAAGTGAATCTGACCATGATATCTTGGGAAATCTCTATTATAAGGATTATCAAAATAGTTACGTTCTTGTTGTAACTGAAGGAACCATTGCCAATACTGGTCTTGCAGTTCGTCCTGATATTCCTGAATATGCTATTTCTCTTTGTGATATTTTATATAGTCATGCTCTTTATCTTAGTGGAATTATTGTTCCAGGAGATATAGATACAACAAGACAAACAAGAACAAATGTAATACACCATGCTCATACTAATATTCTTGAGCTCCAGAAAGTAACAGATGGTATTCATAGTACAAGACTTACCAATCCACATTCAACAACAAAGGATCAAATTGGACTTGGAAATGTAACTGATGATGCTCAATTAAAAAAAGTTGCATCTTCCATTGATGGAGGAATTCCATCTTGGGATGGTTCCTCTGGAGATTTATTAACAGCAGGATATACTCTTGAAACTGTTATGGCAGGTTCTTCAACAGGAATACCAACAGCATATGCATCTAAATATTATATAGATAATATTATTTCGGGTATAGATGTCTTTTTCTATAAAGGAGTCATTGATTGCTCTGTAAATCCATTTTATCCAGCAGCTGACGCAGGTTTTACTTATAAAGTAAGTTCTTCTGGTTTAATTGGAGGGTTACTTGGAGTACCTGTAGAAGTTGGTGATGCCATTATTTGTTGTGTTGACGGATCTCCATTTGGGGATCAAGCAACAGTTGGTTCCAATTGGAATGTTCTTCAATCAAATCTTTCAGGCTATGTATCTGGGCCTATTACTTCTATTGATAATGATCTAATTTCTTTTTCAGGGAGTACTGGGAGAATAGGAAAAGATAGTGGATATCTTGCACGGGATGCAACAATAAGTCAAAAAGGTTTTATACAATTAAGTAATCTTTTTAATGGAACTTCAGAATTAGTAGCAACTACTGAAAAGGCTCTAAGTGATGGTTTAAATTTATTATTATCAAAATCTTCAAATGAATTTAATTCTTATCCTTTAAAGGCAAGTACTGGAAATTTTGATCCATTTTTAATTGAACAAATATCACTTTCATATGATAAAGCATATGTAGAAATACAAGATAGGACACTTACTGTACCTGATACTAACTATGGATTGAATACATCAAGTGGAGAAATATATGTTAAATTAAGGCAAGGATTAGAATTTTCAAGTTCTGGAGCTATCAATGTAATTCCTGATAATGTTACTCTTTATATAAATGGTTCTAATCAATTAGCAGCTGTTACTCTTGCTCCTGTTGATACAACACGAGGATTAATTGTTATTGATGATGAAGTAAATGTTCATATCTATACTTCTACTGGTACCTATGGAAAATTAGCTTTTGAAACATCAACTGGAAAATTAATGATTGATCTAGAAGATATCATTAATACTTCTGGTGGTCTCTATATTACAGGAGATGGAAAAATAGGTATCAAACTTGCAAACAGTAGTGGGTTAGCTTTCTCAAGTACAGGTGCTCTCTATTTAGATGCTGGTGATGGATTAACTACAAGCAGTGGGAAACTTGCTGTAAAACTTGGTGAAGGATTGGGATTTGGAGGCTCTATAGATGTATTAGTAGATGATGCTACTATTGAAGTATCTTCTACTGGAAATTATCTAAAAGTAATAGACGGACTTTATTCTTCTACAGGGCATACCCACACAACAAGTCAAGTTGGACTCGGAAATGTCACTAATGATGCTCAATTAACAAGATCTGCTGGAGACTTTAATACCTTTACTAGTACTGGGACTGCTTCTTCAAATTCAATTCTTCTTTTAGAAGATGCATCAGATTCTTATAATAAAAAGAAATTACAGGTAAGCAATTTTCCTTATAATTCAATAGTTGATTCAGATGCTCTTCATGACAATACTGCAGGAGAAATAACTACTCTTACAGAAAAAACTACATTAGTTGATGACGATATATTTATTATAGAAGATTCTGCAGATTCCTATAATAAAAAGAAATTCAAAAAAAGTAATATAGCTCCTGCGGAAGGAGGAGCTGTTTCTGTTTATGTACCAACAACAGGGGATGTGGGAGAATTATCTATAGAAGATACTGGATATAGAACAATAACTGTATCTGGAATATCTGGTATTTTAGCATTTAATCCTTCAAACGTAAATGCTTGGGCAGCAACAGGAAATTTAAATACTGCTAGAAGAGGTTTAGCTGGTTGTGGAGTTCAATCAGCAGCTCTTAGCTTTGGAGGGAATACAGGTTCAGCTTCAGCAGTAACAGAGAAATTCAATGGATCTACCTGGTCTAATAGTGGGGCTTTAAATACTGCTAGATATTGGTTAGCAGGATGTGGAATTCAATCTGCAGCATTGAGTGCTGGAGGAGATACTGGATCAGCTTCAGCAGTAACAGAAAAATTTAATGGTTCAACTTGGAGTACAAATGGTAGTTGGGATTTAAATACTGCACGTTATATGGTAGCAGGAGCAGGAATTCAAAGTGCAGCTTTAAGTATTGGTGGATCTACTGGATCTAGTATAGCAACCACAGAGAAATTCAATGGATCTGCTTGGACAGCCTCAGGAAATCTAAATACAGCTAGACGTGCCAGTGCTGGAGCAGGAGTACAAAGTGCAGCATTAAGCTTTGGTGGAACTTCTACTTCATATTCAAATAAAACGGAAAAGTTTAATGGATCTACCTGGATTGCAACAGGGAATCTAAATACAGCTAGAGATGGATTAGCAGGATCTGGAACACAGAATTCAGCATTAAGCTTTGGTGGAACTACAGGAACTCCTTCGGTAGTAACAGAGAAGTTCAATGGGTCTACATGGTCTACAGATGCTGGTTTTAATTTAAATACTGGTAGAAGCGGATTAGCAGGCTCAGGAATTCAGAATTCAGGATTAAGTTCTGGTGGAGATACCGGATCTGATTCTGCAGTCACTGAAAAATTTACTGAACCATATAAATTGAAATTACAAGTATTAGCTATTGAAAATACAACAGATGATACAGCAACTGAAAGAGTAGAAATAGAAACATTTGAATCAAATTGTTCTTTCACTATTAAATGTCCAGCGGTTATTTCTTATGGAATAATTTGTGAAAGAGAATATGACACCTATGCTAATAAGCAAACTGGAATCAATGCGGGAATTAATGTTCTTAACTATGGATATTGGATTACTACTGGAAATTTAAATGTAGCAAGGAATTACACTCCTTTTGGGGGAGGACCTCAGAATGCATCTCTGGCTACAGGAGGATATGGAAATTATGGTGGTAATGAGGTTGAACTTCCAGCAACGGAAAAATTCAATGGATCTACATGGTCAACAAATGCTGGTTGGGATTTGATAGAAGGAAGAGAAAATGGTTCTGGTAATGGAATCCAAAATGCTTTCTTAGTTGGTGGAGGATATGGTGAGACCTTAAGTCAAACTGATAATACAGAAAAATTCAATGGATCTGCATGGTCTACCAATTCTGGTTGGAATATGAATACTACTTCAGCTTATGGTGCAGGATTTGGAGTTCAGAACTCTTTGGTTAGTTGTGGTGGATACAAACCAACAACCAGGTCAGTATATACAGAAATATTTAATGGATCATCCTGGTCTTACTCTGGTAATTTGAATACAGGACGAGATGCCTTTTCAGGTTCTGGTATGAAAAACGCAGGACTAACTGCTGGAGGAGATACTGGATCTGCTTCAGCAGTAACAGAAAAATTTAATGGTAATACGTGGTCACTCTCTGGAAGTCTTGTAACTGCAAGAGATAGATTATCTTTATCAGGTACTCAGAACTCTTCAAGAGCTATCGGTGGAGATGCGTCTGTGGGAACTTGGTATTATGCAATCTGTGAAAGATTCAATGGAACTTTCTGGATTGTTACTTCTTCTCTAAATGTGGGATCATACGCTTTGGCTAGTTCAGGAAATTCAATGGCAGCATTAGCTTTTGGTGGAGATATCTATTCTGGAATTTCTGATCGAACAGAGAAATTTAATTATAATAGAGACATCTCAGAGTTATTTACGACAGAAGATTGTTATGTGGATAAATCAAATATACAAATAGGGTACTAATAAAATTAATTAAAAGGAGAGCTTCAAATGTCAAATGAAATCCAAAAATATGAAGAAAGTCTTGGAAGTCTTATTACTTACGTTAACAATTTTCAAGTTATAAAACCTGATGATGTTAAATTTCTACAAGGACACAAAGAACACTTAGCTCAAGTGTTTCAGAATGTACATATATGGAGAACAAAATCTCAGAAGGAAATGATTGTTTCTGATGAATATTGTCCTACTCCTCATAGTAAATTTCATCAAGCAATTTGTGAACAAAAAGTACAGCTTGAGCAAGCTTTCTATCTAGCAAAAGATTTTGAAATAAAGAAGATTGAAATAGAGGATTTAAATTTGGATCTCGAGGAACTTCAAGAAAAGGTTGAATCCGCTAATGGAGTGGCAAAAAAGAGAATTCTTAATCAAATGAAGAAGAAAGGGATAGAGATACAATTTAAGGCATATGAACTCAAACAGATGGAAATAGCCATGCATTATCGTATGGATGAGGTAAAGGGCTGGCAAGTCATTGAGGAACGCCTCCTGAAGCAAATGAGAGAGTCTGGAGTGCCCGAGGAGACTATCTGGAGCAAGAATGCAGGGGAAATAGAATCTATGTTCTTTGAATTTCTCCTTAAATATCATGGGATTGCTAAATCTACAGATGGAGCTGAGGCTCACAATTTGTATTCATTATGTCTCTTTGGAATAAGGCAAGCAAGAGAATCTGGGATGTTTCCTAAACTCCTTAAGAGATGTAATTTAAAACATATAGAAGCTTTAAAGGCAGTACATCAAATAACTCAAGAGGAATTAAATGAATGGAATAGTCTACAAAGTAACGAATCTTTTAAATAATAAAATTTATATTGGTAAGACTTCAAAAACTTTAGAAGATCGGAAAAGAAGACATTATTACGATTCAAAAAGAAAGAAAACACATTTTCATTTAGCTCTTCTAAAATATTCAAAGGAATCTTTCTCTTGGGAAATATTAAGGAACAATTGTCAATCATTAGAAGAATTAAATTTCTATGAAATGTTGTATATATCTATGTTTAATTCTAATAATAGATTATTTGGTTATAATGTTACAAATGGTGGAGAAGGTATTCTTGGTTTTAAATTTTCTGAGGAATCAAAGAAAAAACTAAGGGAGTCACAAAAGGAAGTTAAAAATAGACCAGAGTATAGAGATAACCAAAGTTCCAAAATGAAAGATAAATGGAAGGAACCTGGATATAAAGAAAGAATAAGCAAATCATTAAGAGGAAAGAAAAGATCTCTTGAATCTCGAAAGCGTTTAAGTGAAGCAAAGAAGGGGGAAAAGAATCCCCAATTTGGAAAGTCTCTATCAGAAGAAACAAGAGATAAGTTAAGTAAATCTATGAAAGGTAAAAGTTCTTCCTGGCTTACAGGAAGAACTGCTTGGAATAAGGGAAAAACAGATATTTATTCTGAAGAAATTAGGAAATCTGTAAGTGAAAAAATAAAGAAATTATGGGAAGACCCAGAGTATAGAAAACATATGAGTTTGGCTCATAAAAAGGATACTTCTCCTATTCCTTAAAGGAGAAATTTAGAAAACCTGGTTAAATTTTGTCTAAAATAAGGCATTTTTAATTAAAACACACATAGAAGGCATTGGACTATGGATAAACTCTACTTTGAAGGCAATGTTACAGATCTCTATGCCGAAGATTATCAAGATCTACAAGACAACTTAGATGATGAGCTCAAGAAAGTTATTGAGCATACTATTGAGAATAGCTTTGAACCAGCTATAGTAACTGGTTTTAATCTTATTGTAGATCCTGACGATAATACAAAATTGAAAGTACATCATGATGGAACAATGGGTTCTGTTATAACTTCGGCAGGATTACTTTTTAATACTTTTGATGAATATACAGGGATAGAACTTGCTGATCCTCTCTTGGGTGCTGTCAATGTTGTATGTGCTTCCGTAACAGGAGTATATGGTACTTTTAATAAGGAAACTAGAGAAGTTGAACTTGGTGTTCAAAAAGCTATAGATTTCTATGATTATACTCTGGTTTATAATAGAATAGTAGATGTTTGTGAAATTGTTGTTTATACCTATTATGATTACATTAATTTAACTTCTACAGGTCATCTGATTCGATTAGGAGATGTCGCAGGTCCTGGTGCCGGTCAACCTATTACTACAATTGATGAATCAGTTCGTGTCTATGCTATTACACGAGTATTGGATAATACAATAGGTTTTCGTCATCTAGCTGCAGATTTTATGTTGCCTCAACGTATGGTTTATCCAACCAGTACTGGAGATATAGATGATACTTATTATGATACTCCTGTTGATTTAACAGGTGATCTTAATAGAGTTAGAACTCAAATAAAAAATATAAAGAACACAGCTCATTGGGATGATTATGTATTAGGTATAAAAGGAAATGACCCAGAAATGAACTCTTTATTTAAGAGTGGTGTCTTTCCAGATTATCTTGATGAATATTCTATTACAATTACAAGTAGTGGTCAAAGGTTAGTTTTAAATAGTGGAAAAGCTCTTATCTATAAAGATTTAAAAGAAGAAGGTGCTGCTACTTCAACAGGTTCAACTATTGGTCCAGGAGATTCCTTTACTATTGGGGATTTTGCAGCAAAAACGGGTGCAGAAACTCATACTGTCATAGAGCATATATATCCAACACCTTTTATTACTACTTTCCAACTTGATTATTATCCGGTATCTTCGCTCCACATATGCAGACAATCTGATGATTATGAATATAATCTTGGAATAGATTATACTTATGATACTAGTTCTGGAATAGTAACAATTCCAACGACAAGTGACATTAATAATGAAACTGTTGACTGCTATTATGTATCTGGACGACATCGTTGTGATCTTTTTGGTATTACTTATCAAGGACTTTCTTTAATATTAGGGACTCCTGCTACTATTGCCAATCAGCCAGA
>ERZ795054.3365-NODE-3365-length-12654-cov-3.440908_pt1 | contig 12654 bp, 8 predicted proteins | sample MGYA00375138_ERZ795054 | MGnify/ENA primary metagenome ERZ795054 (study PRJEB30183, sample SAMN05720215) | anaerobic digester metagenome | isolation source: active sludge of municipal wastewater-treating anaerobic digesters | place: USA | collected 2014-12-23 ...
GCGAAAATAGGCGTAGCCTGAGAGCTGACCCCTGTCCACCATCGGGATGCGCTCCATGTTTTGCATCTGCTTGTCGATCAGGAGCCTGGATTCAGCGGAAAGTGAGCTGTAGCTGGAATCCTGAGACACTCCAACCCGGTTCCAGAGCGTGGGGATCGTGTCCTGATCCGTGATCACCACAGGCAGGGGGTTCTTTTGGGTGAATTCCCGGCTGACATAATCCCAGAGGTCTTCGGCAAAGAAATCGTGTGTGCTGATCTGGATATAGCGGCTAAAGACCTCGGTCAGCAATTCGGCATATTTTTCCGAGGAGCGCATGTAGTTATCCGTGTAGGCAATATATTGCGCGAAGAGCCGGGGCACAAATTCCTGTTCGCGTTTGGCATTTTGGATCAGAACCTGGGTGAGCACCGCAAAGGCCACAAAGATCACCAGACTACTGGAGATCAGATAGAGGCGCAGGCTATTGAAGCGGTTCGGATTCTTTTGCTTGATCCCAGATGCTGTCGAGTTCTTCGAGGCTGGCCTCATGAATATCTTCCCCCACGGTCTGATAGTGGTTTTCGATGAAGTTGAAGCGTTGCATGAATTTACGGGTGCATTCCTTCAGCGCGCTTTCGGCATCTATATGCAGCTTGCGAGCCAGATTTACCATCGTAAAGAGCAGATCTCCCAATTCCTCCCGTATATGCGCGGCGTTTTCGGACGCCAGAGCTTCATCCAGTTCCGCCCTTTCCTCGTCCAGCTTGGCCAGAATTGGTTTCAGGCTCTGCCAATCAAAGCCCACGGAGGCTGCTTTTTCCTGAGTGCGCTGCGCGTAGATCAAAGCCGGCAGGGCTCTGGGAATGCCTTCCAGGACCGATTTGCGGTGGCTCTTCTCTTGTTTCTTGAGGCGTTCCCAATTCAGCTTGACCTCGTCCGCGTCTGCAAGAGACAGGTCTCCAAACACGTGCGGATGCCTGCGCACCAGCTTTTCGGAGATTTTCTTCAGAACGTCCGCCATTCCGAATCTGCCCTCTTCCGCGGCGATCTGGGTCTGGAACACTATGTGCAGCATCAGATCACCCAGCTCCTCGGAAAGCGAGATATCGTCTTTATCTTCAATGGCTTCCACGACCTCATAAAGTTCCTCGATAAAGTTTGGTACCAGTGACTGGGGTGTCTGTTTAATATCCCAGGGACAGCCGGAGACCGGATCCCGCAAGCGGGCTATGATCCCGGTCAGGTCATCGAATTCTTGCATCTGACTTCCTTTGTGCGCTTATAGATAAAAGCCAGCGCCAGCCAATAGACCACGCTGATCTCATATTGCTGGATGAAAATATCCGTGAGGCAGGCAAAGAGCACCGTGATCATCCCCAGCAGGATCATGTAATCGAAGCTGTCGTGCCGTCCCCGGATGCAGGTTTGATAATAGTTTTTCAGGATGGACCAGATCAACAGGAAATAGGCCAGAAAACCAAAGATGCCGATCTCCAGAAGGATCTTGAGATACACGTTGTGCGGATGCTTGGCATAGAGAAAATCAAAGGGAGCGATCGCGATATACCACTGTTTCCAGGTCTCGATCCCGATCCCAAACAGAGGATGAGCCGCTATCTGCAGAGAGGAATGATACCACGCCAACAGACGCACGAAAAAGGAATAATCCAGCTCAAAACTGGATTGGATCCGCGTCATCATCGAGGCCGGAATAGCCAGGGGAACCATCAGCAAAGCAAGGATCCCCACCCAGCGAAAACGTTTGATGCGCCACATCATCAATCCGATCCCAAAAACCACCGCGACCAACGCGATCCGCGTGTAGGTGTACATCATGCCCATAAAAATAAGCAGCACAGCCAGATACCACAGAAACTTCTCCCGCCTGTCCGGGCTCTTCATTGCCAATCCCAAACCAAAGAAGAAGCACATCGTGTAAAAACCATTGATTGTCATCGCCGTGAACCACAACGACCCCAGGCGTTTATCCGGGAAGAGCAGACCCAGGATCACCCCCACGAATCCCAAAAATGCCGCAACCACAGTCAAGGCCCGGATCCAGAGCTCAAAATCTCCTTTTCGCACCCGCGAATTGTTCACAAACAAGATGCAAACCATGGGCACGATCAGGGTGCTGGTGAAGAAGATGACAGCATCTCCCAGATCCCGGGCGCGGACCAAACCCTGCACACAGGCGGCTGTAAGCACCATGAAGGCAAAGGGATAGGGTAGCTTCAGACGTTGCGGCTGCTCGTAAAAACTCATCACATAGCTGAAAACAAAGACCAGAATCAGGCTATAAAACGTGGCAGGCAGAGGTTTGATAAAATAGAGCGCGGAAAACATCAAAGTGGAACGGAAGGCAAAACCAAAGAACAGACTGTAGACCAGCCAGGCTCCAAAAGCGAAGATCATGAACACGATCTCTGTGTTTCCCAGGCTCTGAACCGGGATCGCCAGATATAGAGATAAAGCCGCGGCTATTAAAAGCAGGGGAATTAGTCCGGGATTCCCGAACCGGATCCGCCCCCGTCTTGCAGAGGGGGAACCGATAGTCTGAGCTCTGTGTTCAGGATCGGACATTTCTTTGCTGGTCCTTTGGCGCCGGGTTCTTTACCAGGCGTCCCTGATCTCTTTGATGCGGTCTTTATTGTTTGAAAACACAGAGCCGATCAAGACCAAAGCAGAGGCAACAATGAAAGACAAAAAAGCGGCAGCAAGACAGATGATGGCTCTGCGGGGGCGCACTCGCAAACCGGCTTCCCGGGGACGATCCAGGATGTCCAGAGTAGGCATGTCTCTGAGCTCTTCCAGACGGGCAGCCTCATACTGGGGATAAAGGAATTCGAAGACTTTGGTCTGGATCTCGAGATTCATCTTGAGCTGGGCAAATTTCGAGCCCAGATCCGGCAGGCTGGAGATGTTCACCATGTAGGTGGGTTTGATGCCCCCTCCGCTGTTGTTTTCGATGCTTCTGATCTGCTTTTGCAGCTCTGTTCGTTTGGTCTGAATATCTGCCAAAACCGGGGAATCCGCACTGTAGTTCTTACGTGCCAGTTCATATTCCACGTCCAGCTTCATCTTTTCAGCCACCAGGCTGGAATAGGACTCGATCAGAGCGGTGGTCTGAGCCTCCAGATCGATGGCTTTGTTACGGGTCTGAAAATCACGCACGGCAAGGATCAGCGAGTCGATCTGAGCCCGGGTGCTGTTCACTCTTCCTTCCAGAAACTCCCGGTTCATCTTGCCTTTGGTGAGCTTTTGCACCTTGTTATAGTGCTCCAGTTTACTCAGGTAATGATCCGCGATCTCGCGCGACATTTTTTTGCTCTTGGATTCAATCCGGAGCTTGATCAGGCCGCTTTCCTGGTCAAATTCGATCGCCACCATTTTCTGATGCATCAATTTGAGCGCTTTGTCCATGCGGGCCAAACTGTCCGGCTTGGTGATCTTGAAGTAATTGATGAGATTGAATTTGCGGATCACATCCTCGGAAAACTCGCGCGATTTCATGGCAGTCACGAAATTGATCGATTGATCGCCTCCCCCGGTATCGAGGAATTTGGAGGTGAGCCCACCCAGTCCGGGCAGGTCGAAAGGCAGCGCGGTGCCTGTCTCGCCAACGGCATAAAAACTGGCGCTGGAGCTCCAGATCTGCGGCGTCAACAAGCTGTAGATCACTGCGGCAATGCTGACCACCGCAACGAAGACAATGATAAAGGTCTTGTTCGCGCTCAGCAATCTGATCAGTTCAAAGAGGTCAAACTCTTTTCTTTCCATTCTCTTATCTGTCCTTTAAGGGTAAAATCTCGGCTAAAATAAGCATTATGGCAAGATATTTCAAGCACTCATACTGTCAAGCTTTAGTGTACAGGCGCTCGCCGTAGCGCCTATCTTTATTTGAAACACGGAGGCACAGAGACATAGAGCAGAGAAGGCTGGAACCCGGAAATTCTCTAAATGTTTGCAGTGCCGTTATCTGGATTCCTGCCTCCGCAGGCATGACGGGGGAGTGTGTGCAGGAATGACGGAGGTTTCGTCACTCCTCACTCATCACTCATCACTCATAACTCATCACTCATAACTTCAAAAGTACCTCAGCCAGATGTATAAAGTGGAGATCAGCAGTGAATTAAGCATATAGATGATCCCGATCTTGGTGAAATCTTTGAAGCTGATATGAAATCCGTTGCGATTGGCGATTCCCACGGAGACGATGTTCGCCGAGGCTCCGATCAGGGTTCCGTTCCCACCCAGGCAGGCTCCCAGGGAGAGCGACCACCAGACCGGGTTCATGGCTTCACGGGAGACTCCGTGCCCTATTTTTTCGATCAGCGGGATCATGGTTGCCACAAAGGGGACGTTGTCCACAATGGCAGAAAAGATCCCGGAAAACCAGAGGATGATGAAGGAAGTTGTCTTCAGATTGCCCCCGGTGGAGCTGATGATCTTTTTGGCAGCAATGTCCATCACACCAGTCGCGATCAGGCTTTCCACCAGCATAAAGAGCCAGCTGAAGAAGAGAATGGTCTGCCAGTCGATATCATGGATCAGCACCTGATCGACGTGCTTGCGATTGTTGATGATCAGCAGGACCAGCCCCGCGATCATGGCAATGGTCGATATTTCCAGCTTAAGCTGGGATTGCAGTAAAAAGGCGGTGAGCATTAGCCCGACCACCACTAAAGAGCGGTGGAGCAGCTTTCTGTTCTTGATCAGGTTAGCTTCGTTGTAATCCATCAGGCGGGCGCGATTCTCATTGGTAACCACCATCTTTTTGTGATAGAGCAGCCAGGTGATGCCCAGGCTGGAAGCGATGATCACAAGGATAACAGGGGTCAGATGATAGATAAATTCAATAAATGAATAGTCCGTGGCGCTTCCGATCATGATATTGGGAGGGTCACCGATCATGGTGGCAGTTCCTCCGATGTTGGAAGCAATGGCCATGGTGATGATAAAAGGCACCGGGCTGATCTTGAGTTCGGACGCGATCAGTAAGGCTATGGGCACCAACATCATGACAGTGGTCACGTTATCCAGAAAAGCGGAGACAAAAGCGGTCACAAAAAACATGAAGAGCATGATGCGGACGGGTTTGGCCTGGGCTGCCTTGGCGGTTTTGATCGCCAGATATTCAAACAGCCCGGTTTCCTTGAGCACGCTCATCACCATCATCATTCCGATCAGAAGGAAGATCACATTCCAGTCGACTGATTCAAAAGCCTGTTCCTGACCGACCAAACGGAGCATTACGACTAAAAATCCCCCAAAGAGAGCAGCAGTCATTTTGTTGACCCACTCGGTCATGATCAGGATATAAGTAAACCCGAAAATTGCGATTGCGATGATCATCGATATCATGATTTGAACACCTTTCTGAAGACTTCCATGGCTGTGATCACACCCAGCAGTTTGTGATCCCTGACCACGGAAATAAAACGTTTCTTATGCTGGATCATCTCAAAGACCGCTTCAATGATCGAAGCAGAGGGATCCAGCGTGATCCCGTCGTTCACCATGATCTCACCAACAGTCTTGATGTCTTCCTGCACAAAGAGCTGTTCCAGAGGCTCAAAGCTGCCCAAAAAGCCCAGATGATCCATCATCAGCATATAATCCGGAATCCCGACCTTGAGCAGGTTGAGCACATCGACTTCGCCCATATAGCTTCCGTCGCTCTTCACGACTGGCATTCCGGCAACGTGACGTTCATTCATCAGATTGCCCAGATCCCGCAGCTTGGCTTCCGGACGGATCGTGATGGGGTCGCTGTCCATGATATCGCTGCAGGTGAGCTCGGTTTTCACGCAGATATTGTGTTTGCGCAAGAGCCCCAGGACAGCCCCTCCGTCTCTGGCTTGTTGCAATTGAGACATAATATCGGGATTGGCAGAGAGCTTGAGCAGGGTGGCAACCAGGTTCAGATAAAGCTTGGAAGATGATTTGTCCGTGATGATCAGCACCACCAGTCTTGCCGGCGTGCCATTGTAATCGGCAGGGTTCTGCAGGAAGGTCATGGCAATCACGGTATCGTTAAAATTGTCCAGACGGATATGCGGGATCGCCAATCCGCTGGGATAGGCTGTGGACGAAACAGCGTCCCTGGCAAGAACCAAATCCACTATTTGAGGGCTTGGAAGAGGCAGTTTGTGGTGACGGTTGATGCGGCCGATCTGATCCGCGTAGATCTCGGCAGTGCTCTTGAGGCTGGTCTCAAAAGCGATTGTATCTGCATCCAAGTAACTGGATAATAGCATCTTAGACTCCTATGCTGAATATTTCCGCGGCACATTATAACTGTCTCTCAAAGAGTCAAGGAGAATATTGTACAATAAATCAAGATTAGGCCCGTTTTGCTTGAGAATTTAAGATTTAAGATTTAAAGCGGCGCCCTTAAATCTTAAATCTTAAATCTTAAATCCCTTCAGGCTTTCCAGATCTCCTGCGCATACCGTTTAATGGTCTCATCTGAGGAGAATTCCGCCATTCCCGCGATGTTTGCCAGGGACTTTGCGCTCCAGCTCAGGCTGTCCGCGTAGCAGGTCTCCACTTCTTCCATGGTTTTGCGATAATCAGGGAAATCGGCGATCAGGCAATAGTTATCACCCAGATGGAGCAGGCTTTCGATCAGGGGGTCAAAGAGCCCGGGCTGGAGGGGGTTCAATTCATCTGAAGCCAGAAAGCTGAAGACTTCCCGGGTGAAGGGATCAGCCTGCATCAGGGCATAGGGATGGTAGCCTCCTGCTTTGAGGCTGTTGACTTCCTGCGCGGTCATCCCAAAGATGAAGAAGTTTTCGGGTCCCACCGCGTCCCGCATTTCGATGTTGGCTCCGTCCAAAGTGCCGATGGTGAGAGCTCCGTTGAGCGCGAACTTCATGTTTCCGGTGCCGCTGGCTTCGGTTCCGGCAGTTGAAATCTGCTGGGAAAGCTCACTGGCAGGCATGATGCGCTCTGCCAGGCTGACGGAATAGTTTGGCAAAAATACTACCTGCAGAAGTTTGGAGAGCTCTTTGTCTTTCTTGAGCCAATCGGAAATGGCGTTGACAAAGCGGATGATAAGCTTGGCCTGATAGTAGCCGGGAGCAGCTTTTCCGGCAAAGAAGAAGGTGTGGGGATAGACTTCCCGGGGATGGTCGTTTTTGATCGTCAGAGCCAGATGCAGGATATGCAAGGCATTGAGCAATTGACGTTTATATTCGTGGATCCGCTTGGCTTGAAAATCAAAGATACTCTCCGGATTGACCCTGATCTTGTGAGTGGCAAGCAGGAACCTGGCAAAGTCCGCTTTGTTCAGCTGTTTCACCTGGCGCAACTCATTCAGGAAGGCGGTATCCTTGCTGAAGTCCTCTAACTTATGCAGTTCCAGAGTGTTTGTCATCCAGCTCTCACCCAGGGCTTGGGTGATCAGATCCCGCAAACGGGGATTTGCCAGCATCAGCCAGCGCCGGGGTGTGATCCCGTTGGTTTTGTTGTTAAAACGCTCCGGATACAGCCCATAGAATTCCGGGAAGACGCGTTCTTTGAGGATCTCCGAGTGCAGCGCGGAAACACCGTTGATCGAATGCGAGCCCAGAATTGCCAGATTTGCCATGCGCACGCTTTTGACGGGCTCTTCTTCGATCAGGGAGAGTTTGCGCAGCGTGTCGACCGGGGTCTGGATCGAGATCAGACTGTCCATGAACCGCTGATTGATCTCGTAGATGATCTGCAGATGCCTCGGCAGAAGCTGTTCAAACAGGCTCACTTGCCACTTTTCCAGGGCTTCCGGAAGAATGGTGTGGTTTGTATATGCCAAGCATCCCTGCGTGATCTCCCAGGCTGTAGCCCAGGGGACTGTGCGCAGGTCGTGCAGAACTCGCATCATTTCTGCAACGGCAATGGCAGGGTGAGTGTCATTCAGCTGGATCGCCACCTCGTTGGGCAAGTCACGCAAGTCGTTGTGTTTTTTGTCAAAACGGCGCAGAATGTCCTGAATGGTCGCGCTCACAAAGAAGTATTCCTGACGCAGACGCAATTCCTTGCCCCGGAGGTTGTCATCCTTAGGATAGAGCACCTTGGAGATGAGTTCGGAGTGGTTTTTGCCGGAGACAGCCTGGACATAATCGCCCTCGTTAAACACACTGAGGTCAAAATCACGGGAAGACTTTGCTGCCCAGAGTCTGAGGGTGTTGATATAGTCATTTCTAAAGCCCGGGATCAGATAGTCGCAAGCCATTGCCATCACCACGTCTCCGGGATGCCAGACTTGTTTCTTGTTGCCTTTTGGACCGGATATTTGTTCCACGGATCCCGCAAAGTAGACCGGGAAAAGACGTTCCGGATGCGGAATTTCCCAGATCGAGCCGTAGCGTAGCCAGTTATCCGGAGTCTCGTGTTGTTCTCCGTCTTTAAGGTGTTGGAAAAAGATCCCGTATTCATAGCGGATGCCATAGCCATAGGCAGGGATCTTCAGGCTGGCCATGGAATCCAGAAAGCAGGCTGCCAGACGCCCCAAGCCCCCGTTCCCCAAGCCGGCATCCCATTCCAGTTCCTGCAGCACATCCAGATTGTAGCCCAGTTCCTTGAGTGCTTTGAGGCTGCTTTGCTCCAGATCGAGGTTGAGGATGGCATTGCCCAGGCTGCGTCCCGTAAGGTATTCCAGGGAAAGATAATAGACCCGTTTGCTGTCTTTGGCATACTCCTCGGGCTGAGTCCTCAGCCAGCGGTCCAGCAGCACGTCCCTGACCGCTCCCGCAAAGGAAAGATAGATATCCAAAGGCGTGGCGCTGTATTGATCCTTGCCCTGGACGTATTTGAGATGATGCACAAAGCTGCTCACCAGCTCTTGGGCAGAGCCCTCCAGAGCGGATCCGGAAATTCGATCAGCCAGACTTTGCTTCATGATGATCCTCCCGAAGCCAAAGCTTATATCTTGATGCGGATAGTATAGCTAAGGAAGCATTTTTGGCAAAGGAGAATTATCTGCTGCTAATCAATTGACCACCATGAATTTGCCTTGATATGAAGCAGCGGAGGCTGGTTTTACTTGCAAGCGGTAGAAATAGACTCCGGTCCCAAGCTTTAAATTCCTCAGGCTGATGTCTTTACCTTCAATATCGTATCGCTCCACCATTTGACCCCTGAGGTTGAAGATCTGCAGCTCGCCTTTCAGTTGTTTGTCTGCTTTGAAAGTGAGAACAGAGCCACCGGACAGGGGATTGGGATAGACCTGCAAAACCGGCAGGCTAAGCTGGGGATCCTGATTGGAAGTGGGTTCAGGGGCAAGCTTGAGGTCGGTGGACATCAGGGCAACGGTATAGTCCTTCCAGAAACTGAGGTCGGGATGAAGCAGCTTTACTGTGCCATTAGCGGACCAGTTGGGAGCCAGCACAGCGATCAGGGAAGAATTGCCCACCACCTCTGAACCTCCGTTGGGAAGCGGGTTTGAGATTCCGTGCAGAATGGAGTAGTTAACGGGGTCATAGCTGAAGAGGTTGATCCCGTTGCTGTCCGCAACCAATGCCAGTTCGGAATCTGCGATCCAGATCCGGCCCGGGGTCCCTCCCAGGGGGATGGTTTGGATCAGGGAATCGCTGGAACTGTCGATGACGCAGATGCTTCCGGCAATATCTGCCCAGTTACCCGTGCAGGAAACATGCAGCGCGCCGTCCTGCAGAGCCAGATATTGCGGATTTGGACTCACGGGGATGTCCCGCAGTTTGGTGAAGCTGATCAGATCGATCACGGAGACAGAACTGCCCGCGTAGTTTTGCGCGTAATTTCCGGAATTGCAGACGTAGAGCTTGTTGCCCATAACCAATAAGGCTTCCGGGGCTGTTCCCACACTCACGCTTCCGGTAACGCTTCCGCTTGTGAGATCCACCCTGTAGACCTTGCCGGTAAACAAGCCACTCACATAGAGCATGCCTTCGTGCAGCACGGCATCCCAGGGGTTGACTCCCGGGCCGATAAAGATGTTGGACAGGGTGTTACCGCTGTCCCTGTCGATCTTTTGGATCGCATTATCCCCTGAATTCACAGCCCAGATGTAGTCGTTATCGACCACGATCTTATTGGGGACGTTGCCCAGAAGAGCAAAGCTGTTATTAACGGTGTCTGTGGAAGTGTCGATCCGGCTCAGGGTGCGGGATTGGGAATTGACCACGTAAATGATTTCAGCAGAGGCAGATCCGCTAGCAAGGAGCAAGAGGCTGAGCAGCAGAGCGGGTTTCAGGAGGGAGGATATGTTTTTCATTTATTTTTCCTATTTAAATCTTGCAGTTTTGAAGAGAGGGAGATCCCGGTCTGCCAGTTGAAACCGGGCTGGGGAGTGTAGGCGTAGATGTCATAGCGTTTATCCAGCAGGTTATTGGCTTTCAGATCCAGCCGTAAATCGAAGTAGGGCAAGCTGATCCGGTAAAAAGCCGCAGCATCTAAGAGGTCGAAAGAGGCCAGGGGGTCGATCAGGTTGTCGACGGTGCTATATTGCTCTCCCGTATAGCTATAGCTGAGGCTGATGCCCTTTTTATCATCACCAATGCTCAGCTTTATTGCTGCTTTGAAATCGGGAGTATAGACCAGTCTTTTGTTATAACCGGGGCTGGGGCTGCCATCCGGATTCCGGGATTGATCTATTGCCTCAGTAAAGGTTACGCTGCCGCTCAGGCCAAGGTAAGAGCTTATGTCCCAAGTGCTTTCCATCTCCAGATTGCTGATCTCGACACTGCCCACATTAAAGGGTTTCCAGGTCGCGCCATTCAGATAATACTGCCTCCATTGGATGAGCTGATCCACCCAATTCTGAAACCAGGCGATTCGAAGGCTGAAGGGCTCCAAACCCAGCTCAGCGTAGAGGTTATAACCCAAAGAGCTTTCGTTTTCCAGCTCCGGATTGCCGACAGTTTCGCTGTCTCCGATCCAATACATATCAAAGAGCGAAGGCTGGGAGAAAGCAGTGCCCAGATAAGCCCCGAGCTTCAGCTTGTCCAGAACCGGCAGAGAGAGCTCATGTTCCAGACGCCAGGTGGGATGCAGTTCACTCTCGCTCAGGTCTCCCCGCACCGCTCCGGAGATACTGTAGTCTCCAAAGCTCGGATACAAATGGTGTTTAGCCCTAAAGGCCAGAGCGCTGTTAGCTCTGTCTCCGCTGCTTGCGTTTTGGACAGCTAAGTTCTTGTAGCTGAAGCCGATCAGTTTGAATTCCGCCTCCATGCCAAGCTGACTGTCTTCCAGAAAGAGGCTGCTCCCGGCTTTGATCCCGTAATCAAGCTGGTCCTGTTGGTAATGGCTGGCTGCAAAGGGATTGGTGGAGCCCAGATTGGAGAAGGAACTGCTGTCCGAATTGCGCCAGAGAATCAGTTCAGAGCTCGTCTTCCGGAAGCTGTTCTGCAGTTTCAGACTGTGCCGGGAATAGGCTCCGGTGAGTCTGGAGGCGTCATACAGCTCCAGGAAGTTGATCGGGCCGGGCAGCTCCCGCACAAAGCTGCCCAGGTTCAAGCTGTAATTCAGATCCAGCGCTTTGAACCGGTAGCCGCTTTTCAGCCAGAAGTTATCCGCGGTTTTGCGGTTGTGCCGGCGTTTCAGTTCCGGCTCGATATTCCAGAAGGAGGGTGTGTCGTAAAAGAAATCGTTGCGCGCGTCCTGATGCGAGAATTCCGCGCTCAGGGAGAGGGCGTCTTTGCCATATGCAGCTCCGTAGCTTTGCTTCCACAGCCCGAAAGAACCCGCCCCGGCAGAGAGATTGAGCTGCGGAAAGCTATCTGAGGCAAGGCTTTTGCTGTGCAGATGGATGATTCCTCCGATGGCAGCAGAGCCTCCATAGACCGAGGAATTACCTTTGATGATCTCGATCTGGCTGATCTGCGCCAGGGGGATGGAGCTGAAGTCAAAAGCCTCTCCGGAAGGGTTTAGCACCACTCCGTCCAGCATCACCAAACTGTGCCGGCTGAAGCTTCCCAACAGGGATACAGTCTGCCTCTCCCCGCTCAGCTTGACGTCCGTGCTGCTGAAAGAAGGATTGGAGAGCAGCAGCTCAGCGCTGCTTTGCAGGTTTCCATTGGTGTCCGGGCTGATGATAAACGCGTTCAGGGAAGGGCTTTGAGGCTGCTCTGCCCGCACCAGAATGGTGGGTAGGATGATCTCGGAACGCTGCAGGATGATCGGACCGGATAGATTCTTAAAACTGAGAACCAGAGGATGATAGCCGATGCGGGAGATATAGACACTGTCTGCTGTGGCATCGATTTTGAAGCTGCCGTCCGCAGAACTGCGGACGCTGTGTTTTCCCGCTTTGAGCGTGGCTCCGGAAATGGCTTCTCCATCTTCATCAAGCAGTGTTCCGGATACCGCAAAGACAGACGCAGTGCAGCAGAGCAGGATCAGGAAAAGCAGGATTTTGGAGCAATAAAGCCCTCTCCAGCCGGGTGGAGAAGAGCCGCTGCAGGTTTCAGTTTTTAAGTACATTTTTGTTCACCTCAGGAAAAATCTGTGATTTGAAGTGAACAGGCTGGAGCCACAGCCTCATACACCGGAGGCCGGATCCAGACTTGGTGGCAGGTTTCCTGGCTTGCAGCGGCTGCTTATCAAAAAGCTAAAAACCACCTTCCCATCTTCATAAAGACAGTGACGGCTTTTACCATAAAGTGCTGCGTACAGTGGCGGAGACCGCTTCCGATTTTAACGGAATTCCCC
>ERZ795054.3366-NODE-3366-length-12650-cov-5.192457_pt1 | contig 12650 bp, 13 predicted proteins | sample MGYA00375138_ERZ795054 | MGnify/ENA primary metagenome ERZ795054 (study PRJEB30183, sample SAMN05720215) | anaerobic digester metagenome | isolation source: active sludge of municipal wastewater-treating anaerobic digesters | place: USA | collected 2014-12-23 ...
GGTCGTCGCCAGGCTTTTTTATTTTAAAGCCCCATCGCTCCCGCGCCCGCGCGGCGCTCGCCACGGCCCCCCACGGCCCCCCACGGTCCGCCAAACATGCACGTCGGCGAAGCGGTCCGTCCCTTACTTGTTAGCCGCCCGAATATCTGCTAGCCTTTTACGAAGCGTCATATGCGGCTAAGAATCTCGAGCGAGAAGCTCTTCATCTTCTCATACTTCATTGGCATCATCCTCGCCGGGGCTTGCCTCCTCATGCTCCCCGCGGCCTGGCGGGGCCCCGCTCCGCTCCGCTTCATCGACGCCCTCTTCACCTCGACGAGCGCGGTCTGCGTCACGGGCCTCATCACCGTGGATACCGCGCTCTATACGCGCCTGGGACAGTCCGTGATAGCCCTCCTCATCCAGTTCGGCGGCCTGGGCATAATCACCTTCGCGACGATCTACGTGACATTGCCCAGGAAGCGCATATCGCTCGTCAACCGCGGCATCATCAAGCAGTACTACATCGAGGAGATCGAGTACAACCCCAAGCTCATCATCAAGCACATCCTGGTCTCCACGCTCGCCATCGAGACGCTTGGCGCGGCCTTGCTCTATCCGCGGTTTCGCGGCGAGCCGCAGGCCGTCTTCACCTCAGCCTTCCACGCTGTCTCCGCCTTCTGCAACGCCGGCTTCTCGACCTTTCCGGACAGCCTCGAGTCGCGCGTCTCGGACCCTGTCGTGAACCTGGTCGTCATGTCGCTCATCGTCGCGGGGGGCATCGGCTTCACGACCCTTCGGGACATCGGCAAGCGCGCGACCGGCTCGAAGCGGCGGCTCTCGACGCAGACCAAGGTAGTCTTGTCGACGACCGCCGTCCTCCTGCTCGGAGGAGCCGCGGTCTATTATGTCCTTGAGGCCGGCCACGCATACCGGGGCATGCCGCCGGGGGAGCGGCTGATGGCGGCGGCCTTCCAATCCGTGACCCCCAGGACGGCGGGCTTCGACACGGTGCCGCAATCACGGCTTTCCGACGCCTCGGTCCTCGTCACGATGATCCTCATGTTCATCGGCGCCTCTCCCGGCTCGACAGGCGGCGGCGTCAAGACCACCACCCTCTTCATCGTAGTCCTGGCCGCCTTGAGGGGAGTAGACGAGAAATCCCGCCTGGCCGTCGGCCGCCGGGCGATCCCCACGACGACGATCCTCAAGGCCTTCTCCATAATCGGGAAGGCGGTCCTTCTCGTCGTGGCCTCGGCCACGGCCCTCCTGGCCATGGAGAGGCACGCCGTGGTCTCAGGCGACCTGGGGCTCGTCGAGGTGCTCTTCGAATCGATATCGGCCTTCGGCACCGTCGGCCTCTCCCTGGGCATCACCGCCAGGCTTTCGGCGGCCGGAAAGCTCGTCCTCGTTCTCACGATGTTCGCCGGCCGCGTCGGCCTCTTCGCGATGGCCCTGCCCAAGCCGCGCGGGAGCCTGGAGCGGTACGTCGACCTTCCTTCGACCGACATGATGACTGGATAGGAGAAAGCGATGCGCCAATTCGCGATCATCGGGCTTGGAAGCTTCGGCACGAGGATGCTCGAGAAGCTGTCGGAGATCACCGACGAGCTCATCATCCTCGACAAGGACGCGGACACGATAGAGAGGTACAAGGAGCTTGCCGGCAACGCCTACGTCGTGGACGCGATCGACGACGAGGCGCTCCGCCGGGTCCTGCCCGAGGGTCTGGACGCGGCCATCGTCGATATGGGCGGCAACATCGAGGCCGCTATCCTCGTCACGAACAGCCTGAAGAAGCTCGGCGTCCGCGAGATCATCGTGAAAGCCGACAGCGAGGAGCGGGGAGAGGTGTTCTCGCTCGTGGGGGCGACGAGGGTGGTCTATCCGGACAAGGAGGCCGCCGCGCGCATCGTGCCCCTCCTCGTCTCGCCCTCGCTCTTCAACTTCATGCCGATCGGCGCGAACCTCGTCATGGCCGAGGTCCGGATCCCGGAGAATTACGCCGGGATGAGCCTCATAGAGGCGAACCTGCGCCAAAGGCACGGCATCAACGTCATCGCGCTGCGTTCGGAGTCCTCGCAGGAGTACCGGTTCTTCAGCGCGGACTACAAGTTGCAGGCCGACGACATACTCCTCGTGGCCGGCAAGGAGCGCGAGGTCATCGACTTCTCGGGCGTCGAGGAGCGGAAGGCCAGGGGCGGCCTAGGCGACATCTTCGCGGGCCTCCTCATGGGGAAAGGAAGTGAGAAGCATGGGAAGAAGAAGTGAGACGCCCGCTCCCGCGGGTACGATAGGCAAGGAGAGGAGGCTCGCTTCGGAGCCCGGCACGGCGGCGGTCGTGCTCATCGGATCCTACATCGCGGCCCAGATCATGTCGGACATCGGCAGCCTGAAGATCACGACCATCCTGGGCCTGGCCATGGACGCGGGCACCTTCATCTACCCGATTACCTTCACCCTGCGCGACCTCGTGCACAAGCGGCTGGGCCGCAGGGCGGCCCGCGAGGCCGTGCTCCTGGCCGGCGCCCTCAACGTCTTCATGGCCCTGTATCTCCAGCTCGTCGCCCAGACGGCGCCGGATCCCACCTGGCCCCTCAACGAGGCCTTCGTGGCCGTGCTTGGCCCCGTCTGGCGCATCGTCGTCGCGAGCATCATCGCGGAGGTTGTCGGCGAGCTCCTGGACGGCGAGATCTACCATCTTTGGACCGCGCGCTTCCCCGGAGCCCCCCAGTGGACGAGGGTGCTTGTCTCCAACGCGGTGAGCGTCCCCCTGGACAGCCTGGTATTCTGCTGGGGCGCCTTCGCCTTCACGATGCCTTCGGCCACGGTATGGGCCATCGTCGGCTCCAACATCCTCATGAAGGCCGCGGTCACCCTCTTGAGTCTCCCGGGCATCTATCTCGTCAAGCAAGGCGACGCGGCCCAATAGGCCGGGGCCGCGCGGCGGGCCGTTCCCGCGATGCGCCGGGCCGCTTCCTCGGTCTCGGCCTAAGTCTCGGCCTCGGATGCAGTCTTGGCGCTCGCGCCCGTCCGGCAATCCAGCCCCGTCTTCAAGAAAAGACGGGGCTTTTTTGTTGTTTCGTGCCGTTCGCCGCATTACTTGACCTCGCCGAATCGAGCGGGCTATACTTTGACATTGCGGGACGAAACGTCGAACCACGGCGGCGCCCCGCTACGGAGCCGCGAGGGCCGAGGAGACATACTCGCTCGGGCCTCGCCAAGCGGCTCCCTTCCGACGGCGCCCTTGCGCGGCGCCAAGCATCTCGCCATCGCGCGGACCTAGCCGCGCGACAGGGGGTTCTTCCATGGACATCTTCAAGAAGTGCCGCGAGTTCGACGCGGACAAGAAGGCGATGGAAAAGGGCATCTATCCCTTCTTCCAGCCGCTCGAGGGCACCGAAGGCACCGAGGTGACCATGAACGGCCGCAAGGTCCTCATGCTCGGCTCGAACAACTACCTGGGCCTCACGACGCATCCCAAGGTCCGCGAGGCCGCCAAGAAGGCGATCGACATCTTCGGCACCTCCTGCACGGGCAGCCGCCTCATCAACGGCACCCTCTGCATCCACGAGGAGCTCGAGCACCGGCTCGCCGCCTTCATGCGGCGCGAGGCGGCTCTCGTGTTCTCCACCGGCATGCAGACGAACCTCGGGTCCATCTCCTGCCTCATCGGCCGCAACGACATCGTCGTCACCGACAAGGAGGACCACGCCTCCATCGTCGACGCCTGCAAGCTGGGCTACGGCGAGGTGAAGCGCTTCGTCCACGGAGACCTGGAGCAGCTCGAGCGCATCCTCGAGAAGATCCCCGAGGACAAGGGCATCCTCGTGGTGGTCGACGGCATCTTCTCCATGGGCGGCGAGATCGTCGACCTGCCCAAGCTCGGCCCCCTCTGCCGCAAGTACGGCGCCCGCCTCTACGTCGACGACGCCCACGCGGTCGGCGTCCTGGGCGGCGGCCGCGGCACGGCCGTCCACTTCGACCAGCTCAAGGACGTGGACCTCACGATGGGCACCTTCTCCAAGAGCTTCGCCTCCCTCGGAGGCTACGTCGTCGGCGACAAGGACGTGGTCAACTACATCAAGCACACGGCGCGCTCCTTCATCTTCTCGGCCTCGCTTCCCGCCCCCAGCGTGATGGCCGCGATGGCCGCCCTGGACATCATGGAGAGCGAGCCCGAGCACGTCGAGCGCCTCTGGGAAAACGCCCACTTCATGATGAAGGGCTTCCGCGAGCTCGGCTTCAACATCGGGCACACCCAGTCCCCTATCATCCCCATCATCATCGGGGAGGACGACAAGACCTTCATGTTCTGGAAGGTCCTGTACGACGCGGGCGTCTACACGAACCCCGTCTGCGCCCCCGCGGTCCCGCAGGGCATGTCGCTGCTCCGCACGAGCTACATGGCCACGCACACGAGGGAGCAGCTCACGAAGGCCCTCGGCGTCTTCGAGAAGGCCGGCAAGGAGCTCGGGGTCATCTAGGCCCGGCGCCTCCCGGCGGACGAAGGGCCGCGCCTTTCCCCGGAAGGGGAGGGCGCGGCCCTTCGCTTCATGGCCAGGCGCTGGAATGCTGCCGGCGGAAAACGCAAGGGAGCTCCTCGCGGAACGCCCCACGGTCTTCCCTGGCGAGGCGCCGCGCCGGTCGCCCGGCCTTTCCTCCAACCGGGTATCCATCCGGGCGACGGTCCGGCGAGGCTCGGCCGCCGCAGCGGAGCGCCGGTCAAGCCGACCCGGCCGCCGCCGCGGCGGCTCAACTCTCCGGCGGCGGCGCCTCGAGGAGGCCGTGCTCGACGAAGCTGTAGAAGCCCTCGCGCGAGAAGATGAGATGGTCGAGGAGGACGAGGCCGAGGAGCTCGCCCGCCTCCTTGAGCCGCCGCGTGATCTCCAGGTCCTCGGGGGAGGGCTCGAGGCGGCCGGAGGGGTGGTTGTGGCCGACGATGACCGCGCAGGCCCGGTCGACGATCGGATCGGCGAAGACTTCCCGGGGGTGGACGACCGTGCGGTTCACGAGGCCGACGGAGACCACCCGCACCGCGAGGATCTCGTGAGCGCCGTTCAGGGAGCAGCAGACGAAGCGCTCCTGCTTGCGGTCGGCCCAGTGGGCGACGAGGGGATAGACGTCGCGGGGGGAGGCGATGCGCTTGTCCCTGAGGCCGTAGAGCCGGCGGCCGAGCTCGAGGGCGGCGGCCACTGCGCAGGACTTGGCCTCTCCCATGCCCTCCAGGCCCCTGAGCGAGGCGGCGTCGGGCGAGCTGCGCGCCGCCTCGAGGAGGTCCAGGACCTCCTCCGCCAGCCTGGACACGCCCTTGCCCCTCGCGCCGGTGCCGAGGAGGACGGACAGGAGCTCCCCGTCCGACAGCGAGGCCGGCCCCTGCCTCGAGAGCCTTTCCCTGGCGCGGGGCTTTCCGGCCTCGCCTTCGGGCCGGGCCGAGTCGTAGAGCGCGTCGCTCTTCATGGGCACTCCTCGACTTGCCTACGCGCGAATGCGGGGCCGGCGCTTGAGGCGACGCATGGGTGGTCGCTTGGGACGGCGGGGCGCCAAAGCCGGGCCGCGGCGAGTTTCTTTATTTCGTTGCAGTTCGCCTTCGCAGCTAGTATATTTAGGGCGTGCGGCGGCGGCTTTCTCGCCGCCGCGCCAAACGGGATATAACGCGCGCCGGGGCAGTCCCCGGCGGCCGCGGCGCCTCGCCGCCGCGGACCTCGATCCCCCAAGGAGAGCTGAGCGATGAAGAGCGTGAAGGGCACGAAAACCGATACCAACCTCATGGCCGCCTTCGCCGGAGAGTCCCAGGCGAGGAACCGCTACACCTACTACGCCTCCAAGGCCCGGGACGAGGGCTTCATCCAGATCGCCCTGGTCTTCGAGGAGACCGCGAACCAGGAGAAGGAGCACGCGAAGCGGCTCTTCAAGTTCATGGAGGGCGGCACGACCGAGATCACGGGCTCCTTCCCCTTCGGCGTCATCGGCTCGACGGTCGACAACCTCCTCCACGCGGCCGAGGGCGAGAACCACGAGTGGCAGTCCATGTACCCCGACTTCGCCAAGGTCGCCCGCGAGGAGGGCCTGGACGCGATCGCCGCCGTCTTCGAGGCGATCGCCGTCGCGGAGAAGCAGCATGCCCGCCGCTACGAGAAGTTCCGGAAGAACATCCAGGAGGGCAAGGTCTTCAAGGCGGACAAGCCGGCGGTCTGGCGCTGCCTCAACTGCGGATACCTGGCCGAGGGGCCCGAGGCCCCCAAGGCCTGCCCCGCCTGCGCCCACCCCCAGTCCTATTTCGAGCTCCTGGGCGAGAACTACTGATCACCTGAAATCCATCCGTGAAAGGAGGCCCAATGTGGCCGAACTCATGAAGGTCTACAAGTGCGAGCTCTGCGGCAACATCGTCGAGGTCCTCCACGCCGGGAAGGGCGACCTCGTCTGCTGCGGCCAGCCGATGAAGCTCCTCGCTGAGAATGTCACCGACGCGGCGAAGGAGAAGCACGTCCCCGTCGTCGAGAAGACGGCGGAGGGCTGGAAGGTCACGGTCGGCTCCGTCCTCCACCCGATGGAGCCGGACCACTACATCGAGTGGATCGAGCTCGTCGTCGGCCAGGCCGAGGGCGGCGAGGTCCACCGCAAGCACCTCAAGCCCGGCGACAGGCCCGAGGCCCTTTTCTGCGTGAAGGCCTCCTCGGTCTCCGCCAGGGAATACTGCAACAAGCACGGCCTCTGGAAGGCCTGAGAAAAAAGGAGACGAGATGAAGAAGTACGTGTGCGACGTCTGCGGCTACATCTACGACCCCGCGGTGGGCGATCCCGATTCCAAGGTGAAGCCGGGCACCGCCTTCGAGAGCCTTCCCGCCGACTGGGTCTGCCCCATGTGCGGGGCGGGCAAGGACAGCTTCTCGCCGGCCTGAGGCCCCTAGGCGGCGACGGCCGACAGGGGCCGCGGATCGGCGATCCGCGGCCCCTGCATCGCTACTACCCGGGCCCTGGCGGCCCGTGGGCATGGAGACTATCATGATTTCCCGCGAGGATTTCGCCTTCACCATCGGCTACGACGGCCTCCACGCCGTCGTCGACGGCAAGGCCAAGCGACAGTACGGCTCCCTCTCCACGATGGAGCTCGCGGAGAAGGGGCTCTACCGGGCCGCCTTCTCCTCCGCCCTCCATTCGGGCGACGAGGCGGAGATGCGGGCCTTCATCGGCTACTTCAACGGCAAGGCGGGCACCGCCTACAAGACCGCGGACGAGCTCAAGCGCCTCTTCGGCGTCAACCACGAGGAAGTGAAGAAGGTCCTCGTCCTCTAGCGCCCGGGGCGCCGCGCGCGGCCCGCCGCGGCGGGCCCCGCGCCCGGCCCTACCGCTCCATCGCCTCCACGATCATGCACTTCAGGTACCTCGACTCGCCGTAGCCCGAGACGATCGGGTGGTCCAGGTCCTGGGTGCGCTCCTCCACGAGGCGCAGGCGGCGGCCCGCGTCTCGGGCCGCCTCCTCGAGCATGGAGGAGAAGCGCTCGGGGCCGAACCAGTGCGAGCAGGAGCAGGTGACGAGGACGCCGCCCGGCTCGAGGAGCTTGAGGGCGCGGAGGTTCAGGTCCTTGTAGCCGCGATGCGCGCCTTCCACCGAGGCACGGTTCTTCGCGAAGGCGGGCGGGTCGAGGACGACGAGGCCGAAGCGCTCCTTGGAGCGCTCGAGGCCCCTGAGGAAGTCGAAGGCGTTGGCCTCCTCGGCCTTCACGAGGCCCGCGAGGCCGTTGCGCGCCGCGTTGGCTGAAACCGCGGCCACGGCCTCCGCCGAGGCGTCGACGGCGAGCACGGACTCCGCGCCGGCCGCGGCGCAGGCCAGGCCGAAGCCGCCCGCGTTGCAGAAGGCGTCGAGGACGCGCCGGCCCTTGGCGAAGCGGGCGGCGGCGGCTCGGTTCGAGCGCTGGTCGAGGAACCAGCCCGTCTTCTGCCCCTCGAGGATGTCCACCCCGAAGGCAAGCCCGTTCTCCTCCATGACGATCCGCGGGGGCACGGTCCCGGCGACGACGCCCGACTCGGGCGGCAGGCCCTCGTACTTGCGCACGGGCGCCTCGCTCCGCTCGGCGACGCCCGCCGAGGGGAAGACCTTGTCCAGGGCGGCGAGGATCTCCGCCTTCCGCTTCTCCACGCCCAGGGAGAGGAACTGGGCCGAGAGCCAGCGCGAGGCCGGCCCATCCGGGGCCGCTCCCGCGGCGCCGCCGTCGGGGCGGCCGACGAAGGAGTCGACGACGAGGCCCGGGACGCCGTCGGCCTCGCCGAAGACCAGGCGGAGGCTCTGCCTCTCGGGATCGAAGAAGCGGCGGCGCCAGGCGAGGGCGCGGCCGAAGGCCTCCGCGAAGAAGGCCTCGTCGGCGGGCCGCGGGGCCCGCGAGTAGATCCTGCACCTGATCTTGGAGGCGGGATTCCAGAAGGCCGAGCCGACGGCCTGGAGGCGGGAGTCGAAGACGTCCACGGCGGCGCCGGGCTCGGGCTCGCCCTCGACGCGGGCTATCTCGTTGTCGTAGACCCAGGGGTGCCCCGCGCGGAGGCGGAGGTCTTCTTTCGGCCGCAGGATGATTCGCGCTCTGTCCATGCCCCGAGGGTACAGGGGGGAGCCTTCCGAGCGCAAGCGGGCGCGGGCTCTCGGCGCCTCCCGCGCCGGCACGCCGCCGCGCGAGGCCGCCGGGAAGCCCGGCCAAGCGGGCCGGAGGCCGTCAGAGGGGGCGGCGGGGCGGAAAGCGCGGGGAAAACGCACTATACTGGATGCCGATCCGTCCAGCCTGAAGGAGGCATCATGGAAGCTCGCGCCTTTTCCCGCCGGGGGACTTCGTCCCTGCGGCTCGCCGCGGCGGCGGTCCTGGCCCTCGCGGCGGCCCTGGCGATGGCCGCCTGCGCCGCGGCCCCTAGGCCGGCGGCGACCGGGGCGGTCGGCGCCTCGGGCGGCGCGGCATCCTCCGGCCCCGCGCTGGGCGGCGAGACGGCGGCGAAGCCCGCCGAGCCTCCCGCGCCGGCCCTCTCCCCGGCGACGGCCGACCTGAAGCGCTCGGAGGAGGCGACGAGGGGGGCGGACAAGACCGCCGCCTCCAAGGACGACGAGTTCGGCGGCTTCGCCCTCCGCGAGGAGAAGGGCGGCCTCGCCGCGGCCGCGCCGTCCTCGGCCCTCGAGGGCGCCTCCCGCGGCTCCGGCGGCGAGGCCAGGACCGCGCCGAGCCAGTCGGGCCTCAAGGCCGGCTTCTCCGACGACAACGAGCAGTACGGCCTCTTCGTGAAGTTCCTGGACGAGTTCAAGGAGACCCCGCACCGCGAGCTCGACGTCAGGGAACGGATCGTCGTGAAGGCCCTGGACGCGAAGGACAGGCCCGTCGCGAACGCCGAGGTCCTCGTGAAGGCGGGCGGCAGGACCCTGGCCCGCGGCAGGACCTACTCCGACGGGAGCTTCTCCCTCTACCCGCGCGAGTACGCGGCCGCGGCCGACGCCGCCGCCTATCGCGTCGAGATCTCGTCTCCCGCCGGCAAGGCCGTCCTCGACCTTTCGCGCGCGGGCCAGAGGAGCGTGGCGGCGAGGCTCGAGGCCGAGCGGAAGATCCCCGCGCCGCTCCCCGTCGACGTGCTCTTCGTGATGGACACCACGGGCTCCATGGGCGAGGAGATCGAGCGCCTGCGCGCCACGATCGAGATCATCCACACGAACCTCTCGGCCCTGAAGCCCAGGCCGGCGGTCCGCTTCGGCCTCGTCCTCTACAAGGATCGCGAGGACGAGTACCTGACGGAGGTCCATCCCTTCACGGCCGACCTGGAGGCCTTCCAGAAGGTCCTGGACGGCGTCACGGCCGGCGGCGGCGGCGACACGCCCGAGGACCTAGAGTCGGCGCTCAGGGACGCGGTCCGCGGCATGGCCTGGAACAAGGACGGCCTCCGCCTGGCCTTCGTCGTGACCGACGCCCCGCCCCAGGCCTACGAGGACGCGGGCTACACCTACGCCCAGGCCGCGCGCGAGGCCAAGGAGAAGGGCGTGAAGCTCTTCACGATCGGCACGGGAGGCCTCCCCCTGGAGGGCGAGTACGTCCTCCGCCAGGTCGCCCAGTACACGCAGGCCAAGTACATCTTCCTCACCTACGGGGAGGGCGGCGAAGCCGAGGGCGGGAAGGAGGGCTCGGTCTCCCACCACACGGGCACGAACTTCACGACCGACAAGCTCGAGGCGGTCGTCATCCGCTTCGTGAAGGACGAGCTCTCGCGCTTCTCCGAGAAGCCCCTCGCCTACGACGAGTCCTTCTACGAGGCGAACAAGATCGCGGACGAGAGCCGCGAGGACACCCTCGGGAAGCTCTTCGCCGAGGCCTTGCAGAACCTCGCCGACTACTCGACCTACCGCCTCGGCCCCGAGACGCGGCTCGCCGTCATGCCGGTGGCGCCGCCGCCCGCGAGCGAGGGCGCGGCCCCCGATCCCGCCCTCGCGGCGAACGCCGAGTATTTCGGCGCCCAGCTCGGCGCGGCCGCGGCCGCCTCCAAGCTCTGGACCGTCGTGGAGCGGAAGGACCTCCAGGCCATCTTGAAGGAGCTCGAGCTCCAGCTCTCGGGCCTGGCCGACGAGGATTCGGCCGCGAAGGTGGGCAAGCTCCTCGGGGCGGAGATCCTCGTCTCCGGCTCCGTCTACAGGAAGGGCGACCGCTACGAGCTCTTCCTGAAGCTCGTCCGCGTGGAGACGGCCGAGGTTCTCGCCGCGACGAAGGCCAAGATCGACCTGAAGCTCGGGCTCTAAGGGCCGGGGGCCGCGGCCAGGGCCTCGCGGCTACGGCGGGCGGCCGGTTCCCGGTGTCGAGAAAGGATGCCGGCGGCCCCGAAGGGCCGCGGCGGCCCGGCGCGCGGCCCGCCGCCAGGAACCGGGACAGGAAGCGAGCGGCCGGCCCTTGAAGGGCCGGCCGCTCTTGTTATCCGCGATGTCAGGGCTTGGGGGGCGGCGGCGCTTCGCCTGGAGCGCCGGGAGGGGGAGGCGGCGGCGTCCCGCCGGGGCCGCCGGACCTCGCGCGCTCGAGCAGGCCCTCCCGCTGCTTGAGGAGCTTGCCCGCCTGCCTGAACCAGGCGACCTGGCGGTCGAGCCTCTCCCGCTCGGCGGCGAACTTCCCGAAGAAGTCGCCTACGGTGATGCCCTTGCGGATCTCCTGCTTGAGGACGGCCTCGTCCCCAGCCAGGGCCTCCTCCAGGGCGGCCACCGCGGCGTTCGCCCGCTCGAGCTGGCCGAGGAGCCTTCGCCCCTCGAGGAGGCTTGGGCCGAGCTTTCTGAGCTCCCTGAGGTCGCGCTCCAGGGCGGCCAGGTCGGGGCGGCCGCCCTTCGCTCCCGCCTTCCGCTCCGCGATCCAGCGCCGCAGGACTTCGGAGCCGGCGGCCTGCTCCTGGCTCTCGGCGAAGGCCGCCTGAAGCTCCAGGTACTTCTGGGCGATGGCCTTCGCGGCCTTGGGCGCGTCGCGCCTGAAGGCGGCGGCCTCCTCGTCGGCCCAGCGCTGGCGGAAGCCCTCGGCCTCGCCGGCGGCCACGGCCAGGCGCCTGAGCCGCGCGCCCTCGCGACGCTCGACGGCCTGGCCGGGAACGGCCGAGGCCGCGTCGCCGTCCTCCACGCAGGCCACCTCGCCCTCGACGCAGGACACGAGGAGGGCGCCCGAGGGCGAGCTTGTCACGGTGAATTCGGTGCCGCGGACGCCCATCACCGTCGAGCCGCTCGTGACCTCGAAGGAGGGCTCGCCCGCGAGCTTCTTCATCTTGAGGCTTAGCTGGCCGGCGATGAGCTCGGCCTGGCTCTTCTGCGCGCCGCCGGAGGGCTCCGAGCGGAGGTAGAAGGAGGACTTGGGAGAGACCCTGATCGTGCCGCGCATCCCCGTGGCGGGGGCGAGGGCCAGGACGAGGCTGCCGTCGGCGCCCGTCGAGAGGAGATCCTCGTCGAAGAGCTCGTCGCCGATGGAGACGCCCTTGAGCGGCTCGCCGTCGCGGGTGACGGAGACCTTGCCGTCCAGGAATTCGACGGTCGCGAGGGGACTCTCCTCGAGGAAGGCCGACGCGGCGGCCGCGGCCGGCTGGGACGAAGCCGGCGGGGAGGCGGCTGGGGCGGCTCCGACGGCCCAGGCCGAGGCTGCGGCGCAGCAAAGAGCGGCCGCGAGAAGCGATGGTTTCATGATGGCTCCTATGGCCTAGGAACAACCTTCCCGCGCGGTGATTACGGCGAATCCTCGCAGGGCGCGGACGGAGGCGCTCAACGCCAGAGCGGGAAGGTCGTGATGAGGCGCTCGTCGCGCAAGACGATGGCGAGGCCGCCCTTGTCCCGGGCCCTGAGCAGCATCCTGCGGTAGCGCTCGACCTCCTCAAGGAGCTCGCCTATGGCCTGGGCGCCCAGGATGATGCGGTCGCCCTCCAGCCTCCCGTAGTCCGCGGCGAGGTCGATGAGGTCCTCGCCTATGCCGCGCTGCTTGGAACGCCTTTCGGCGTGCTTGGTGGTCGTCATGTCCGCCTCCGGTCTTCGCCAAAGGAAGGGCTTTCCTGACTGCAGTTTATAGTATATGTCCCCGCGGCCCAATTCGCAAAGCCGCGCCCCTTCGCGGGCGGGCAGGCCCCGCGCCGCCGTTGAATCGCCAGAGCGCCTCGGCTACGATAGGCCTATATGAGCGCGAAAAAGACGGCGACCGTGTTCC
>ERZ795054.3367-NODE-3367-length-12640-cov-6.990385_pt1 | contig 12640 bp, 17 predicted proteins | sample MGYA00375138_ERZ795054 | MGnify/ENA primary metagenome ERZ795054 (study PRJEB30183, sample SAMN05720215) | anaerobic digester metagenome | isolation source: active sludge of municipal wastewater-treating anaerobic digesters | place: USA | collected 2014-12-23 ...
GGAAAGGCGGTCGCGCGAGCCGAAGCGGGTTCGTTTCATGGGTGTTCCAGAAAATGCAAAGACAGAATTTTACCAGCCGTTCTCAAAGCGGTTCATTGCTTCTCATAGACTGGCCTTGCCGCTCATTTACAAAGGCTAGTAATTTCAAATACTTACGCTCATGATTACTTCGCTCCGATGCTAATGGCATTAACGGAGATTTGCACCAATTAACCCAAGGTATAGCTGATCTATAGCTAATTTCTGAGTTACACGTGAGCGAGGTATAGCTAAAAAATGAAAGTCGCATTCTCGAAGCAAGTTGTTTTGTCCCTTCCAATCGGCACCCATACCGATACAAAGGTCACCGGTCTTGTCTGTACTGTAACCAATAGCAGTCGTCGGTTTGGGGTTTATCTCTCCGTGCATGGCAAGCCGGTACGCAGGGCAATCGGCAACACCTTTGATTGGAGCGTCGAGGCCGCAAGGCTGGAAGCGCAGACAATGATCTCGGAACTCCGCAAAGCCCCAGCCACGCCAAAGGAGAAGGCCAAGGCCACCACGTTCCGTCAGGCGGTTGAACTGTACGGCGAATATCTGGAAACCCAAGCGGTGAAGCATCCCGACTACGCGACCAAGATGATGACGCGCTATTGGTCGGCCTATTTCGACCGCAGGCTGGATGACATTTCGCCGCTGGAACTGACCAAAGAGTATGGAACCATTGTCAAGGAGCGCGGCAAGGCAACGGGCTATCAGGCCGTGAAGGTGCTACGGGTCGTGTTCAACTACGCGATGGGGTTGGAGCTAACTGCCAGTAACCCTGCCAAGCTGGTAAAGACTGCCTCGTGCAAGAGTCGGGAGGTTTATCTGGACGAGTCAGAAATAGCCAAACTGCGGGAGGCGCTGGCGGAAATGGCACCTAACCCGCGCCACTTCTTCTTGCTTGCCCTGCTAACCGGATTACGGCGCAGCAACATTGTTCGGATGCAGTGGAGTTGGATCAAGGGTGATACGGTCGTGATCCCCGCCAGCGAGAGCAAGAATGCGGAGCAGATGGAGATTCCACTCGTGCCGGAAGCCTTGAAGATTCTGGACGGTCGCCGGTCACTTGATCCGGTGTATGTGTTCCCTTCGTCGCACCGCCCTGGGCATCCGGTACATAACGTGTATGAATGGCTGCTCGAACTGCGCCGGAAGTTGAAAGTGCGCGGGGTGGAAAAGGTCTTCACCATCCACGATCTGCGCCGGTCGTATGCAGTCCGGTTGGTCGATGCCGGTGCATCCCTGCCGGTGATTGCTCAGGCGCTTGGCCATCGCTCCGTATCGAGCACGCCGATATACGCTCGGGTATCGACTGAAACGGTACGCAGCGCCCTTGCGCGGGTTGGTCAGTAAATCGGGGCGGTTCGGGATAGGGTAGGGTATCGGCGGGGTCGCTCGGCGCGATCCTACGAGTGCGGTTAGTCAGTATTTGGGGCTACTGCGCCACGAAATGCTCGCCACAAACCTCGGCAGTACAGGCCTTGTGGTGCATGCCGTCATCCTGCGCCAAACGCTCGTGAAGCTGCTCTAACAGCCGAGTGGCGAGGAGGGGCTTGTTGTCGCGTAGAAGGCCAATCGAGTGCTCGATGATCGCTGCGGTATCTGCGACGCTGAAGAACTCGTAATCACTCACCCGACTTGCTCCGAAGGGCCGCTGCTAATACTTTGGCGGTGTCAGCATCGTATGGGCTGAGTGCCTTCTGCCAAGCCGTGTTACCCACCATCGCACGCTGTACCGGACGGGCAGCACCGGCACTGGCTACCGCGCCGCCTGCCAGCATCTGCGGCCATAGGCCAGCGGCCAAACCGCCGCCACCTAGCATCAGCCTGCCAGCCGTGCCGGAGTCGGGAACAGTCGAGGGCAGGACGGCCACGGCATTGTCTATCAGGGCATCGGGCTTCATCCGTGTAACGTCCGTGCGCTGCTGTCGGGCCAACGCCTTCTGCAAGGCACGAGGCATGATTCTTTCGTCTGCACGCGCCGATGCTGCCTTATTGACGGGAATCAGTTGGGCGTAGGTGCGGTTGGCGGCTTGCAGCTTGCCTTGCAGGTCGGGTGGAAGCCCATGCTCAAGGCCGGTACGGAATGCGCCTTGCAGGTTGTAGATTTCGTCAGCCAGCGTCTTGCTTGCGGGATCACCTGCGGTGTATTTTCGGGCAAGGAACCCAAGCTCGCTGTCCAGCTTCTTGATGGCCTCACCGTCGAGCAAACCGAAGTTCTTGAAGTGCTTGTCAGCAAGCCCCGTCAGAATCTTCTTGCCGTCATCCGTCAGCTCGGGATTCTGTAGGGCATGCCTCATGCTCTGCTGCACGTTCTGGACGGATTGTGCTGTCGGCTTGAGATACGGCACGACTTCATCGTACAGGCGGGAGGCGTGAGTATTGGCTTCGTCCAGTGTCTTTGCAGCACCTTGGGTGGCCCGTTGTAATACGGCCTGCTCGAACTCTTGGCTGGCGCGGTTACGGGCGTAGTTGATGGCGTCACCGACGAAGGGGAGGGACGTGGCTTTCTGCTCAACTTGATTGACGACGCCACCCATGCTCTGCCCGAAACTCGGCTGAATGCCTTTGTCGATTAGGGCTTGGGCCTCTCGCGTTGGGGTTATGCCAGAGACTACCTTTGACACGCCATGGCCAAGGGCCGCACCGAAGCCAGCCTGCTTCGCCTTCTCCTGCCAAAACTGGTCGGTGTCCTCCACCGGAGCCATGGCTGATTGCGCGCCTGCGGCAATGGCAGCGCGAACACGCAGCGGTACGCCAGCGCCAAGATAGTTCATGGGGCTGGCGACGTTACCGACCATTCGTGCCACGTCAAGACCCTCGGGGGCTTGATAGTTGGCTTCGCGGTTCTTCACGAAGTCATCCATGCTCGATGCGCCGGGGGAGATCAGCTGCCTGATCGGGTTGATAGCCTTGTCAGCGATCTGCGCCACCCCGATGATTGGATCGGATAGCCCCTCGATGGTGCGCGATAGCACGGAGCCAGCTTGGCGCTTTGGGGCGGGGGCTACGTCGTCGTCAGTCCAAGTGGGTTCTTGGGCAATATCGTCGTCAGTCCAGCTCATTTGTAGCCCCTCGTGCCGTCAGAGTATTCAACACCGATGCGGCCATCCTTCAACTTGACCTCACGGACGACTGTCTTGGCGGCACCTGTCGCCGCGTCGAACTGTTTGCCCGACTTACCCCCTGCCACGGCAGATGCCCGCATCCGTTCGGCAGCGTCATTGACGATCTTCTGGCGGATGGCAAGGCGCTCACGGATGACGGAGGGTGCTAGGTCGGGGCTGATGGTTGCACTCCGCCACGCCTTCTGCTCGTTGCCGGTCAGGGTCGCGCCGAACAATTCGTGACGCTTTGGCAGTTCGTCAAACATCGCTTGATCTGCCCACCAACGGGCCATTTCCTGAGTACCCTTTGGCGCTAGACCACCAGCCGCCTTGCCGAACTCACGTTGGACACTGGAGCGAATATCGCCGCTGTACTCATCCTTGAAAGAGTCGGCGAGCAACTTGAGGTTGCCGCGCTCACTGCCAAGCCCAAGCGCAGCCTTCTCTTGGGCGGGGGAGAGGGGCTTATCAGCCGCTTTCTTGTCAGCGGGGCCACCTGGGATCGGCTCCAGTGCCGTGCCATCTTCGTTCCATTGATAGTTGGCAGGGGGCTTACGCTGGCCACCTGCGCCGCTGTTCGTGATATGGATGGTAGGCATCCCGCGAACGTCCAGCCGGTTCTGGCGATTGGCCTCACCTTCCTCCGCTTTAGCAACACGGTCGGCAGCGAGTTGCTCACCCTTGTCGATGCGGTTTGCCTCGGCAATCTGCTGGCGCTCGTCACCGGCCATTTGGGCAGAGATCAGATTGCGGAGGGATGGCATCTGGAGCGAGGCGTTGAGTTGAGCCTGCTCACGTGCGGTTCCCTGTTCGGCAGGGATGCCTTCGATCAGCCGACGCTGTGCCCGCGCTTGATTGGCACCGAGCAGCTTCTCATTGGCCTCAACCTTGGTCATGTCGTACTCACCCCGACCCCGAGCGATGGAGGCTGCAACCCCGCCCATGGGGCCGGTATTGAGAACCCAATTGCCCATCATCCGTGGAGCGTCAGCCTCCGTGGCTATGAGCCCCTCAGCAATCTTACGTTTTCTTTGTAGCCTTGCACGCTCAAGGTCAAAGTCTTGCACGTCAGGGAAGGTGGGGGCTAGGGGGTCTTGGTTCATGATTCATGCCTCTCAAATGCAACGTCAATGACGTCGCGCAGGGTGGTTGGTTCGTCGGGGAGTGGGGCGGTGCCGAGGCGCTCATTGAGGCCGTAGGTCAAATCCTCTGTGGCCACACGGTCGAGGAAAGGCTTGACCTCCTTGGGAACGAGGGCGGACATGTCACGCTTGGGTTCAAAGGGGCGGTAGCGCCCTCCACGTTCGTCAAGATCAGTGACGACCTTTCTGTTGGCATCGAGGAAGAATCTTGAGTTCGGGCTGGCTTTGTTGAGCACCTCAGCGATAGATTTCTCCGGCATGTTCTTGAAGCCATCCTTGCCATGGGTGGCGAGGTAGGAGTGGAGGGATTCCACCTCAGCCCGCTCTGCGGGGCTCAGGTAGCCAAGAGGGTCAATGTTGGGGGCGGTCATTATTCTTGCCCCGTCGTGAAACCTGAGCGAGTGCTGAGGGGGCCAGTAACAGCGGGCAGGTTGAGCTCCCGTTGGAACGGATCAAGCAGGTGGGGCAGCGCGCCCGACTTGGCCAGTGAGCGGTACAGGTTGTCCAGCCGTTGCAGGTCGCGGAACGATGCCAGGGTGGCTTTGCTATTTTGTACGTAGAGGGCATAGGCGGCTTCGTACTCATCCGTGATGGAGCGCACGTATTGGTGGCGCTCCTGATGCTTGGCATGCTCCACCATGGATTTTGCATCCTGTACAGCCTGTTCGAGGAGGGGGATGCGAGTCAGCGCCTCAACGGTCTTGTCGAGCTGGGTCTGCACGTCCTGCAGTTGCTCCTTGTCAGCTTGACCAAGGAGCATCTTGGTCTGGGTGACCTGAAGCTGATATGAGAGCGTGGCCCGTTGGTTGGCCGTGGTGCGGGCCTCCTGCAGGGCGGTCTCAATGGTTTGGAGTTCTTGCTGGTAGTCGGAGAGGGATTTCATGGTTGGGTTTGTCCTATGTTGTTCCACGGCGGGAGATGATCGTGCTCAGGTGCCGTAGCGATTTGGGGTGGGTCTTGGCGTAGTTGATCAGCCAAGGCACGAGAGGTTGAGTGGGGTAGGCATACCGCCCTTTGACCTTCACATATGGTGGGTGATGCGGTTTCGGGTGATTTCTCATCCATCTCAGGGTTCCTTCATCTATGCCGAGCAGGTACGCGACCTCCTTGGTCGTCAGCCCCACACGCGGCGGGGAATAGTCCATCAATTCGTATAGGTCGATAGCATCCATTACTTCGCCATTCGGCACGTAGCCTAGTAGTCATACGTCATATTATACGCTTCCGGCGGGGGGTCGGAAGTAGTATAATCGGAAGTAACGTGTTGATTATTAAGGACAATGTATGTCGAAGCACTATGTATATGTACTGTACTGGCCAGGTCGCCCTGAGTGCTATGTGGGGTGCAGCTACCACCCACGGCGGCGGCTTGGGAAGCATCGGGATCATGTGGCAGAAGGGCGGGGATCGACCATGTACACCTTCTGGCGCGAGCATGGGAGGCCTCAACTGCTGGTGCTTGAAGTGACCCCCACCTTGGAGGAGGGCGTTGCGGCAGAGGAGAGGTGGATCAGGTTGCTGTTGGGGGTGGGGGAGGTGCTGCTTAATGACACCTATGGTGGGGAAACGAATGAGTTGCGGCCTGATACTCGGCTGCGGTTGGCTGATCGTTTTACTGACCCTAAATATAGACAACGACGAGGGTGGCGGCCAGAGAAGGGAAGACACTATTCATGTAAGCTTGGCTCTGATGAGTGGCTTGGTATTGTTTCAGCGGCAGGTAAGGCTTCTATGAATGATCCAGGTATAAGGGCGCGGTCAATACGCGCCACTCGCTCATCCGTCGCACTAGCCATGCACCACGCCGTTCAGCAGCGACTCCCTCACACAACACTCGTTCCGAAGCGTTGGTAGCGTAGTCGTGTATTGGCTCGGTATATCACTACTCTGAGAATTTTTGAAATTCGTTAGGGGTGGCTATACGCTCCACGGGGGGCCACGCCGGCCCGTTGATGCGGGGGGGTAGGTCGCCAACAAACACTGCCCACCAGAAAGCCAATGCTCTCATGCGGGTGCCTGCCCTGCGCGATGACTACCCACCGAGGCAGTACCAATCCCACCAAGCTCCCAAAGGCCAGCCGCCCCCATGACTGCCTCTGACCCATGGCCGGCGCCATCAGGCCTCCGACCGCCTTGTATAACCCGCCGTTATCACTTACCACCCACCCTGTAGCCACTGGCGAGCCAGCGGCTAGGTAAACAGGCTAGAAGCCCCTCAAATACTGACTGTTCGCACTCGCAGGATCGACGCGGAGAGGGTCGGGAGGGTAAGGGGTAAGGGTCGGCGGCGGTATCTTCGTGAGCACTAGCTAGCGTCGTGATCAGGGCTATTCGGGGGCGGGGGCGGCGGGGGCATCTTTCTCAGCACCCCTGCCCACCAAGAAAGCCAATGCTCTCAGCACCCCATGCCTCCCAAGACCCTAGCCCTCTGTCAGATTTAATAGGGCGTAACGCCTCGTTATTTTTAAACGCCGACATAAAGCTAGACAATACTGATCCTCCCAGCCCCTGACTACCAACCCGCCCCCAACGCTGCCAGAGGCTAGCCCCAACCGCATCAACCCGCCCCCAAGCCGACCTAAACTAGCTAACAACTATAGCTACCAGCCGCAGATGGCCACCCTATGGGGGACGAGCTTTAACCGATAGGTAAAGTATGCCAAATGGGTAATGAGTTGTTTACCCATCTTGGCCAAGGTCGCGGCAAGTCTTACTAGACGTATGCCCATGTCATCACTCAGAGTTGATTCATCGGCTGCTACTGGCCGACCTACTTAACCACTGGAGAATGACATGACTGCTTCTACTTCTACCCGCCGCGCTGTTGTTATCGGAACCGCCGAAGTTACCTTCACCCCCTACATGATCCGCAAGGTTGGCGAAGTCCGCCAAGTGGTCATTGATGGGAACGTGCAGGACGTGATCTACAACCCGCGCCGCAAGCTGACGTACCTTGTCGTGCATGGCGTAGCTGGCCGGATCGCCGCTGAACTCGTGAAGGATTGCGGCTATGACACGGTGGTTAAGGGTGAGAAGCCCGCACCTGCGCCGGTTGTGGCTCCGAAGGCCAAGGCTGTTCCGAAGCCCGTTGCCAAGGCGGTTCCGAAAGCCAAGCCTGCGCCGAAGGCCAAAGCCGCCTGACCCCCCAGCCTGTTGTACCTGGCCCCGCCGAGCGCGGGGCTTTTTTACATCCAACTACTGACTACACGAGGCACGAGAATCGCGGCGATTTCGCGGGTAGGCTAGGGTATTACCCCGAGTGCGTTCGACCCGCAGATGGCCACCTGCGTAAGCCTCAAGTAGTGGAATCGGGGGCGGGTTCGGGTTCGCTAGGCGTTACGTCGATGGTGGTAGCCTCCAGCTGCTCAAGCACCATCCGCTTGAGGGCTTCTGTCGGCAACTCCCGTAGCTGCTCGACAGTGAGGTCGGCGCTGCTGTGGATGATGGTTTCGGTCGCCTTGCCCCATCCACGGTCAAGCAAGGTTTGCGCAGCCTTGACCTTCGCGGCTGGATCGCGGTCTTGAATGGCAACGTCAATTAGTGCTTTGATGGCCATCGGTGTTGCCTGCTGTGCGAGGCGCTTGGCCTCCTGTACTGGAGGCTTTTTGCGGCCGATTTCGTTCGGCGTGCAAAGGCCAATCTGGTGATCCATTAGCGTCCAATATTCAATGGCGCGGACGGTTGCGAGGTTCATTTGTTGCTCCTGTCAGTGTTGATTGATCGTGGTGGTCGTTGGTACGAAGGAACATTCGGGCGCGGCGGGCTTCCCCCCCCTTTACCCCTTTACCCCCTACTTTCTAAACCCCTGTACTGGGGTGAAAATAAAACCAATACCCTTATCGTACTTTTAAGGGGGGAAAGGGGGGTACCCACTCGGAAACCCGCGCCCCTAGGGGCTTTGACCGATACCCCCTTATCCTGCGAAGGGGGGTAAGAAAGGGGGGAATCCCACCCCGAAAGGGGGGAATCCCACTTAGAATTTCGGTGGCAGCTTAATTTCACACTCAAACTCCTTGTCGAATCGCGCACCATCAATAAACCAGCCGCGCTTCACTTTGACAGGTGCCCTATCTCTCCCTGCCCCCGTAAAGCCGAGTTTTCTTAACGGACCAGCAACAATCTCGGTCGCCCGACCCTTTACGCCACCCATATCAAGAGCTGTCAGCACGTCCAGCAACTTGATTACAACCGTGTCGGTGCCGTTGTATTCCCCACGCGCCAGAGGCACTTGACCCGTTTCGATCAGATGGCGAATCTGCTCCACCATCATGTCCGGCGAGGTGTAGCCACGCGCCATTTCGTCAGCACCTTCAAACTCAGAGAACTCCTCGCCTGACTGCACGGCCAGGTATGCCTCGCCAAGCAGTTGATCGGCAGCGGCATCCAGACCGGCAAAGTCGAACTTGCCGCCGCGCTCGGTCAAGAGGTCGAGCACAGCAAAGCGGGTAAGGCCAGCGGCGTCATCAGGCAAAAAGTCCAGGCGATCAACAGGGATCAGGTAAATGCACCGGCGCGGCATGAGTACGTTGGTCTTGCCGTAGGGTGGGCGGATGCTGTCGTGGGTCGTGCTTATGTCGGACTTGACGTGCTCGGCCTCGCGGCCCTTGATGGCCCCCATCTCGTCGAATACGGCGACCAGCGCATCGGAGTAGGTCATTGCGAGGTCTTTGCCGCTGCTATTGGACGGGCTGATGATGACGTTGCTCTCGGCGCCTACGAACGAGCGCATGAAGTGGGTCTTGCCGACGCCTTGCGGCCCGCAGATACAGAACACGGTACGCAAGTCGCAGCCCGCGTTGAACACCCGACCGATCAGGGCGACCAGCAGCTTGCGACCCCAGCGCCGGTTGAACTCCGTGTCCGGTGCGTGAAGGTAGCGCACGGCCCATTCGTCCAGCAGCGGCTCGTAAGCGCCTGCCCGCAGCTTGCTTGCAGCGGCAACCACGCGCTCCTCGAAAGGACTGCGCCGGTTGGCCATCATGTGACTGCCGATGGCGTACTGAATGTCACTACGCTTGGCCGTGTAGCCCCTGCCGTTGAAGCCGAGTTGCCGTTGGAACAGGTGCAGCACCCACGCATCATCAACGCTGTCCGTCCATTTCTCCGTGCCGAACATGGGAAAGCCGGTGTCCTTGTTGTACCAGATCAGGGAGCGCCCATCAGCATCGAGGAACAGCGGGTACTTCTCCAGCAAGGTGGTGTAGTTGCAGTCGATGGCTTGTGGCTTCGGGTTTGCGCCCTTGGCGGGAGCAGATGTCAGCAGACCGTACCGATTGCCGAGGGCGGTGGGATTCTCCATCAGATCGGTGGGCGATACGGTAGTGACCCCGGCCATGACAGACTCGTAACCCAACTCTGTAACCAGATCGTCAAACTTGCCGCCGACCCGCAGCGCCGACAGGTCCATGAGGGCAACATCAACGTCTAGCCCTGCGAAGCCGTTGGCAAAAGCACTATATGCGGTCTGAACTCCGATGTTTGTCAGGAAGTCGGCGTCAGGCCAGATACGTACAGTCACGCGCTCCGTAGTGTTTTCCTTCAGCGCCTCGATCTCGTCCAGAATCCAGTGATGTACTTCCGGCTTGCCTTTGCCATCCTTCCAGTTCCAGCATCCGGCGATGCCGATGGCCCGTTGCCCATGCTTGACGGCGCAGACTGCCTTCTTCTCGCCTTCATGAATGTCGAGAATGTGAGCAGAGATCAGCAGCCGACCTGGAGGCATGTATGGAGAGTTGGCGAACTCTCCGACCACACGCTTTGACGGCCGCAGGTACTTCCGCTTGCTGACTTCCTTTGGTGCCTTATCGTGGTAGAACACCTTGTAGATGTGGCAGTCGGGCAGGGGAGTGCCGTCAGGCCTGAACATGGGGAAGCGGTAAAAGGCTGTGGCGTATGCGGAAGCATTCACCGGCTCGTCCTCGCCCTCGATTTCAACGTCGGGGAAGGCGGGGGTGCCCCTGCTCGGGTCAGCCACGGCTGCAAGGTCGAGAGGGATCAATCCTGACTTGTCTAAGTCGGCCAGCATTGCCTTGTTGCAGTCGGAAGCAGAAATGGTGCAGCCCGTACCGAACGCGATTGACTTTACTTGCTGCTTATTATCATTCATAATACGTCCTTGATTGGTATTATTGGGGGATGTTGGCGCAGCCCCCGTTGGTGTAAAGACTTCAAGCCTCAGCCTTCACGGTCTGGGGCTTTTTCTTGGGGCGCTTCAGATATTGGATGTCGGAGTGGAAGGAATTGACCCACTCCAAATCCTCGTCGGATATTTCATCCTCTCCGCCGCATTGCAGAATTAACTCACGAAGTGAAGTAAGGGATTGATACCTTGCAACATCCCTATCCTCCATGTCGTAGAACTTGAGGCGGTTAAGGTAGAAGCTCAGGAAATACCCCACCTCGTGCGCTGGCATTGTGCAACCCCCATAGACTATTTCCGGCACTCTTTGAGTCAGAATAAAGTGCCTGCCCTCTGGACAACTGCCAGGGCTGCTTATCTCGGAAGCAACCATCTCCCCCAATCTTTTCGCGATGTCCTTTCCACAACGTATGCTGGCTTCGTTGGATGCTCTGGCGCTCTTGATCATCTTCCGGTAGCTCTCATCAAGCGCCGCCCAACGGCCCTCCTCGGGGGCAGCCTTCGACCCAAGCTCTACCAACTCGGTGAGGGTTTCGTCTCCAGTCAAAAGTAACGCCGCGTTACCTTTCGCCTGGTACGCCCGCATATAGCGGCTGACCCTCATCTTGTTGAAGCCAAGTTCGGACTCGCACCAATCGCCAAACTGACCGTGGGGGAGCATTTTCTTGGCCTCGGTCAGCAACCTTCCCGCCTCAATCATGTCGGCTACAAGTGCCCTAGCCGAAGCCTGTGCCCTTGCATCTACAGCAATGATCTGTTTGGTCAGGTCGGGGAGTGTGACAACTAGGGCGCTCACGATTGCACCGGCACGGGTAACTTCCATTTGCGCTGTCTGCGTTTGCCGATGATCATGCTGCCTCCTTTGCCGCCTTGCGCTTGGCCATCCACTTGTCCAGATCGGGCTTGAGAAACACGGTATTGCCGCCGACGCGCTGGGCGGGGATGCCCCATTCTTTGTAGCGTTGCCACAGCGATGATCGGGCGATGCCCAGGTATGCCGAAGCCTCCATCGTGTCCAGGGCGTCATCACCCCAAATTGTGCCTTCCATGATAAATACTCCTTTCAATACAACAGGTTAGGTAGAGCCTATATAGTACCCCCGCCCTACCTCGAAAGCTACCCAATTAGGATAATTATTTCGATAATTGCCTATTAAATCAATAAGTTGGCGAATATAATAAAGGCTTCCCCGAGGAGCCTGCCATGTGTGTCCCTGCCTTGATCGAATACCCGACTTCCATCTGGTTTTGTATCCTCGAAGATGACAAATTCATCAAGGTTGCTGAGGTCGCTGGTGGCGTGACAGAACTGACCGGATACAGGCCCAAATCCGTGCGGGAGCTGCGTGACAGGCGAAAGCAGCAACCAAAGCTGCTATGCGTCGGACGGCTGGCGGAGGAAACTGTCAAGGCAACTGGTCAATGGCCGGCACTGCTTACACTGATGGCTGCCCAGATGGAGCGGATATTCCAAGCAGGCCGCAAGCCTCTGACCAAGAAGCAGCGAATGGCTCAGTGGGGCTACCCATGGTAGAGCCCACCGACCAAGAGGTTGAGCAGTTCATCGACCAGCACCCCTACGGCGGCACTTACGATGAGATTGCGGAAGTGCTAGGCGTGACCCGCCAGCGCATTCCGCAGATTCTCGATTCGGCACTGACCAAGGTGAAGCGTGCATTGGGAGCGCGGGGGGTTCGGACGGCAGACGACATCCTCGCCCCCCGCCACTTTTCACATCGCACGACGGACAGTTTGTTCAGCTAGCCACTGCTCGACGTCATCCTGCCTGTACCGAACTGACCGCCCCATCTTGATGTAGGGGAGGGTGGTTGTACGGCGGCAGCGGAGAACTGCTAACGTGCCGCTGGCGAACCCTAGCAGGCGTTCAACTTCTTTGGTGGTAAGTAATTTCATGGGGATCGGACCTGTAAGCGCATACCTCGTGCGATAGAGGCGGGTACAGCGTGGCTTAGAAGGATGCTTGTTGGCCGAAGGCGATCAGCAATCCGATGGGAGCTAACTTACAGGGTCGGTGTACACCGTGTCAAGCCCTTGTTAATGAGCGTTAATCACGAATATTTTTTAATGCCATTCGGGTACAACATAGGCCGGCACTATAGCTTTTTTATAGCCGACAACGCAGAAACCCGCGCCGAATGGCCAACGAGCTTTAACCAGCCGGTAAAATCCGGCGTATCGCAATGCACAAAATTCACCGAAGCCCGTTC
>ERZ795054.3368-NODE-3368-length-12640-cov-4.138419_pt1 | contig 12640 bp, 8 predicted proteins | sample MGYA00375138_ERZ795054 | MGnify/ENA primary metagenome ERZ795054 (study PRJEB30183, sample SAMN05720215) | anaerobic digester metagenome | isolation source: active sludge of municipal wastewater-treating anaerobic digesters | place: USA | collected 2014-12-23 ...
CAGTTTACCCCGTTCATCCAAACACACGCGAAAACATCCTTTCATCTGAGGACGCGCCAGAGCCTCTGCAATTTCATCGCCCTCCTTCTTCACCGCCACAGCCCTCTCCAGAGAGCCCCAATCCTTTACCGTTATCACTTCAAAGTCGGCATAGGGACGCAGTCTTTTCATATATTCCTGCTCAGCCTCCTGCAGAAATGCAGTTTTAGTTTTTCCTACCTGTATCACAAAAATTTTCATGAACTTATTTTCCCCGAGATGGCTTTAAAATAAAAGCCAAAAACTCCCCGTGAAAAAAATCATATATGATATAATCTGGATGGCGGATAGGAGACATAAAAAACTCCCCTTCCTTCCAATCAAAAAAAGAAGGAAAATACCGGCAGAGGTACACTGTAATGTTTTTTGAAATGGGGAATCTGGGGCCCGTGAAAAAAATCATATATGATATAATCTGGATGGCGGGTGAGGTATGAAAATTTTTTAAGGGTAAACTGGGGCCCAAAAAAATTTTCACACCTTGCCCGCTCACAGGTTTATACCTTTTAATTCTCTCCCCATGGCCCAGGATTTTTCTTTCGACATCGTCTGCCAGTTTGACATGATGGAACTAAAAAACGCTGTAGACCAGGTCAAACGTGAGATCCAGACCCGCTATGATTTCAAAGGAAGCAATGCCGAAATCAACCTCACCGACACGGAAATCAACCTGCTTGTTCCGGATACCATGAAACTGCAAGCCCTAAGAGACATGCTTATTCAGAAAGTCATCAATCGAAAACTGTCGCCCAAAATACTTGAATTCAAGGACCATGAACCGGCAGCCGGCGGCGCCATCAAACAGACCGCCAAATTGGTAAAAGTACTCGACGCCGAAACCTGCAAACAAATTACTAAAATCATCAAGGATAATTTCCCCAAAGTCAAAGGCAGTATCCAGGGTGAAACTGTCCGCTGCTCCAGCAAAAGCAAAGACGACCTCCAGGCTGTTATGGCCAAACTCCGCGCCACCGAGCTGAAAATGCCTTTGGAATTCACCAATTACCGTTAAAACAACTATCGTTAAACCCAAAAGCAATTATTTGCACCTGATCTCTTCTGGGCGGGTTGTCCATAGGCAAACATAATCACCCTCGGCTCGTTTTTTATAGGGGCTTAGGCCTTTTACACTATTTTCATCCATCCCCCTGTTTTTGGCAGACCACCCGCTTTTTTCGTTCGGACTACAATTTCCCGCAAATAAAAGCGATGCCGCCTGATCCAATAAAAGCAGTTCAAATCTGCCGGCCAGCCGCGCTTTGTCAGCCTCTTCCATGCATGATCCGTCAGGACAGGCATAAACCTGGCTCATGTCAGCGCAAATAACGTAACTACCATCTTTTTGTCCGCCTTCAAAGTTAGCTCCAAGCTGCGCGATTACCTGTTCCCTAGTAACTTTTCTCACCCCGGCAGTTTTGGGTACCGGGTCTGCGGCTACAGTCAATACCCCTTCATTATATTCAATCGACGGGTTATTGCGCATAGCACAGCCATTAATAGTGGTTGCCAACATAATACTTCCCGCCAAAACTTCTTTCACTGGATTCATATCATCATATTAAAAAATAATTTCAGTTGAAAAAAGCATAGCACAACCCTTTAACAGGGGAACTTCCGTACCTGCGATTTGTTGTTTCTGCTAACCTTTTCGGCATTTCCAAACAGACCTTTTTCTGCTATAATAAAAAGATAATTAATAATAAAAAATAACTAAAACCAATCATGTCTGAATCAGATAAAATCAAAACTCCAATCCTTCGGACTACCCAGGTCAGCGAACATGGGCTTCGTAGCAATCCCTCCGTTGATACCCGGACCATCCGCGAAGCCGTAGATCTGGAAGATGATGTGTATGCTTTACAATACCTGCGTGAAGAAATGACAGGACTTTTCGACTTGGTATCAGAAAACTTCACTTATCCGGACCTGATCAACTCCGAACTCTTTGCCACGGAAAATTGTCCTGTTCCAAAAGAAAAAATGCAGGAGCTGATTGACGGCCAAAAAGATCTTGAAGACATGATTGGCAATTCCATCGAATCAATTAATAAAGATGGAGGTCTTTTAAACACGCCGGCCGTACAGACCGAAATCAGGAAATATGTGGATATAGGCCTTCCCGAAGAAACAGTCACCAGCTTTTTCAATGACCCTAATACCTACCGGTATGGCGATATTTACGAAAAAGATATTGAAGCTGCCGGAGAAGAAAAAGCAAAACAAAGCAGCCCAAAAATGCAGCCCATTGGCAAAGGAGCGGTTATAAGAACTTCCGATCACAATCTTATTGCGTCAACCCCTCTCACCGGAAAACATTCACTGGATCTCAAAAATGCCATCCGCGCGCTTACTTTTGCAAGACTGGAAAAGCAGATCGCTGACCGGGAACTTGATGAGGCAGCCGCGCAAAAAACCCACACCCGTTTTAAAATATTAGCTCACAGTCAGGATGCACCATCTCAAATTTTGATGGAAGATTTTCTTAATCTTAAAGAAGAAGGCGACGAAGCTACACAGGATACCCTGAGCGGTCTGCTTCTGGAGAGCCTTGGACATAACTTGCGTAAACATTTTAAAGAAAAACAGCAGAAAAGCAGAGAAAAAATATCAGACAAACAAATTGAAAATATGGCTGCCCAAAGAACAGATGCCATGATCTGTTATTTTGAGATTTTAATGGAAAGAATCAGCCAGCTCCGGGAAATGGAAAAGTCACTTCTTGAAGGTGGTGGCAGGGAAAAAGTTCAAATTTACAGAAAAACTTTTCATAAACAGCTCCGGGAAACAATCAAAAATCTTAAGAAAATAAGCTCAACTGTGGTCGGTGCAAAGGAAACAAAAAATGTTACCTCTGCCCAAAAGGCTGATACGCTTGAAATCCAGCATAAATTGCAGCCGGGAACAGTCACTCGCATTAACGAAAGGTTGGCCAGGGTTTATGAAAAAAAATATGGCAAAGCCCGCCAGTATAAGCCGGACGTTCGTTCTATTTATGATGAACACGGCAACCTGGTGAATAAAGATTTCCTTACGGCTTACATAAACTACAGTAAGGAACTGCATAAACTCCATCAGTTGATGAACAGGGGCAAAATCGTTGAAACCGATTATGTAAAAAGCATCATCGAAAAAGCTCTTCCCAATCTTACCAAAAATCCTCCCATCATCGTCTATTTCCACGGAGATACCGGAACCGGTAAAACGGCACTGGCAACGCATATTTCCAGGACAGTTTTCCACACGGAACCAATCATCGTTTCAGGAAGCAAATTCCTTGAACCGGATCGTTTTACCGAAGAATTTAAAATTGAAAGGCGCGACCCCGTAGCTTTCTTTAATGATATGCTTCGCAACTTTGGAACCAAAGCCAAGCTGAAAAATGATGACGACATGACCGAAATTTTTTCAACAATTGTCGGGGAAAAACAGGATATCGTTGCCAAAATAACCGAAAACCGCAGACAGAAAACCGGCCAAGCGGAACTGACCGCGGAAGAAAAAAAAGAAATTGAACAAATGGTAAATGACGCTTTCGCCAACCCCGTCCAGGGCCGCTATATACTTGGCGCCATGTACCTGGCCATGCAGGAAGGCCGCCCGCTCATCATTGATGAGGCCAACGCTATTTCCCCGGAAGTGCTGATTGCCTTCAATGACCTTATGACCAAAAAAGTCGGCGACAAAATTTACGTTCGCACCGCTGAAAAAATGATCGAGGTAAAACAGGGCTTCTGTGTTATCTGGACGGGAAACACCGGACACCGCTACAAGGGCGGCCGCTACAACGATCTTGATCCGGCTACCTTTAACCGCATTGCTCCGATTAAAGTCCAATATCTCCCCCAAAGCACTACCGAACTTTCCAGTTTGGCCGAAAAAACCAAACGGCTGGAACTAAACCGCATTTCAGAAAGCCTCGTCGATGAAACCGACCAGGCTCAGACAGTCCCTGAAATCGGCAAATTGGCCGATATAAAAAAACAGGCTAAAAACGATCAGATCTTCCAGGTGCTTTTCTCCAAAGTGCTTAACCGTCGTCTGGGAGCATGGGTTCTCACCAAAAAAGATGACCCCGATTCATTTGTAAAGGATCTCTATCGCTTAAGCGTGGCTGCCCGTATTTTAATGAACATTTTTGAAGGCAACATTGAAAGCAGCACCAGTTTCCAGAGTCCCGACCTGGTTCGCCTGGTTGGTGATGACAGCGCCGTTGCCATCCGCCGCAAATTGCTGAAAACCAACCTCACCATGCGTACCCTTCTGGATAAGATTGTAAGCTCCTACCTTGAAGACGGCGGCGCCATGGATCTGGAATATTATATTTTCCGCTTTGTCAGCGAACTCGACATGTTCCCCGAAGAAATGGCTATTGTCTATCAGATGTTCCGCAATGCCGGCTTTTTTGATCCGGACAGGGGATGGATCAACCTGGCTGACTGCCCTGATCTTGAAACCCTGGTTAAGAAAACAAACACCTTTGATCCAACCAAATCAGTCGATAAATATGAACGCGTTGAAATCAACGGCGACTATGTTTCCATGCTCCGCTCCGATGGTGGGGATTCTGGCTACGTAATGCGCTATTATTCCCCTCTAGAAAGCACCCAGTTGATGTTTGGTTTCCTGCCGCCTCGCCGCCTGGAAGACTACCAGAAAATTGCGGCAACCAAATCACGCGAAGAAGAAGCCGACCGCCCCGAAATTGAAAAAGCCCAGAAATTAATGGATGCGCTCGATGAAATTTCAGTCATTACCTCGGGAATGATTTATAAGCTTTTCAAATATAAACATAAACTGGATGAAATATCTGAAGATGAAGCCTCAGAAGTCATCGAAAAAGAGATCGAACCGGCCATTATTGAATTTGAAAATCAGCAGAAAGGGTTCCGCCTGACTGATGAAACATATCTTAATAGCCTTGATTATGAAGCCCTGGTTCAGGCCATTTCCGGTTATTGTGATTTTATTCTCCAGAAGCTTGCCGAATTAAATATTATCTCTCAGGAAGAAGCGGATAAGATCAGCGCCGCCCCCGGCGTAGACAAAATTTCAATGACCAGCCAGCTGGTCAGGGACATTAACACTAAACTTAAATAAATTTTTAATAATTAACCCACTAAAAATATGGCAGAAGATACAACAAAAAAACGGATTATAACCACCCCGGGCGAGGGCGAAGGCTCCGCGGAAAAGCGCGGTAAACATCCGGAGAAGAAAACGGGTGTAACCGCCCGCATCGATACCCTGCGCAAGAAAACCAGGGAACAGCTTACCCATGGCGCTGTAGCAACTTCAGCTAAAGTCAGTGAAGCCACAAAACAGGCCAGATTTGAAGCTGCCAAAGAAAAATATGAAAAATTTTTAACCTGGCTGGATGGCGAAATTGCCGACCTGGAAGAACAGATCACGGAAGAGTGCGGCCCCATTAATCAGCAACCCAATCAGTCTAAATAAAGATGCCCTCATCTTCCTCCGGAAAACCTGACGAAAATGCCGGACTGGATAAACATGGGCAGCGGGAACAAAATGCCCCGTCCGCCCCGCCTGAACCATCAGCCCGGCTTGGAACAATCCAGGCTAAAATGTCACAACATGCCGCCAGTATTTTGCGTGCGGAAGGCTCTGGCGAAAGTGGCACAAGCGGCGCGGGCGTCCCCGGCGAAAGCGCTGGCGAGAGCGCAGGTGCTGAGGCTGGCGAAGGCCAGTCATCTCCGCCAAAACCAAAGAAAGCAAAAAGAAAAGAGTTAGCCCCGGAACTCATCCCCCACAAAGAAGAAATGGAAAAGTGGGTCAACCGGAACATGTCGACAGTAAAGTTTTTTCTGGAAGATCGCGACAGCCCTTTTAAAATCGTCTACGGTGACTGGTTTTATTACACACCCAAAAAAAACGAAATCTGCCTTGGCGTTGCGGCATTTAAAGAAGCAAAAGAAGCCCTGGCCGAAAACCTTGCCGAAGGAGCTTTTACCGTTGACCAGATCATGTTCTTCTTTTTACATGAAATGGCCCATCTTAAAACAACCAGAGAGTTAAACCGTGCCGGAAAGATCGATCTGCTTCAGCATTTCAAAACGATTGCCGGCAAAAAAATTGAATCAAACGACAAGCCCGGAGAGTACGTTTCACTCGCCGGCACTTATGGCCAATTTTACAATATTCTTGAAGACAGCATCGTCAACCGCATGGTGCTTAATACCGTTCATTACATGGATGCGACCAAAAGGCGTGAAGTGAGGAATTTGTATGTTAAAAAAATTTTTTCCATTTATAAAAAGTCTGAACCGGGAAAAGGCAGATACGTTATCAAGAAAGACAAAAATGGGAAAAAAGAAATGGTCAAAGACAAAGATGGCAAGGGTGATTTTGATCTTGTCACGGATCAGGATTATCGGCAGGGTTTTGATTTAAGAGCGTATTACCACAACGGGGAACCTTTAACTGGGCTGACTTTACAGTTCCTGATAGCCTTCATCAAATCTCAGATGGAAGTTTTCAAGGCGGATGAAGTAAGCGACCAGGAATCTTTTCCAGAAGGAAATATGAAAGTCGATACGCCGGTAGCGGCTGCTTTTAAGGAACCCATAGGAAAATTGTATCGGCGTCTTTTTACCTCAATTATTGAAAAACACAAAAATGATCCGGCTAAACTTAAACGTTATCTGGATTTTATGGGGACAGCTTACAAAGTTCCCAAATACAGGGAAAATAAAGGTAAAATTGTTGACAGCCATCAGGAAGTCTTTGTGAATGTTTTTAATCCGGCTTTCCGTGGTGAGCCTAACCTTGCGGATCAGGCCTGGCTTGGTTACCTGCGCGAGCTGGAAAAAACAGGCATTAAAGATGCCAAAAAGATGACTCTTATCCAGATTTTCAATAAGTTTAAAGAACTTCAGTCCCGCTCTTTCGGACGTTTTACACTGCCCTTTATTTTTAACTCCACCGAACGCACCGATATTATCATACGCGCTATCGAGCCGATCTTTACCATGCTATGCATCCTTGATGATAGTTTTGATATCAATCTCCCACCTTCCAGGATGCCAGGTGAAGGGGACAGTGAAGGAGAAGAAGGCGAAGAAGATAGTGATCAAAATAAAGAAAACCAATCAAGCGAAGACCAGGAAGAAGATCTTAACGCTCCCTGGCGTAAGGGTGTGGAAATTATCAATGATAACCGGCTAAGCCCCAATTACGGCCGTAAAGGCCAGATTATCAATGTTTATCGTGATAGTGACGGCAATGTCACCGACGTCGACGTTGCCTATTATTCGGAAACGGAAAATCCTCAAATTCATATGGCCATCGGCACTCATGAATTTTCAGGAGAAGAAGAAAACATTAGTGACCCTGTAAACAATCTGATTATACTTTCCAAAAAAGCCACAAGAAAACCGGGGCAGGGCAAAGAGCAAAAAATTAAATACCGCAATCCCGACATCAAGGAAGAAAAACCTGAAGAGCAGGAACAGCAGGAACAAAAGGAACAACAGGAACAACCTGAAGATCGGGGGCAGCAGGGTCAACAGGAACAGCAAGGCCGGCCTAGCCAACAGGACAAAGGAATGGATGAACTTAAAAAAATCTTCGGCAATTTAATTGATGCACTGGAAAATGAAATTGAAAAAGATGAAGAAAACGCCCGGGCGGAAGCCTTCGATAAAATAGGCAGGAACCAGAATATCAGCAAAAAAAATCCGGGCACGCGCGGGAACAGAAACTCCTGGATATGGTCCAGAAAAAACTTGCCCAAAAAGAAACCGAAGAACAGCCTCAAAAACCGGTGTCCCCCGAGGAAATTGAAAAACGTCGAAAGCTCATCCGCGATTTCGTAAATCTTGAAAAACAGATTTATCCCATTGTTAACAGGATGGCCGCCATCTGGCTGGAATACATAAAAAACGTTGTCCAGGAAATTTCACTGGTAAAAACAAAATACCACGCCAGGGGCAAGATGGTCCCTAAAAGGGTTCAGCAGAAATTTCCCCAAATTGAACAGGGTGAAAATATTGATAACATGCGTTTGCGCGAACAATGGGAAGAAGAAATAAGAACGCAGATGCGCCCCAAAATGATCCGTATCCATCTGATGATAGATAACTCCGGAAGTATGGCCGACCTTATTGAAAAGATCCGCATGGCCGTCATGGTAGTTAACTCATCTCTTCGCTCATTGCGCGCCCTCTTCCGCACTGAACTTCAGGCCTTCTTGGCGACAGCTACACTCCCGATCTTGACTTGGTCTGTGACCTTAGAATCAGCCTTTTTGGTGCCACTTCGGGGTTAACCGGCCCGGAATCGCGTGAAATTAAACCATTTGAAATAACTGACCTGGAATTTCTTAAAATGGATCCCCGTTTGGTAAAAGAACTTCCCAAAATAGACACTGATCAGGAAGCCATTGCTACGATTATTTCTTTTCAGAAGATTGATGCCAATGAAGGCAAAACCCTGGACTCAAAATCATGGACAGACCTGGTGGCAGAGTACAAATCCCATCCCGAACTTCTTGAATCCATCCGCAAAAACCTTCTTACCGATGTTATTCTTCAGGTTTCTGATGGGGCAATCGGTGAAACCGAGATTTCTCAACCGGCCATCAGTGAGCTATGCAAAATGGGAGTGCATGTTGGTGGCCTTGCCCTTGGCGCCAATGCCAAACCGGCACTGGAACAGCGCCATGGCCAGGACGAAACAGACCCGGTTACCGGTAAAGTTAAAAAGAAAGTTATCACAGCCAACAGTCCCGAAGAAATTGTCGGCTGTTTTGAAGATTTCCTGCGGGGCGTCATTGAAAACGACGTAGAACCCATCATGCTCGAATCTATCGCCCAAATTCTTTCTTCAAATGATTAACCACTGTAAAATCTGGCAATCCCGGTTAGAAGAGCTTAAGACCAAACAGCAGGCTTTACGGCAAGATTTAACCGCTGCAACAAATCCCTCCAATCCCGCTTATGGTGATTTCGGCAACTGCCAGAAAATAAAAGGTGAATTAAAGTCCGCGGTCGAAAATCTGCACAAAACAATTGAATCAGATCACCTCGAAAAAAAGTTTGAATTGGATTTTCGTTTTGAAGTGGCTAAAAAAATTGGAGCAGTTTATGTCGGCCAGTTTGAAAATGGAGTAGCTGTGGCCCATTTTGCCGACCCGGAAAAACAGGGCCGATTATACGACATGTTGATAAACCGTGAGGGTTCCCTGGTTACAGAACAAAAGTTCGATATTATAGAAGAATTTAAACACGACCTGGCTCCTGTTTACAAAGCACGGCCAGACGGTAAGTTTTTATATAACCTGTTATCCAGGGATGGCCGGTTACAGTTGCCTGAATGGGCCGATAAAAAAGTACAATATGGTGAAAATTACATCTGTATCCAGCGTGGCGGAACCACTCCATCAAATCATGAAAGAGTATACTACCTTGAACCAAGGGATCCTAAAAAGGCTAACCACTTCCCGGATTTCAGATATAAAGGCATACCAAGTAACTGGGATGGTACTCTCCTCTCCAATCCTTTTAGAATCTGTGGAAACGGGACTATTTTGTTAAACCCTGGCATCCCTTACAATATAGAAGAAGGCGGTTTTTATGTTTACAACAAAAACGGGGAGATCATTTCAAATGAAGTAATCAGACCTGCTGATCCCGACTTTGGTTTTTCCGAAGGCTTATTGCCCTGTCATAAGTGGGATGACAAATTTTCAAATGGCGAAATTTACTATTTCATAAATGAGCTCGGGCAAAAAATCCTTCCCGCAGAGTGGTACTTCCAGGATGCCGCGCCATTTAGCGATGGGCTGGCTGCCGTTAAACAAAGAGGAAGGTGGTATTACATAAATAGTTCTGGAAAAGAGCCGGCAGGACTTAAAGGTAAAAGATTCGTTGAAGCTCCGGGGCCTTTCATTAATGGGATCGCAAGGATCTTCGAAAATGAATCACGACAATTTTATATCGATAAACAGGGAAACCGTTTATTCGGAACAGATTTTCAGGAAGCATCGGATTTTAATAAAGACGGTTATGCTGTTGTAAAAAATGATAGTAATTGGCAGCTTATCGACAGAAAGGGCCGGCAGTTAATTTTTTTGAAGGACCGTAAATTTAATGGAGAACATTTTTACGAATTTAACGGGATAATCCTTGAACAGGCAGAAGGCCAACTTTCTTTTATGGATCTTAAAGGTCGCCTTTTAGGGAAGCTTCCCCTGGCATAGTTTTTATCATGCCCATTTGACGCTTAAGTTTCTCTGGTATATTAAGTGTGCGCATGAAAATAGACACTCAAAAAACGGTTGAACTTTTGATAGATTCAATTGCCTTTGGCGGGGCGGGAATTGGACGGATTGATCTTGCCGAAATCCGCCCGGATCTGGCTGCTGCTTCTGCCTCACCTTCAGCACCGGCCAAAAAAATGGCTGTTTTTGTGGAAGGAACTGTCCCCGGCGACCGCGTATTAGTACGCATCGGCAGCGATAAACGCAATTACCTCATCGGTTATATTGTTGAGTTCATTCAGCAGTCCCCGCTACGCATTCAACCCCGCTGTCTCCATTTTTGCGCGTGCGCACAAAACCCTGCCGGACAAGATTCCAGAAATTCCGCTCCCGGCAAGCTACTCTGCGGCGGCTGCTCACTCCAGTCACTTTCATACGAAGATCAGCTCAAGATCAAAGAACAGCATGTTCGCGATGCCGTAAGCCGTATTGGAGGTTTTGACGCAGGGATTGTTAAGCCGATCATCGGTTGCATCGAACCATGGTACTACCGCAACAAGATGGATTTCAGCTTCACCAGAATGTTTCCTCCCAATCCCGGTTTGGCACTTACACCGGGTTTAAGTACTATTCCCGGTGTATCGGGGACCCCCACCCTTTCTCTGGGCCTGCACATGCGCCGCCGCCATCATGATGTCGTCGAAGTCACCGAATGTTTTTTAATGGAACCTTATATCGGCGAACTGGTAGCCAAAGTCCGCACGCATTTTCAACAGGCGGAAAACACCCTGCCGGAAGAAATGGAACTAAAATCCCTTATCATCCGCGAAAGCAAAAATACCGGAGAAACCATGGTCAATCTTTTAGCGGACAATGCCAGACTGATCCAGGAAATAAAACAGGTTCACCCCTCCGAACTCCCTTCTTTCCTTCAGGATTTCAAACAGCTCATTCTTGATTTCTTTGCCCAAAATAAAAAAGATTTAACCTCACTTTACTTTACCGACACTCTCAATAAAAAAGGCCAAAGCAATCATAGCACCGAATATCTGCTCCACGGAAAACCATCCATTAAAGAAATCATGCACCGCCCCGATAACACCGAACTGGTTTTCCATATTTCACCCCAGTCTTTTTTTCAGCCCAACACCCGGCAGGCAGAAATCCTGTATTCGCAAGCCTTAAACGCCGCCGCTTTAACCGGCAGTGAAACCGTTTTTGATCTTTATTGTGGAGCCGGAACCATCGGCATTTTCTGCGCCAACAAAGCAAAAAAAGTTTACGGCATCGAAATCAGTAAAGCCGCAGTGCAGAACGCCATCCAAAACGCCAAAGACAACCACATTGAAAATATCGAATTCTACTGCGGCGATACGCAAAAAGAACTCGACTCCAAATTGATTAAAATCAAAGACAATCCCGACCTCATCATCCTGGATCCCCCACGCAACGGCCTTGAACCCGGCGCCCTCCAAAACATCGTCCAGTTCAAAGCACCACGCCTCGTCTACATCTCCTGTAACCCAACCACCCAGGCCCGCGACCTCCGCCTGTTCGCCACCCACGGCTACAAACTGCTTTCCATCCAGCCCGTCGATATGTTCCCGCAAACCTATCATATTGAATCGGTCGCGGCCTTATCTCTCTAAGCTCCGGGAGCTGGCAAGCAACGGGTAGGATTACACCATCCAATTAAATTAGCGGCATCTCGAACTCTTCATTCTTCTTAAAGACTCAGCCTTTAGTGGACTTTCCTCACAGTTCCTTGACTTTAAATCAGCCAATTGGTTTAATTTTCCCCTATCCATAAATATCCCTAAAAAATTGCTCATGTCAGAAGATCAAGAACTTCATCAGGCCCCCGAAACCACTGAAGCAAACAACACTCCTTCCACTGCCGCCGCTGTCGCTCCCGCCGCATCTGATCGTACCGCGCCCTCTTCCCTTCCTGCTCCCGCCATCGTTGATATGCCGGGCCTTTGCAGGACTCCTTATGAGTTACTTTTCAGTGACACTTTTAGGCGCGTAGTCGAACTATATAATAGAGACCGCAAAAAAAACGAAATTCCGGACAATCTCAATTTTCATGATTTAATAATCCGTCAGGGAGAATCCGGTGAACCTGTTTTCACCGAACTGCACGATTTCTGGAATGAAAAAATTGTGTCGCGTGCAAATTCCAAAGAATTAAACAATCGCCAGCACAGCCAGCTCAACAGCCTCATTCTGCAAACCTTTGCCAGACTCGTAAAAAAGCTTGGTGAACAGGGCAGATACTCACTTAAAAGATTGCCTGAATTTGAAGCGATCGCCCGTGATCTCATCAATAGCGGCTGCGTTCCCGTCATTGTCCGCGCTGGCGGAAATCCTTTTGGAGAGCCTGTT
>ERZ795054.3370-NODE-3370-length-12634-cov-7.034581_pt1 | contig 12634 bp, 13 predicted proteins | sample MGYA00375138_ERZ795054 | MGnify/ENA primary metagenome ERZ795054 (study PRJEB30183, sample SAMN05720215) | anaerobic digester metagenome | isolation source: active sludge of municipal wastewater-treating anaerobic digesters | place: USA | collected 2014-12-23 ...
TGGTCTTTTTATCATACCGGTAGGCGGTCTTGAGATCATAGGCAAACGTCCGGAGCACTCCGTCACGGACAAAGTCGATCCGTCTGGTCGGCGTCCCCTCGGCATCCCACCACGTGCTTCCACTCGCCCTTGGCAGCAGGGGATCATCATACATCGTTATCCGGGGATCGGCAATAGTTTCGCCAAGCGACTGCGCGAGCCGCGATCGCCCGGAGTGGACGCTCCTCCCGTTGAGGGCTGGGACAAATACGTTGCCCAGGAGTTCTGCATAGGCAAGAGGAGAGAGAACCACCGGGTAGTCACCCGTCGGGATGTCCTTCCCGTCAGCGGATTTGCAGGCAAAGAACGCTGCTTTCTCCCCGACATTGCGGGGGTCGACATCCTTAAGAGAAGACGCGTGGTCAAATTCGTAACCGGTTGACTGTCGCTCGATCGCTTCGAGGGAGAGGGACACCCCCGTGTAGTGGTCCCTGTACCGGATGCCATGGCTGTTTGCAAGAGTTTCGGATGAGATCGAGAGGGACGCGGATCCTGCGGTAATCTCCGCCGGGTGCTCTGCAGCCCCTTCAAGCATCTGCCCGAGCAGGTCGCGGGCAAGGCCCGGATCACACTCAAGGGCAGGATCGAACGAGAGTGGTGACGCAGGGAGGGAGACGGGGTCCGGAAGACCGCTCCAGGTCTGCGCGGTCGCGAGTTTTCCGCTCGCGATGGCTGCCGCAAGGCAGTCCCGCCACGTGCCGGGATCATTGGTACTGGAAGAACCGATCCTCCCGTTATGGATGGTCCGGATGCCAAGCCCGCATTCACGGGAGGTCGTGGCGAGATTCACGTTCTTCCGTTTCAGGTCTGCTGAAACAGAGGTCCCCTCAACATAAAAGACCTCAAGTTCGTCGACCGATCTCCTTCCTTCCCTGATGACCTCTTCAATCCAGTCCACTGCCACCCACCACCGCGTCGAGAAGGAGGACATGAGGCGCCCCGTCGCTCACCGGTACGCTCTGGCCGCCTTTCCCGCAATACCCCGGGCTCATCTTCCGGTCATTCCCGCAGAGCGTTATCCGGTGCAGTGTCGAAAGGATCTCGCCGGAGAGCGAGACATCCCGGATCATTTTTGTGCACTCGCCATTTTCCACGAGATACCCGTATTCCGCATTGAACTGGAATATTCCCCGGCCCGGGTCGACCTGCCCTCCCCGGGAACCCGCAAGGAAGATACCGTTTTTGCATTCCTCAAAGATCTCTGCTTTTTTAGCATCACCGTTCTCGATGAAGGTGTTGCTCATCCGCACCAGCGGGGGTTCCCCGGGCATGGCACGGGCATGGCCGGCAATGCCGTTTCCCACGGCTGCCAGCGACTCGCGGGTGTGCAGGAACGCATTCACAACCCCCCGGCTGATGATCTCGGTCCTCAACACTTTCGTTCCTTCTGCATCCACCGGGTCGAAACCGAACTCGGAAAGAGCGGGATCATCGACAATGGTGAGGATCTCACTCGCGATCTTTTCGCCGGTTCTCCCTTTCAGTACCGAATTGCCCTCGCTTATGAGGTCTCCCTCGCTCGCATGGCCGACCGCCTCGTGGGCAAACACGCCGGCGAGTTCGGGATCAAGGACAGCCCGCATTTTTCCCCCCTTGACAGCACCTGCATCGAGGAGGGAAACCGCAATTTCAGCGGCACTTTTTCCGGCATCCTGCCGGTGGCGGAGATCGAATCCGTGGATGGAATGTTCCCGTTCAAATCCCATCTGGACATTCCCGTTTTGGGAGGCAACCGCAAGCACGTTGAAACCGGAACGGCACATCTCGTACGAGTACTCGTTGGCCGAACTGTCCGTGAACCGTACCTGTTCGATCCGCTCGACATAATTCGCCCGGCGGTTTGTGACCAACGGGTGCCGGGCTGCCTCCTCAATTTCTGCAAGCAGCGCGGACTTCTCCTCAATACTGACAGCCCGGGGATCTTCCTTAAGAGGGGGTACGGGGAGGATGCCGTGAGGTACCTCCCCAAGCTCCACGATCTCTTCCGTGATACCGGCCAGTTTCCGTGCGGACTGTATCAGGTCCTCAAACTTCCTGCCGGTGCAGGGAGTGAAGTTGTCGATCTGGATTATTCCCCAGCCGGTCCTGTCGAGGACCCGGAGGACTGCCTTGTTGAAAAAGGAGGTCCCCGCAGACTCGACAATCCCGTTATCGATATCAATATGCGTAACCTGGCCGGTCACATGCCGCAGGTCGTAATATTTTACATCGGGCATTGTATTCAGGCCACGGTCTTGCCAGGGGTCGTGACGTCAGCGATCATCACGGTTGACCGCATAGCCATCTTCTTGAGTTTGGTCAGGAAGCCTTCCGAGTTCTCCGGCACGAGGGCATACTTCAGGACATCGCCGATGGTATCCACGGGTATAATGGTAACCAGCGGCTTGTACCGTTCCTCGATCAATACGTCGCCAATGTTCATCCGGGGTATGAGTACCGTCTTGATTCCTGCTTTTGCAGCTGCCTCAATCTTATACGTGACCCCCCCGATAGGCAGGACATCGCCCCGGACAGACACCGACCCGGTCATCGCGATATCCTGCCGGACCGGGATGCTTTCGATCGCGCTGATCACGGCAGTGGCAATCGTGATGGATGCTGAGTCTCCTTCGGCGCCGTAGGTCCCGATGAACTGAATGTGCACATCCATATTCTTGATGTCTTTTCCGGTAAATTTCTTGATAAGCGCTGAAACGTTCTTGATGGACTGCTGGGCGATCGATTCCTCATCTTTCAGCCACGGCTCCTGTCTCCTGCCGGAGATACCGGTGGCGATGATCTGTCCGCTCTCGCCCTGTGCCGGGGTCACTTCAGCCATGATAGGAAGGACGGACCCGGCATCGTTGCCGGTTACGGCAAGGCCATTGACACGTCCGAAACGCGTGCCTTCGATAACCGTCATCTCGTATTCCCGCAAGTGCTGGGTTATCTCCGCAGACACCTGGTCTTCGATGGACCGCGCAGTCTTCTTGGCCGCTATCACATGTGCGGCAGTAGTTATCGCGGCCTTTTCTTCCCGGGCAATGTCTCCCGCCACGCGGATCAGGCCGCCCATGTCACGAAGTTTCAACGTGAGGTGGCCTTTCCGGTTCGACCGCCTTAAGGCTTCGCGGATGATCTCGTCAATAGCAGTCTGGTCGAAATGCGGGATCTTGCCGTCGTTTTTTACCTCCTGCGCTATGAAACGGATATATTTCTGGCGGTTATCCGGCGTGTCCTCCATGCTCTCTGCCATGTAGACTTCGTACCCGTACCCGCGTATCCGCGAGCGCAGGGCAGGATGCATTCCCTGGATAGCATCGAGGTTTCCTGCAGCGATCATCACGAACCTGCAGGGGACCGGTTCCGTGCGGACCATGGCACCACTGGAGCGTTCACTCTGCCCGGTGATGGGGAATTCTCCTTCCTGCAGCGCGGTGAGGAGGTTCTGCTGGGAATGCGGATCCAGGGTGTTTATCTCGTCGATGAACAGGACCCCGCCATTCGACCGGTGGATTGCTCCTGCTTCGACACGGTCGTGCGCCGGGGTTTCTAGCCCCCCGCTCTGGAACGGGTCGTGACGGACATCGCCCAGCAGTGCACCGGCGTGGGAGCCGGTCCCGTCTATAAAGGGGGCAATGTTCTTGGTATCATTGGAAACCAGCAGTTTGGGCACCATGGCTTCTTCCCGGGGGGTGGTGTACCGCAGTGCCATGAAGACGAATGCCCCGGCAATAAGCCCCATCAACAGCTGCATGGTGATGATGGCATACCCTGCTATTCCCAGTAACAGGAGCATCAGGAGGGTGTTCCGGAACTGGATCTTCTTCTTCGCCTCGGCCTTGTGGGCGCCGACGATCTGCTTGCCCCGGCCTGCCGCCACGGTCCGGACCACCGGATTATTATTGTCATCCGAGTTCGGGTAGACAAGGATGTCCTGCAGTTCCTCCTTGGGCAGGAGCTCGGCCATTGCCTTGGCGAGCATGGATTTACCAGTACCCGGACTCCCAATCATCATGACATGCCGGCGCTGAATGGCAGCCTTCTTGATGACCTCCACACCGTGCTCCTGGCCGATGACCTGGTCGATAAGTTTTGCCGGGACTTCAATCTGGGAAGATGTTACTACCGGGGCCTGAACAGGTACTGGTTCGGGTACGATCCCCTCAGGCTTCATTTCATCCTTTTGCGGTGACAGTTGATCTGATATTTCCATTGCAGGATTGACCTCTTTTCTACCACGGGGTTTTCATATAAATTGTCTCATGCTAGTTTAAGTACTTTCAGCTGATCCCCATTGACGGCGGAAGGAGGGATCGGGGCGCCTGTTTTCGATTTTTTGGGGTTTTTTGGAGGTTTTTTTGGGGTTTAAAAAAAGCAAGCGGAAAAACTACAATACCATACGCTGAATAGTAATCCATTGCGGACACGGTCGATCCAGTTTCCCGAATCAAGGAATGATATCATGAAAGTCATCTGCACGGAAAAGTCCCAGGTTCTTGGCACCCGGATTGCCAGGGCACTGAAAACAAGTGTTATTGATGTTACATATTCCCGGTTTCCCGATGGCGAGCACTATCTCCAGACCGGGGAGATCGATGACGAGATGGTGATTGTCGGAAGCGTTGTGGACAGCGACTCACTCGTCCAGCTGATGCTTCTCGTTGACGCCTGCGACCGTGCAACCAACCATCTCGTTCTGCCATACATGGCCTATGCCCGGCAGGATAAGCGGTTCAGACAAGGGGAGCCGGTCAGCTCCCGGGTGGTCACCCGGGCACTCAGCCAGGGGGTAGCTGATGTGATCACGGTCAATATTCACGAAAAAGAGGTCCTGAAGTCATTTACCGTGCCGGCACAGAACCTCTCTCTGGCAGAAGGTATCAGTTCCTATATCGGGACACTGCAGCTCGCCAACCCTCTCATCCTTGCGCCCGACGAAGGTGCGAGGGCCTTTGCCGAACAGGTTGCAATCGGAGGCGGGTGGGACAGAGATCACCTTGAAAAGATACGCCTGAGCGGGGCTGAAGTGAGAATGGCTCCGCGGGAGCTCAGCGCACAATCCCGCTCCGTAGTGATTGTGGATGATATTATCTCTACCGGAGGAACGATCGCAACAGCAGCCGGCATGCTGTACCAGCAGGGTGCAAAAGATGTTTTTGCTGCCTGTGTCCACGGAGTTTTCACCGGGGGGGCATTTGTCCGCCTCATGGCAAAGGGTATCAGGGACGTTATCTGCAGCGACACGATCGAGCGGAGCTGCAGCAGGGTATCGGCAGCTGACCAGATCGCCGGCGCGCTCATCAGGCAATAACATACCATGGATTGTGCGAACTGCTTTTTCTTCCGGTACGGGTTCCTGCCATGAGCACCGTGCTTGATACCAGTTTTTTTTTCGGGGATTTTCCCGTGGAGGGAGACCTCTTTACGGTCCCGTCCGTCCTTGACGAGCTAAAGGATATCAGGGCAAAAGGCAATTTTGAGAAATGGTGTGCCCGGGGTCTGAGGGTGCAGTCACCCACGGAGGAGGGCAGAAAACGGGTGATCTCCGCAGCAAGAACAACAAAAGATGTCTCGGTTATCTCAGGTACCGACCAGGACCTGCTCGCTCTTGCCCTTGACCTTGGGGCAGATCTCCACACCGATGACTTCGCGATCCAGAACATTGCCCTTCTCCTCGGGGTAAGGACGGTCCCGATCCTCCAGCGGAAAGCCCGGCGGGTTCACTGGAAATACCGGTGCAGCGGCTGTGGGAGGTACGGGGAACAGGACGGGGAATGCCCGGTCTGCGGTGCATCGATCAAAAGAAAACTTAAATAGAGAGCGGCGAATCTTTTTTCCATGTCTTCCCTTGACGATCTGATAATCCGGGCAAAAGCCCTCCTTGCAGACGGACACAGCCCGGGTCAGATTGCAGATGAGCTCTCACTGTCTATGGAAACGGTCACCTGGCTGCTTACCCAGGCCAAAGGTGCTGCAGTGCCCAAAGATGTCCATATCGACTGGACCGCGGTCTCGAGCCAGGGGCCGCTTCTCGAGGAGACTGCACAGATGCTGCTGAGCCGGTACTATCTGTCCCGCCCCGGTAACCCTGGTGAATCCCCTTCAGCAGAGGTCATTGTCGGTATTGCCCTGTCGGGAATACCGCTCGCAACGATCATCGCCGTGCAGGAGGCCGCCCAGCTTGCTATCTACCACCCTGCAAAACAGAATGCCAGCGAAAAGCCGACCGGATCGTTCAGCGGGAACTTTGCGGCGGTTGGAGGCCAGCGGTGCGTTATCGTTGATGACACCATCACCTCGGGCAACACCATGAAGGAAGTAGTCAGGCACTTAAAAAAACACAATGGCATCCCGGTCGCTATCTGGGTCATCTTTGACAAGCGCGGTATCAAGGACGTGGACGGCATCCCGGTCTTTTCCCTCTTTAAAATATCCCGGATTGACTGATCTTTTCTTTTTTTTAGAAGAGGTCACGAAGTGTTTATATAGAAGTTCAATTCCACCTTTTACAACATCAGAGGATCCACTATGCAGTCTGGACAACCAATTATCATCTTAAAAGAAAATGTAGAGCGTAACTACGGGAAAGAGGCCCAGCGCTCGAATATTACGGCAGCAAAAGCAATTGCCGGCGCTGTCAAGTCAACGCTCGGTCCCCGGGGCATGGACAAGATGCTTGTCAGCTCTACCGGAGACATCGTGATCACCAACGATGGCGCGACCATCTTAAGCGAGATCGCCGTCCAGCACCCCGGCGCGAAGATGGTCATCGAGGTCGCCCGTACCCAGGACGATGAAGTTGGCGACGGGACAACGACCGCAGTCATCATTGTCGGCGCACTGATGGAACAGGCAGAAACAATGCTCGAACAGGGTATCCACCCGACCGTCATTGCACAGGGTTACCGCATGGGCATGGAAAAGGCGCTTGAGATCGCAAGCGACCTTTCCCACAAGGTAGACCCGGCTGACCGCAAGACCTTGATCAAGATTGCCGACACGGCCATCACCGGCAAATCGATCGAGCAGGTCAAGGACAAACTTGACGGTATCATTGTCGATGCAGTCATGACCGTTGCCGAAAAAACCGGCGGGAAACTGACCGTTGATGAAGACGACGTGATGATCAAGAAGCAGAAAGGCCAGTCAATGGACGATGCCGAACTGATCCGCGGAGTTGTTCTTGACAAGGTCCGGGTCCACGAAGGAATGCCAAAGAAGATCCCGAAGGCAAAGGTGGCCCTGGTTGCCATGCCCCTTGAGATCACCAAGACCCAGGTGAAAGCAAAGATCAAGATCACGAGCGCCGAGCAGGTCAACGCATTCAGTGAGCAGGAACGCGAAGCGTTAAAGAAACTCGCTGATGCAATCATTGCCAGCGGTGCAAATGTCCTCCTCTGCCAGAAAGGCATTGCCGACGCTGCCCAGTTCTACCTGGCAAAGGCCGGTGTTCTCGCCATTGAAGATGTTCCCGAGAAGGATATGCAATATGCAGCACGGGCACTTCACGCAACTATTGTCAACAAGCCGGAGTCGCTGGCTGCAAAAGACCTTGGTGTGGCCGATCTGGTCGAAGAAGACGACGACGGGAAGGTAACACGGATCTCCGGGTGCAAGAACCCCAAGACCATTACCATCCTCCTTCGGGGTACCAGCGATTACCTCCTCGAGGAACTCGAGCGGGCAGTTGTTGACGGGACCCGCGTGGTCATGGATGCCATGGAAGACGGCACGTACGTGGCAGGTGGCGGTGCCGTCGAGACCGAACTCCTCATGAAGATCCGGGACTATGCATCGAGCGTCGGAGGCCGGGTCCAGATGGCGATCGAGGCCTATGCTGCAGCGTATGAGTCCGTCCCCCGGGCACTCGCAGAGAACTCCGGGTTCAACCCGATCGACAAGCTGGTCGAACTCAAGAATGCCCATTCGAAGGGCAGGAAGAACACCGGCCTGAATGTCTACGAGGGAAAGGTTGTCGATATGCTCGCAGGGGGAGTCATCGAGCCGCTCCGGTCCAAGCGCCAGTCGATCCAGAGCGCATCAGAGACTGCCATCATGCTCATCCGCGTAGACGACATGATGATCACCCAGCAGGGCGGCAAGGCCGGCGCTGCTCCCGGGATGTAATTTTCCCCGGTCCCTTTTTCCCGGGTCGCCCGGTTTTTTTTTACTTTGTAAAAATCATCTGCCCTTTGCTCAGTGGAACATGGGAGGGTGCCCCCCATTTTGAGCAAAATTTTTCATACGATTCCCTCACACAGTCGTGCTCCACGGGGCGGGCCCCGACGAGGCGGCGAGCGCCCCGTGGTCTCATCGTAATTCTCGTGGCAATTTGTTTTAACAGCTTTTCTGCAGAGCAGTTTTTTTTATGGTGAATGAGTTCTGTCATGATCATCGCCGTTTCCGCTCAGGCAAAACAATGTCAGATAACTATTAGAGCAATTGATGAAAAAAATACAAGAGCATAATGCCGAGGTAGTCTAGCCCGGGAAGGCGGTAGCCTCGAAAGCTACTGGCGCTTCGCGCCTCGGGAGTTCAAATCTCCCCCTCGGCGTCCCTTTTTTTTCTGACTCAGCACCACCGTTTGCCGGACCCCTCAAACGGAAAACCGTTTTTTTTTGCATCAGAAATATGCCAGGATCCCGAGCAGCCCGTGGACCAGTGCAAGAAGGATTGCACAACCCGCACAGGCAGGATGCCACCGGAACGGAACAATGCGGATCCCCTGTTTGTTCAGAAGGGCAATCGATGCCGTGATCAGAATGGCAAGGAGGGAAAGAATCCCCAGGTACATGATGAGGGGTTTTCCAAAGATCGGGAAATAGGTAATTTCCACAAACATCGCTCAAACCTCTGCCGTGATCGTTCCCTGCATGGAGGGATGGATAGTACAATAGTAATCGTAAGTCCCTGCACTGTCGAACCGCTGGCTGGCTGACTGGCTGGCACCCAGGAGATACGGCGTTTCTAAAAATCCCTCTTTCCTAAACGCTATCCGGTGAGGGTGGTCATCTGCATTCACCCACCGGACGGTCGAGCCTGCCTTCACTGTCATATTTGCGGGGGAAAACGTATTTTTTACAATGGTAATGGTGTTGTCAGAAACGGAAGATGTACGTGGAGGACTGGTGACGGGGGTCAGGACGGGTGTTGTGAAAGATGGTGACGGGGTTACTGCGGCTGTTGCCGTGGCAGCCGGGGATTGGGCGGGAGGTGACCCGGAACACCCGCAGGTGAACATGAGCAGGAGGGCAATGGTGAGAAGCACGGGAACAGTTCTCATACATGCCGGTCAGAGGTTTCCCTATAATAACGTGATGGTGAACCTGATGGCAGGCCTGCCCCGCACCTTCATCATGCGTCAGGATGGTCCCTGAGCTTCACGGAGGAGATGGGTGACGGTTGATGCACTGAGCGTCTGCAGGAAATCCTCGCCATGATAGTGATCGGAAATCACCATCTCCCGGAACAGCGGCTCGGGAAGGGCAGAGGCGAACTTCCAGCCATCCACGGGCACCAGAGGCAGGATCTCCACGATAGCAGGGTAATCCATCGACTGGATCTCCCGGACCGCCCGAGCAACCCGCTCTCCGGCAGCATCTTTTCCTGCACGGTTCACATGGAGAGCAAAATCATTGTACCGAACCTGTACCGCTGGTCCGAGCTGGTGACGGAGCAGGAGGGCAAGTACGCGGTTGAACCCGGCCCCATTCATGGAGACCACCGTAACTTCTCCTTTCTTATCATTCCCCTGTTCGACAAGATACAGGCCTTCCGGCCCAATACCGGCAGGGAACCCGGCAAACGCCCGCTGCAGCAGTCCCTGTTCATGGGATCCCAGAGGGAGCATGGTCTTACCCTGCCACCGCAGCCGCTGCACCGTACGGCATACCAGCGGAGAAAACCCCTCTTCACTCCCGCCCGTCCAGAATGTTCGGGATGACCCGGTCCCGCCGGGAACAACAATGACCATGTTATGCCCCTCATCGCATTTGACCAGCGTCCAGCTGCGCCCGCCTAGCGAGACCTCGCCAGAACCTCTGCTGTTGACGAACTGAGCGTCGAGCATTCCCACCACCTCCCCGTCAGGAGTGACCGCCCGGTATTCACCCCCGGTTCGGATCATGGAGAAAAGGTCTTTCCAGTTCGATCGCCCGAACACCCGCTCGGCTTCGGGTCCCGGCATGATGATCTCGCCATCGGTCGTAAGGTACCCGTTGTTTATGAGATGATCCAGGATCCGGTCCGGTGCCGTGGGATCCAAGGCGGCAAATACCGGAGCATTGTGTACGAAGGATACCAGGTCCCGTCGCGTGTTCCGTGAGTGGCTGTGAAGCCGGAGAAAGACCTGCTGGAGCAGGACATGATACGGTTTTTTTAAAGGCCGCAGATCTTCGACCGTCTTCAGCACAGCGCATTCAATAATGGCAATGCTGCAGAGCAGCTCGCTGGGATCTTTCAGGATCCAGGCAACATAGGCCGCATTTCCCCGTCTCCCGCTCCGTCCCATGCGCTGGAGGAAGGAGGAGACTGAATCCGGGAGGCCCACCTGGACCACGACATCGAGGTCCCCGATGTCAATTCCCAGTTCCAGCGTGCTCGTGCAGATGATGCAGGCGCCGTCCTGGGAGTTGAATGCCTCCTCTGCCATTTTCCGGGTTACCGGTGAGATTGAGGAGTGGTGGATGTGAAGGTTCCGGATCCTCCCTGTGCATGTGTTTACAAGGTGTTCCGCATTACTGCGGCTGTTGACAAAGACGAGTGCTTTTTTTCCGGCAACGATCCGGACCAGCGCATCGATCCGGCCTGTTTCCTCCGGCTCAACGATAAAGCGGAACTGCTTTTCCTGGGGGGGAACGGGGATATGGACCAGTTCCGCAGTATGCCGCCCTTCCGAGAGCCAGTGCAGGATTTCCCGGGGATTTCCTACGGTTGCGGAGAGGCCGATCCGCTGGATCTTCCGTTTTGTCAGAAGGTCCATGCGGTGGAGCAGCATCCTGAGATGCACCCCCCGCTCAGATTCAATGAACGCATGGAGCTCGTCAACAATAATGTACCGTACCTGGCCGAGATCGAAAGACCGTGTTTCCTCCTGAAGAAGGACCTCGAGCGATTCGGGCGTGATCATCAGGAAATGGGGAGGTTCATTTTGCGTCCACGAACGTTCCCCCCGGCTGACATCGCCATGCCATTTCGTGACCGTGAGGGCCGCGGGGGTACAGAAAGTCCGGAACCGCTCCTCCTGGTCGTTGATGAGGGCTTTTAAGGGAGAGAGATAGAGACAGGCTATCCCCGGTCTCCCGTGTTTCAGGAGGTCATCCATCACGGGGATCAGGGCCGCCTCTGATTTTCCCCCGGCTGTCGGCGCTATGATAAGCACATCGCCTCCTGTACGTATCGCGCGGCAGGCCTCCTCCTGGACCTCCCGGAGATCGGTCCAGTCAGACCGCTGGGCAAGCACCTGCTGAAGGGATTCGTGCAGTGACGGGAATATGGATGACACGGTACTGGTTAGAGCGTTGTGCCTTGGGCATTATGGGCTTTCCCCTTGAAAATTTCTTCAGGGTCCCGGTACTCCGGACACCCGGACAGAGTTCTTCCGGGGAAACGTTTTTTGGCTGGCGGTTCCAAGAAAGTAACCATGGAACTCGCACAGATGAAGTGCACACCGTACAAGACCGGTTCCCCGCCCCTCATCAGGAAGGTGATGAAGGAACTTCTCGGGCAGATCCCGGGCTGGTCGCTTAAGGAGGGGCACCTCGCCCGCACATTCACGTTCCCTGACGCAGCAACCTGTATTGCATTCATCTCAGAGATCGCAGGTTACGCTGACCGGGAGGGGCACTACCCTGACCTCTGCATGCGGGAAGGGCGGTTTGTTGATGTCTCGTTTTACACGTATCTGGCTGGTGGCCTGACCCTGAATGATTTTATCATGGCTGCAAAACTAAACGACAGCGGCAGTGCGGAATAACCCCTCGCAACACCCTTTTTTAAGAAATAACACACGCTCTTATTGAAGCCCGAACTTCCGGACAATCTTTTCCCGTATGGCATCTTTAGGATAAGCCCCGATGATCCGGTCGACCAGCTGGCCACGGGAGTAGAGCATGATTGCCGGGATTGCCGAGATATTGAACTCCATGGCTATGCGCCGGTTATCATCAGTGTTGCACTTGCCGAACGCGACCCTGCCGGCAAATTCCTTCGAGAGCTCGTCCATGATCGGGGCGATCCGCCGGCAGGGCCCGCACCACTCCGCCCAGAAATCGATGACCGCGAACGGGTGGGTACTGATGAATTCCTGGAAATGCATCTCGTCAACATTCGATACGTTTCCGGTTTTTTCGGCATGCTTCATCTTTTCCGTCAGCTCCTGCATACGCTTCTCCCGTATCCGGGTAAGCTCTTCATCCATGCTGATGATTATTCCGGCCGATCTCATTTAATCGTAACGGACGGGGAAGAGGCTTCGGGGATGGGAAGTGAGTAAAGTATATCAGCGCCCCCTGACTATATTATAACCCTGATTATTGGAAGCGAGGTAGGGTAGTCAGGATATCCCGACGGGCTCATAACCCGTAGACCGATGGTTCAAATCCATCCCTCGCTA
>ERZ795054.3373-NODE-3373-length-12628-cov-4.856916_pt1 | contig 12628 bp, 26 predicted proteins | sample MGYA00375138_ERZ795054 | MGnify/ENA primary metagenome ERZ795054 (study PRJEB30183, sample SAMN05720215) | anaerobic digester metagenome | isolation source: active sludge of municipal wastewater-treating anaerobic digesters | place: USA | collected 2014-12-23 ...
GTTGAATAAGCCGAAGGCAATTATACCTGCTACAATTAGGATTAGCACAATTGCAAAGCCTACTTTTGATGACTTTTGCTTTCCAGTTAAAACTCCCGCTAAATTTCCTGCCAAATCTGTCTCTGTATTTTTTACTCTATTAGTCATTTTATCTCTCCTCAATATGATTTAAGTATTTATATTTCAAGCAAATTGTATCTTCTTTGAAATGCATCCCGTTACTATCGTCCGTATCACCTGCAACCCAAACTTCAACGTGTGGATTATTAAGTATTTCATCTTTAGTGGCATGACCGCACATCCAAACATACTCGAAAGAAGGGATGGTAGACATAAAAACATATTCGTCTGCGTGAAAAGATTTAGATGATTGATACTTAAAAAACGATGCTTCGTATTCCAGTCTCGGCTTCACTGTCCTATACTTGCATTTTACATCAACTTTTTTCCCTAAGTAATCAAAGTCATAAGTTATATCGTTTTCAGATTTTATCGCCTCCGGATATAAAAGTTTGTATACAATCTCGCCTAGTAAACCTGCAATTCGGCTTTCTTTCTTATCATAGATTGTATTTTTATTCATAATGTTGCTTTTTCCAAATTGCTCGTTATACTCATGCATCACTTGAGCAATATCTTCCGGCGTTGTTTTGTACCGGAACAGGTTGTTGGTGTTATCAAATTCTAATTTTTTTTCCATGCGTTTTCCTTTTCATATACTGTATCATACTTTTCGGTGTTTGTCAAGAGGCAGTATTTGCTTCTGCATGCCTCCGCTTGCTTTTTATTGCCTCACTAATTTTACGCTTTGTTTCTTCGGTGCGATGTTTGCCTTTGTTCGCCTCTCCTATTTTAAGTTTAGTTTCTTCGGAGTGGTGTTTGCCAAGGCACTTTGTGTTACCTTTGCTCGCCTTGCTAATTTTGAGTTTAGTTTCTTCGGTTAATATTCTGGCTTTGCTTGCTTCGCTAATCCGACGCTTAGCTTCTTCTGTGTGTTTATAACCAAGTGCATACGTATTGCCTTTGTTCGCCTCACTAATTTTTAGCGTAGCTTCTCTGGTTAATATTCTTCCTTTATTTGCCTCGCGTATTTTAAATTTAGTTTCTTCGGAGTGGTGTTTGCCAGTACGAGCCTCTGATATTTTACGCTTTGTTTCTTCTGATACTACTTTGCCCTTTTCCGCTTCACTTATCTTATGCTTTGTTTCTTCTGAAGTGCGCATACCAAGACGGTTTTTAGTGCCTTTATTCGCCTCACTAAGTTTGTGCTTTGTCTCCTCAGACCGCTTGACTCCCAAACAGCTCCCTGCTACTTGACAAATATTGTAGGAGGGTTTAAGCCCATTAATAAGTGTCTGCTCATAATAAAGAAGGCTCTCGATATCGCAGTATAAAAGAATTTTAAATTCAAAAGCATGCTCCCCATATTTGTTCCATGCGTTTTGAAGATGTGTGTTATAATGCGTGTTTTTATATAACATCCGGCGGTGCTCAATCCACCGTCTACGAAAATTGACAGCACTTCCAATATAAAAGTCTCTATTACTTTCTTCAGTTATAATATTTTTGATTTGATAAATTCCAGAATTTGTCATTTTTTGCCTCCTAAGCAATTCCTATTTTATTGTGCTTGGGAAGGTAGTTAGGATGACCACTTTTCGTGCTGCAGGCACTATCCCAAGCTTTTTACTATAAATATTGTACCACATTTTTGCTGTTTTGTCAAGTACCAATTCTCTCTCTGTAGCTTACTATTTCAAATATTGTATCATACATCTTTGATTTTATCAATTTAAAAAGGTACAACGCTAGCTTTTACTGTCAATAAATCTGTATCTGTTACACGAACAATTTTTTCATCGCAACTATTTCCGTTTACCATAATATAATTTGCAGCAACGTTTAGGTCTGTATCATTGTCATATTCTATCCACACTCTTACTTCAAAATCCAAAAATGTTTTACGCATATTATTCTCCTTTACTCGAATTTCAAATATTGTAGCACACTTTCTTTATTTTGTCAAGCCCCACTTTTTCCCTCCACAAATTTTCCCCCTACAAATTTTCCCTCTACAAATTTTCCCCCTACAAATTTTCCTGCTGGATTTTCCCTCGTAGGTTTTCCTTCGGAGATTTTCCTTCGGAGAATTTGTCGATCATGATCGAACTGCTTACGTTTTGTAAGCATTTATCGATTATAACCGAAGAAATGCAGAAAAGCAAGCATTTATTACGCTATATCGTAAACTGGCTACAATCTGTAGTCGGTTCAGTTGCCTACAATTTGTAGGCAACCCGTGACAAAATGTCACACCTTCCAAATGTCCGAAGCCATCGGACATTTCATGGTCACCATCGTAAGATTCATAGGAGGCACCGTAAGATTCGTGGTCCGATAATATATATATTTAAATAAATATACTAAGGGTTTCTTTTAAAGATTACCTATAAACTATTTATAGAACACATACATCTTTAAAAGAGTTAATAAGAATATAGGTTTATTAGTTTAAGGCGCATTGTAAAACTTTTATAAAGGTCAAAACAAAAAGAAAGAATAGGGTGTCTTTTTATAAAGCATAATAGACATAATTAGTCTATTATCCTATATAGAAATGCACTCCCGACTTTTAGTACAAAAATGGGGACTGCCGCTCCTCATTTTACAGAATGCCACCAGAGACAAAAATTGGCACATTTTTCCAACGATAAATGTGTGCCGGCTCACATTATTCAAATGAACTTTGTACATGCCCTCAGAGCCAAAAAACGCCCTAAAATTGACATTTTACAAATTGCCCTATTTCTGGCAGAATCGACGCGAAACGGACCTGCCACTCGAATATTTGGTTTGGAATTGAAAAAACGCCCAAATTAAGTCGCTGCTGCCAAATTGACGCGGCATTCTGGAATTGATCGGCTTCGCGGAATTGACCGGCTTCGCTGAATTGACCGTGGAATTAACCATGGAATTAACCGGAATTGACCTCTGAATTAAGCAGGTCGCTGAATTAACCGGAGTGGTCCCCGAATCGAACTGTCTGGCAGGGGTGTCTTTGACTGGCTTTGCCAGCGTTCTTACTGGCTTTGCCAGCATTATTCGTGTAGACATTAATGCGCATAGCCATTTGGTCCCGAGATGCAGATTTCCTACCATATGAGGAAGTGATGCGATTTCTAAAATTGGTTTTATAAAACCCTTGACAGTTATAAATTTCTGTGATAGAATGATTGCATGGTTAGGAAACAGACACAAACAAATTGCGAGTTGCAAACTTAATGCGTGTAGTTGTGCGGAGTCGTAGTGATTCATCGTACAGACAGTTTAACACATTGCGTGTAGCTTGTCAAGAGTCAACTTCGGAAAGGAGTTAAAATGAGTGTAAGTAGTTTTAAGGAATTGAGGGACCATGTTGGTCACAAACTTGTCGTTTCATTATATAAGATGGAAGATGGCGAAGAGTGCAACGTGGCAATAGAGTGCGAAACCTGCATGGAAATTTTGCTCGATTTTGATAATCCAGAGGTTTTTAATATGAATGAGTGCCCGCAGTGTGGGACCAGTTCTATCAGAAAATTATATAATGAAAGCGTTATGGTATGCGAAGAGTGCGATTATGAATGGATGGTAGAAAGAATCAGGGATCGGGACGAACGGGAAGTTGCAAACTTAATGTATTTTAAAAGCATTATAAAAAAGCTTCGTGGACTTGACAACCCAACTAACCTGTGATATAATATCATTACAATTAAAAAAGGAGATAGCAAATGGACAAATGTATCAAATGTGGTGAGACAGAAGGCTACAACGACGGTGATTGGAACCTTGACGAGTGGGAATGCGATGGCGAAACCGCGTGGCAACGGATCACATGTAACAAATGCGGGTTTGCTTGGAATACGGTTTATACGTTCTCGCACTATGAGGATGCCGACACACTTGAAGAAATTAGAGAATAGGAGATAAAATGATGACCGTAGGTGATTTGCTGGATTTGATGGATGGCTATGATGAAGAAGTAGAAGTGCGCTTTGCTACGCAACCATCTTACCCACTCGAATATGAGATTGGTGGGGCAGATAGTGTCATGCTCGATGGAAATGGTACTGAAATTTTGTACCTTATTGAAGGCAATCAGCTTGGCTACTTGCCATCAAAAGTTACCGAAGCAATTGGATGGAGGAAATAATGAAGTTTACAGGTGATAAGTTTCGATATAGTGTATGCCCCAAATGTGGGCACGATGAGCTCGAAGGCGATGATTTTGAGTACGATGATGAACAAGGCTGGAGAGAATTCCGCTGTGTGCGCTGTGGCTTTACTTGGCAGGAAGTTTACAACTTTGCCTACCATTGCGACCCAGAGGGTTTCAGGCTTGATGAATTTGGCGAGCGTGTAAAAGTTGATATCAAATATATTGGTATGAATCGTATTGAAAGTTCGGGATCACCATTTGATTTGCCTCTTGACAAATAACAAACAATCAGTTATAATGTAGGCATAGTCAAATAACCAATCAAACAAAGGAGATTGAAATGTCAGATAATATTTATAAGCGATGCGTTTACAGTTATTTAGCCCCAATGTGGCACAAACTCACCGAGCCCTCACTTGTCCCTATGACAGCTGAGCAGATTATGGAGGAGAAATTTGGCGGAGGCTTTAAAATGTATACTCGCCCCGTCACCGTCGATTTGAACGGTCAACCCACCGAGACAGGCGACTTCGCTGTCATTCGTGGCGCAACCGCCTACGATGCAGAAGAAGTTGTGTTCGGCTACTGCACCGAACGTTACCACCCCCTGCAACCCATGGATATTGCACAGCAATTTGACAAAAGTGTGGCAGAATTCGCCGAGACTATGGCTTTTCTCGGTAAGGGTGAGCAGATGTTCATTTCATGGAAAATGCCCAATTTTGACGTTGTACAGGGTGACGAAGTAGAAACCTATGGCATCGTGAAGTGTGGGTTTGACACGCTCAAAGGTGCAAAGCTCTTCACCAGCATCTATCGACCGGTATGCAGCAACACTTTATGCCTTGCAGAGGATTGGGCAAAGCGCAATACCGATGGCAATGGTCGTGGCTCGATCTGGACTGGTCGTGGGGTCAACAAGAATCTCCTGCGTGATCTGGGCTACTGGATGTCTCATGTGCAGGGACAGGCTCTCACTCAAACCGCTTTGCTCAAAGACTTATTCGGCAACTTCGCAAAGAAACCCATCAAGACCGACGAACAGGCAAAGGGTCTCCTGTACGAAGCCTATCCTGACGCCAAAGATATCTCGTCCTACTATCCTGCCGAATTGCGCAAGAGCAAGCAGGAAACCACCGAGCAGTTCAACGAAAAGCAGACCGAGATGCGTGACGGAATCTTTGACCTGTTCGCAGGTCTCGGCACTCAAATCTCCCCTGACTATTGGGGGTTGGCGTGCGCAACGTCGGAATGGTTTTGCCATGTGCAACCGAGCAAGCGCCCCATTGCTGAAAGTGTCATGTTTGGGGCACGTAAGGAGAAAATCACACGCATGGTGAATGTTCTCACCGCCAATGCGAAGTAGTATCCACACAGATAAGACCCCCCTAAAAAGGGGTCTTTTTTTGTCTCCTACGCGTTGCGCATAGACATCGCGGGACCACCAACGGGACCATGAACTTCCCGGGACCACTTGACACCAGACAGAAACGTGGTAAAATAAAAGAAAAAAGGAGTTATAAATGACAGCACTAATTAAATGGGAAGACAAGTCGGGTACTAAGTTTGAAAAAAAGTTTTCATCTGGAAACAGGGCTTGCGATTTTTCCATGTCTCTGTCATGGAAAGAGGGCATAGATATTATTGAATTGTTTTTTCGTGAAAAGCCAGAGGAAGAATGGTGTCTTATTCACGAAATGAATAAGCGAATAGGGCTTGACAAATACCACGCACGTGTGGTATAATAAAAGAAAAAAGGAGATATAAAATGGAATACAACATGGATTACAAACTTCGGGACAGTATGCTGGAATTTGACCCTCTCTTCGGGGACAAAGAGAATTATGACGTGGCTCACTTTCACGACTTGGATGCAGAAACTTTGGAAAAGATGATTGAGTTAGGCTTTGCCGACCCAGAGGAAACCCAGAATTATTCACCCAGTATCGCAGAATTTTTGCAGTTTATGCAGTCTAACTCGGGATTTAAAGCTCATGGTTATGTGGTCAGTCACGAACGACCAGATTATAGGCTTACTATCGAAGGACTGGCTGGTCATGCAACTGATTTTGACGATATGCAGAATTTTATGTATGCGTTTCGTCAGGCTGATGAGTTTACCTGCGAAGTTGGCACTCAATACGCTTGGTACGACTAAATCCTTGACACCACGCCAAATTGTGGTACAATAAAAGAAAAAAGGAGTTATAAAATGGGAAGCACGTTCGCAATGGAGTTGGCAGGAGAAGTTAAGACCAAGAATGACTTGAAAGAAATGGTTAAAACACATTTACTTTATAATTTTTATCCGCCTCTTCCTGTCGCAATGGTTGGTCCTTGCGTGAGAGCGATTGAGTACGCCAATCGTGGAGAGTATGGCAAGAAAGTCCGCATGCCAGAAGGCACAACGTACAAAGGAAAGCGGTTAGCACCCATTGAAGCAGTCATTGACGCACACCGCTTGGAATTCTTTATTGACGAGGAGTGGTGGTAAAATGAAAACATACTTGATGAGCTTAAAGAGGGCGGAACACGGTAATGTGGCTATTAGAGCGGATTCTTTTGAAGAAGCATTAGCCAAAGTAAATGATGAAGATTTTGATACCTATGATGTAAACCTTGACTTTGGCGGGTATGACGATGAAAGATGGGCATACGACCCAGAATGGGGAACAGACATTATAGAGGAAGACGACTAATGGCTACTTATAAACCGTTCTTATTTATAAAATCAGTTGTAGTGTGGGGAGAAGATGCCGATGATGCGGCAGATCACCTGCAAACAGCACTCTCAGATATGGGAGGGGATATCTATGACGATTGGGAATATAGTGACGAATCCGAGACACCCGAGTTTATTGATGCAATGGGTGGGGAAGTTGAAGTGGAAGACTAATGAATAAGAAAGAAATCTACGGTATGCTGTGTGCCGCACTGTGTGATTTTGAAACCGCCGAGTATTCCGGCGAAGAAGAGGCGATACAAGGTATGTATGACATACTGTGTATCATACAGGAACATTGGGATGACATTCAAAATCCAGATATTGAACCCTTGACTCCATTAGGATAATGTGGTACAATAAAAGAAAAAAGGAGTTATAAAATGGTACAAATTAAAAACTATGACCTTAACAAAAGGCAGGAAATGATCGTTGATAAATATGGTGCGGAACGCATTGAAGATGCGATTAATGACGCACAAACGGACTTTTGGATCACTATTCACAATGCTTTTCTGATGACCGACCACGATGAATCATCTGTTGATATTGACGATGAGATTTTCTATGCTGTACTGGATTACATTTTTGATAATGATGTAGAGTTACAAGATAAATGGGATGCCACTTTCAATTAGTCCTTGACATATAACATCTTTTGTGATAAAATATAGTTACATTCAAAAAGGAGAGAAACATGAGCGAATTAGAAAATCTATTGTCAGCGAATGCCCCAAAAAAGGAGAGAAACATGGAATTCACATTACGAGAGTTTGCAAAGAGTATGACCGCAGGGGAACTGGCTGACTTGTTGGAATATCGCTGTAATTCATTCCACATGGATTTCGAGCAGGGTAAGGAAGTCGGTCGGGAGTTGCGCAGTGCCCACCGTACTTTACAGGCAACAGCCTTCCGCTACCTGTTGGGTATTGTAGTCGGGCTTGGCGAACAGGATTTGCGCTTTGTGGATGCTCGCAATGAAACTGCGGTAAAGAGTGCGCAAATGCTCGCCCAGATGATTGAAGATGACGAGCTTCCGCTCGGTTATATGATTTAGGAGGATACAAAATGGACGTTTTAAGCCCCCCAGAAATGCTTTGTGAGCTTGTGCAGGATGATCGTTTCGCTCAATCGTTTGCTGAAATACTATTGGAAAATTATTACAACTTAGATTTTCCAGCCCTTACTGCCATGGCGGAAGCCCATAAAATACGCCATTATAAAGACAGTTTTTATGGTGACGGAAAAGATAAGTATCCACACTTGGCGGATTGCGCTACATATTTTTTTGAAACTCTTTTTCCAGAGAAAGATTCTAATTACTACAAAGTTATCAATGGGATTGTAAAGCATAGCCCCGATATCAGTGAAGAAGATATGCAAAAATTCGAAGATTCTATTGTTTCACCAAAATATAGTTTAAAACAAAAAGAGATTAAAAAGATCAAAGACGAGATCGCCCAACTAAAGCTGCAACTTGACATTTTAGAGAACCTGTGATACAATATAGTTACATTAGAAAAGGAGAATGATTATGTGTCCGAATTGGTGCTCGTGTGATATGTTTATCGAAGGTCCAGAGGAGAATATTGATGCTTTTGAATCGTTTATTTCCAAAGGCGAACAGGCTATTGATTTCAACCAGTTTATTCCCTATCCTGCAAAATTCAAAAGGCTTGATGATGAGGCTAAAAGCGTAGTAGAGAAGCTGGAGAAGGAAGCCGGCGACGCACGGTTAATTGATTGGAGTAAGGTGCCAAAAGACGGTTACAATCAGGGTGGCTACGATTGGTGTATTACCAATTGGGGCACCAAATGGAACGCATCCGAGCCAACCGTACAGCGCACAAGCATTGGTACTATGTCCGCATGGTTTGATACCGCATGGTCTCCCCCACTCGGAGTTTTGCAAGCAATGTCGGTGATGTTTCCTGCCCTTTCCTTCACGCTTAAGTATGAAGAAGGGGGTATGGGCTTTGCTGGAAACTCTACTTATAAAAACGGCATTGAAGTTGAAGCAGACCAATGGGACTATACAGACGAAGAGGAAGAAGAGGAGGGTTTATTTGGAAACGGATAAGATGAAAGATATTTTTGACCAGTTTACCGCTTTTATCGGCGATATTGCTCTCGCCGCACATGATGAAGATGAGGAAGCGCTATTAGAAACATCATCAAATTTTGCGGCATTCTTTGCCACGTTCATCAGCAGGATGGTAACCTATGAAAAATTGCTTGAGCAGATCGCCAAGAAGTCCTCCAGCCAAAAGAATAAAGACCTGATCGAAAGGGTCCTGCAACCAGATAACAGCGACGAGGTAGATCAGTTTATGGAGATTATAAATAAGAATAAGTTATAAGTTTTCCCCCAGAGATTTTCCTGCCAGACTTTCCCCCAGAGATTTTCCTTCCAAAAATTCCCTCCGTAAAAAGAGGGAATTTTTATTTTACCCTTGACTTTAACTGGAAACGTGGTATAATCTTGTTATAGATAAAAACAGCCGACCAACGAGAAAAGGATAAAAGGTGAATTTTATGATTGATTTAAACGAAAAAGAACTTTGCCAAAACTGCGGGAAACCATTCAATGTCTTTACCGAGTTGATTTGGGCGGATCGCGCTCTTACTGTTTGTTATTGCGAGGATTGCTACAAAATTTTGTACCCAGACGATGTGTTCTTTGATGAGAAAGAGGAGTTATAAAATGAATGAAAGTTATTTAGCACAAGCAGAAACGTTTATGACAAACCAACTACGTACTCTTGTTGGGTATACGGTGGTAGACGCCGCTTTTTCAAAGGACAGCGAAATGGAAGGGATGCTCTATCCCGGATTGCGCATGCGCAATGAAAACGGTTATGAAGCTATTGTCTGGTTTTTACGTGATGAGGAAGACAACGGCGCAGGTCACTACGATATTCAATTTTTAGCATAGGAGATAAACATGGCTGACAGAGTGTTTCTAATTACAGGCAAGCGGGTAGCAGGTTATGAAACATACGTCCTTGCGAAAGATGAGGCGGATGCTCGCATGAAGTATGCTAACTATACACCAACCGAAGCGGATTTGATTGGCTACAGTGACTATCTTATTGTGAGTGTGGAGGAAGATCCGGAAGGATTGCCTTCCGGAATTAACGCCAGAGTTGTTTGAATTAACTTACTGAATTAACCCATTGAATTAACTCATGAATTGAAAAGGGCTCTGAATTGATCAGAGCCCTGAATTGATTACTGAATTAAGCTGGTCCCGAGCCTGAATTGACTTTAAGACAAAAGTGCCCCAGAGGGCGAACCTCTGGGGCTGTGGGTGGCTTACCGCCTACCTTTGTTCTTCTCGGCGCGAGTAACCTGCGCACCCACTATGGTGAAAATACTTTTGTTGACTACACGCATGCCCTGACGAGCCTTACGCTGTGCGTGGTCCCTCTTGTTTGCTCGTTCGATTTGGTATGCCATAGTTTCTCCTTTATAAGTGCGAGCGGTGAGTAGCATTCAAAATGGGGACTCGGTGCTCGCTTTCTCAATTACAATAACAGTATACACTATAATAAGCGGTTTGTCAATAGCAAAAGTGGACCAATATTGGGGGAAAGTTGATCGAATATTGGTATTAAAAGCGCTTGACTCTTATAATGTAGTGTGATATACTAATTACATCTTACAAAACAGGAGCGTAAAATGGCAAAACTTTCTTTCTCTAAGGGTAATCGAAAATTAAACGAGCTCGCAAAAGATTTGGGTTATCGCAATTCGCAGGTGGTATCTTTTGACCTGCCTGCCGGACATACCTGCCCAATGGCGTCTGAGTGTCTATCGAAAGCGGATAAAGTGACTGGTAAAATAACCGACGGTAAAGATATGAAATTCCGTTGCTATGCCGCAAGCGGTGAAGCCCGATTCACGAATGTTCGCAATGCGCATTGGGGAAACTTCGAAGCTATCCGCAACCTTTCAACCGATGAAATTGCAGACCTTATTTTATCGCAATTGCCAAAAGACGTTAAGGTTATGCGCATTCACGCAAGCGGTGACTTCTTTAATAAATCTTACTTTCAAGCGTGGGTGCGTGTAGCAAGTTATCGCCCCGACATTCGTTTCTTTGGCTATACGAAAGTTTTGGAATATGTGAGTGCAGGAAAGCCCGGAAATTTTAAGCTTGTTTATAGTTTTGGCGGAAAGCAAGACTCAAAATTGACCGTCGAGCCGACTTGTTTTGTCGTGTCTGATTTGTCACAAGCGGTCTTAAAAGGCGTCAAAATCGCATGCCCCGAGTCAAAATCAGCCAATGACTTCGAATATATTTTACGTGGTGAATCGTTCGCTTTACTCGTTCATGGTACTCAGCCCGCCCGGAAATTGGTCCTTGACAAGTGTTAAGGATCGTGGTACAATGTAGTCATGATTAAAACAGTGGTCTTTTACAAGAAGCAGAGCGCAAGTCGGTCAGAGAATAAAATTAACTGCGGAACCTCGCCCCGAGCCACAAAATAGGTCCTTGACAAAACAATAAGAGTGTGCTATACTATTGATAGATGAGAACATTGACAACAAAATATCAGAGGTAGTTTGCAAGGGGTGGTTCAACCACTCGGGAGGATTGAGTGGATGGTCAAATAGACTTCAACGATAAGCCCCTTGCAAAGTGCCCCTGATATGCGTATAGCCATGCGGGACCAATAGGGAACAACGATCTACGGGACCACGCCAAATCATACAATGAAACCCCGCCAAGTCACACATTAGGAGATAATATGGAACAGAATAAGAAGGAAGAATTAGCCAGCAGGATCAATAATTTGGTGGTAGATACATCTTCGGAAATGGTCAATATTTTGTGGACAGAAATGGCGCAAGAGCCTGATTTGAATGACGAAGATTACGAGATGATGGAGAGAATCATGTCAACAGCACGACAACTTCACTCTCTCCATGTATATCTTTATACCGAAGTGCTTGGGTTAGAATTTAAATAACCATTGACTTAATTATAATTCGTGGTACAATATAAGTACATTCGATAAGGAGACAAAATGGATATAATGGATAGGAATAAAATGTTTTCACTAATAGAGTCAATGGATGAGACAACCCAAAGCATGGAAGAAATTGTAGGCGATTCTGGCGATGAGGATATGGAGATTTGCTTGCAACAAATTGTAGGAGCGGTTAGAGAAATTGAGTGGTTTTTGCATGCAGAAACACTGAAACAATCCATGAAAACCCTTGACAAATAACTAAAAGTCTGTTATAATCTTATTACAATCAAATAACCCAAACATTCAAAGGAGATAAAAATGGGACTTACTAATCAGGTACGAGATTTCTTTACCAATCGCATTAAGGAAGCATTGAAAGAAAAGCAGGATGCTGTTGAAACCAAAATCAGGACTGGCGTGAATATTCGCAAAGAAGCGGTCGCCGTTTTGGATAAAGAGTATCCCCAATTTGACGTGCTGAACAAATTGCAGGAATATTCCGAACTTAAAAAGCAGGAAGACGCGCTTGATAAGAAAATGGAAATTGCCAACGTAGAATTGCGGGATATTCTGCAAGCACTGGGCGGATATTGCTACTCTTCTTCACGTGCCGAAAGCATTACTGAAATTGCGGAAAAGAAATACAAAGATGCAATTATCAAAGAGCGTTTCCCCGAAGAGTGGGCACAAATTCAGACCATTAAGAATGCGGAACGAGATGTTGAAGGT
>ERZ795054.3374-NODE-3374-length-12626-cov-18.581815_pt1 | contig 12626 bp, 12 predicted proteins | sample MGYA00375138_ERZ795054 | MGnify/ENA primary metagenome ERZ795054 (study PRJEB30183, sample SAMN05720215) | anaerobic digester metagenome | isolation source: active sludge of municipal wastewater-treating anaerobic digesters | place: USA | collected 2014-12-23 ...
CCGCCGTACAGGCCAGCGGATTGCCGCCGAAGGTCGAGCCGTGGTTGCCCGGCCCAAACAGGCCGGCCGCCCTGCCACCGACCATGCAGGCACCGATCGGCACGCCGGAACCGAGCCCCTTGGCCAGCGTCGCGACATCCGGCTGGATGCCGGCATGCTGGTAGCCGAACCACTTGCCGGTGCGCGCCATGCCGCACTGCACCTCATCGCAGATCAGCAGCCAGCCATGTTCGTCGCACAACTGGCGCAAGCCTTTCTGGAATTCGACGGAAGCGAGATGGATCCCCCCTTCGCCCTGGATGATCTCGAGCATCACGGCAACGATATTCTTGTTGTGTTCGGCAACCGCCTTGATTGCCGCCAGATCGTCGTAGGGAACGCGCACAAAGCCGGAAACCAGTGGCTCGAAGCCGGCTTGCGCCTTGCGGTTGCCGGTCGCCGACAGTGTCGCCATCGTCCGGCCATGAAAGGCCTTTTCCATGACGATGATGGTCGGCGAATCGATGCCCTTCTTGTGGCCGTAAAAGCGCGCCAGCTTGATCGCGGCCTCGTTGGCCTCGCACCCGGAATTGCAGAAGAAGATTTCCTGCATCCCCGAGAGTTCGGCCAGCTTGTCGGAAAGCTGCTCCTGCTCGCGGATGTGATAGAGGTTGGAGGTATGCAACAGGCGGCCCGCCTGCGCAGCAATCGCCGAGACCAGCCTTGGATGGGCATGACCGAGTGTCGAAACGGCAATCCCGGACAGCGCGTCCAGATACTCCTTGCCCCCGGTATCGGTAATCCGGCTCCCCTGGCCATGACTGAAGGTCACGGGCAACCGGGCATAGGTATTCATCACATGCGACATGAGCCAACCCCAAAAAACGAAAACGGCGGCCAATGCCGCCGCAACAACCGCCACCCCGACGTCTCCATACGGTCAGAAAGGGCTGCAGAAAGGTGAATGTTAAGTTAAAAACAAGGCCTTGTATAGAACGCGCTTCATCCATCTGCACCCATCCGGAACCCGCGTTCTGCTGCCAATTGACAGACACAACCAGAGCCTCCGGTGAGCAACCGGAGCATCGATGCTGACGGCAATCACGCTGCAGCTTCGGCGCTTCTGCTAAAATGCTGCGAAAACAAGGTCGCAGAGCGCCCAAGCAGAGTGAAAATAATGACAACATCAGAATCGACCACCTTCATCATCGTCGGCCTGACGACGCAAGGGCGCAAGTTTCGCCCCAGCGACTGGGCGGAACGACTGTGCGGCGTCATGTCCGCCTTTGGCGCCGAACGCCGGATGAAATACTCCCCCTACGTCGGCCCCGGCGATTACAACGGCGAGAAAGCCGTGTTCGTCGATGGCCGCCTCGGCGAAATCGAGCCGATGGCCTACCGTTTCATGCTCAACTTCGCGCAGGACAACGACCTGCAGATCATCGACGGCGTCTGCCCGATCGACGGCAAAAAATAGTCCGATCCCGCACCAAAGAAAAAGGCACCCGAAGGTGCCTTTTTGTTTTGTACCATGCAAGTATCAGGCAGCAGCGAGTGCCTTGATCTGGGCCGACAGGCGGCTCTTGGTGCGCGAAGCCTTGTTCTTGTGGACGATCTTCTTGTCGGTGATGCGGTCGAGGACGGCAACCGACTGCTGGAAGACGCCCTGGGCGGCGACCTTGTCGCCGGCTTCGATGGCCTGGCGCACGCGCTTGATCGCGGTACGCAGGGTCGAACGCTGGCTGGCGTTGTGGGAGCGCTGCTTGTCAGCTTGACGGGCACGCTTGCGGGCTTGTGCGCTATTGGCCATGACTATGTCTCAATTGATAAATAATGAACCCGAGATTATCCCCCGAAAAACAAACCAGCGCAATATATTGATCAAGCTTTCCAATAGATCCCCAGGACTGAAAATCATGCGATCGCGGTTTTTTGGTCCATAGGCACTGGCGCCATCAACGCCACGCCCGCTCCCGAGCAGAACTTGGATTACCCAACAACTCGTCGCTGCTTGGCGGCTGAAAACGGATTCGTAATCGGCTTCTTACCGCCACGGATCCGATCATACCCGGCTCAAACTTGGCACGCCTGAAATTGGACACCACCTTGTCAACCAGGAAATTTGGCAACGTGGACTCGATTATCACGATTTCATCGACATCTCCATCCGACGAAATCAGCAATACGATTTCTGCCTCGCCAACTACACCCGTCATCCCTCGAAAATCAACACTGGCATCAACACTCCCGATCAACTTGGGAACCTTCTCCAGGCGGCTACGCGGCAAATAATCATCCATTGACAAAGGCACCACAGGCTTGTGCGCCTCATCCCCAAGGAGTCCACTTGACGGCGATTGCGTCGCCATGGCAGGACCAGGCATGACCCTGTCGCTGGCACTTTCGTCCCTTGCCGCCGCGATCGCGACCGGCAATGACGAGTCGTTCACCAATGGTACCAATCTCACTTGAATGCCATAATCCGAGCGAAGTTGACTGAAACTACCAGCTATCGGGGAAATCCAGAAACCAGTCAAAGCGAGAAATGCCAAGTGTAGCGCCAAGGAAAGTGCAAGACAGATGGGCAGAAGAAACTGAGCGCGCATGCCGGGATTTTAAGGAGATTTTTTCGCAATCGACCGATGTTCCTGCACCACTCGTCGGATTAACCCGTCCTCTGATCCCTTGCACCGAGCAAGCCACGCACCTAAGCTTATTATCAGAACCATGACGGATAGACCAGACATGAAGCAACACAAGCAAAGCGGATTCACGCTATTGGAACTGCTCATCGTAGTGACCATAGTTGGAATTCTGGGGATGCTCGCCGTGCCCAGTTACAGAACCTTGATGCTCAACAACCGCTTGGCCACTGCGACCAATGATCTGCTGGCTGATCTCGCACTCGCGCGCTCGGAGTCATCCCGCCTGGGCAAGCGCGTAACGCTTTGCATCAGCGCCAATGGCACTTCATGTGACAGCGGGTCCGCCTGGCAAAGCGGCCGGATCGTCTTTGTGGATGAAAGCACTACCGGAACCGTGGGCGCGGTCGATTCCGGAGAAACAGTTCTCCGCGTGACACCAGCCGACGCCCAGAGCAGCGTCACCATCACCGCAGCCGGCTTCACCAATTCTGCCGGAGCGGCAACTAGCAACTTCATCCAGTATCGCCCGACAGGCGCCCTTAATTCGACGGCCACGGGCACGTTCACACTTTGCGACGATCGATCAGGGAGCTTTGGCCGCACAATCGAGGTCAGTCCAACCGGACGAGCCTCCCTGAAATCATCTACGGCCACTTGCCCATGAGAAAACAAATTTCGTCAGATCGCGGGTTCTCCATGATTGAGGTCATGGTGACTATTGTCGTCGTTGCATTCGGGCTCCTCGGGCTTGCCAGTCTTGTCTTGCGCGGACTGCAGGCTGGCGCGGACTCACAGTTCCGGACGCTTGCGATCAAACAGACCTACGACATGGCCGACCGAATGCGCGGCAACCCGGTTGACGCCAAGGCCGGCAACTATGATGGAATCCTCCCCAGCGGGTCCCCCTCATGTTCGAGCCTTCTGACCGCCATCAAAGGGGGGGGCATTCCAGTGGTTACGACTTCGAGCACTACCCCTCCGTCCTGCTCCGGCACCGGGGTCGCATTCGATAGCAGTTGCTGGCAACGCGCCAACATGACGGAGTTACCCATGGGCATCGGCGCGGTATGTAAAGACACGACCGCAAATTCAAACTGGTACGCGGTTATCGTGTCCTGGGACGAAAATCGCAGCGGTACCGCAAACAAATCCTTCTGGATCACCTTCGAACCATGATTACCCCCTCCCCACGATCGAACTCAAGGCAGCGCGGTCTGACGCTCGTTGAACTGCTGATCGCCCTGACCATAGGCCTGTTTGTCGTCGGCGCCATTGGCGCGCTTTACGTTAACACCCGCAACGGCTTCAGTTATGCCAATGAAGTGGCACGCATTCAGGAGGTAGGGCGCTTCGCGCTGGAAACCATCAACCGGGACATCCGGATGGCCGGTTACAACGGTTGCAGTCGATCTGTCGCCACGTCCAACATCATCACCAATGGAAGCTCCAATCCGCTGCTGGACATCGCAACGCCGATTCGCGGCTACGAGGGAGGTGTTCATACGCTGCCATCTGCGCTGAGCAGCGCCGGAGCGATAAGTGGAACTGACGTACTGGTTCTCATGGGCGGCAGTGGCAGCGGCGAGATGGTCGTCAAATCCCATGATCCCGCCTTGGCCCAGATTGAAACGCTGGGGCATTCGGTGAAATCCGGTGAATTGTTAATGGTAACCGACTGCTCAAAGGCCTCCATGTTCCAGGCAAGTGCCGTTGCCGCCAACTATATTGAGCATAACACCGGTGGCAGTCCCGGCAACTGTTCCAAATTCCTTGGTGTCACCTGTCCTTCATCCGGCGCAGCCGCCTCCTACGTTTACAAACCCGGATCATCAATGATGCGCGTATTCTCGAACGCTTATTTCATTGCGGATTCTGTGGCCAACCCCGGTACGCGCTCACTTTATGCAATGGCACTGGAAGGGACTAACGGCACCTCGACCAAGCGTGAATTGCTTAACAACGTCGAAGACATGCAAATTTCCTACGGCGTCGATGGCGACGGCAATGGAACCGCAGATAGCTATGTCACTGCATCGGGCGTCGCGAACTGGGCCAATGTCATATCGGTCAAGATCGCACTGCTCGTTCGCTCCGCTGGTGCCAACGTTTCCACTGGTAGCCAACCCTATACTTTCATGACAACTGCCGGCAGCACCGCGGAATCGACCGTGACCCCTTCAGACCGAATCTTGCGGCGGGTATTCAGCGAAACAGCTGTCGCCCGCAACCGAACCTATTAAATGCCAGCCATGCAAATCGCCCCCAAAATCAGGTCGACCGCGACAACCAGGCAGCGCGGCTTTGTCATGGTTACGGCAATCATGTTGCTCGTGATTCTCACCTTGGTCGTACTGTCCCTGATGCGCACCAGCATCCTTGAAGAACGCATGGTCGGCAACCACCGGGACTGGAACAACGCCTTTCAGGCTGCCGAGAGTGCGCTGAGGGATGCGGAGAGAGATATTCTGCAGGGCACGCGGGTCAACGGAGAGACAGGGTTCGTCAGCGATTGCAGTGCGGATGGCTTGTGTCTGCCAAATGTCTGTCCGTCCAGCACTGACTGTGCGCCCCTCTGGGTCAAGCTGGCCAAGACGGATGCTGCCTGGAAATCAGGAACAGGCACTTCGAAAAGCGTTTCTTATGGTACCTACACGAATGCAGTGGCACTTCCCGGTTTCCCTGCGCCACCCCGTTACATCATCGAAGTCCTGAACGTTCCGGGCGCCTCCGGCTCGCTCAAGGTAAATCCAGGCGGCTCGTCCAGCAATTTCATTTATCGCATTACAGCAGTCGGGTTCGGGCTGAATCCCAGTAGCCGCGTAATGCTGCAATCATTGATTCGCCCCAATTGACCCAGGCTTTTCCAGAGGATCGCGCCATGAATCCCATACGCACCCATCAATCGAATTCAGGCATTCGCGCCCTGCTCACCCTGACCGCAGGTTGCCTGATCCACGCAACGGGCGCTCAGGCGGCGACTCTGGCCAACGCACCGCTGTTCGTCAAGGCCAGCCAGCCGCCGCTGGTCATGCTGACCATGGCGCGCGACCACAAGCTTTATTACGAAGCTTACAACGACTACTCCGATCTTAATGGAGACGGCAGCCTCGACGTCGGCTACAAACCCGGGGTCATTGAATACTACGGCCACTTTGACTCCTACAAGTGCTATTCCTACTCCGGCGGTCTCTTTACGCCGGTCGCCATGAGCGATGCGCTGGGCACCACCCCGGAAACCTACAACAAGAAATGCACGGGTTCGGGTCGTGACACCTACTGGAGCGGTGACTTTCTGAACTACGTGACGACATCGCGGATCGATGCCCTGCGCAAGGTGCTGTACGGCGGCTTCCGAAGCACCGACACCACGACACAGACCATCGTCGAGCGGGCATTCATTCCTCAGGATGCCCACAGTTGGGGCAAGGAATATCTCAGCGTCGCCAATGACGGGTACGACATTTCGGAATACACGCCACTCGCGCTGCCAGCGGAGGGCAAGCGCCACCTGTTCGCAAATGTCACCCTGACCGGTTACGGGCAGCCGCCCCTGATGCGCGTTCTCGACAACAGCAGCTTCAGGATCTGGAACTGGGTTTCGATCGAACGCCCGGTTGCCGGAACCCAGTGCGCGACCGGAAACAACGTGCGGAGCAACTGCGCAAATGCTGCCGGCAGTTACACGGGCACTCCGGCCGATGCCCCTGCGTTTCAGGCGCTGATTGATAGCTATGCGACCTCAGGACACCTAAGGGACTTCCGAAATGTCACAACAATTGACCAAACGGGCACCAATCTGAATCCTTACGCGTCAGACCCCGACAATTACTATCTTGACGTCTTTCGCGGCACCTTGAATGTCACCACAGCTGGCAATTACCAGTTTTCAGTCGACGGCGACGATGCGGTTGAGCTCTGGATCGACGGCAACCTCGTGGTCGGGTGGTATGGCGGTCACGGCATGTGCAATTGCGACACCCATAGTGCCACTGTAAACCTCACAGCGGGCACCCACGCCATCGAGTTTCGGCACCAGGAATCCGGTGGCGGAGAAGGCTGGAGACTGAGATGGAATGGGTCGGACAGCGGTGGCGCATGGCAAGTTGTACCCGCCACCAAGTTTGTTAGTGGCCTGACCCAGACCTTTTACGACACGATTACCCCAGCATCGACCATGACGGACTACACCGTCCGTACCGAAGTTTGCAAGGAGATCACGGGGGTTCCTGCTGCCGCCAATTATGGCCGGGAAGCCAATTGCAAGGCCTACACCGATGGAACGACGACAATCTACAAGCCGACCGGCGTATTGCACAAGTACGGCGACAACAATGGCATGTATTTTGGCCTGCTGACCGGGTCTTACGATCAGAACACCGATGGCGGCATCCTGCGCAAGGCAATGTCGTCGATCACCAACGAAATCGAAACCACGACCGGCATTTTCAAGGAGTCCGGCAGTACCTGCGGCACCGCTTCAAGCAGCACCTGCGTTGCCGGCATCGTCGGCACGATCAACCGGCTGCACATTACTAGTTTTGACTATGGCAGTTATGCCTACAGTTGCGGCTGGATCACTACCCGTGCGATGAACCCGGGTGAGTGCGAGATGTGGGGTAATCCGCTTGCGGAAATGATGTATGAAGCTGTTCGCTATTATTCCGGCGCAGCCTCGGCCACTGCAGCATTTACGACCAGCAGCACCCGGGATGATGGCCTCACCCTGCCCGGTGGCGGAACCGGCCTGCCAAGATTCACGACGTGGACCAACCCCTATACTGCAGCGCAAACGGTCCCCATCCCGGACACCGGCCCGTTCCCGTATTGTTCCAAGCCATTCCTGATGCTGATCAGCGATGTCTACCCTTCGTTCGACTCGGACAAGGTACCCGGCGCCAACAGCAATTTCGGAAGCATCGCGGCGACCAGTATCAATAACGCGGCGCTTGATGTTTCAAGCAAAGGCCAGGAGCTGTGGGATCTCGAGTTCGGCGCCACCGCCAACAAGAGCATATTCATCGGGCAGGTTGGCGCCACTTATGACGGCGCACCGACAGCCAAGAATGCCTCAAGTTTCGGCAGCATCCGCGGGCTTGCTCCGAGCGATCCGACGCGCCAGGGGAGCTATTACTCGGCCAGCATTTCCAATTTCGGGTTGCTGAACGACCTGAATCCGGTCATCGGAAACCAGAAACTGGGTACCTACTCGATTGCGCTTGCAGCACCCCTGCCGACCATACAGATTCCCATTCCGGGATCGCCGGACAAGCCGGTGACGATTGTCCCCTTTGCCAAATCGCCCGGTGGATCCGGCATCAGTGCAACCCAGGGAAACTTCCAGCCGACCAACCAGATTGTCGATTTTTACGTGGATGTCATCAAGAACACCACGGTCGGCAACATGGATGCGAATGTCAATGGCGGTCGCCCATACTACCTGTTCCGGATCAACTACGAAGACGTCGAGCAGGGCGCCGACCACGACATGGATGCGATCGCGCTCTATGAAGTCAAGCTGAATGCCGACAACACCATTTCAGTCAAGGTCAATTCGATTTATGCGGCGGGCGGCATCATCCAGCACATGGGCTACGTCATCTCCGGCACCACCGCCGATGGTATCTATCTTGTCGTGCGTGATACCGATACAACCTACAGCAGTGACCCGGAATACTTCCTGGATCGCCCCAACAGTAGCGATGCCCCTGTCGATTCCACCTACCATCTTCCCCTGCGGGCCATTGCAGATCCTGACGTTCCTGACGCCAGCAATTTCGCAACCCGAACCTTTACGCCGAATACCACCGGTACCTCGGCTACCATATTGCCTGACCCGCTATGGTATGCGGCGAAATACGGCGGCTTCAACGACATCAACGGCGACGGCGTTCCACAAGTCAATGAATGGGATGCTGATGGCGACAAGGTTCCCGACAATTACTTCCTGGTAGTCAACCCGCTGCGACTGCTTCGCCAACTCGACGACGCTCTCGGCAAGATCAAGGATACTTCCGGTACGGCAGCGGCAACAACCGCCAATTCCTTTACCCTGCAGACGGATACCCAGATCTTCCTCGGCCGATTCAACAGCGACGGCTGGAGCGGCGAACTCATTGCTTATCCCGTTACCGCGACGAGCATCGGCAACCCGAACTGGCAGGCCGAGATCGAGATGACGAAGAAGTCCCCGGTCAGCCGTGCCATCCTCACCTATGACCCCGACCAGGCGGCCGGGTCACGGGGCATCGCCTTCCAGTGGAATAGCATGTCGTCTGGAGGCGTCTTGCAGAACTCGCTCAACAGACTATCCACTGGCACTGTCGACGGACTCGGCGACAAACGCGTTGACTTCCTGCGCGGGGTTGATGTAACCGGCATGCGCACACGCCCGCAGATCATGCTGACAAACATTGCCAGTTCGAGTTGCGTCGGATCTTACTCATGCCCATCCGGTGGTGGAGTGGCATATTGTTCGACCAGTGGCTCTGTAACCTGTACACCGGCCGGCAAGACCAATCTCCTGGGCGACATCGTCAACTCGCAATCCCAATACATCGCACGGCCGAATGGCGGCTTTGGCGATGCGAGTTATGCCAATTTCGCTGCTGACTACAGTGCCACCAATACGACAGGCAAGGGAAATCGCAAGGCAATGATTTATGTTGGCGCCAATGACGGCATGTTGCACGGGTTCGATGCCACGACCGGCGAAGAACTCCTGGCTTATGTACCGAGTGATGTATACCGTTTGCGAAATTCACGTTGGGGCCTGAGCAAGTTGACGGAAGCCGATTACGGCAAAACCGGAAGCACCAATGCGCACCGCTACTACGTTGATGCCACCCCGACTATCGGCGACATCTGTACCGATGAAAATGTCGGCTCATGCGGTAACGGCAACTGGAGAACGTTGCTGGTTGGCGCACTGGGCGCCGGTGGCCAGGGCATCTTTGCCCTTGACGTAACCGACCCGACGACCTTTTCGGAGGGCAATGCCTCGACCCTGGTCAAATGGGAATTCTCCGACATGGACGACCCAGACATGGGTTACACGATCGGGCGGCCGTACATCGTTCGTCTGTGCACCACACGCCTGCCTGACGGATCATGCGACAAATGGACGTGGCACGTGCTGATCAATAGCGGTTACAACAATACCGAAACTGACGGTTACACCAGCACCACTGGCGATGCTGCGCTCTTCGTGATCAATGCGAAAACCGGCGCCCTCGTCAAGAAAATCAATGTCAAGCAAGGTGACACGACTGCGACAGGCCCGAACGCCTTGGCCGAGATCGCTCCTATCGACTACGATGGCGACGGGATTGTTGACTATGTATACGCCGGCGACATCAAGGGCAATCTATGGCGCTTTGACTTTACGGACCAAAGCCCAGCTAACTGGGGCATCACGCTGGGAACTGCGGCCAACCCCGATCCTTTGTACATTACCTGGGACGAGCAGAGCACCAGAGCCCGGCAGCCGATCACCACGGCGCCAGATGCCGTGCGGCACCCGAACGGTGGCGTATTGCTGAATTTCGGCACGGGAAGCTATCTCTTCAAGACCGACGACTTGACTACGCAAGTCCAGACCGTATACGGCATATGGGACAAGTTGAACGCTACCTCGGTCGCTTCGACGAACCGTTTGAACCTCCAGCAGCAGCAGGTCATTACCGCAACCGTTCAGGCGACGTCGACGTTCGCATTCGGAGGAGTCACGAAAACCGAAACGACGGACTACCGTACGGTCACCGACAACACTATCGACTGGGCCACGAAAGATGGCTGGTACTTCAACCTGCCCGATACTGGAGAACGGATCAGCAACAACGTCGAGATACGCGGCGGAACCATCCTGCGGGTGGTCAGTACCGTTCCGTCGAATGACATCTGTGCGGCAGGTGGCTACTCTTGGGAATACTTCGTCGATGTATTCAATGGCGGCCGTCTGGACTGGTCTGCTTACCCCGATGTCTCGGGCCTGCAGAACTTCGGCGGCACAAACGCCTTTGCTTCGGCACGCAAGAGCACGACGGGGATCACGCCACCCGGCGTGATCATCACCAACCCGAAAGGTCCAGATGTGGAGTTTGACTTCGGGAGTGCCGGACAAACCATAGTCAAGAAAGATCTCGGTAAAGGCAAGGCGGGTCGTCTTGGCTGGCGCGAGATACTGACCGACTGACCAATGGAGATGTCAATGAATCAACGTGGGTTTTCACTAATCGAGGTAATGATCGTTGTGGTGGTGATTGCAATCCTCGCTGCAATCGCTTATCCAAGCTACACGGATTACATATCGCGATCTCGCAGAACTGATGCCAAATCGGCACTCACAACAGCAGCACAAGCCATGGAGAAGTTCTATACCGAGCGAATGACTTATAACGGTGCCGTTCTCGGCACCATCGCACCGACCAGTTCGCCGGACGGATTTTATGATATCTCGTTTGATACTGACCCCGTAACTGGAACGTGTAGCGCGACTGCCTTGACCAACACTAACCCGAACGCATTCAAACTGTGCGCCACCCCTACCGGTCGACAGGCGAGTGATGGCTGCGGGATTTTTTCGCTCAGCAACACCGGCGCGAGAAGCCCGACCACTGATCGTTGCTGGAACTGAACCAACGGCAGGATACCCGCCGCTATTTAATTCATTCGATCAGGCAAGCAAGTCTTTCGGCAGCGGAAACGAGACGCTCTCTTCGACACCAACCGCCTGTGATACCGCTGCGCTGGTCAACTGGCTGATGCGGTCGACGACCCGCTGGACGAGAATTTCCGGCGCCGATGCGCCGGCCGTCACCCCGATACACTGCCTGCCTCTCAGCCAGCCCGGATCGATCTCTTCCGGACCGTCGATCAGGTAGCCATCGATGCCGCGCGCCACGGCGACTTCCTTGAGGCGCCGCGAGTTAGAACTGTTCGGGCGGTCGACAACGAGATGATTGAGCCCCTGCCAGATCGCGAGCCCGAACTGCGGGATGCGGATGAGCAGTTGCTGCAGGGTACGCTACTGGCTGCGATGCACTTGGTTGCTGCCGATCATCTCGTCGCGGGTGACATGTATCTGCTGGCGCTTGCCGAAGGTTTTCCGAGCGCTGTCCCCGCAGCATTCTGGGCAGCGCACGGCGGGCTTTGACAGCGAGCGGGCTACGCCAGCCCCTTCGGCAGCGGGAACGAAACCCCTTCCTCCACCCCAGCCAATTGCCCGACTTCGGCACCCGTCAGCTCCCTGATGCGGCCGACCACCCGCTGGACCAGTATTTCAGGGGCCGAGGCGCCCGCCGTCACGCCGATACGCTGCTTGGCTCGTAGCCAGGCCGGGTCGATTTCTTCCGGCCCGTCGATCAGGTAGCCATCAATATCGAGCGCCACGGCAACTTCCTTGAGCCGCCTTGAGTTCGAACTGTTCGGGCTGCCGACGACGATGACCACGTCGCATTGCCCGGCCAACGCCTTGACGGCATCCTGCCGGTTCTGGGTGGCATAGCAGATGTCGTCCTTCTTCGGCCCCTGAACGTCGGGGAACTGTTCCTTGAGCGCGGCGATGACGACCGAGGCATCATCGACGGAAAGCGTGGTCTGGGTGACGAAGGATAGTTTTTCCGGGGTACCGACCTTGAGGCTCCTGACGTCTTCTGGTGTTTCCACGAGGTACATGCCGTCCCGGCTCTGCCCCATCGTTCCCTCGACCTCCGGATGCCCCTTGTGGCCGATCATGACGACTTCGCGGGCCTGATTGCGCATCTTGGCGACTTCGACGTGCACCTTGGTCACCAGCGGGCAGGTGGCGTCGAAGACCTTGAGGCCGCGGTCTTCTGCCTCGGTACGCACCGCTTTTGAAACGCCATGGGCACTGAAGATAACCGTGCTACCTGGAGGCACCTCGGCCAGTGCCTCGATGAACACCGCCCCCTTGGCGCGCAGGTCGTCGCAAACGAACTTGTTGTGCACGACTTCGTGCCGCACGTAGATCGGCGCGCCGAATTT
>ERZ795054.3378-NODE-3378-length-12616-cov-3.521296_pt1 | contig 12616 bp, 8 predicted proteins | sample MGYA00375138_ERZ795054 | MGnify/ENA primary metagenome ERZ795054 (study PRJEB30183, sample SAMN05720215) | anaerobic digester metagenome | isolation source: active sludge of municipal wastewater-treating anaerobic digesters | place: USA | collected 2014-12-23 ...
TGTTAAGGAAAAGTGAGCATTGAAGAATAAGGGAAAATTGCAAGTATTTTTTGAGCAATACAAACCATATATTTTTCATCTTGAGGTTGAAGAATATCTGGGTTGGCTTTTTCGTTCTCTACCTGGGTTATTGGGGTTGGTAATCCGGGCTGGTCTTTATAAGCTGCTTTTAAAGAAAGTTCAAGGAATGATCCTTATTTACCCGGGAGTATTCTTAACACACACTTATGGCATCCAGGCAGGTAAGTCGGTATCGATCAATAGCGGCGCAATTTTGGATGGAAGGGGAGGAATCAGCATTGGGGATTATGTAATGATTGGACCTAATGTTTGTATCGCTTCTTCCAGTCATCGCCATAAAGTCCCGGAGTTGCCTGTAACTTTACAAGGTCATGAAATGGAACCAGTTTTGATTGAAGAGGATGTATGGATTGGTGCCAATGCAACCATCCTGGGAGGTGTGAAAATTGGCAAAGGTTCCGTGGTTGGTGCTGGTGCTGTCGTGGTAAAAGATGTAGAAAGCTATTCAATTGTTGGTGGTGTTCCAGCAAAAATAATTGGTCACCGTGAAATGTCCTATAAGAGTCCTAAGGAATAAAAACAAATGACATTTCTCCTGTCAGGTTTTTCCAGGTTCTTACCCTTAATCTTGTGGACACTCAGTTGTGGTCTGGGGGGAATATGGATAATTCGCTTCTTGTTCAGATTGAATAAGGATGAGGAGATTCTGGTTGGTTTTTCCGTTGGATTAATCTCTGCCACATGGTTGGTTAACCTTCTTGGACGCAATTTTGAATTCACGTTGGCATGTTGGTTGAGTGTATTGATTCTGATCATCATAGGGTTGATTTCTGATTTTCCTAAATCTATTTCAAAATTTAGAAGCAAATTTTCATTTTCCATTAATTTGTGGATTTGGATTCCCTTCTTATTATTATTTGCATTTTTCTGGCAAATTGGGAATGGCATGGCGATTATGGATGAATTCCAAACACTTCCTTTGATATCGCAATTAGCAGCAGGGGATATTCCGGTGCATTTTCCTCTGGATCCCACAATTGTCTATAATTACCATTATTTTCCCTACCTAATTTCAGCCCAATTCATGCGCCTTGGAAATATGTATCCCTGGACAGCCCTGGATGTGCAGCATGCTTTGATTTTGACCATGAGTTTGTTTTTACTGGGCATGTGGGTAAAACGTATCACACGCAGTAGAATGGCGGGGATTGCATCAGCAGTATTTTATTTTTTTTCCGGTGGCACCCGCTGGTTGATGTTATTACTTCCCCAAAATTTGATCAAGGTCATAGATGAGAGTGTTCTAAGAATGGGCAGTGGGCTTAATAGTGGTCCAACGCTTCAATCTGCCCTTGTAAGTCCCTGGGCTGCGCAAGGTACAGGTCCTTTTGAAATCCCGTTTGCATTTGCCAATGGCTTAAACTCAGCCAACAGTCAGGGATTGGGATATACCAACTTTGTCCTTTTTTTCTTGGGCATTCTTTTAATAACGTATAAACGTTGGAAGAATTGGAAAGTAATCCTAATTTACACAATAATTCTGGCTTGTCTGGCATTAACCCATGAAACTGCATTTGTCTTCCTGATTTTGGCGACAATCATTTATTCATTGTTCATAATAATTAAAAATAAAAAAGTTGAGTTACCGCAATCTTCCACTTATTTTCTTGCAGCACTTTTACTGGCAGGATTGATCGCCCTGATTCAGGGAGGGGTTTTGACAGGAGTATTTCAGGGATTTTTGGCAAGACGTAATGCATCCCTGGATTTGCAGAGTACATATCATGATTTAAGGATTTTATTTAACTTTCCACCCAGTATTGTGGATGCTCATTTAGGAATCTTATCCTTTGTTAACCCTTTGCATTTATTAGTTATATTTTTTGAAATTGGACCGATGATACTGCTTACCTATTTTTTGCTATTGTGGGGAATTAAAGCAGTAAGGTCATCACGAACGTTTGAAGCTATCTTGTGTGTCACTGCATTATTGAGCATAGGATTGATATTCTTCACAATTGACCTGAAATCAACAAGCATTGGTGCGCTTACCAGAGCTCAAAACTTTTTTTTACTCATATCCAGAATATTTGCGATTCCCATCCTGGCATTGTGGCTGCCCTCCAAGAATGATTATGTAAAAATCTTCAGTTACATACTGGTTGCAATTATGCTTATGGGTGGTGTGGTGATATTTGGATTAGAAATGATAGCGATCCAAAAACCAATTCAAAGCACATTTCTTGAACCTCTGGATGCCAAGATTTTGGAGAAGTATTGGACAAAGCTGGATGAGCAATATCTGGTGTTTGATCCAATACCATATCGTTCTGCAGTTCTATTTGGAAAACCAACCAATGCAGGGCTTACCTGGTTTGATATGAAACCTGAGTATGATGCCATGTTTAATAATCCTGATATGCAATCCATGCTGAAATCAGGTATTGGGTATATTTATACCGATCGAGCGTATATTGATTCTCTTCCGAGTGATGTATCCAAAAGGTTTAATCAGGCCTGTGTAGTGATACTAGAAGATCTCAAGGATGATTTTGGCAGTCAACGGGTATTGATGGATATTCGCGCTTGCCAATAGGTTCTGACCAAAATGAATAATCGAATAATTCATTTGTGGAAGGATGACAAACCACCTTCTCTTTTCCTGTATTTTCTTCTCGTAGGTATTCTTGCACTTGGATGCTTTTTCTGGTTGGCATTAATCCCAAGGGATGCTGATAGTGCATTTCTGTTTGGGTATTCGTTAATGAGAATACTACTGCTGTTATTTTTATTTGTAATTATTTTATTAAATATTTATTTTATTTACCAAATTTTCAAATCCAAAAGAATTTATAAAAAAATTTTAGATAGTATCACCAACAAAAAAAATATTAAAACAATAGGTTTATTGTCGTTATTTATATTTTTTTGTTGTACCACTTTTTTAATTTTTGCTCCATTTTATAAAGGGGGCGCATATATTTCATACTATCAGCGTCTTTTACCTTTGATGGTCTGGGGAGTAGATTTTAGCGTGATTAATTCCATTTTCTTCAAGAGTAAATCTGCCCCGAAGGGAATTTTTTTCTTGGATGGAATTTGGAGAATTACAATCCTTGTCTTCGTTATTTTATTATTAGTCTGGGTATTTATTTATTTTACAAAAATTGGAATTACCCGTGATCCGGTTTATTGGGATAATAATCCCCCGGTTCCTATACTGGAAGGTCAGCTCTGGACTTTCTGGTGGCTTAGTGTTCTGGCATTGCTTGGCAATGAATATTTGGAAAAACGACTACACCGTAAAAAAATAAAGTTTAGACCAACCCATTTGCGATGGATTGACATTTTTCTTTTTATTTTAATCTGGGCAGGCGCATTCCTACTGTGGATTAAGCAACCCATACCGAATTGTTATTTCACTCCCAGAGTTCGGCCGCCAAATTATGAGATCTACCCGTATTCGGACGCAGGCCTAAATGATACAAACTCACAAAGTATTCTTTTAGGCGAGATGGCTGCCAATTCGCAAATAATAAAACGACCTTTGTACGCATTGTTCCTTGCCGGGGTGCATGCTGTTGTGGGACAGGATTATTCGCAGGTTGTATTCCTGCAAACTCTTTTCCTGGCATTAATTCCTGCGCTTTCATACTTAATTGGAAAAGAAGTTGGTTCACGCTGGGTTGGGTTCCTACTAGCTGGGTACACAATTTTATTTGAGTGGAATACCTTGCAGGTGGCTTCTCTAACGACAACCTCCAATTCAAAGTTGTTGATGACTGAACTGCCAACAACTTTGTTAATGGCTTGTCTTGTTTATGTAATTATTCTTTGGTCAAAAAAGCCAGCACAAAAAAAACACCTTTCATTAGTGATGGGTGGTTTTCTGGGTCTTAATATATTGCTCAGGTCACAGACTTTGGTTTTAGTGCCATTTTTAATTCTTTATTTTTTCCTCAGACTAATCAAGAAAGGCAAAGTGTTTCTACAAGCGGGCTTTTTGTTCATACTTGGAGTAGCATTGGTTATTAGCCCCTGGTTAATACGCAATTGGCAAATAACCGGCAAAATTGCTTTTGAAGACCCCAAATACACCCAGGTTGTTATTCAACTTTACGAATCCAATCAACCTGATGGGACGAGTTCAATAATTGGCAACACCGAAGGTCAAGAAACCAGTGATTTTTTTGGGTCTGCCATTGGTTACATTCTAAATAATCCTGGTCAATATGCTGGATTTGTTCTGAATAATTTTTTGCACAATGAGGTTTTAAGTATTTTTACCCTGCCGGTCAGATCAGTTGGGGTGCCGGGATTGTCTGAATTGTTTTTGCCGCTAGATCCGTTTTGGATCAAACCAGAAAATAGATTAGGAACAAACCAAGTTTTAATCATATTGGTTTATTTAGGATTGATCGCCTGCGGGATTGCCCAGTCCTATTCAAGTTTTAAACTAGCCGGTCTTGTACCTCTATTTGTTCATTTGGCATACAACCTCAGTAATGGGTTATCCCGAATTTCTGGTTGGCGGTTTCTTCAACCGATACAGTGGGTGGTGTTTTTCTACTTTATTATTGGTGTTGTTTATTTAGTTAAATGGTTCTATTCTCAGATGGTTTTGTTAAAAGACAATAAGTCCAATGGCTTTCTGTTTAGCATTGAAGGAGACAGTAGCGAAACTGAAAAAGGGCCATCTCATATCGATAGAAAAGTTTTCTTTTGGACTGTATTCTTCTTGCTGGCAGGATTGGCTGTTGTTGGGATTATTCAGGTTATTCCCCAACCATATGCAAATCAGGAAAAGCAACAGGTTGAACAGGAATTATTGGAATTATCCTCCTGGCAAGAAATCCCTGAAAAAAGAAATGCCATAGTTGATTTATTGCAGGATGAAAACCTCATTATCGAAAAAGGGAGGGCATTTTACCCCAAGTTCTATGCTGCTCAAGATGGCGAGCCCAGTAGAAATGAGAGTATTTACAACTATCAAAATTTTCCCCGATTGATTTTTGTTTTTATTGGCCAGGAGAGGCGGGAAATTATGGTTCCGATGAGGTCCAGCCCGAACTTTTTTCCAAATGCAAGTGAGGTAATTTTGGTTGGGTATGAAACTAGTAATGGTTTCAAGGTGGTATTAGTTGCGCTAAATACAAATTTCCCGATCCTTTATTTTTCTGAATCAATTTTGAAGTAATTTGATTATTTGAATTAACCTAATGATAAAAAAAATACTTACCCATCCTTTAATGCGTGGAAGAGATCTGGACGACCCTGAAACAACACAGATCCGTAAAACGCTTATCCGTCAGAAACAATATTTGGAAAAAATTTACCAGGAATGGTATGCATTAATTTCGGAAAGGTTGGGGAAAATCTCATCTCCTGTTCTTGAGTTGGGAGCGGGTGCAGGATTTCTGGAGGAATACATCCCCACACTTATCAAAACAGAAATATTTCATTTAAATGGAATGGATGTAATAGTGGATGGCACACGCATTCCATTTAAAAATGAGTCACTTCAAGCAATCGTAATGACAGATGTCTTTCACCATATTCCACGACCTGCTGAATTTCTCACAGAAGCAAAAAGGGTATTGCAAAAAAATGGCAGAGTAGTCATGATTGAACCATGGGTTTCACGCTGGTCACGCTGGGTATATCCGCGTTTTCATCATGAACCATTTCAACCTGATGTAGCTGATTGGGATTTCCCTACCAGTGGACCTCTCTCTAGTTCTAACCAGGCGCTTCCCTGGATTGTCTTTGAAAGGGATCAAGCACAATTTCTCGCACATTTCCCCGAATTTTCAATCGATTGCATCAAACCCATGATGCCTTTCCGCTACTTAATAAGCGGAGGTGTATCCATGCGTTCGTTGGCACCCAAATGGAGTTTTGGATTTTGGAAATGGCTGGAAAGTTTGATAGAAAAACAAATGATGTATCTGGGAATGTTTGCGTATATTGAAATATTAAAATCCTAGTTGGGCTTCATAACATCAATATTCCATACTTCCTTAGTGTGAGGAAGGTCAATTACCAGTGACTCAATGGTGTGGTAATACTTATCCAAGAAAGCTTCATTGGATAGATTCGCATCGAGCCTTCCAACGAAGAATCCATAATTTCTATTAGCATTACGAATAATGGTGTCAAATCCGCCTGATTTGATCAAGTCCGCAGTTTGAGTTAAATATAAATCTGCCTGTTTTTGAAGTTCTTCAGGACCAGGCCAAAAAAATGATTTGTTTTTGGGATATAAAAAATAATAGTATGAAAAGAAAGAATAATAAATATCTTTTTCTTGTGAAATTAGGATGGATGTTTCTAAGGGAGAGTTGAGGATTTTTTCAGAACCGGAAACATGATTTTCTAAGGTCTTCCAATCCTGTAAATCAAAATTTGAAAAATCGGTATATAAGTTCTCAAAAGATTGGGTAGACAGGTTGATAACCAACAAAATTAAAAAAAAGGGTCTGAGCGCATTAGATTTTTTAATTTGACCAAGAATTGCGATTACGAGAAAGGGGGTCAGTAAATGGTAGAAATAGGTCTGATTCGTGCCAGTGTGCCAACCCATTCGTAAGAAAACCGCAAGTCCGCACATTATTAATGTATAAAGCATAATGTCAAAATCAATCTTTATTAATGGATAATCCCAGTTCTTTAAATCAATAACAAATTTTTTGTTCTGTTTTATTGCCTGATACAGAACAATCAAACCAATTAAGAACAAACCCCAATAATCCCGGATGAATTTTGCAGACTGTTTTACAAGAAAGAAGAAATTTGAGGATGTTCCACCTGAGAAAAACACACGCAAAGTGTTTGAGAAGTAGGCCTCAAAAAAATTATTGACAACAAAACCTGAAAAGAGAATCAGGGCTAATGTGCCAAATCCATATATGACCCCTTTTTTCTTAGAAATAAAAAAGAATAAGTAACTTGCCAATATCGGTATACCAAGAATGAAATACATCTTTGTGTAAAAAGAAAATAAACCCAAAATTGAACTGATCAGTAATGATTGATTATTAAACTTTCTTAAGTAAGGGATGAAAAGCATAAGCAAGAAAAGTAATACTCCTAGTGAATCTGGTCTGGCGGTGGGTGTTACATTAAAGAGCAGGCCGAGCCAGATGAATAGGGCAGCCATAATTGCCACCAGCAAACTGTTGTTTTTTTGAAGCATTACCTTGATGGTTATGACTAGAGTCCCTATGATACATAAGAAATTCACTATCCGGTGAACTGTAAGTGTATTTCCAAGAATTGCAGCAAATGGGAGAACTAATAAGTGATAGCCAATTCCATATACATTTATGTACAGATGGTTGTTTTCTAAAGAATATGGATTAATCCTATTCATTAAAGCATTTGTAGTTAATTGGATTGAACCTTCAGCGAATTCCAGTGCGTAGGGAAAAGTGATTAGTTTAATTTGCACAAATAGAAAAATGGCAGCTAAGATTATTAGGAAACTACTAATGAGAAAACTGAATTTTTTAGATTTGCCAAAAGATTTGGTTGTTCTTGAAATCCAATCCAGAAAAGTATCAAACTGGTGATTATTGAAAAATAAACTAAAAAGAAAATAATAAATAAAAAATAGAAAAAAGAATATTAGTAAGATACTGACACTGATCAACAAGGATTGAGAAAGATCGCTTCGGTTATCAAACGTTTTTCCTTCAAACAATAATGGGGTTATAGGTTTTATAAGAAAACCTGTGATTAAAACTGCCAGAATAAAACAAATAACAACTGCCAGTAGATGTTTATTCATGTTGTGATTATATAGTGAAACAAGGGCAGGAAAGGTTTGGTGGTGAATTCAGAAATTAAAAAATTTGTTCAAATAAATTTCAATCGCCTGGCTGCAAAACCAACCATTTTTAGCAATAACCAACCATGCCGCCAGCGTTGAATATTTGTAGTGCCATAGGTGCGCTCGCGGTATCGGATGGGCATATCTATGATCTTCAGATTCAGCTTGGCAGCCCCAAAAATAAGGTCATAATCGCCAAAAGGATCAAAGTCCCCAAAATACTTGCGGTTTGTTGCAATTCTTTCGTAATCCCGTTTCCACAAGACCTTTGTGCCGCACAAGGTATCTTTAATTGGTTGGCCTAATAAATAGGAAAATATCATGCTAAAGGTTTTGTTTCCCAGCAGGTTCAAAAATCGCATGGCATGCTTTTCCATTGGATAGACCAACCTTACCCCGTTAATAAATTCTCCTTTTCGGTTCACCAACGCATCGTAAAAGCGGGGTAGGTCTTCAGGGGCTACTGTAAGATCAGCATCCAGGATCATGAGAATGTCACCATCTGCATTGGCGAAACCAGTGCGAACTGCATCGCCTTTTCCAACACCGGTCTGGGGTACCAACAATGATCGGCGTCGGGTATTTTCTCTAATTTGTTTCTTAATCTCAGCAAAGGTATCATCCCTGGAATGCCCTTCCACAAAAACCAATTGGGTACCTTTCCCCATTTCCGGGGTGCGTTTAAAAATTGGAGCAATATTGCCAGATTCATTACGGGCAGGGATGACAACAGACACGGAGTATTTTTTATTTTGAGAGAAGAAGTAAGGATTTGGCCGAGCAAGGGTGAAACATGTCATCGCCATTGATTGAAATGGCCACATGCGCACCAGAAGTTGATTGCATAGTGGAGCAATTAACGGGACTGGTAAAGGGCATAGCACTTCAACCCAATTGCGCACTACTTCAAATCCCCCCAGATTTAGCAGGTTGTTAACATCCTGAAATGTGAGCCAGTTTTGCTCCAGTGTTGGTGTGGCTGCGTTAAGCGCCTTGGCGATATCCAGCGGCCATTGCCAGAGGCGGTTAAAATAATTTATGATCAGACGAGTTGAAGGTTGGCATACTTTTGACAGATTCTTGAAAGCTAATTCCACATCCCAGAGACTGTTGATGTAATCTGACAGAATAATGAAATCAAATTTTTCCTGAATCTTTAACTCATGGATATCCATATATTGGAAATTAATTTCAGGGTGGCGTTTTTTGGCGGATGCCAATAATTTCTGGGAGATATCAATACCCAATCCATAGACAGGTTGCACGGTAGCAATTAAATCCCCTTGACCACATCCAATTTCCAAGACACGCAATCCGGATGGGATTAAGAATTGATACACGGATTGAATTCGATGGTGATAATATCGACCCAATCCCTGCCAATGCTCAAGTTTTTCCGCCCGTTGATCAAGATGTGTTTGAAGGCGTTTTTGGAAATCCTTGAAGGTTAATTCATTGTGCATGGATTAATTTGAACTTAATTGATGTTTGCCTAAAGAAATTATAAACGAGAAATATTCTAGGCGTTCACCTATTATGATTGTTGAAACTGCACAAATGGTATTATTAATCAGAGGATAGAAGCATGTACTGGTTTAGAGATGGCAATCCAATTGGAATCTTGCCCTGGGCAGTAACAGCATTACTATGGATTATTGGGGGTTGGTTAATTGCAACGCATGCTTTCCAGGCAGAAAAGAAAGAAAGGTTTATTCTTGGAATTGGTGTAGGGCTTGTTTGCTACCTCTGGTTGGTCAACCTTGTTGGCAGGTGGTTGGAACCGGGTTTGGCTTTTTTCCTCCCAGCGATACTTGTGCTGGTTCTGGGAGTAATGTATGCGTGGAAAAGCGATCTCCCATTTATTGATTTAACTGATTTATCCGTCTATCCTGCCATCATAATGTGCTTTTTGTTGTTCGTATATGCCGTTTTTATGGAACGTGGTTTAGGCATATTTGATGATTATCACCATTTGCCAGCCATTTCAGTCCTTGGAGCGGGGAACCTCCCACCCATGTATTACCTGAATGCAAATTATATTTATTCATATCATTATGGCTTTCAGCTGCTAGGAGCCAGCATGATGCAATTGGGTAATCTATTTACCTGGAGCGCTTATGATATTTCCAAATCCCTGGTATGGGCGTATTCAATCCTTTTGGTAGGACTATTTATCAGCCGTTATACAAAAAATGCCTGGCAGAACTTGATGGGAGTATTGGCCTTTTTATTAATTGGAGGTACTCGATATTTATTGATGCTGTTCCCTTCTAATTGGTTACAGGCATTGGATAAGTTTATTGGTTTTACCGGAATAAGCGCAACTATGAATTTGCCCTTGTCTCAAGCACTTTTTTCACCATGGAGTGCGAGTGGCGGACCACCTATACCATATATACTTGGTTTTCTTAATGGAATTAATCCTCCCTATATTATGAGCCATGCAGGTGAATGGCCACTAACATTAATCATTATCTTGCTGTTATGGGTGTTAAGTGAAAAAATGGCTTCTACCAAGGTGATACCTATTCTAGTTATCCATATGGCACATCTTGCTCTTACTTATGAATCCACTTACGGGTTGCTTTTGCTGGCGCTGGCATTTTTTTCCTTATTGTTTTTGTTTAAGAAATCAATTAATAAGCAAGTTGATTTTCGTAATTTGCTAATTGCCGCAGGAATCTCATTTCCATTTTCAATTTTACAGGGAGGTACATTATTCAGTATTGCTCAGAGCATATTGAAACAAACAAGTGGACCGGCTATCATCATTCATTCAGCCTCCGAAAGTGTGTTTTCATTGGAATGGCCGCCAACGATTTTCTCAGCTCATTTTGGTGGGTTAAGTGTTTTTTCATTACCCCAATTGCTGGTAGGTATCCTTGAAATTGGGCCAATTATTCTTTTCACACCTTGGTTAACAAGGTGGGCGATAAAAGAATTTAAAAACGGCAAATGGATGGCTGCCGTACTAATGGTGAGCGCCTGGGTTGGATTTGTTCTGTCTCTGGTTGTATCTTATAACCTATCCGAGCGTGATATAACCCGATTCACAAAACATGCTCTTGTTATCTGGTTATTATTTCTGATTTTCTTTCTTATCACCTCCTGGAATAATTTTCATAAATGGGAAAAGTGTCTAATAATTGTGTCATTGGTCATTATGTGTTTTGGGGGTGTAGTAAATGGTTTCATACAGCTTCCCGCGTTAGTTAATCCGGTATTTTCGATGGGATTGGATGAATTGGATTCAGAAATTAGTACTCAAGAATGGGGAAAGATATCGCAGGATAATTTGATTTTTGATACAAGCTCAAATACATGGCGTGCATCTGCATTAACAGGCGTATTGACTGTAGCTGAAATTTATCGGGATCCAATACCCATATGGAATGAATTGACTAAATATCCATCTGTGGAAGGATTCAAAAAGAATGGCTACAGGTATGTTTATTATGACCAGATTTGGTGGCGGTCATTAACAGACGCCCAAAAATCTGCAATGAGCAATAAATGTATTGAAACCGTCGCTGAATCCTCCCTGGACGAAGGTTTTAAATTCCGTACGCTTATTGATTTAAGTAACTGTAGATAAAAAACTGTATTGTTTCATTGAATTGGTCCAACAAGTGCTTTCTTGACCTAATACCGTTTCGAGTTTATAATTCAACAATTGAATATTGATTACGAAAAAATGCAGCATCTTGAAGCTGATCTCACCATATTAGAACAAATAGAACACGAACCAGATACATCCCAGTCCACGATGGCTGAGAAACTAGGTGTAGCGGTAGGGACGATCAATTGGCACATGCAACGCCTGATTCAGAAAGGTTATGTAAAGGTAAAGCGTGCTGAACGACGAAAATTACGATACATAATCACACCTGAAGGATTGGCTTTAAGGACACGCTTGATGGTGGATTATGTGCAATCGTCATTTAAGTTATATCGTCTCGTCCGCGAAAGATCGAAAAAAGTAATTCGTCTATTAAAAAAAGATGATATTCATCAAATACAGGTTGAAGGAGAAGGCGAAGTGGCGGAAGTCTGTCGATTAACCTGTCTGGAAATGGGAATGCAAATTGTTCAAGATCATCGAAATCCAAAAATTAAAATTGCCGGTTTAAAAATATTTGTGGAAGAGGACCCAACATGACCTCCAACTTCTGGAATGATAAAAGAATTTGCGTGACAGGTGGTGCAGGATTTCTGGGGGCAGTGGTTTGTCGCAAGTTACGCGAACGAGGGGCCCTGAATGTCTTTGTGCCATTAATTGAAAAATATGATCTAGTCAATCTGCAATCGATTCAACAAATGCTGGATGATTCAAAACCAGATGTAATTATCCATTTAGCGGCGCAGGTAGGCGGAATTGGAGCTAATCGGGAACACCCGGCGGAATTTTTCTATAATAACTTAATGATGGGTGTGCAATTAATGCACACCGCCTGGCAGAAGGGTGTGCAAAAATTTGTGGCTATTGGCACCATTTGTGCCTATCCAAAATTTACACCGGTACCTTTTAAAGAAGAAAATATCTGGGATGGTTATCCGGAGGAAACCAATGCACCTTATGGACTAGCCAAGAAAATGCTACTGGTACAGGCTCAATCATATCGACAACAGTATGGATATAATGCCATTTTTCTCCTCCCTGTAAATCTCTATGGTCCTGGGGACAATTTTAATCCTCTCTCGTCGCATGTTATCCCGGCATTAATCCGAAAATGTGTGCAAGCCCGGGACAATGGTGAAAAAGAA
>ERZ795054.3390-NODE-3390-length-12573-cov-5.698754_pt1 | contig 12573 bp, 10 predicted proteins | sample MGYA00375138_ERZ795054 | MGnify/ENA primary metagenome ERZ795054 (study PRJEB30183, sample SAMN05720215) | anaerobic digester metagenome | isolation source: active sludge of municipal wastewater-treating anaerobic digesters | place: USA | collected 2014-12-23 ...
GACCTCCACCTTCTTGGGGAATATTTGGAACTTCCTGGAAAGCTTCGAAGACGGACACACGCAAGTCGTCTCCCCGGGCCATCACGACCCCGCCTATGTCCAATGGAAAGTCTGGCCGAAAGATTACCCGACCTACATCCAAGATATGTACAATGAGTATTGGGATTGCGGTTGCGACGTCCGTCCCGCCGAATTCGAATTGCAGATCGAAGGCAACACCGCCTATTTGATCGTCCGTTCTTTCAGTGTCACCGATTTCAAGGCGACCTTGGAAGGTTACATGGAACAGATTCGGACCAATGAGATCCCGATCGAAAAGGTCATCATCGACATGACCTGCAACGGCGGAGGCGTCCTCGCCAATGTCTTCTACTTGATGAACTATATGACGAATGAGAACATTTCCTTCTACACCAACACCTTGGGGGCTCACATGCGGTATGATTACGCCGTGGCCGGTGATTTGGCCTTGGATGCGGAATTTTACATTCTGACCTCGAAGTATACCTTCAGCGCCGCCAACCTCTTTGCGGCCTTGTCACATGAACGCGGATTGGCGAAAACGGTCGGAACCCAATCGGGCGGAGGCGCGTGCTCCATTCAAGCGCTCGTGTTGCCCAACGGCACTTTGGTCGTCATGTCATCCAACATGAACCTCTCTTATTCCACTTTTGAAACCGTTGAAGAAGGCGTCGCCCCGGATATCGCGATCGACTGGTCCTCCTATGCCTCGTTCCCGAGTTTAAGCACTCTCATCACCATCATCGATAATGCCCCCAGCAACTAATCCCGATCAAACAAAACGGATCGATCTTAACGGATCGATCCGTTTTTATTTTTGGCGGTTCGGTAAACCGATTCGTTGATTCTCGCGCAACAACTTCCGACAGACCTCCGGGATCTTGGATAGGTTCTCTTGCCAAAGAATCGGATCTTCCGGACGTTCCTTGCCGAAGAGTTCGTGGGAAAGATCGGAAAGAATCCAATGTTCGGCCTGGGAATGGGCAAAGTTGCCGTCATCCTTTGCGGTGTTCACGAAGCGTTCCAATAGCGAAAAGTCGGGAAAGTAGGTCAATTCGCAAAGTTTGGCCCGATACTCCAAAACCGGACCGGACAAGCGAGGGAAAAAGTGACGGAAATCGTACAAATGCTGGGCTTCGTGTTTCAAAAAAGAGATTTGGAAAGAAGGTTGGTCCAATCGGTCTTTGTAATCGTCCCACCGACAGAAGAGCCCGCGGGGTTTCGTCCACCCCCCGGTTCCGGTTTTCCCAAACGACAGAAAGGAAAGCCAACTGTTGGACAGGAATTGTTTCATGAAAAATACGGGAACCCGGATGGTCCCCGAGGGGATTTCCACGGAATAGACGGTTTTTTTGGTGGTTTTCCAGATATATGGCCCGTAAAAAGCCGCGGTCGTGCCGCCCAAAAAATGATATCCTCTTTGATACAATAGCCATTTCAAACGCAGTTCTGCCACCCGGACAGGAACCGGTCTCTTCACCTCGTAATACTCCTGAAAAGCCGATGTCAACCACTTTTCCCCTTCTTGCGGAGAATGTCCTTCGCCGAAAATATAAACATAATATCGATAATAAATCTCCAAAATCCGTTTTAGAAACGGATCTTCCGTGGGATATTCGAACAAAGGCGGTTTTTGGACGAAAATCCGTTCATATCGATGCAGAAGCCCTTCTTGCTCGGGATCCTGCCGAAGCGCTTCGATCAAGGCCGGGATTTCGCCGTTGACCAAAAGGCGATGCCATCGTTTTTCGTCGGTTTCCATGATCGATCCTGCTTTCTTTTGTCTTGTCGGAACCATTATACCTTGGTTCGCGGATCGTGACAATCCTGATCCAGAAAAAAGGATTCCTCAAAGGAATCCGTCGATCAATTCATTCTGTTATCTCGCCGCGTTCTGACAAGCTGATACGGTATCCTCAGCCAATTCGCGTAAAGTCATCCGTTTCATTCCCCGACAGTAGGTGAGAACTTCTTCCCCGAGCGGATCAGCCCACCGCGAGGGCACCGCATCGTTGATGATTCCGAGCGCGGTCATGATTTGAGCGGCATTGCAATCGACATCATAGCCGATCATGCCGATGATGTGCATCGTCTCATCGAAATCGCCGTTTCCGAACCAAAGGGCAACCACTTCCGCAGCGGCGTTGGGATAACTGTGAATCCAATTATACTGATGGAATCGCGGTTCCAGAGCTTGCCAAACCGATTCCCAATCCGACCCTGCATAACATGCCCCTAAAGCTTCAGCGACCACGGAATGATATTCAGAATCGGCCGGGATGGCCTGAACAGACTGTTCCAATAGTCGACGGACATCGGAGCCTACGAAAGCCAACGAAACCAGAACCGCATTGAAAATCTCCCCGAGGACCCCGTTGTTATGGTGTGAAACGACGCCGTCAATGAAGGCCAAACGGGCGGCTTCCTCGGCGTTGCCGGGGGCGAGCATGCCACAGATGGCCCCACGCATCTGAGCTCCGATCCATTCCCGATAGGGGTTATTGAACCACCCGCTTTTCGGGGGAAATATGCCCGCTCCGATGTTTTTTAGGGCGATTTCTTCGGCCGACCAACCGAATGGAACCACGCCGACCCATTCCATCGCCACGTCATCGCTGGTGATGGCGGCACCTTGCTTTTTGAAGGATTCCAAAAAGGCGAGTTCATATGTGATGTCGTCGTTGTAAGTATTGGGAGTCCGAACATAATCGCGGATCTCCCCGAAGGCTTCCCGCAAGTTGGCTGTGACATATCCTTCCAATGCGGTTCCAAACGCCCCGCCGACGATTTGGGCTTTCCACCCATTATACATTTGGGAAATGAATCTCGATGAAGAGAGATCAATCGAAACCTTAGGCGGAAAGGTCGCGTTTTTCCGAATGTGATCAAAAGAATCGTAGACCGGAAAATCACGATAGGGATGGAATGGAAGCGGAGGCAGTTTTCCAAAGAGATTCCATAATTTGCAGGTGATGGGGATCAGCCGCCGCATATCGTTTTGCGCGTGGGCGTTCAGACCCTCCGCCAACATCTTCTCGGCCTCGGAAACGTCATAACCCATATTTTCCATCGATTGGACCGCACCGACGATGACCGACTCGGGGGCTCCACTTCCGGGGACATTGGAGGCCCATTTCATCCGATAGGTCAAATCGGACATCGACTCGAATGCCGCGATTCCTTTCCAAGCCTGCTCTTCTTCTGATAAGACGACCGGTTTGCTGGAGTGCAGCAGATCGAATTCAATCTCCCACGCTTTTTTCATGGCTGATTCTCCTTTTGGACGAATGATGGGTGCTTTGACGATAACGGATCAACGAATAGACGACCAAGCCCGCGGCGGTTGTCAGATAGGGGAGCGTGTTAAGCAACTCGTAGGGAACGGTGATGGATGTGAATGTTTGCGCAGCCAAAGAGAAGGCGTTCACCGCCCCGAAAACCAAGGCGAACAAAGCGGTAGCGACGGGGTGCCCGCCACCGATGGCTTCGGCGGCGATGCCGATGAATCCACGACCGGCCACCATACCGGTATTAAAATTACTCATATATCCCAAGGAAAGATATGCCCCTCCCAAACCGGCCAATCCCCCCGCGATCAATAACGCCACGGTCTTGATTCGACGGGTGTGAATGCCGACGGATGCCGCGGCGACGGGGTTTTTTCCTACCGCGAGGATCCGAACTCCGAGGACGGTTCGGCGAAAAAGGAAACGGATCATAAACACGCAAAGAACGGCGACGAACACCAACGGATTAACCTGGCGGAACAGGACATCCCCCACGAAGGGAATCTCTTTGAATAATGGAACGTCCCACGGGGTCATGGCGATTCCGGGATAATCGCTTTTATTTCCGGTAATGGCATAAACGATGAATACCGCCAGCCCCGCGGAGAGAAGGTTGATGGCGATACCGACGAGAATATGGTTGGTGCGAAATCGCACCGCGCAGAGGGCAAAAAATCCCCCCATCAAAAGCCCGGCACCGACTCCGCATACCACTCCTACGAAAGCCGATCCGCTCCAAGTGCTGAACAAGGCGGCGGCCAAGGCGGCCAACACCATGGTTCCCTCGATGCCGATGTTCAAAACCCCGGCCTTGTTGGAAACAACGGCGGCCAAAGCGGCGAAGACCAACGGCGTGGCCAATTGCAGGACCATCGCATAGAATTCGGGAGCGGACAAAAGATTCCACAAGTCAGACATGGTCCGCCACCTCGCTTCCGGATTCATCCGGTTTTTTCCGGAATTTTAGAGCACCGATCCGGTTACGTAGCCAAGAGCTGGAAAAGAAAGCTTCCGAAGCAACTAAAATCAGGATTAACCCTTGAATGATTTGGACCACTTCTTGGGCAACATCGCTGTTGAAAGCCATTAGGTCGGCTCCGGAGCGCAGATATCCGATGAATAGGGCGGCATAGGGAACCATCAACGGTTTGTTTTTAGCCATGATCGCAACCATGAATCCGTCAAAACCGTATCCGGGAAGGGTTTTCCAGTTAAAACGGCGATAATTGGATAAAATCTCGACTCCCCCGCCTAAACCGGCGATGCCGATGCCGATGACTTGGGAATGGGTTCCGGCTTTGGCGACGGGTATCCCGATGTGACGGGCGAAATGCGGATTGTCTCCGGACATCCGCACCGCGAACCCCCACTTGGTCCGGTTCAGGTACAGGTGGGCCAACAGCGCCACGGCGACCGCAATCAGGATTCCGACGGTCACGTTGGTATCTCGAACCAGGATGGGCAAACGCGAAGGATCCGGGATCGGGCGTGTGGCATTATCCCCGGAAGATACATCGATCACGACGTTGGAAATCAACCAAACGCCTACCCACAACACGATAAAATTGAACATAATGGAACTGACAAATTCGTTGACACCATAGGCGGTTTTCAGTTTGGCGGGCAGGAACCCCACAATCATCGACCCCGCCATTCCGCACAATAGCGGAACCGTAATCGCCAAGGCCGGAGGCAAATCGAAATAGATGGCGGCCAAAGCGGCAATCAACCCTCCGGCGTAAAACGCGCCTTCGGTAAACATATTGAAATGTCCGCCCCGGATGATCAGACAAGCGCCAATTCCGGCGAACAGTAGCGGTGTCGCGTTTTTGAGAACCTCGCCGCGTTCCGCCGAGGATGACAATGGCCCCAGGACGAACCAACGTATGGCATTTTGCGGATCATCGGAAACCAAAGCGATGATCACAAAGGCAATCAGGTAAGCGATGACGATCGCGCCGAGGGTACGAACCGTTTCGATCAAGGCGGTTTGCCAACGGGGGCCGATCAACCAGGTCCTCAGGTGGGCAAAGAACTTCTTCCAAGCCGATGGATTATTCATGAGCCACCTCCGGGGAAACAGGTTCTTGCCGTTTGATTCCCAACATATATAGACCCAATTCTTCTTCAGAACACGCGGAAAGGTCGTCGATTTCGGCCGCAATCGTCCCCTGATGAAGGATGATTGCACGCCGACACAGCGCTCGAATTTCCTGAAGATCGCTGGAAATCAGGAGGATGCCTTTTCCGGCGGCTCGTAAGGCTTCCATTTGGTCGTGAATCGTCCGAAGGGAACCGACATCGACGCCTCGTGTCGGTTGGTCGGCAATCAACACTGTGCCGCAGGCATCAATCTCCCGGGCACAGACGACTTTTTGCATGTTGCCTCCGGAGAGGTGACGGATGGAGTCTCGAAGGGAACCCATGCGAACGTCGAATCCTTCCGTCAAACGGCGTCCCGAAACGGATAGTTTCCGACTTTTGAAGAAGGGGCCAACTAAGTGGTCCCGATTCTGTCGGAGCAGAGCGGTAACGTTCTCCTCGATGGAAGCATCGAGATCGACCCCATCGTTCATCCGATCCTCGGGAATGAAAGAAACGCCTTCTTTGCGGATGGAACTTAGGGAGGAAGGAAGAATTCCTTCGTTTAGGATCACGTTGCCATGATCGGGGACGATTTTTCCGGTCAGGACACCGACCAGTTCCCGTTGTCCGTTTCCTTCAACACCGATGACCCCAAGCATTTCTCCGCCCCGAAGATCAAAAGACATATCCTTAAGCGCCGCTTTTCCGTGGGGACCGAAACACCAAATATGCCGGACGGAAAGACGTGGTAATCCGGCGGAATCCGCCTGAGGAAAACGTTCGGGAGGCGGTTCGGTGCCGATCATCTTTCGAGAAATTTCGCTCTCGGAAATATCCGAGACGAAATAGGTCCCGATGGTTCTTCCTTTTCTCAAAATCGTGATGCGATCGCAGATGGCTTTGATTTCGGGCAGTTTATGGGTGATGATGACAATCGTCTTTCCGAGATCGCGAAGCGTTTTGAGTTGCTCAAAAAACCGTTTGGTCTCTTGAGGAGTCAAAACGGCCGTGGGTTCATCCAAGATGATCAATTCGGCATTGCGCGCGAGTACCTTCAGGATTTCGACCTTTTGTTTGGTGGCGACGTTCAAATCTGCCGCCCGAGCGGTGGGTTCGACCGGCATGTCATATCGTTCGGAAAGGCTGCGAACCAAATGTTCCGCGGCTTTTCGATCAAACAATCCGGCTCTACGAGGTTCGATTCCCAAAACGACGTTTTCGGCGACCGTCAGCTCATCAACTAACATAAAATGTTGATGGACCATCCCAATTCCATGGGACATTGCATCCTTGGGACTGTTGATGGTGATCCGACGGTCATGAAGAAAGATTTCGCCCCGTTGGGCCTTTTCCAAACCATAAAGGATTTTCATGAGCGTGGTTTTTCCCGCTCCGTTTTCTCCGGCCAAAGCATGGATTTCCCCGCGGTTGACCGAAAAGGTCACGTCATCGGCGGCGATGATCCCGGGCCCGAACGATTTGCAGATGCCCTGCATGCGCAGGATCGGAACGGTCATTTCAAAGGCCTCCGCTCATTCTAATCCATCGAACAACGCGTCGATTTGGTCGAGAGTCAAATCGAAACGGGAAGTTACATCCAACTCTCCGGAAATTATATCTGCCTTCAGGGTATCCAGTCGATCGCGGAGATCTTGCGGGACTTTGGAAAGGAAATTTTCATTGACTGCCAACTCGATGATTCCTTCGGCCAGTCCATAACTGACTAGGACCCCGAAACCTAAAGTTCCGTTCTGATAGCTGACAACGGAATCATAGATGACGTCTCCGACTTTTTTCATTACCGAGGTCACGATCAATCCCGCCCGGGTGGGATTGGTGTCCCGGTAATAGAGGTATTGATCGGAGTCGACACCGATGACCAATCGGGTTTTCGTTTGGGCGGCGTCGATCACTCCGAGTCCGGCTTGAGAAGCGGCGGCGAAAATGACGTCGGCTCCATTGGTATACTGCACCGAAGCCAAAGCTTTTGCTTGAGTGGAGTCGTTAAAATTTCCCACAAAGGAATTGGTCAAAGAAACCCGGTTGGCGTTTCTGGCATTTTCATAGGCGATTCCTTGGGCGTATCCGACGGCGAAATCATAAATGATATCGTTTCGCATCCCACCGATGAAACCGACTTTTCCGCTCCCCGTCACGGGAGCAGCCATTCCCGAACTTCCGTTGGCCATCGCCGCGGCGAGGACTCCGGCTAAAAATCCGCCTTCATTTTGACGGAAGAGAATGGAATGGACGTTCGGATATCCCGCGGCATTGCCATCTTCGATTTCCGTATCGAAAATGATATAGTGTTGGTTGGGATATCTTTTCGCCACTTTTTGAAGGGATTCCCGCATCTGGGTCGTGGCACAGATGATCAAATCGTAATTTTGCTGCGAAACTCGATAAAGCGTGGTTTCCCAGCCGGCTTGATTGGTCCCCATTTCGATGGTTCTCGCATCGATGGTATTTCCGAACTCGGTGTTTAAGCGGCTGATTCCGGCGTTTGCGGAATCAAAAAAGGACATATCCCCCAAGTTTCCGTTGACCAATAACACCACGTTCAGTTTTCCGTCATCGGTCGTCCCCGTCGTTTCTCCCCCGTTTGAAGTGGTCGAGGCGGTGGTTTGACCGCAACCGATCATGACGAAAACCGTCAAAATCATCAATGTCAACCCTAAGTATTTTTTCATGTCATATCACCCTTCCGTGGTCCGTTCCCCGGCCCCGATTTCTCGAGGCCGGGTTCGCGGATGGAACCATGGTTCCGTAATTCAGTTTTTCTTACCAAGAAACCGCTTCAAATTTCAGTTGAACGTAATCTCCGTTGCGGACTTGGGAAGAGTTGGCGCCGACCAATAGGCTGTCGCCGTTGATGTATCCCATCCAATAACTGGAGTTGGTCCCGTTGACATATGAGTCGACGGAAGTGATGAATCCGGTATCCGATGCGGACACCTGGGCGATTCCCTTCGTGGTGCAGGCGCCGACAAAGGCTTCATACACCGTCGGGTTGGACGATAGCACCGTCACGGTGCCGTTGAACAAAACCGTGTTGTTGGGTCCGACGATCTGCAGATAGACCGTACGGGTGACTTCCCACCCCGAAGTCGTGGCAGGCGCGTATGAGCCCGTGTCGGTGCCGACGCTAAAAATCGTCGAAGCGGTCGTCGCGGTCGTTGTCGTCTCTCCGCAGCCCAAGAAAGCGAACAGAGCAAAGAAAGCCATTGCCAATCCCAATACTTTTCTCATTTTTTCCTCCTATGTTATTCAACACTTTTCGTGTTAAATCCCGATAAAAATGGGGTTCGTGATCGCATAAAGAACTTCTTCTCCGATCACTTCAAATACAAGCCAATCCCCGGGTTCGACGCCCGAGATTTCGATGGCATCGTTATAGCGAATACTTTCGGAATCGATATCGATCGTAGTCATGATCTCACCGTTTTTGTAGATGATGAGTTGGTTCATCGGATCGCGCGAAAAGACGGAAATATCCACGGACACCGAGTCTTGATCGCTCAGTGAAACCGTGTCGCCATAACCGACACCGTCGATGGTGGCGACCACCATGGGTCCATTGGTAATAAAACTGTGTCCGGAAAGCAAGGCATCCATGATTGCGGCTTCGTTGAGTTCGCCTTCAATGTGAACGACCGTTGCCGGAACCCCGCTGTAAACGCCACGACGCAGATAACTATCGGAATAACGTCCCTCGGGAGTGGATAAATTGGCATAACGGGCAGTGTAAGTCCCCGAAATCGAATGATTGTCCGATCCTCCCGTGGCGGGAAGATACTTGAGTTCTCCTGCAGAATACAGATTCAGGAGTTCGAACCATTTGATCTTGGCCGCCAAGTTTTCGTTGGCATTGGGTTCGTACAACCCGTTCCAGATTTCGATCGTGTCGAATTCTTCGACGATTTCCCAATGATGGAAGCCCAGCAAAGCGGTGGCGAACGGGTGATTGATTTGCGCGATTCCGCCGCTGCGGCCGATTTCCTGCATCATTTCGGTGATATCGGCAACGGGATCATCGCCCTTGAGGACGCTGATGTCCGCTTTTTCAAAAACGTTACCTATCCCCAAGGATTGGAAATGACCGTAATCGGTGGTCACTTCAACGGCTCGCATCGCCATGAAGAACAATGGGTCGCCGACGGAATCATAAGCGGAGACAAAACGATTTCCCTGAACCCATTCCGCCAAGCCGGAAGAGGAGTTATGGTCGGAGAGAAAACCAAAATGGAGCCCATTGTTGATGTTGGAGAGCAAAACTTCATCGACAGTCTGTTTTCCATCACTGAAGGTCGAATGTTGATGAAGATCCCCCATATACCATCCCGAAGCCACACCGTCGTATAAATGGGTCAGCCGAACGTCATCCAAATAATAAGTTTTGTAATTCTCCACGAAAATCGTGCGGGAAACACGACTGTATTCGGGTCCTCGAACATAAGTGAGGGTATAGGTTCCTTCATCCAGCAACAGCCGGTAACCCGAAAGGACATTGGAATTGACCCGGGTCATATCGCCGTTGGCGGATGTGATCACGATTCCCGCCGTGATCATATCGCCGGAATCGGTGAGGATTCGTCCGTACAATGTGGCAGGATAGAGATCTTGAGTGGTCGTGGTCGTCGTGGCGGATGTGGTCGTCGTGGTCGAGGAACATCCGATCACTAGGACAAGCAGGGAAGAAAAGAAAAGGCAAAGGATTTTTTTCATCATCAACAGGATCCTTTCGGGGCTTGGGTGCTGTTTCGAATAATCAAATCGGGTTCCAATTGCTTATATTCTTTTTCCATGCCGGGATCACGGAGCCGATCATGCAGGAGATTCCATGCCTGTTCGCCCAGCATGGACACCGATTGATGGATCGTTGTCAACGGGGGAGGAAGGATGGCAGAGAAGAACAAATCGTCGAAACCCACAATCGAGATGTCTTCGGGAACATTCCATCCCCGTTCATGAACGGCTTGGTAAGCCCCATAAGCCATCAGGTCGTTGGAAGCGAAAATGGCGGTGACTCCTTCTTGAAGCAGCTGTTGGGCGGCGGTCCGGCCGCTTTCGAATTGGTAATCCCCGGTGGCGACCCAATCGGGATCAAAGGGGATTCCGGCTTCGGTCAAGGCGTTGACATATCCTTTCAACCGTCGTTCAGCGGTATAACTTCCCCGCGGTCCGGTGATGCAACCGATGCGACGGTGGCCAAGGGATAAAAGATGCTTCGTCGCCATCAGTCCGCCTTTACTGTGATGGATGGAAACCCCGGGGCAACTCAGCCCTTCGATCCAACTGTCCAAGGCTACGAAAGGAACCTCCAATTCATCGAGAAGAGCAATGAAGTTCTGGCTCCTTTCCTTGTTTTCGTCTTGGGAAAAGGCAATGATCAATCCGTCGATTCCACGGTTGACCAGCATGTTGACGGCAGACACGTCCTTGGCGGGATCGTGATTCGTATTCGACAAGATCATGGAATATCCCGCCGCGCTACAAAATCCGTCGACGCTGCGACCCAATTCGGCAAAAAAGGTGTTGGAAATATCAGGAAGGATCAATCCGATGGTGTTTGTTTTCTTCGTGACCAAACCCACCGCAAAGTGGTTGGGAGCATAATTGTTCTTCTTCGCGATTTCCCTAATTCGATTCGCCGTGGGTTCGGAAACCGAATTCGGTCGCCCGTTCAAGATCAAAGAAACGGTGGTCACGGATACTTTTGCTTCTCTGGCAATGTCGCGAATGGTGCACTTCATGATCGGGAACCTCTCGTTTTTCGACATTCTTCCATGAAACGGTCGATTTCTTCTCCGGTCGGAATCGAACACTGAGCTCCCATTTTGGAGATGGTGAGGGCGGCGGCACAGGTGGCCCGGAACAGACCCGATGCCACGGGGGCGCCGGACGCGGCCGTCACTGCCAGTGAACCGACGAAAGTATCGCCCGCAGCGGTGGTATCCACGACTTCGACCGGTTGTGCAGGGATATTCATGATGGTCTCCCCGTTCCCATAGATGCATCCGGAGGCGCCGAGCGTAATGACGACTTCCTTGACGCCTTGTTCGATGAAAAAAGGAATCGCACGAGCCGAAAACAACGGGGAGTGGGCCGAGAAACCGGTGATTTTTTCCGCTTCCGTTTCATTGGGGACAATCAAATCGACATTTCTAAGCAAAGCCTCGTCCAACAATTGGGCAGGAGCGGGATTGAGGATGGTGAACATACCTTTCTTTTTGGCCAAGGCAAATCCATGAACAATCGATGCATAAGGAATCTCCATCTGCATTAACAGAACATCTCCGGGAAAGGCGTCCCGCAAGCCTTCTTCGATCTGATGCGGGGATACTTCGGCATTGGCTCCAGCCGCCACCACGATCCGGTTATCACTTCCGGTGATCAAAATCAACGCAGTTCCGGTCGGAGTCTGAGGGTGATGGGCGATCCTTTCGGGAGGGATGCCGGCCTTCTGCAGCGCTTCGACCAATTCGGTGCCGAAAACGTCGGTCCCGACAGCGCCGATCATGCGAACTTCCGCGCCCTGACGGGCACAGGCGACGGCTTGGTTGGCGCCTTTTCCTCCGGGGTTCATGAAAAAAGCATCTCCCATGATGGTCTCTCCGCGTTGAGGAACCACGGGAACCCGAAAAACCATGTCCATGTTCATACTTCCGATCACGAAAATTTTGCGCATAGGGTTGCCCTCAGTTCATTGATTCGTAGTAAAGCGCTTTAGTAAAACGTTTTACTATTTAATCCTACTGCAAAACGCTTTCATTGTCAAGGTGCTTTCAAAAAAGTTTTCCACAAAAAAAAGACGTCTCCGACCGTAATGTTGTGAAGGTCAATAGCGAAACGTCTTCCGTTGAATTATTCCAATTTCCGTCCGTTATGGTTGTTTTCCTCGAATGTTTTCAAGGAGAAAGACGTCTCCAAAAAATCGACGTCTCTTTTCCAAAAAGGGTTGATATTGAAGAATCATACACGAAAAAGGCCTTTTTTTGATGAGGTGACGGATCGGTTAAACCCGTCCCCATTTCCCAAAGAAGTTATTGGGAACCGGTATCGATGACCTCGATGATGACCAGTTCGTCAAATAAAGAATACGTTTTCCCATCTGCGAATTGCATGGAGTGATAACACAGAATCAGTACTTTTCCCGGATTCGAAAAACCGGAAACGAATA
>ERZ795054.3391-NODE-3391-length-12559-cov-4.616363_pt1 | contig 12559 bp, 13 predicted proteins | sample MGYA00375138_ERZ795054 | MGnify/ENA primary metagenome ERZ795054 (study PRJEB30183, sample SAMN05720215) | anaerobic digester metagenome | isolation source: active sludge of municipal wastewater-treating anaerobic digesters | place: USA | collected 2014-12-23 ...
GAATATTCCGCCTGTTCGCTGCTCACATCAAAAAACAAAATCTTGTTTTGATGATCTATTTCAGCATGCTGACAGCGTCAGAATCGCTTCCGGATATATCTCGACGGAAGCTTTGGCTGAGCTTAAAAAAATTGTAGAAGGGAATAAAAAATCATTTTTAGAACTCCTTATCGGCATGCACGGTTTCGAAGGATTTACTCAATCGCAGATAGACGCGGCTAGATATCTTGACGACTATTTAAGAGACAAAAAAATCGGTCAGGTTAGGGTTGTTAAGGCATTTAAATTCCATGGGAAAGTTTATAGCTTTTTAAACAGCCAACAGACCCCGTTTGCCAGCATTATAGGATCGTCAAACTTAAGCAGTATTCTCGATGATCAAAACCATTATGAAACGGATTTATACTTCGATGAAAAAAATATGGTCAGTGAGATTGACGGTTTTATTACGAAATTATCGAAAGATGCTTGCGTTCCTCTTTACGGGTATGAACCAAAAATCATTGAAGGTGAAAATACGCTTCTAGATAATCAGGAGGGGGTTGTTAGGCCCACTAACGATGAGTTGAAAAAGGTTCTTTTGGATAAAACGAAAAAATCTTTTAAGATTCCGATTAAAGGTTCAGAGATAGCTTCGAAGAGCAGCTTGAATGTTTTTTTTGGAAAAGGTCGGAAGAATAAAAAGGGTTTTGTAAAACCGAGGCATTGGTATGAAGTTGAGCTTATGGTTCCCAAAGAAATTACTGATAAGCCCGGTTATCCAAAAGCGGGACGAAATAAGAAAAGCATTATTACCGTATATACTGATGACAGGTGGAAATTTGACTGTAAAATCAGCGGAGACTACAGCAAGAATTTTCGCTCCACACCCGATCTTAAAATTTTGGGTCGCTGGATTAAAGGACGTCTTGAAAATAACGGTGCTCTCAAGGTCGGCGAGCCTGTGACTTCTGAGACATTGAGGCGTTACGGAAGGGATGATTTTGAATTGATTGCTACCTCAAATCCCGCAGTATGGATATTAGATTTCGGGGTGTAAATGGGGAGCCATTTTCAAAGTTACCTTGATAAATTAGAAGCAATCTCACCAGGCCTCACACCTCCAATCAGGAATACAATTGACGCTTTAATCCCAAAACACATTAAGACTTTTTCCTTTCGTGAGCACCTAACAGGTCTGCTTTTGGGTAATGTTCAAAGCGGAAAGACTCGGCAGGCGTTCGGCCTTGTCTCTGCGGCGGCTGATGAAGGGTTTTCAATCTTTGTTTTTCTTACAACAGATAATGTGTATTTACATGAACAGACGTTTCAGCGGGCAGTGCGTTATTTAGATACATTTATCGTCTGCGGTGAAGATGAAGATGTTAAATTTATGGAATCTAGAGTTCGTCAGCCGGTCATGATTGTAATTAAGAAAAATAACCGGGTTCTTAAACGATGGAAGGACAATCTGGCGGCTTCCAAATTCTGCGATGGGCGGCCGCTATTTATCATCGATGACGAGGGTGATGCGGCCAGCCTCAATACGAAGATCAATCAGAAACAGCAGAGTGCCATTAATCGCCACCTTAATGACATAAAGAAACTTGCTAACAGCAGCATGTATCTTCAGGTAACAGCTACTCCTCAGCCATTGTTCTTACAGGCGAGCACCACTGGCTGGAGGCCGTCGTTTGTTCATTATTTCCCTCCTGGAGAGGGGTATTTGGGCGGAGATTTTTTTTATTGTGACCCGCCTTCGGCGTGTATTCGCTTGACTCCTGAGAACGAACTTGATGACTTAAGAAACGAAGAGATGATTATTTCAGAAGGCCTCCGTTTGTCGCTTTTGTCTTTTTTAGTTTCAGGTGCACATACTTTATTGTCAAAGAGTGCAGAGGCATGCAATTTTCTAGTTCATCCCAGCGTCAGGATTGCCGATCACGATCGGATCGCGCGCAAACTAGGTGAATATCTTAATGAGATGCTTATCGCGGTTTCCGAAGATAAAATGGAAGAGATGCTTAGAGGGTCTTGGGAAGATCTTCAAAAATCGAAATCCGGTCTTATTGATTTTGAAAAGATGCAGGATTTTCTCAAGCAAAGTCTTAATGAAGAAAAGATAAAGTTTTATGTGATGAATTCGATTGGAAGCAATATTGTGGATTGCTCAAAAGGCATGAACATTATTGTAGGAGGCAACAGCCTAGGCCGGGGAGTAACATTTCCTGCATTACAGACGGTTTATTACTGTCGAACAGCGAAGGTCCCGCAAGCAGATACTTTTTGGCAGCATTGCAGGATGTTCGGGTATGATAGAGACCCTGATTTAATGAGAGTTTTTCTCCCGCCGTCATTGTTAAAGCTTTTCATTGAATTGAATAGCAGTAACCGCGCGCTTATTGGACAGATTGCCGGTACTAACACTGAAGGCATCAGTCTTCTTTATCCTCCGGGTATCAGACCGACTAGAGCGAGCGTGGTTGATAACGGAATTTTGGAGGTTGTTGTCGGCGGAGTAAATTACTTTCCAAGTTTCCCTCAACGAAAGCATATTAAAGAAGTGGACGATATGTTGGCGCCATATAGTGGCCAGGGCATATGCGAGACTACTTTAAACGGTGTAATTACTCTCTTGGAGAATTTTGAGAGCGAGTCCAAGTCTGACTGGTCAAATGTAGTATTTATTAACTGTATTAAGGCCTTAAAAGCCAGCCATGCTGAGAACAAAGCAATGTTGATCATTAGAAGAGACCGTAGTATATCAAAAGGGACAGGGACATTGTTATCACCTGTTGATAGGACATTGGGTGATACTGTGAAAAATTATCCAGTGCTTACTTTGTATCGGGTTATCGGCGAACGGGAAAAAGGTTGGGATGGGTCGCCTTTATGGATTCCAAATGTTAAATTACCAGAGGGAAAAAATTTTTATAAAGCTGAGTAAGGTTTTGAGCCGTGGATAATTTAACGTGTGAACAACGCCGGAAAAATATGCAGAATATCCGTTCGGTCAAAACCGTTCCGGAAGAAATAATCGCGAAAGAATTTCGAAAACGAAAGATTTACTTTGCGCAAAATGTTAAGTCAATAATCGGGAAGCCGGACTTTGTTTTTAGGAGGAAAAAAATAGCAGTTTTTATTGATTCAGATTTTTGGCATGGCCACCCTAAACGTTGCATAATGCCAAAAACCAACTGTTCTTATTGGAATCAAAAAATTCTTCGTAATAAGAAACGGGATAAGTTTGTTAATAGGAAGCTTGGAAAAGCGGGATGGAAAGTTGTTCGGATTTGGGAACATAACTTAAAAAGTCGTTTAAGCAGCAGCGTTTCTCGGATTTTAAATCTTTTAAATAAAGGCTCTGGTAAATATGGCAGCCCCTGTTGTTAAGAGATGCTCCTGCTATGGGCTCCGTAATAAGGATCAACTGAAATGGTTTCATCTGGAATCGAAAAAAAACTGCTTGAGGATATTCGACAAATTGAAAGTCTGATTACCCAGAGGAATAGACTGCCTGGGATGAAGTCCGCTGCGCAATGGGAGCGCAGCGCGCTTTTATCTGCAGACAGGAACGACCTTGTAAGATTGGGTGTTAACAGAGCATTTTCCTCGGTAGAGCTCTTCATGGAGGGGATAATCAAAAATTATTTTATCGATGCAAGGCAAAGTCCCCGGAAAGTAAAGAAATGCCAGCTTTTTGAAAGTGCCGTTCTCGGGGAGCTTCCTTTTTCTGGAAAACGAGCATTGTTGTGCAAAATCGTTCGCTTGCCTGCTTTTGCGGAAAAGTTCCTGGCACTTATCGAAGGACTGCAAAAAAGCACCTCCCGAAGCCTTTCTGAGATGGAGTCTGGTTCTGCTTGTATGTATCAGGGAAGATCGATCTTTGATTTAGCGAACTTCAAACGTTTTTGTACAGATGCAGAAAAAGCGTCTGGCTGCCTTATGCGTCATTTTATCAAAACTTCTTAATAAAATTGTACCATACAGCATAACGATTTTGTGCTGATCGTATGTTGCAATTCATATAGTGGCCGCTAAATAATCTTTTTCTCAGATTTTTTCCTATTTTGGAATTCTTATTTACAATTCCTTTATTTTCTTTTAAACAACGACCTTTCCGCACCCGGGCATGCCGCCTTTAATCCGCCTCTACACGCTTTTTCAGGTGTACGAAGCGTTCGACTACGCCCCCTCGTCATATTTATTTTGTCTCGGGACCGTAGTCGAACGCTTCTAGCTCGGCATGCCCCGGTGCGAATTCAAGAAAATACCCCCTCTCTAACCTTTTATTTAAAAAAAACTGAAAAATATTTCTAAAAAACCTGTGGGAACCTATTCCGAAACACCCCGTTTTGGCCCAATACTTTGAGAGAACATATAAATCAAAACGACCAGTCCTAAACCTGGTGCTACTTATTAGGGCCTTAAAGCCTTCGACAACGACAAGGAGAACGACCATGAAACGAGAACTGGACAAGAGACAAGTACGTGAAATTTCTGTGAACGTGAGACGAAACGGAAGTTTTTTGGCAAGATTGGGAAGATTGTTCGGTGCGGGCGTCAGCTTGGGTTTTGTGCTTTTTGTGGCCATGACCTCTGCCGCTTTGATGAACCGGGGTTCCAATTTTGCATGGGCTTCCTGGCAGGAGATGTGGAAGGACGAGACGCCGAAGCAGTCCCGGGAGATCACGATTCCCGTGCTGCCGAGCACCCGGAAAGCCCAGCCCTTTTATCCGAAGGTAACGATTCGGCAGCCATCGTTTGTGGCTGCGGTTTCGAGACCCGCGGAGGATTACCGGATCGCTCAGGAACGGAGACTCCTCCTAAGCGATCTTTGGAGCCGTTTAAACCAGACGATTTCTACGGCCCGCAGTTTTACGCGGTAATCCGTTAAAGGGTGAAAAGGGGGAAGACCTGAAAATCTTCCCCCTTCGCGGTTGATAAACGCTTCTCCCGGCAAGGCCCGTCAGCGCTTTTAAGGAGGAGCCTTTAATGATAGATCAACCGCTCGATAATGAATCCGCAAGTGATGATTCCGACGAATTGATGCAGGTCATTCAACCGATTGAGTTGACGGATCGAGACATCGCAGTTTTTAGGTTAATCCATGAACACCGGTATTTGGCTTACGGCCAGATCCGAGAAGCGTTCTGGAAGGAGCGTTCGGAGCCGGCTAAGGCCTGTTACCGGCGGATCGAGCGGCTCATTAACTCGGGCTTCCTTTCGAAAGGATATTCCGGCCGAAAGAACCTGAACATCTATTTCGTAACCGAGAAATCGTTAGGGATTCTGAAAAACCGGAACCTCGATTCCGGCATCCGACTTTATGAGCCCACCCCGTATTTCGATCGTTCCATCGACCATGATTTAAAAGTCGCAAGCGTGAGGATTTTCTTCCGTCAGTTCGGGTTGGACGGCTGGATCCCCGAAAGGGTGCTTCGGGAACGCGATCATTTGTTCCGCGTTCCGGACGGTATTTTGACCCTTCGCGGGAAACGGATCGCGATCGAGTTCGAGAATCATCTGACAAAAAGCATGAAACGTTATCAGGAGGTCTTTGATTATTACAGCGATCACAAACTTTATCTCCTGCTTCTCATGATCATTGATGGGGACACCAAGGATTGGCTCGTTCACGGGATGCGTTATAACGCCCAGAAGATCTGGATTACCACGTATCGCGAGCTGATGAGCGAACAAGGGGAAACGCTCTTTGAAAATAAACGGGCCAGTTTCAAACTGAGCCGTCTTTTCTGAGGAGGTGAGCGATGCAGAAACCTCCGATCAAAAGAGAACCGATTCTCGTCCGAGTGATCGGCGGGATTTTTGTGGGGATTCCTTTCGGGATCTCGAAAGGTCTTCTGAGTGTTTTGACAAAACTCGAAAACCCCTGGCTTCGGAAATCGATTCCGGCAGTCTTGGGTTTATTTTCCCTGTTCTGCGTTTTAAGACTCGGCGCTCTTTTCGATCTTCTCGATCTCGTTTTTCAAAGCAAACTGGTGAATCCCAACTGGGCCCCGGGCGTAAAGTTCGGGTTCTTTTTCCTGCTTTATCTCGTCATTACGCTGCCCGTTTTCCTGTGTTTTGCTTATCTCAACCAGGAAGCCAGATATTTTAAGCCGGATGGCGTTAAACCGGATCCTTCCCCTGAACGGATGCGCGCTTTTCGCCTGAAATCCGATTACCACAGGGTTTATTTGGGATACGGCCTAAACCAGAAGAAACCTCTTTATCTCACCAATGACCAGCGCCTGATGCACTGCGAGGTTGTCGGAAGCACCGGCACCGGAAAAACGGAATCCGTCCTTCTTCCGATGCTCGCTCATGATATCGCGCACGGAAAAGGCGCGATCATTATCGACGGGAAAGGGGATCTGGAACTCCGGAACAAGATCCGCTACATCGTCCATAAACAAAAACGCAAGGACGATTTCTACTTCTTCTCATTAAGCCATCCCAAGGACTCGAACACCTATAACCCGCTTTTTCGGGGGAACCCGACCGAACTGAAAGACAAGCTCGTTAACAGCATGGCATGGAGCGAGGAGTTTTACCGGCGTATGGCGGAGCAGGCCGCGCTCACGCTCCTTAACGCCATCGCCTCGGTGGGGAGAACTGCCCGGTTCCGGGAACTTCACGGATATTTGACGGACTTAAACGCTCTCCAAAAACTCTCGGATGAAATGACCAATCCGGTCCTGAAAGAAGACATCGGGAAGATGGTAGCGGGTTTCAGGGACAACCAAAAGTTCCTCGCCGGATTAATGTCCGATCTTTTTCTCACCTCAAGGAGCGAATTCTCGGACCGTCTCGATACGAATGATCCCGAGATCGATCTGCTTTCGGTCTATGAAAATAACCAGATCTGTTATTTCGCGCTCGATCTTCAGAAGTACGCGGACACTTCGCGGCGTCTCGGCCGGATGATCATTCAGGATATCCGCGCCGTTTCAAGCCATATCGTGTCCCACATCACGCCTTATAACCGTCATTTCTTTCCGGTGTTTATCGATGACGCTTCAAGTTTTTTGGAGCTTAACTTCATCGATTTTCTGAATAAATGCAGGGCAAGCGGGTATGCCGTCACTATTCTTCATCAATCCCTGGGGGACCTTGTTTACCGGGGTATGTCCAATTTCCAGCAGCAGGTTGTGGAGAACACCAACATCAAGGTGATTCTTCGCCAGGATGATCCTTTTTCCGTGGAGAAATTCGTGAAAATCGCCGGGACGCGCCGCACGATGATCTCCACTTACCAAACCCAGGAACAGATCCTTGGGAAAGGTCTGACGGGCGCGGGTTCCGTCCGCGAAGGCCAGACCTTCCGCATCGAGCCGGACCTGATCCGGGGTCTTAAACGCGGGGAAGCCGCTTTGATCTGGAAAAACCCGTCGCTTCTTACCGATCACATCAAACTCGATTTCTTCGGGTATTCGAGTTATCCCGACGAATTCGATCCGAAAACGAGCGTGAAAAAACCCGTAAAAACGAAGAGAAGCGCTCCGGAAGAAAAAGACACAGCTCTTGATGAGATCGATAACCCGCTTGAGATCATTAAGAAACTGGAAGAAGAAAAATAACCGCAACGTTCTAAAGCTTCATAAAAATTACCATTTAACAAACTCGTAAGGGGAAAGTTCCCGGGCCTCGGTCCGCGGCGCTTTCCCCTTTTTAATTTTCAAAAGCTTCGAAAAGGAGGTGACTGCCAGAGAAAAAACAGATGAGCAGTGTTGTTCAACCTATTCAAAAAATAAAAACCAAAAAGGAGAAACACAATGAATACGAAAAAAGAAAGTAACAAAAACCAGGACAAGATCATCAAGGACGTGACCCGTTTTGAAAACGACATTTACCGTGTCAGTTCATGGACCGGTAAAGACGGAGCGTCCTTCCTCGATCTTCACGTGTATTACAAGAAGGACGGGCAGTTCAAGAAGACCAAGGAAGGTATGAACGTCCGCGCGGAATTCCGCAAGGAACTCGCCGAGGCCATTCTCGCGGCGAAGAAAGCGCCGGAACTTTCCCTGCCCGCTGAAGGGAAGAACTGCGAAACGGTTCTCGTGAGCGCCGTTTCCATTTCCGAAACCGAGCAGTACCAGGTTTCGAAGGTTCGCGGTCCGAAGAACAGCTTCGTTCGGGTCTGCTATGCCTTCAAAGGGGACGAGGGAACCTTCATCCCGAATGGCAAGAAAGCATTGTCCATTTTGGAGTCTTCGGTGGAAGCCGTGGCGGAAGCTCTCCGGAGCCCTGAAGCAGAGCCCGCGAAAGCGGTGGCGCAAGCAACCGCTTAACGCGCGTTTCGAAGGAAAGTTTAAGGGGAGAGGTGGTTTAAAAAGCCGCTTCTCCCTTTTTCTTTTTAAAGGAGGAGGTGATTTTTGTGCGGCTCATCATTCGAAAACAAGACGAATCGAAACACGCCCGCCTGATCGAGCGTTTCAAACGGTTTGGCTGGGAAGTGATCGTGAAATGAACATCGAAAGATAGGCGGGAAGGAGAAGTTCTCTTCCCGCCTATCTTGTGTCTAAGGAGACTGAGATCATGGGAAGAAAATTATCAGTAAAAGACTGGCCTGAAAGTGAACAACCTGTGGTTCGGGTACGTGAAAAAGGGATCGAAGCTTTGTCGGATGCTGAACTTTTATCCCTGATTCTAAAAAAATCTACTTATGAGCGAACGGAAGTTGATGTTGCTTTGGAACTTTTGAAAAAAGCAGGAGGTCTTCGCAAGATTTTTGATCTGGAGGATCTAAACGAAACCGAGAGGTTTCAGCTTTTGGCAGTCCGGGAAATAGGAAAACGCGTCTTAAAGCAGGGGATGATCGGGCAGAATTTCGTTAGAAGTCCCCAAGCAGTCACCGACTACCTTACGGTGAGTCTTCGGGACCTCAAACGGGAGGTTTTTAAGGTTTTGTTTCTCGATAAGGCCTTAAAGATTCTCGGCGATAAGGATCTTTTCTTCGGGACCGTGGATGAAGCGGCGGTTCATCCCCGAGAGATTGTTCGGGAATCTCTGCTGCAGAACGCATCGAACCTCGTGCTCGTCCATAACCATCCTTCCGGAAAGACTGAACCGAGCCGCGAGGATTTCGAGATCACGCAGAAGATAAAAGCCGCCTGTCAGACGGTTTCGATTCGTATCCTCGATCACATCATCATCGGCGAGAACCAGTACTTTAGTTTTTCAGAACACAACCAACTTTGACACGGAGAGTCTTCCAAAATGCTTACACGCGAAGAATTACTCGAAACGGTAAACGAATTAAACAGCCGGAACGCCGGCCGTCAGGTCGGGTATATCTCCGGTTACAGGGACCAATGGTTTATCGGAGGTTACATCAGCAGAGACAATCCCGACCGCCAGGAACTCAAGCTGCATTTCTGCCAGGGACGGAATGTCGGCCGCATCAATTTCAACGGCGGGTATACCATGTTTTTGGATGTCACGGCCTGCAAAAACCAGCAGGACGTATTCAGCGAATTCGAACTCTTGGATCACCACAAACGTCGGGAGAAGGAGAAAGCCGTGGAGCGGATGGCTCAAGCCGAGGCTCGCTGCACCCGCTGTATCAATTATCTCGGAAGACTTACGCGAAATTGCAAGCCATCCCCAATATGCGGGTATAAGCGCATTCGCTCTAGGAAAAAAGAATCGTGGAAAACGGGAAATTGTGACCTCGTGTCGCCCTGCCAAAGCGGTCTCGGCTAAGGCCATGAGAAAACAAATCAACTGAGGAAAGGAGCGCTTTATGCGAATCAAACGACTCACGAAAAAGGTTGAAGGTTCAACTGCGTATATTTTTACACCGCTGTGCCACGAAACCGGAAGACGAATCAAGCTATGGATCAAGGAAGCCTGGACGCCGAGAGGGAAGCTTGTCCGGTTCATCGTGACGGATGCCCGGACGGGTAAAAAATACAAAGCGGAAACCGCGCATTGCGATTTACCGGGCTGTATTTGCGACGCCGTTATCTACGGTTACAGCAGGAAATCTCGCCCATAGTTATTCTCTTGAAACTCAAAAAATCCAATCCAACAAAAGGAATAATTATGAACCTGACAAAAAAAGAACTCGCCACCGTGCTTGCCGCGCTTCGGACATTTCAAGAACGGCCGGCTGTCGGCATGGAGCATTTCAAAAATGTCCGTCCGCTTGCATCAAAACAGATCGATGATCTCTGCGAGCGCTTGAATTGCAGTACGCTTGTTGAAAGATTTAACCGCTTCAAGAGAGAAACCTTGAAGCTCGTGATCCATATCGAGGAAGGAATCGTTCAGGGTGTTTATGCAAACATCCCCAAAGCAGCGGTTAGCGTTTACGACACCGATCCGGAAGCGGGCGATCTCGAGAAAGAAAAGAGGAATCTGAAGCGAGCCATCAAAGGACTAACCGACGTTCGCAAGTAGCTTGTTTAACGAATTCACCAGGGCAGGGCCGTGAGAGCGTCCCTGCCCATTTCATTTTAAGGAGGGGGAGTTATGGAATACCCGAAACGCGAAACGCTTCAGATGGAGCTTTATCAGGATCTGAAAAAGACACTTCTCGAATATCACTCAGGTCTTTTTGAAATCAAGAAAAACGAAGATGAGGGGGACCTTCTTATTCAGAAACTTTACCTTGATCCCCAGGAAGGCTGTGTCCCCGATGAATTTATCGGGGAGGAACTTCTCTATGCCGTGAAATCGAAGTTTTACGCGATTTTTAGCGTGATCCGGGACAAGGTCCAGGTGGATTATTTAGAGAAAAAGAAAATCAGCTACCCTCCCATCTCCATCGCGATCGAAGCCTCGTATGAGGACGTCACCTATGTCGTTGTCTCATTTCAGAATGCCGTGATCTCTGAATATAACGCGAAAGCCTGGAATTTTGTGTGGACTTCAAGCGCGGAACTTCAGAAGGAAATGGCGGATCTCTTTTATCAGATGAGGGACCGCCTCAATCAGTATTTCGTCGAGGGACTTCGCTACGCGAAACAAAGATGATTCCACCACTTATTCAAAAAGGAGAACACTTCCATGAAAAGACTTTATACGAAGTTCAAAGATATTTATGTGCTTACCGATCCGGGTGACCTCACGGACCTGAAACTTGATTCGTGCGTTGTCGCAAGGAAAGGCCGCCAGGTTTATGTTGCTGCGCTTGAAAGCCTGCAATCAAAGTGTGTAGAGGATAAACGCAGTTCCGGCTACTCCGATCCGGTCTTCGGATTTTATGCCGCAAAACCCGAAAGATTCCTCGTGATTAACGGGGAACGCAAGACCGTCAAATTCTGTGATCTTTGCAAGGATCGTCTGCACGGGATCACGGGCAACTGTTTCAGTTACGGCGTGAAACCGGGCGGCTGCTCGTTTCGTCCGGCGAATGCTCTAGGGAAATTCAACATTTCCCTGGATGGGTGGCGGTACTTAAAACCCTCCCGGGTCAATCATTACTCGCCCTTTAAGAAACCATGGAGCGCGGAATATATCCGTCTCGATTCGAAGGTGATCAGCCGGAATAAGCGCGCCATTGCCGCCCGCAATGATTTCTGGAACCAGCTTGAGAAAAAGAAGAAAAAATACTGCTCCCGCTGCATCTTTGGGCGCTGTCGCATGAACAGCATGCGGATCGCGGAACGCTGCATGGTGACGGACGAGAAAACACAAAAACGCTGCATCAAAAAAATCCAAGGAAGGTTCGGAAGCGTTGAAGAATTTCTGAACCGTCTCGCTTTTTGTGGAAAAGAGATCGCCTGCCGGCCGCATGGGGAGAAACGGAAAACGAAATGGGTGATTACAAAACCCGTAGGTCGGAATAAGTTCCTCATCCGTAAACGTTCCCGTCCTTTTAAGCGGGCCGTTGTTTCAAGGGCGAGGATCGAAGGGAATGTGATCCCGGGAGCGTTGCCGTGGGAAGGGCGGGAGAAAATTGCGAGCCTTGCCTGGTATTTTTTTGAGAGATATTACGCGAAAGATCAGGACGCTTACCGCGGATACCGGGGCCGCACGATCCGGATTCTCTCCCTTACGCCTATCCCCGAGGGTATCAAGATCAGTTATTACCCTTACGGGTGGGGCACTCCCGAGATTCTGGAGAAACAATTCTATTCGTTCAATGAGGTTGTCAGTTTCGAGCGTTAATTTCACTACCAAGGAGATCACAATGAAAAAAGTCTATACTCAAGTTGACGGGGCCTACGTTTTTCCGCGCTCCCGCGATCTTCGCTCTTTAAAACCGGATTCCTGCGCGGTAAGGATCGTCGGGGAGAAACCCTGCGTGATTCCGTTACAGGATCTTTCCGGCAAAGAAGTCGAGAACGGAGACCGGCACGGCTATTCTTCGGTGTGGGGCTATCACGACGATAAGAACGATCCTTATATCCTCATAAACGGTGCGAAGAAGAAAGCGAAATTCTGCGATCTCTGCAAGGACCGTTTAAGCGGGATCACCGGCAATTGTTTGAATAAAAGCATTAAACCTTCGGGCTGCTCGTTTCAGCCGGTGGAGGATTTGAAACCTTTCGCGATCAATCTTTCCGGGTGGCGGAAACTCCGGCCGGTTGATGTCAATGAACGCACGCCTTTCTTGAAACCGTATCTG
>ERZ795054.3392-NODE-3392-length-12553-cov-5.306209_pt1 | contig 12553 bp, 9 predicted proteins | sample MGYA00375138_ERZ795054 | MGnify/ENA primary metagenome ERZ795054 (study PRJEB30183, sample SAMN05720215) | anaerobic digester metagenome | isolation source: active sludge of municipal wastewater-treating anaerobic digesters | place: USA | collected 2014-12-23 ...
AGAAGACCGCCCTGGCCGAGTTCGCCAACGTGCGCCGCGGCGGCATCATCGCCATCGGCATCGAGCCCGGCGACACCCTCATCGATGTCCGCTACACCCTCGGCACCGACCAGGTCGTGCTGATCACCCGGGGCGGCATGAGCATCCGCTTCTCCGAGGAGGACGTCCGGTCGATGGGCCGGCCCGCGACCGGCGTCCGCGGCATCTCCCTCGATCCCGAGGACCGCGTCGTGGCGGCCGCCGTGGTGGACCCGGAAGCGACCCTGCTCGTGGCGGGCGAGAACGGCCTCGGCAAGCGCACCCGCTTCGAGGAGTACCGCATCCAGTCCCGTGGGGGCAAAGGCATCATCACCATGAAGACCACCGAGCGCACCGGCGGCGTCCTGGGCGCCCTCACCGTCCGGGAAGCCGACGAGGTCATGCTGATCACCGCCGGCGGCCAGATGGTGCGGATCGCTGTCAGGGACATCCGCGAGACCGGACGGAATGCGCAGGGGGTGAAGCTGATCAACCTCGACGAAAGTGATCGCCTGCAGGGCATCGCGCCCGTCATCAGCGAGGAGAAGGAAGACTCCGCCGAGGACAACTCGGCCCCGGCCTCAGCGCCCCCGACGGACTGATTCCCAAGTCAGGTTGCGGCTCTCGATGTTGACCGGGTCCGTCTTTCTTTTCACCGCGAAGGACATGAAGGGCACGAAGAAGGGAAGCAGCGTGGCATGCGAAGCGATTCGCTCGCTTCCGGGCGACCGGGAACGTGAAGGGTGAATGGGACCATTCCACTCTCCTTCGTGTTCTTCGTGCTCTTCGTGGTGGTTTGTCTTCACCGCGCAGAGAGTCGACCTCGGTTTCCCCTCCAAATGTCAATTGTGAAGATGTGACCCCATGGGTCAGGCCTGTGCGTGCAGGGCGCGGAGCTGGGCCACGGAGGCGGTGCCGGTGGTGCCCAGTTGGTGAATGACAATCGACGCGGCGAGGCTGGCCAACTCGAGCGCCTCGCGCACCGACGCCCCCGCCGCAAGCGCCGACGCGAGATTCGCCGTGACCGCGTCCCCCGCGCCGACAATGTCGATGTCGCCCCGCACCGGCAGCGCGGGCACATGCTCGGACGCGCCGTCCGGGCAGGCGCCGATCATCCCGTGCTCCGCCAGCGTGACGAACACCTCGCGTCGATGGACTTGGGCCAGGGCCATCGCCGTCCGGCGGACGGCCGCGACGTTTGCTACCGCCGCATCCGCGGTTCCGCCGGTGAGGGCGGCAAGCTCGCGCGCATTCATCTTCAAGATGACGGGTGGGAAACCCCGCAGCCCGCGCCTGCTGTCGGCCAGGATGGGCAACCGGGGGCGGCCCACAACCACGCGGCTCACGGACGCCAGCACGCCGCGCGTGACGACTCCGGTGTCGGCTACGTCCACCTGGTCGAGCAGGATCAACGCATCGATTTGTGAGGCCAGGTTCTCGACACTCTCGGCCAGCCGTGCTTCGACGTCGCGCGGGGTCGGCGTCCAGTTCTTGCTGTCGAGGCGGTTGAGTTCGACCGGCGGGCGTCCGGGCTTGAACACGATGGGTTTGCAGTAAGTGAACGTGCGCCGCGCGCCTGTCGTCATGAAGAAATCCATCCGCACCCCGGCCATCCCGGCCAGGGCGCGCCTCAGTTCGAATCCTTCGCCGTCGTCTCCGCAGAACCCGATCGGATAGAGCGTTCCGAGGCCGAGGGCGACGAGGTTGTTGAGGATGGTGCCGGCGGCCCCCGGCTGGCCGCGCACGCGGATGACGTTGTGGACCGGTAGGCTCGTTTCGAGCGATGTCTCCGCGCGCGCCGGGTCAATCTCGAGATAGCGGTCCAGACAGAAATCCCCGGCGACCGCGACGCGGAGTCCGGAGTAGCGCCCGGTGAGAGCGGAGAACCGTTCGGGGGTCATGGTGTTTTCGTCTTCGGTTTGTCGGCGAGCGCGTGGTGGAGATGATGCAGGAAGGCGACGTTGTCGCACTGGGCGTAATGCATCGTGCCGCCCATGCGCGCGTAGCTCTTGCAGAAGCGGAGGTAGTAGGCCGGGTTGTCGCGCGGGGGCTCGCCCCGGGTCCAATCCCAGCGCCCGCCATCCTGCAGATCGACCACGTAAAGCGTGTGTCCCTGGACAATCGGGCGTCCGGCCTGGATTCGAAGATTGTTCACGCAGCTCAGTGTCTTCTCGAAAACTTGCGGCCCCATGATCGCCGACCCGATCGACATCACCACGCCGCCATCGAGTCCCTCGACCGCCGTTGCGAACCGGGCAAAATCGACGCCGCCCGCCCGCCCGATCGCCGCCCCATTGAACATGGGATGAGTCGCGACGATGTCGTAGCCGATTCCGGGATGGACGGTCAGCGGAACCTCATGCCGGAAGGCATTGGCCAGCACCGAGGCGTTTCGCCACCGATGCAGAACCATCAGGGGACCCGACGCAATCCCGAATTGCCGGATGGCGTGCAGCAATTCCACTCGGGCTGGGGTGAGCGGATGGTGTGGGTCGGCGCGCACCTGCGCCTCGAGATCGTCGGCTTTGGGCACCTGGTCGCCATCCTGGTAAATGAAGCGGCCCAGCGCCTGTCCATACCCTTCGCCCCTGAGCCCGCCCAGCAGCAGCGCCAGATGGATGCAGCGGCCTGTCTCGTCCCACGTGCCGAACGTGCCGGTGGCGACATTGGCGCGGACGCTCTCGGTGGAACGTCCGAGGAACGAGAATTCCCAGTCGTGGATGGTGCCTGCGCCGTTGGTGGCCAGGTGGGTGAGATGGCCATGATCGAGCAACTGGACCAGGAGCAACTGCCCGCCATTCTTGATGAGGTGGGCGCCGTAGATGAGCATCACGCTCGCCCCGCGTTGCCGGGCCTCGCGGATGCGCGCGGCGCATTCCCGCACCAGCCGCGCATTGGCGTCCGAAACGGGCGGCGGATCGTTCGAGGGTTCAACGAGGATCTCATCGAGCCGGCTCAGGCTTTCCCGCTGCTCGAGGGGGAGCACGCGCACGCGGCGCAGGTCAAGGGTTTCGCCATTCATGGTAGCCCATTTCAGAAGGCTGAGCGTGATTAGCCCGCATTTCAGGTGAGATGTGACGGTGACCAGTCAGATGACATCAGAACTTGGTGAGAAATGCGGGCTAAGATCCGGACTCCCCGAGTAGAATCGGAAGCAGTTTCAGGGCGTCCCGGAAGTCCGGGATGACCACGTCCGCACCCACACCCAGCAAGCGCTGCCGCTTCCACGGGTCGAACTGTCCCGAGCCGTTGTTGGCCTCGTCGCTGGCCACGGCGACGGCCAAGCCGCCGACCTCCTTCGTGTTCTGGATCTCGACGTAGCCGTCGCCGAACGAGAGCAACTGAGCGCCGTCGATCCGGTTCTCCCGCAGGATGCGGTCGATCACCATCTTCTTCGAGAACTGTTTGTAGTCGTCGAGGGCGCCGTAGATCCGGGGGCCGAAGTACTGGGTGAGCCCGAGGGCCGCGGCCTCCTGTTTCACGAACACCTCGTCCGTCCCGCTGGCCAGGTAGAGGGAGAAACCGCGCCGCCGCAGTTCGTCAAGAAACGGGCGGGCTTCGAAGACGAGCAGATCGTCCGGTTCAAGCGTTCGGCTGGCGAGGGCGTCGAGCCGATGGCGGATGCGGGCATCAAGCCGGCGCAGGTACTCGTGTTTGTACCAGAGCGGTTCGCGCGGCTCGCCCCCGCGCTCGCGGATGCGCTCGGCCAGTTGAATCATCTGGTAGATCGTCTGCTTGCCGTTGAGCCGCATGATGTCCTCGAACGCCAACTGGCGCAGCGCCTCGGGCGTCTCGCCCGGTTGGGCCGGCAGCATCTCGACGAACATCGGCACCATCACATCCGGCCAGCCCTGCCGGATCAGCGACAGCGTGCCGTCGAAGTCGAACAGCACATGGCTGATGCCGGGGCGCGGCGCGAACGAGGGCGCGAATTCGACCAAACCGTGAAAAGACCCGCCCGCCACCCGTTCTGGGGGTGTTGCGGCTTCGGGCTCGGGCCCTGTTTCCGCCATCTCGAGGTCTCCCGCTGCGGCCTCGGGGGTCGCGTTCGGCTCGATCGGGTGCGTTTCCTGCGGGCTGTCGATTGCCTGCGCCGAGCCGGACGAGACGCTGTCTTCCGGGGCGGCGGGCTGATCCGGGGAGTCGCCCGCGTTTGGAGGCGGCGATGGCTGGGGCAAGGCCTCGATCGATGACGTTGAGGCCGATGCCGCGGCACGAGTTTGAACGGTCACGAGGGCGCGCCGGAGCAACTGACCCTGAAACACATGTCCGACGGCCACGGTCTCGAGCACCGTGGCGCCCTCGGGGACCGTCGCCTTCGCATCGGGCAATTGGTGCCGCTCGGGGTCGAAGGGCGTGCCCGGGGCGGCCACGATGGGCACCATGCCGACGCGGCGCGCGGCATCGCGGCAGGCGTTCTGAAACTGGGTGAACTCGTGGATGAGCCCGGACTGGCCGGATCGCACGCCGGCCAGGTAAAGGGCGTAGACATTGTCCAGGATGCGGACGAGGACCTGGAGCCAGTCGCCCTCGGCGCGGCGGAGTTTCGTGGCCTCGAGGCGCAGGTGATGGCGCTCGGAGTCCTCCGCTCTCTGCATGAAGGCCTGGAAGGCGCGTTGCTCCTCGGTCATACGATCCATGACCTCGCGCGCCGCGGCGACCGTTTTGCCGGCGTGTTCGTGCGCCGTTTGCCACTGGCCGGTGGCGGTCTCGATGCGGTCGGCGACATCCTGGACCTGCTCGATCTGCCGGAGGGTGTCAGTCAGGCCCGCCATCTCGACAAGCTTGAGTTCGGCCTGGTGCCGGAGCCGAAAGGGCCACACGGCCAGCATGGCGCCCAGGGCCACGCAGGCGGCAAAAGCGCACACCTCGATGGCTGTCATGGGCCGGTGCGCCTGCTGCCAGATCACCAGGGCGGCTGCCACCAGGAGGAGGTCGCCGACAACAAAGGGCAGAAAGAGCTTTGCGCCCAGGTTCACGCGAGTGGTGCGGTCCGTCATGGGGCCGGAGGTTAAGCTGGCACACCCGCGGCTGCCACGGAAAAGTTGCGTGATGGCGCGCGGTCCGTGCCTCTGGTTGTTGTCGGTGTCCTGTCGCCCGGTGAGGGCACCGGGCCTACAACGAATGGAGACTCCCGCTGTAGGCCGCGTGCCCTCACGCGGGGCGAGGGCAGCCATCGGTGCGGACGCCGGGTCAGGGGAACTCACTCGTAGCGGAGCGACTCGATGGGGTCGAGATTGGCGGCTTTGTAAGCCGGGTAGGTGCCGAACAGGACGCCGACGATCGAACAGATTGTGAGCCCGATCACAACCCAATCCACAGGGATCACGGGCGGGAGCTTGAGGAAGTAAGCGGCCGAATTGCCGCCGAGAATGCCCAAGACGACTCCGATCACTCCGCCCACCTCGCAGAGCACGATCGCTTCCATGATGAACTGGGTCATGATATTCCGCTTCTTGGCCCCGATCGCGCGGCGGATGCCGATCTCGCGCGTGCGCTCGGTCACCGACACCAGCATGATGTTCATAATGCCGATGCCCGCCGCCACCAGGGCGATCGAGCTGACCACCGCGACGCCGATCCGGACGGTCAGAGTGAAGCTCTTGAACTGCGAGATCAGGGAGTCGTTCGAGAACACCTCGAAGTCATCCTCCACCCCCGGCTTCACCTTGCGCGCCGTGCGCAGGATGCCGCGCACCTGCTCGACGGTATCCTCGTACATCGCCTGATTCTGGGCTTGCACGAGAATGGACAGGCTCCGCCACATCCGCCCGTAGCGGTTGAGACCCGTCGTGATCGGAATGATGGCGAAGTTGTCCTGGTCGCCGCCCAGCGAGGCCCCTTTGGATTCGAGCACGCCGACCACTGTGTAGCCGATGCCGTCGAATTTGGCCTTCTCGCCCAAAGCCGATCCGTAGGGGAAGAGGATGTTGGCCAGACTCCCTCCCAGCACGCACACATCCTTCGCACTGTCGATATCCGATTCAATCAGCCCGCGGCCTTCGCCGACGATCCAGTTGCGCGCGGGGAATCCGCCCACGGTGGCGCCGATCAGGCTGACATTGGGCGGCGTCTTGTCGTAGCGCGAGATCGCCTCGCCGGACCAGAACCCGCTCTGGATGCCGACGGACTGGGCCAGGCTGGCCTTGTCCATCACCGCCTTGCCGTGGGCGAAGGTGATGTCCTTGCGGCGCAGATACTTTTCGAACCCCTCCGGCCCGCCGAAGTGCACAGCCGGCCATTTGCGGATCTGGAAGGTGTGGCTGCCCAACTGGCTGAGGTCTTTCTCGATGGTGCTCTGCAACACCCGCATGGCTGTCATCACCACGATGATCGAGAACACGCCCACCAGCACCCCCAAAACGGTCAGGCTCGAACGCAGCTTGTGCGTCGTCAGCGCCCCGATCCCCATCAGAAAGCTCTCCTTGACCTCAGCCCAGATCAGGTTGCGGCCGGCGTGTCGAGGGCGTGTCGGGAGAACGGTCATGTCACTCGTTGCGCAGCGCGTCCACCGGATTCATCCGCGCCGCGCGCCATGCGGGCAGGAAACCGGCCAGCACGCCGGTGAGCAGTGCGACCAGCAGGGCGAGGCCGACGATGGACAAGGAGATGGTTGCGGGCATCACTTTGCGCAGAAGCAGCGTCCCGGGCGCGGCGATGGCCAGGCCCAGGAGCCCTCCCAAGAGACAGATCATCGCCGCTTCGAGGAGGAACTGCACCAGAATCGCCCGGCGCTTGGCCCCGATCGCCTTGCGCACCCCGATCTCCTTGGTCCGCTCGGCGACGGACACGAACATGATGTTCATGATGCCGATGCCTCCGACGAAGAGCGATAGTCCGGTGATGAACATGCCGACCGTGGCGATCGTGCCCGTGATCTTGTCGAACGTCTTGATGAACTGGTCCTGCTGGTTGATCGCAAAATCGTCGTCCTGGCCCGGCGCCAGGCGCCGCAGCTTGCGCATGATCCCGCGGGCCTCCTCGCGCGTGTCTTCGAGACTGTCCATGTCGCGGGCCTTGATCTGGATCGAGTAGTCGGGCCGCTGGGTGAAGAGCGATGTGAATTGCCCGATGGGGACGATCACCTGGTTGTCCAGACTGAACGCGCCCAGGAATTCCCCCTGCGGTTCGAGCACTCCGACCACTTCGAAGGGGTAACCCCCCACATGAACCCGCGCCCCGACAGGCGATTCGCCCCGAAACAGGTTCGTGGCGGTCTGCGCCCCGAGCACGCACACCGGACGCCCCCCCTCCGCCTCGCCTGCCGTCAAGAACCGTCCCCTGGCAACGGTCGTTCCCCCCGTGTAGAGGGCCTGATCGGTCGTTCCGATGACCATGACCGACGATGAGCTGCGGTTCTTGTATTTCACCGGGCGCGCGGTGTTCACCGTGGGAGCGATGGCGCGCGCCGATGTGATCTGCCGCTGGAGTCCGCGGACCTGGTCCCAGGTGATTTCGCGTCGGCGATTCTGGCGGATCCACTCCTCGTGGGAATTGATGAACCAGTCGCGGCGTTCGAGATAGAGCACGTCGCTGCCGAGAGCCGAGATGCTCTGGTTGAATCCCCGCTTGAGCCCCTGGATCGCCGTCCCCATCAGCGTGACGGTCACAATGCCAATCACGATGCCCAGCGTGGTCAGACCCGCCCGCATCTTGTTGGCCCGCGTGGCGTCCCAGGCGATCCGCAGCCCCTCACGCAGCTCAATCCACCAGTGCATGCGAATCCACCCTTTCGTCGCTGGCGATGAGACCGTCGCGAATCCGCAGGATGCGGCGGGCGTGCCGCGCGATCTCCTCCTCGTGGGTGACCACGATGATGGTGTGGCCCTGATCGGCGAGGGCCTCGAACAGGCTCATGATCTCGGCGCCCGTCTTCGAGTCGAGGTTGCCCGTCGGCTCATCCGCCAGCAGGATGGACGGGCGATTGACCAGGGCGCGGGCCACGGCCACGCGCTGCCGCTGGCCTCCCGACATCTCCGTGGGCTTGTGATTGACCCTGTCGGCCAGACCGACGTTCGACAGGGCTTCGAGCGCCAGTTGCCGGCGCTCTTCGGAGGGAATGCCCGCGTACACCAGAGGCAGCTCGACGTTGTGCAGCGCGTTGGCGCGCGGCAACAGGTTGAACGTCTGGAACACAAACCCGATTTCCTTGTTCCGGACCTCCGCCAACGCGTTGTCGTCCATGTCGCTGACATTCGTCCCGTTGAGTTCGTATGTGCCCGAGCTCGGCGTGTCGAGACACCCGATCAGGTTCATCAGCGTGGATTTTCCCGAGCCCGATGGTCCCATGATGGCCACATACTCGGCCCGGCCCACCTCGATGGAAACCTCGCGGAGCGCGTGAATCGTCTCCGTCCCCATCTGATAACGCCGGGAAACCCGGCTGAGACGAATCAAGCTCATCTCGTCTCCGTCGCCTTGTCCTTGTCCTTGTCCTTGTCCGGCGTGAGAGCGCCGATGCGGACCTTCTTGCCGTCATCGAGTTCCGAGCGGAGGGCCTTGTAGCTGCCGGAGATGACCTCCTGGCCTTCCGCAACACCCTCGAGGATCTCCGTATAAGCATCGTCGCTGATCCCAATCTTGACCGGGACCATTCGCGCCCGGTCGCTCTCCTTCAGAAAGACGACCTCGACGTGCTTGGGCGTGTCCCCGGGCTTCTTGGACGCGGTCGCGGCGGTGTCGTTTGTTCCGGGGGCGGCATTTGTTGCCTGGGCGGTCTCCGGGGCGGGTGTGTTGGTTCCGGTCTGGGCGGTGCTGTTGGTGGTCGCTCCGGCGTCCTTGGCGGCGGTTGCCGCTTGCGCACCCTTGGCGGGCGTCTTGCCCTGGCCTGGAGGTTTCGGGATGCGCGTTGTCACGCTGGCGATCGGGACGCTCAGCACATTGGTGCGCGAGCGCGTCTCGACCTCCGCCGTCACCGTCATCCCGGGCCGGAACGGCTCCTTCTCCCTGATGCGGATCTTGACCTCGAACTTGGTGGCGTCGGTCGATTGGCTGCCGCCGCCGCTTCCGAACACCAGCCCCTTCGACGAGTTGGCGATCTCGGTCACTGTCCCGTTGAACTTGCGGTCCTTGTAGGCGTCCACCTCGAGCCGCGCGTTTTGGCCCAACTGAATCAGGACCACATCGATCTCGCCGATGTCGACGCGCGCCTCCATCTCGTTGAGGTCGGCGATCACCATGACCTCGGTCCCGGCCATCATCGCGGTGCCGACCACCCGTTCGCCCAGTTGCGAGTTGAGCCGGCTCACGGTCCCATCCAGCGGCGACGCGATCGTTGTCTTGGACAGGTCTTCCTCCGCCTTCTCGAGCGCGGCCTTGGCCATCTCGACCTGGTGGATCGCATGCTGCAGTTGGGCCTTGTTGATCTCGCACGTGGTCTGAACGGCGAGGAATTCGGCATCCGGCAGCAGTTTGCTCTCATGCAGCGCCTCGGCCCGATGCAGATCGATCTCCGCCTTCTTCACGTTCGCCTCGGCTGTGACCCTTCCCGCCAGGGCGCCCTTGTAGTTTGCCTCGGACGAATTGCGCTGCGCAACGTACAGGTCCGGCTTGATCTTGAGCAGCAGATCGCCCTTCTTGACCTGGTCCCCCTCCTTCACCGGCAGTTCGATGATCTCACCGCTCACTTCCGGGCTGATCTTGACCTGGAACACCGGTTGAATCCGCCCGTTCGCCACCACTAACTCCGTGAGCGTCCGCCTCTCGACCTTCTCGGTCTGCACGGTGATCGCGGCCTCGCGTTTCTTGAAAATCGCCAGGGCGCCCAAGCCGCCCAGGACCGCGACAATCAGGAGCAGGACAACCAGCTTCCGCCTCTTCTTCGCCTTTATGTTCGCCATCTCGGTATATCGTTAAGACACAACAACCGTCAGTTTGTTTCGGTCCGTCCAGCCCGGACATTTCACGAGGCTGCGCGTGATCGGATGTCCGGGCTGCGGCAAAACCGCGCCCGCACAGGGGGAAAAGAGGTTCGGAGCGTTTCCGAAAGCTCGCGAGTGCGGTGACACTCTGTTGCCCGGTTCTATCCCTCGACTCGGGGGCGGTTTTGCTTTCCGGATCGCATAGGTCCACATCCCGGAGTCTTCGGCTTCGCGGTGATCACAAATTCAAAAAACATGCAGGTTAGCCGCCGAAGAGCTTCGGCAGGAAGTGCCCGGCCACAATCCAAAGGCCGGTCCAGAGCAGCCACAGCCCGAACAGCCACGCGGCGCTCTTGGCGAACGTCGCGCCGCTCAATCGCGACAGGCCGATCGCGCGCACGGCGAGCACCCAGAACGCCACGACGTCCACGGCGGCCATCAAACCGTGCGAGAGGTTCGCCGGATCGAAATCCTTGACCAGCAGCGTCGCCAGGTTGGCCCCGGCGTACAGGCTCCCCAAAGCCACCATCATGAGCGTCTTGATCACCGATTCGAGTGTCGCCAACATGCCGATCAGCCCCGACACCTCGACGGCCTTCATGTACGTGAAGTGTCCGCCCAGCGCGTACCTGCCCACCAGGAACGTGATAAGCGCCCACCAGAAAACGAGCCCGAAGGCCATCAGGGGCGGCGCGGCGAACATCGTCGCATTGCGGATGATTCTGCCGATCTTCTCGATCGTCGGTCTCTGGGCCTCGAGTTGTTCGCGGGTCATCCGGCCTTGTTCGATACTCTTCTCGAGTTGCGCCTCCTGCAGGTCGCTGATCTGCTGCTTGATCGATTCCTGGTGAAGCACCAGCCACACCCCCACCCAGCCGACCAGCGTCGCCAACAGCGTCGGCACCAGCCAATGCGCCGTCCGTGGCGGACTGACTTTCACCTCGTCGAACACGTCGGCGGGCGTGGCAAAGACGTTGAGCATCCGCGCGCCCAACGAGGTCGAGTCGGGGACCGGGGGTGCGTCGTCCGGCGGACTGAGGGGAGCACGGTCGTTCATAACGGCAAAACGCTGAAAGTGTACTGCATTTGGCGTCGGCGACAATCTCCGAATGCGTCCGGTTCGTCAGCTATAACCTGACCCGGCATTTGTAGCGCGAGGCGGGCATCGAACCGCCAGGAGTCGCGGGAAGCGATCTGGTCGCTGCGGACCTGCTCCACGCAATGGGGATGACAGGACGCGCGGCACAGGATACACAACAGCCCAAGAAACGAGCGCGCAAATGACCACGAATGAAACAGCGATGAGGAATGGACCGGTTCGAAGCGCGGATCTTGTCCCGAACGTGCGGAACGGGCGCGGCGCAGGCGCCTTCTTCGCCGTCGTGTTTTCCCTGTGCAGGCTGCGAAGGCTCTGTCTGGCGGCGCTGTGTGCGCTTGTGGCTGGGTTGCTCTTCAGTCGAACGAGTTCGGGAGGGGAAGGCCAAGCCGCATCCACCCCCGAGTCCTCCCGGGGAGAGGCGGCCGCGCCCTCGAAAGATCCGCCATTTTATTCGGACAAGCTGAATCTGTTGTGCTTTCGGGATGAGGCGGGGCTCGATCATCCTGTGCGTGGGGCGGCGGATTGGATGAAGCGACGCGGCCATATTCTTGCCGCGATGGAGCAGGTGATGGGGACTCGACCGCCGCTCGAATTCGAAGGTCCGCCCCCGGTCGAGGTGCTCGAGGAAATCCGGACTGGCAACGGCGTGCGCCGGAAGATCCTCTACACCGTGGAATCGCCCGCGAACCGGGTGCCGGCCTATCTCTTCATCCCGAAGAGCGGCGGCGCCAAACGTCCCGCCATGCTGTGTCTGCACCAGACAACGCCGGAGGGCAAAGCCGAGATGGCCGGATTGCGCGGCCGGACGAATCGGCAGTTTGGTCTCGAGGTGGCGCAGCGGGGCTACGTGACGCTGGTGCCGGACTATCCGAACTTCGGCGATTACCGGCGCGACGCCTATGCGGCCGGTTACGCCAGCGCAACCATGCAGGGCATCGTCAATCACCGGCGCGCCCTCGACCTGCTGGCGTCGATGCCCGAAGTGGACGCCCGCCGCATCGGCGTGCTCGGCCATTCCTTGGGGGGGCATAACGCGCTGTTTCTGGCCGTGTTCGACGAGCGCGTCCGGGTGGTGGTGACCAGTTGCGGCTTCAACGCGTTCTCCAAGTACTATGGCGGCAACCTATCCGGTTGGAGCCACGACGGTTACATGCCGCGGATTCGTTCGGTATACGGCTGCAATCCCCGAAAGATGCCCTTTGATTTCACCGAGGTCCTCGCCGCCATCGCCCCCCGGCCCGTCTTCATCAACGCGCCGCTGCATGATGACAATTTCGAAGTGTCGGGAGTCAAGGATTGCGTCCAGGCCGCCGCTCCCGTCTACCGCCTCCTCGGCGCCGCCGAGGCGCTGGCGGCCGTCTACCCCGATGCGGAGCACGACTTTCCGCCCGAGGTGCGACGGCAGGCCTACGCCTGGCTCGACCGGCAACTGGGGCTTTGATTCCGCGCCTGAGAAGATCACCGTTATCGATCAGGGCCTCCCCCAGCAGCCGCGCACGCGCGTTGACCTAACCCGGAAACCTCACCAGTGGGGCGGTCGCGGCATTCCTGACGGTCGGTGGGTGAGATTTCCGGG
>ERZ795054.3393-NODE-3393-length-12553-cov-4.532565_pt1 | contig 12553 bp, 8 predicted proteins | sample MGYA00375138_ERZ795054 | MGnify/ENA primary metagenome ERZ795054 (study PRJEB30183, sample SAMN05720215) | anaerobic digester metagenome | isolation source: active sludge of municipal wastewater-treating anaerobic digesters | place: USA | collected 2014-12-23 ...
GGCAATGCCTCAACATTCATCGGGCGGCTCGTTCCTGCTGTACGACAGCTTATTTCGATCCCTGCCGGGCTTGCAAGGATGAACATGCGCAATTTTATTATCTATACTACCGCCGGAGCCGGATTATGGAATATCATTCTGGCGCTTATCGGATATTTTATTTACGACATCAGAGAAAAAATATTCCCTTACATTGAGTATATACTCTATTTCCTGGGTGCTGCATTTGTGATCTATCTGGTGTTCCAGGCCCTGAAGAACAGGAAAGCAAAAAAGAACGAATAAACAAAATTAATATCTACGTATTATAATACGTATTATAATACGTTTTTTAATACGTATTATAATACGTAGATATCTGGGTTCTTAATTCTGGCAAATGAGCTTCCCGGGAGTATCCTATTTTATTGATAAACTCACAATCTGTACCGGTCCGAGTAAGCCTGAGGGCAGTAAGGGTGATTCTGCCTGATAAAAAGCCTGAGTCGTATAGGTATATTTCTTTGTCGCATCAGGCTGCTGGTCTCCGATAAGCCTGTTGACCCATAAGTTGGTCACCCTGATCTCAAGTGAATTTTCACCACTTTTAAGCACTTCTGTTACATCGCACCTGAAGGGTTTCTTCCACACTATTCCAAGATACTTCCCGTTGATTGTAACCTCTGCTATATTTCTTACTGAACCCAGATCCAGATATAGCCGGGTATTATTCTCAAACCAGTTTTCAGGAGCATTGAATGATTTTGTATATGTGCCCGTCCCTGAGAAATATTTAACTCCCGGATCCGGATTTTCCGTCCAGGATGTAAGGTTGTCCATTTTTATCTTTGCCGGAGCGCCGCGGTCAGGCTGGAAGCTGACATCCCAAGAACCTGATATTGTTTCGAGCGGTGTTTCGGTCTTTGCGGGTAAAGTAACAGAGGCGACCTTTGTCGGCTTACGGAATACAACAAATAAAGCATCATTCGGATCCAGGTTAAGTGGCACTTTAGTGGATCCGTTTTCAAAAGAATATGAGGCTTGTTCAATTTTACCTGTTACAGGATGCCAGATTTCAGGGCTCATCCCTTCTGTTCTGAATGTTGCCTCCAGTTTCTCGCTCCTGTTGTTCCTGTTATTGATCCAGTAGATATCTGCCTTTCCAAGTTTCCTGTGAACAAACAGAACCTTTGTATCCGGCTCAGGCAAGGTGAAAGTGAAATCAGGTTTAATATCCAGGGCGGACAGTACCCCGGCAGCTGTTTTACCTGAAAGTACTTTACCTTTTCCTACTATATTCTCCCCATTTTCCGTCTTCCATAATTCACTTACAATTGATTGAAATTCAGTAGGATCATCATTTAATGCAGGTGATCTTACCGGTTTAGGGCCGGAAACGATCGCTCCTTCTTCAACCAGGCTTTTTATTTTCCTGAGTACCGGCAACGACATATTCCGGGTGTTATCGTCAAGGATCAGGACGGAATAGCTCATGCCGGAGGGAGCAATTAATCTGCCCTCTCTGACTGACAGGAGATTTACAAGTGCATCGGCATTTATAAAATCATAATTATAGCTTTCCGGAATATCAGGTAATTTATTCCCGAACAGAGCTGTAATGTTGCTGTCTTCACCATAGAAATAAAGTACATCGGCAACAAATTGTCCCTGTTGAAGCATAAATGAACTTCGTGAAAGATAAGTTATCCATGGTTCTGCCTGTTCTGCCCAGGTCTCGTGTCTTGTAAACCATTGTCCGTAGGGTCCGAGGCCCAGTCCCGGTATTTTATCATTTACCGGTTGATGTACCGATGTATGAATCACAAAGCGGTTGAGGCCCATAGCCAGTTCCATATCGGCTGTAGGTTTAAGTCTTTCCGGTGAGAAGGCCCAGGTATTACCCCTGGCAGTCATGGATTCGGCAGCAGCAAATTCCTTTCCGTAAAGATGGGCTACCGATGCTGATTCACGAACATCTGCCCGGTATCTGATCGCAACGTCGCCATTCTCGTCCTGGTCGATCGTCCCCGGTGTCCAGGTAGCGCTCATTGGAATATCTGCAGTGCGTTTAACCTCCATGCCATCACCTATGAAGGCACGTCCTCCTTCATGTGATTCTGTATAACGGCCCATGCCACGTTCCCGGAGAATAGTTGTAAGCTGGTCATAATGGTTTTCGGCAGTCAGATCCCCGATAGTTTTTCTGAAATCAAACAGGAATTTCTCACTTGCATCAGCGCTTTCAATGATCTGCCCTGTAAGAACAGGCATCCAGGGCAGCATGTCATATCCCCTGTGCTTCCTGAATTCTACTAACATGCTGTCGGTCCAGTTCTGAACCCCGGCTTCCCAGCTGTCGATTATAATGTATTTCAATCCTCTGGAGCCCATGAGGCCTCCTGTTGCATCCTTGTACTGATCGAGATAATTCTCAAAATATGCCTTTACGTGTCCCGCATCGAGTTTATCAACTTCCAGACCGGTTGCTTCAGGAGAGGCCGGATGATTCTGCCTGCCTGTAAGGGAATAACCAAACCTGATAATTTTCCATCGCCCTTCTGCAGGAGTCCAGGTAAGTCTGCCGTCAGAACCCATTTTGTCTGTCAGGTCAATAATATCCGACTTGTTTACGGCATCTTCGGCGCTTATTGGCAGGGTTGCCAGGTCATACAGCCCGAAAGCGGATGTAAACCCGGCTTTATCTTCAGAACGGTTTACACGTGCGACGGAGTGAAGAATGACCTCAGCAATACGAACTCCCGGGGGTGGCGGAGGCGGTGGAGGTGGTGATCCGCTTGCCGGGGGAGGTATAAAACCCGGTCTGGCAGGAAGTTCGGGAGTAATAAATGAGATCCTGAAAAACTTTGCCGTTACTGCAGGAAATGTATATGTACGCGGAATGTTTGAAGGTCCGGGTATCTCAAAAACCGGATTGAACTGTCTGCCGTCATCAGAAGCCTCCAGCATCCTGTTTTTCCCCGGGCCGTAATTTATTCCCTGTTCGCTGCTTACAAGGGTCAGGGATTGAACTTTCAGAGGTTTGGCAAATTCGAACGTTATCCAGGATTTATTGTTTGTCCGGGCTGCCGGCAAAAAAGTATTATTTGTCAGGTCTCCGTCGGTGAGGTCTGTTAATGAGAATTTTCCTTTGCTTGAGCTTACCCTGGGATTCAGCTCTTTCATCGACAGATCGCTGGCAGGTAACCTGTATGCAAGCACTGCAATATCCTTATAATATTCAGGCAAAGGTTCGGGGATCCTGCTCTGGGCGGGAATATTCTGAAACACACCTGATATTGCAGGCGGATTTGGAATTATACCGTCAAAGGATTTTCCTTCATCAATCCTTACCTCGCTCCAGACAAGTTTTTTCATAGCCTGGGCCGGGATGACCCACGGACCTCCGCTTTCGCTCCATCCGGGAGACCCGGCAATAGCCATTTCAAGTCCCAGCGAGTCAGCCAGTCTGGTAGTGAACCGGAATGCATCTTTCCATTCCGGCGTCATATAGATGAGACGTTTTTCGACGATCTGTGGTGTGGTCAGACTGGCATCGAAATTCTGGAAACCGCCGATACCGGTCCGGCTCATCCATTCGAGATCGGCTCTTATCCCTTCCTTTGTTATATTTCCGTTCATCCAGTGCCACCAAACCCTGGGTTTAGCACTTTCAGGAGGGTCCATAAAACCCTTTTCAAGATTGTTACCAGCTTCATTTAATGGCCCTGAGCAGCTATAGAGTATGATAATCATTGCTGTCAGTAAGACGTTAAAATACCTGTGGATTTTCATTTTATTAAATTTTATGGTTTAAATGTTTCTTTTGATTGTTCCAGGTTTCAGGTTTAAAGTTCCAGGTTTTACCAGCCGAAACTTTCTTTTACCACCGAAACTAAGGGAAGGTGGCAGGAGAGGCTGGTTTAAGGTTCCAGGTTTCGGGTTTGTGAACCAGGAACCAGGAACCAGGAATTATTAACCGGATTCCTTGCAGCTAAATCTCCGCAAATGCCACGATGTAGTTGTGTCCGTATTTCTTTGCACATTTCGGGCATGTGGTATAATAGAAGTAATATTTTTTTGCCGTTTTATTTATCTTTTTCAGATACTCTTCGAATTCCTTCAGGTATTTCGGTATATGATTGAATGGTCCGTCAAAGACCTTGGTGGCGAAAGTTCCGGAAAGCTTAATATTATTGGCTCCCGGGACTTCTTTAGTGACGCTCATATACAGCTCGCTTTTCCAGGGTGAAGGATCATAGGCAAGAAGAAGGAAATCTTTAATTTCGGGTGCAGCTCCGGCATTTTTAGCTGTTTCCCACATACTCCCCAGAGTTTTTGCATATGTAAAAGGCAGAGGCATATGTAAAAACTGAGGGATAGCCTTCATAATAAATGGCTTTTCAATCCAGTCATGTGTTTTTTGGTCCCATGGTGCCGGGTCAAAGACCGGGCAGCATTCCTGATCGTGTGAATGGTCTGTCATGGTTTTAATAATTAATTAAATTTTTTAGATTATTGTGTAATAATATTGTCAGAAAAGTGAGATATCCACCGGTTTGCCTGAAAATTTTCTTTCATGATCAAGAAGCCATCTTTTTCTCTGTAAACCTCCGCCATAGCCTACCAGAGCGCCATCGGCACCTATAACCCTGTGGCAGGGAATGACTATTGCTATCCGGTTTGAACCATTTGCACTGCCTACGGCCCTGACAGCTCCCGGCTTATTGATCGCTTCCGCCTGCTGATGATACGATACTGTTTCACCATAAGGTATTTTCAGGAGTTCATCCCAGACTGCTTTCTGAAAATCACTTCCGGGTGTAACAAGGGGAAGGTCAAAGAATTTCCTTTTTCCGGAAAAATATTCCTTCAGCTGTTTTTTAAGGTGTCTCAGATGTCTGCTTCGGCCTTCCTTAATTTCAGCAACGAGAAGTTCCTTCAGTTCTGTCAGCTCTTCATTAACGATTTTATCGTCTGAGAATTCAAGGAGACAGATCCCCGCTTCAGTCGCGGCAGCTATCATTTCGCCGAGAGGAGTTATAATTTTTGTCGTTTTGATCATGGCGGGTTACTAAATACTTTTAATATACATCTGGTTCCGGGTTCCGGGTTCAAGGTTCCAGGTTCAAAGTTTCCGCCCCACGCCCCTCGCACTCCGCCCTCTGCTCTTCGCTCCTCGCTCTGAGCCCTGTGCTCTGAGCCCTGCGCTCTGAGCCCTGCGCTCTGAGCCCGTCACACCCTCTCCTCATCTCCTCTTCTCCCCCTCGCCCACTCGCCACCTCATTCTTCACCTACTGCCCCGGGATCCTTCCCGATGTTGATTTGATATATTTAACGTTCCTGAACCTCATCGCCGACCAGTTATCATCCACAGAAACCATCCTGATGCCATAGAACCCCATATCGTTCATTGATTTCCATCCCCTGTCGCGTTCCAGATCAGAGGTTAATTTCTTCGAAGTCTTTTTAGGGTAGCAGTACCACAGAACTCCGTCGGCAGTAAGATTGTGAAGTGCAACCGGTGAAATATCATTTACCTCCCTGACACTTTTTACAAATATTATCATGAAATTATAAGGGCACCGCTGATCTATCTCAGTGTCAATCTTAACATCATGGAGTTCTTTTGATAAGCTTTGAAGGAAAACTTCCCCGGCATTCATTATTAATATCCTGTTATATTCCTTGTAATTGAGTTTGCGAAGAAGGTCTTTCATTTCGGGCATGATTATCAACAGCTAATTTAGTAAAAAATTGAATTAAGGAAAAAAGGTTTATCTTTGTACTTTCAGAAAATGGGGTGCCTTAATATTACGGGCTGAGATCATACCCTTATACCTGATCCGGATAATGCCGGCGGAGGGAAATAAAATCAAAGATGACATCAGCACCGGAAATTAAAGCCTCATTTTCAGAATTGTAAGGTTAAGACTGAGGTTGAGGTTGAGGTTAAGGCGGCGTCCGGCGTCCGGCGTGCGGTAAGCGGCGTGAGGCTGAGGCTAAGATTCTTGCCAACTGCCTACTGCCAACTGCCAACAGTTTTTTCTTAGGTTGAGGTTGAGGATTGCGGCTCGCGGCTACCGGCTGGCGGCTACCGGAAGGGCAATTCTGACCTGATGCCTTGAATTTTGAATTAAGTAATAAGAGAGGAAATGAAAGCAAAATGTATTTTAGTTCTGGTGTATATTTTCATCTTCATTGAGGTTTACGGGCTGCAGGAAAGGACATCAGTTATTCGTGGCAGGATCACGGATATTGAAGGTAATTCTTTGTCAGGTGCGGGTGTGACCATTGAAAACACTTTCCTTGGGACGCACACAGCAGCGGATGGGTACTACCGCATTGACGGTCTGAAAGATGGCAATTACAATCTCAGGATTTCATTTATCGGCTATGAACCGGAGCTTGTCAGTATTGATCTTGAAGGAGAAGCTGTTGCCAATGTGAGCCTTGTACAGAAATCATTTCTTGCCGGAGAGGTCATTGTAAATGCTACAAGGGCTGGTTCCCGTTCTCCGCTTGCATATACATCGCTTGAAAATGAGATATTATCAAAGCAGAACAGCGGCCATGATATACCTTATCTGTTGAGCCTTACGCCATCACTTGTAGAAACTTCAGAAGCCGGCAACGGAATCGGATATACAAACCTCAGGATAAGGGGGACCGATGCCAGCAGAATAAATGTGACAATGGATGGAATTCCCCTGAATGATCCGGAATCCCAGCAGGTTTTCTGGGTTGATATACCGGATCTGGCATCATCTGTCGATAATATCCAGGTCCAGCGTGGGGCAGGAACGTCAACAAACGGTGCCGGAGCTTTCGGAGCAACTGTAAATATGCAAACCGGAAATCCCGGGAATGATCCTTTTGCAAAGATCAGCACATCTCTTGGCTCTTTCAATACATCCCGGAAGATGATAGCTGCAGGTTCGGGACTTCTTGCCGGAAAGTTCGCCTTTCAGATAAGGTTATCCGACCTGAAAAGTGACGGGTATATTGACCGGACAGGCTCAGACCATCAGTCGGCATTCATAAACGGTGCCTTCAGAACCGCCAGATCATTCCTTAAGGCCAACATCTTCCTCGGTCAGGAACATACCGGGATAGGATGGTGGGGAGTACCACCTGAAATTCTTCCGGTGAACAGGAAATATAACCCGGCAGGTGAATATACAGATGAAAATAATGTCGTTCAATATTATGATAATGAGAGTGATAATTATAATCAGAATCATTACCAGCTGTTTTACGGTCTGAAACTCAATAATTCACTGAGCCTCAGTACGGCTTTTCACTATACCTCGGGGGAAGGTTATTATGAAGAATTCAAGGAAGACAGAGATTTGTCAGATTACGGATTACCTGATATAATTACAGGTGAAAGTATTATTTCCCAATCCGATCTGATAAGGAGGAAATGGATGGATAATGATTTTTACGGTCTGGTTTATTCAGTTAAGTATAAAACGGATAAACTGTCAGCCACATTTGGCGGAGGCGGTAATTATTATTCAGGCGATCATTACGGCAGGATAATATGGATGAGCAATCCTGGTAATATCCCCAAAGACCACCAGTGGTATTTAAACAACGGAAAGAAAGGAGAGGTCAGTACCTATGCCAAGGCTGATTATGTCCTTAATGAAAAACTGTCATTGTTCGCAGATCTTCAGTTCAGATTTATCGATTACAGGATGGATGGTAATGACGATGATCTCAAAGATCTTGGCCAGAGACATCATTATGCATTCCTGAACCCGAAAGCAGGACTGTTCTATTCAATTGATCAGAACCAGGATGCTTATCTTTCATTTTCTGTGGCAAACCGTGAGCCGACAAGGGCTGATTTCAAGGAAGCCGCGGGAGATCCTGATGCAGTTCCCCAACCTGAAACTCTTTATGATACTGAACTGGGATATAAACTGAGAAAAGAAAGGTATTCTGCAGCAATAAACCTGTATGCAATGCTTTACAATGACCAGCTCGTACCTACAGGCGAACTCAGCAGTACCGGCTATCCGATAATGACAAATGTTAAAAAGAGCCGCCGGCTGGGTATCGAATTATCTGCGGGACTGAGACCGGCAGATTTCTTTGACTGGAATCTGAATCTGACCTTAAGCAGTAATAAGATCCCGGATTTTATAGAATATTACATTGATTATAATACTTCCGACTGGTCAGAGGAATACAGGAGCATGAATCTCGGGACAGTCGATATAGCATATTCACCCTCAGCGACCGGTACGAGTGATCTTAACTTTAAAATCCTGAAAAATACAGAACTGCATTTAATAAGCAAATATGTCGGTGAGCAGTATTTTGACAATACGATGAACAGCGAAAGAATGATAGATCCATATTTTGTCAATAATCTGAGGATAGATTTCAATCCGTCAATCAGAGGCCTTAAAAATGCAGGCTTTCAGCTTTTTATAAATAATATTCTTAACCACAGGTATGAAAGTAATGCCTATGGCGGCAACTGGTTCGAAGACGGGGTTGAAAAAACATGGTCATATTTCTTTCCTCAGGCGGGGATTAATTTTATGGTGAAAGCGGAGCTTGCTTTTTAACCTTTGTGCTCTTCGTGTGAACTTAGTGCTCTTCGTGGTTAAGCTTTTAAATCCCTTAACCACAAAGCCTGCCTGGCTGACGCTAGTCAGACAGGGACACGAAGGTTAACACAAAGAGCACAAAGGAAGAAAATACCAATTTTTTTCAATAACAACCAGTAACCAGCAACAAACACATGACTAACTGGATAGCAACTAATTACATAGAGATTTTCGGTGCTGTAGCCGGGATAATCTATGTATTCCTTGAGATCAGGCAGAACATATGGCTATGGCCTGTCGGGATTGTTACATCGGCAGTTTATATATATGTTTTCTTCACCGGGAAGCTTTATGCGGATATGAGCCTTCAGGGGTACTATTTAGCGATAAGTCTGGCAGGGTGGTACTGGTGGTTGAGAGGCTCAGGGCGAAGAGCTCAGGGCGAAGAGCTCAGGGCGAAGAGCAGGAAGGCGAAGGAACATAGGGACGAAGAGACGGAGGGACTGAAGGTCACAAGGCTTACATTGATAACCGGAATTATTTTGGCAATCGTTTTTGTGGTCTTATATGGGTTAATGTGGTTTGTACTTGACGGATTAACCGATTCTCCTGTCCCGCAGTGGGACTCATTTATAACGTCCCTCTCAATAGTTGCTACCTGGATGCTGGCAAGGAAGATCTATGAGCACTGGTTCCTGTGGATAATAGTAAATACTACAGCAGCTATACTTTTCTTTACCAGAGGATTGTTTCCGACAGTGGTTCTGTATTTTATTTACCTGGTAATGTCTTTTGCCGGGTTGAAGGCATGGAAACACTCAAATAACTGATCCGCGCCGGAAGCTGGTTTAAAAACATTAAATTACCGGTTACTTATACTTCTGACGTTCGGTACTCTTTCTAACATGTAAAGCAGTAATACAGCTAAAAATTTTCAGATCAGATGTTATAGGAATATCATCAATTAATTAATAATTTTGACACCCTGATGGAAATTTCATATAATCTGAGACGATTGATGAAATGATTAGTTCTATTAATTAACTAATTACCTTAAATCTATGAGAAAATTCAATTTATTGAAAAGAAACAGGGTTCTCATCTTTCTTTTGGCGATGTTTTTTACAATTTCTGTTGCCGGGAATCTGAAAGCTGGGGATCGTGAAGGAAGCCTTAATGCATTCTCTGAAGACATGCAGGGAATTGCAGTCAGGGGCGTTGTAAAGGATGCCTCTACCGGTGAACCGATGGCCGGTGTTAATATCGTCGTGAAAGGTACCACAATTGGTGCGATCACCGATTCCGAGGGCAGATATTCGTTCGCATCTGTCGAAAGAAATGCGACCCTCAATTTTTCCTTTATCGGATATGTGACAATGGAGGTACCGGTTGATGGCAGATCAGTTGTGGATGTCAACCTGGAAAGTGAGATCCTTGGCCTCAATGAAGTTGTTGTTGTTGGTTATGGTTCTGCAGTGAAGAGGAATGTTGCCAGCGCCACTGTGGCTCTCAAAAGTGATGAGATAGTAGGTCTTGCAACTACCGACCCAAGGCAGGTTCTTCAGGGAAAGATCGCCGGGGTGCAGGTCACAAACAACAGTGGTGATCCGGGTTCCGGAGCAAGGATCGTAATCAGGGGTATGGGATCTTTCTCAAATACCGACCCTCTTTACGTTATCGACGGCATTCAGGGAGGTGATATTAACTCGGTCGCCCCACAGGATATCGAAAGCATAACAATCCTTAAGGATGCTTCCACAACAGCTATTTACGGATCGGCTGCTGCCAATGGTGTAGTTCTGATCACAACCAAGAGTGGTAAAAGGGGAGATCTTAAAATTGAATATGAAGGCTCTGCAGGATTCGCAAATGTCGTAAAACGCCTCGATATGCTCAACGCATCGGAATATGTCGATCTTGTTACAGATATCCAGCATTCGAACGGGCTCGAGATAACCGCAAAGCTCGCTACACCAGATGTAAGGATCGACCGTACCGACTGGCAGGATGTTACTTTTCAGAGAGGATTCGTAACCGATCATAATCTGAGGTTCAGCGGAGGTACTGAAAATGTGACATATGCTTTCTCAGCCGGCTATCAGAATCAGGAATCGACCGTCATCGACAGGACTTTCCAGAGGGTAACGGTCGGAGCAAAGATGACAGAAAGCCTTTTTAAGAAAAGGGTCAACCTCAACCAGAACCTCAGGGTTAAGCATGATATAAATAATGGTGTTCTGGCAAGCCTTAATGAGGCACTGAGAATGGCTCCCTACCTCCCGATATATGATCCTACAAACCTTGGAGGATATGCAAGGATGGACAAGGTAACAGATCTGCAGGATGCCAATAATCCATATAATTCCATCGGAAATACAGATTATAATGACAGGAGCCTGGGTATGGAACTTGACCTCTCGGCAGAGTTGCAGATATTAAACGGACTGACCTTCAGGTCACAGGGAAGAGTAAGCGGAGGAAACTACCACAATATGACTTTCAACTATCCCTGTAACGGGGGTAACTTCAACAGGGCAACTTCCGATATCAGCGAATATTTCAACTATAATTATGGATTTATTCTTGAAAACTATTTTTCATATAACAGGATATTTGGAGATCATGCCGTAACAGCTACACTGGGAAATACATATGATCCGGCAGGGATTTACAGGAGTATTTCAGTAAGCGGATCAGATTATACAAGTGATGCCATCCAGAACCTTGCCCTTGCTAATTCAACCTCTGTGACCGGATCATCGGTTAACAGCGGAAAATCAAGATTATCATACTTTGGCAGGATAGGTTATACATTCAGGGAAAAATATGTTCTGAATGCCAGTCTGAGAAGAGATGCTTCAAGCGTTTTCGGTATAAATAACCGCTGGGGTACATTCTATGGTGTGGGACTGGCCTGGACAGTTTCGAAGGAGAGCTTCATGAGCTCTATCCCGGCTGTATCCAACCTGAGATTGAGATCAAGCTATGGTAAAACAGGAAATGATAATATTCCCGCCTTCCTCACATCATCAAATGTCTGGAAAGGTACAGGTAATAATATTGTTTATTCCTTTGGTGACGATCTCACATTTGCTACAGGATCAATCGTGAACAGCATTCCCAATCCCGATCTGAAATGGGAGGAAACAAATCAGTTCGATATCGGATTTGATCTGGGCTTACTGAAAGACAGGATAGACTTCACTTTCGATTATTACAGCAGATCCAATAAAGACCTTCTGATCGAAACACAACTTCCCCTGACAACCGGTCTTGGAAATCCCGGTTCGGTCGGAACCCAGTGGATCAATGCTGCCAGTATGGAAAACTCAGGATTTGAAGCTGCCCTTACCTACCGCAGTAATCCTGCAGGGGAATTCAGATGGGATATTTCATTAAACACCACTTACAGTGTTAATGAAGTGACAGCTCTGGGGACTGTGGGTGACCTTCCGATATCAAAAGGAGAATTTATGACAGGTGTCGGAAATGCAACCCGCACTGATATCGGTCATCCTCTTGGTTCATATTTCGGATATGTTTATGACCATGTGGTTAAGGATCAGGCTGATCTTGATAAGCTGAATTCGGCAGCAAGCGCCGCAACAGGTGGTACTGTAACAGAATACCAGACGAATGCAAAACCCGGTGACCGCGTGTGGAAGGATGTGGACGGGAACGGATATATTAATGCCGACGACCGTACATATATCGGAAATCCTTCGCCTAAATGGCAGTACGGGATTGTCTTCAATTCCTTCTTTAAAAACTTTGATCTACAGATATTGATCCATGGACTGGCAGGTGTCGATGCCGTTAACGGATCTCTCTACTGGTGGGAAGGAATGTCAAAACCGTTCAACCAGACAGCTACAGTTCTGACAAGATGGAAAAACCCGGGCGATGTTACCGATATTCCCCGTGCAGGACAAAATTCGGGAGCTAACCTGAACTTCTCGACCTGGTATGTCGAAAATGGTAATTATCTTAGAGTAAAGAATTTCGCACTG
>ERZ795054.3406-NODE-3406-length-12510-cov-5.273866_pt1 | contig 12510 bp, 14 predicted proteins | sample MGYA00375138_ERZ795054 | MGnify/ENA primary metagenome ERZ795054 (study PRJEB30183, sample SAMN05720215) | anaerobic digester metagenome | isolation source: active sludge of municipal wastewater-treating anaerobic digesters | place: USA | collected 2014-12-23 ...
ATCGTCCCACAATATATTCCTCTTGGTGACTCCAGTTCATGAATAATTTTCATCGTCGAAATTTTAGGTGCACCAGTAATTGAGCCGCACGGGAAAAGCGCACGCATAATTTCATATAATGAATGATTGTTATTCATTGCAGTAATCGTTGAAGTCATCTGGAATACTGTTTTATATCTCTCCACTTCAAACAGTTGATCGACTTTCACACTGCCTTTTTCCGCGATATGACTTAAATCATTACGCAATAAATCGACGATCATCACATTCTCTGCTTTATCTTTACTTGAGTTTTTGAGCTGTTCGTAGTTTTTAGTATCTTCTGCTTCGTTACTGCCACGCTCAAGCGTACCTTTCATCGGTTTCGTTAACAGCTGATTATTCAGTACATCATACTGGAAGAAGAGTTCCGGTGAAATGCTGATGATATAATCGTCCCCATCTTCTACATAAGCCGTATAGTTGCCGTTTTGTGCACTCAAGTATTGATAGAGTGCGTATGGATCTTCTGTTAATGTCGCTTTAAGTCGTGTCGTATAATTAACTTGATACGTGACACCTTGTTTAATGTACTCCTGAATGATTTCTACAGCTTTCATGATTTCTTCAGCAGATTGTTCAAAAGTAAACTGTGTTTTTAATGGTTCAGCATTTACATATTCAAATGCATCATAATCTTCAAAGTAATAAAACAATGCAAGAGGCCCATCTATATGATGAACTTTCATAAGTGGATTGAACAGTTTCGCCGCTTCATACTTAATCGCAGTGACAACATATAGTCCACTCTCTTCTGCTTCTGTTAAAGCATTTAGCATACCATCCTCTGTATATACTCTGTCTACTTTTACAGGATTCGTAAAGGTATATCGGACAGGTATCGTCTTCCCATCCCGATAAAGTTGAAAGTTAATGACCGCACGCATAAAATTCACGTCCTAACGTTAAGAAATTATTGAGCATCGTATAGCCGGAAGTTGTGAGTACAGATTCTGGATGAAACTGAATACCGTACAATGGCCATGATTCATGTGCTACACTCATCACAATATTATCCGTTATACCGGTAACGATTAATGGCCTTTGAATCTTGTCCATCGTTCCTAAAGAGTGATATCTTGCAACTTGTGCTGGCGCTTCTACACCTTGATATAAGTCTGTACTGTCATGTTCTACATGGCCGATATGCCCGTGTACTGGTGACAGCTTCTTAATTTCATGATTAAAGTGCTGCACAATCACCTGAAAACCAAGACATATGCCAAGAATCGGAATACGGTCTCCGAATGTATCGATAACTTTATGTGCGATAATTGCTTCTGCAGGATGTCCTGGTCCAGGTGATAATATAATAAACTCCGGAGATAAACCCTCTATGTATTCAATCGTCACTACTTTAGAACGTACGACATGAACAGTTTCATCCATCGCTTCTAAATAATGAACGATATTATATGTAAATGAATCATCGTGATCTATCATTAAAATCATAAACTTCACTCATTTCTAAAACGTTTTCTTGAAGTAACAGATATTATTATACACCCTTTTCTGTTAAAATTTTAAAAAAGCCTTGCACACCTGACCATTCCTGTCAATAGTTTATCATTTGGGTTGCCTGAAACAGGTTCGGATAAAATGCATTGTGTCCCGTGCAACGGGTTTCGGCGACGAAATTCCTAGATTTCAAATGTATCATGTGAAAATATATGTGGACACATGATAATGCGGCCATCAGCTAAACGTATATATTTTTTATCAAACTTTAAAGATTGTCTTTTCATAGTATCCCCAATATCCTCAAAGTATATAGACTCTTCAAATTTTAAAAAAGCCTTGCACACCTGACCATTCCTGTCAATAGTTTATCATTTGGGTTGCCTGAAACAGGTTCGGATAAAATGCATTGTGTCCCGTGCAACGGGTTTCGGCGACGAAATTCCTAGATTTCAATGAGTATAACCCGAATTTTGAGGGTAATATTTTTAACCAAAATGCACGAGATAACGCTATTGAAGAAATTACGAATAATGAAATTGGCTATATGTCAGGCTATCAGTATTGGGAAGGTAATGACAATGTGCTGTTAGTCAAAGATGGTACAGATTATTATAAGGTAATGCGGGATGGTAAAGATCTTCATAATAACGGCAAAATAACTGTTATCTCTTATGAAGAAATTAAGAAAGATGATTATGATAAAATTATTAAAGATAATGATTTATTGAATGATACATGGTGTAATTTTGTTGGGGGTTATGTTTCGAGTGCGTATGGAGCTCCAAATATTAATAATTTTAATGGTGTTGAATATGAAGCTAATGCCATTAATGATAATTTAAGTGATGGATTATACAATAATGAAAATGGGAGATTTGTTTTAACAGACTATGAGACAGCGCAGGATTACGCTGCATCAGGTGGTCTTTCGCTTGCGTCATATAAAGATTCTGGACCACATGGGCATATTGCAGTTCTTACTGGCGGTTATGGTGGTGATGGATCAGCGACTATGGGCAACCTGAATATTTTTCAAGCAGGTAGTGATTTTGGAAAAATGACTTACTATGATGGTTTTAAGACAAGAGAGTCACAATTCTATATATGGGTCAAATAAGAGAGGAACCATGAAAACAAGAATTATTATAATATTGATTTTACTTGCCTGCGCGGCCTGTCAAAAGAATGCCCCGGCTTCGGCAAAGGAAAAGGCGCAAAAGGCAACTAATGTTGATATGGGGTATTTTAATTCGCTGAGTACTGAGGCGAAAGTGAGCTATATCAATGCACTGAAGGTTGACCTGCGCGGTGAATTTTTAATGAAATTTTTACCCGGTGCTGTTTTTGGTTCGCCTCCTAATGAAGCGATCAAGTTTTTAGATAATGGAGAGATCATTATTTCTTCAGTTGGGCAGCATCCGGGAGATTTTCAGATAGCCTACTGGAAAGTTGTGAATAATAAACTTCATATCTGGAAAACAAAGGATGCGTTGCCTTTTCCTGAACAAAAGAATGAAATATGGAATGATTTATCAGTCAAAGAAGGCAGTGAAAGTTTTCCAGATAGAATGTATTTTTTCTTTAAATTGCCAGATAAAACTGAAACAAGTTTAATATACAGAAAGCACAATGAATACAATACTGCATTTGATTTTTATGAGAAATACCTGAAAACCGGAAAAAAATAAATAGAATATTTTAAGAAAGACGTCATTGTTTGCAAAGGCGCCTTTTAATTTAAACAATTATTATCGCCATGACAAGGTGATTTATGGTATGTCTTGATTCTCATAAAGTCGTATAAACCATGAAGAAAACGAAGCTCATAATACTATTCCTCATGATTGCGGTATTATCAGGCTGCATCACCGAGTTGAAAAACGTGAAAAAAGACGCGGTACCGTTGGCAGACACGGGTTACATCTTCGGAAGGTTCCATCAGTCGGGATGCAACAGCGTAGTCAAACTCATAATCGACGACATCGATTCCGGCAAAAGCCAGTACCTGGTGCTCGAATGCCCGTTCTTTCTGACCGGGAGAGAAGATTACGTGAAGATATTTCCGGTGAAACCGGGCACGTACCGCATCACGCGCATGTATTCGCAGATACACTACCAGCCCGTCGGGACCTCGGGACTAAAAAACAGTGCGACGTCAAGCTGCGAACTGGGCTTCGATATCGAACCGTATAATCAGCCGTTTATTATCGATGCGGGCGAGGCCGTGTACCTGGGCGAGATCACCGGTTATTCGATGTGGGGAGCGTCCCCTGCCGCTTTCAAGCCTGTAGTCATTGACGGCTTAAATTTTAAAAAAGCCTTGCACACCTGACCATTCCTGTCAATAGTTTATCATTTGGGTTGCCTGAAACAGGTTCGGATAAAATGCATTGTGTCCCGTGCAACGGGTTTCGGCGACGAAATTCCTAGATTTCGATTTCAAAAAGCCCTGCATCCGGGGATTTTTCTGTCAATAGTTACTTGTTTGGGTTACCTGCACTTCGGCAGGCTCAGTGACCACCTGTCGAACCACAGCACAGGTATAATGCATTCAGTATCAATTCCTGAAACCCCTCCCTCGAGGGAGGGGTAGGGGTGGGTGAAATTAAAACCTCAGTTCTCCCTTAGATTATCCAGTATGAGTCCGTAAAACGACGATGCACCTGACCGGTATAACCAGCCCATGTGCGCCCTGCACCGGGAGCATACGGCGTATGACCACATGAACCCCGGGAACCAGGTGAATTCAGCGGTCGGCTCGCCTACGGTCGAGCACCCCGGGGCCTCCCTGAAGCAGCCGATATCGAACGTGACCCCGGCCGGGTTGGTGAAGGTGTGGGCCACGCTCCCGTCTACGGCGATGGCGTCGTCCGGGGATGTTATGATGTGCGCGCAGAAGGCGCAGATGAAATATTTTTCGGTCTCTTCTTCAGTGCGGTCTTTGATGTCGGATTCAGGGGCCGCTGCGTCCGGCAGGGCAGTTTTCTGGAAAGCGCGGATGGCATCCCCCCTTAAGGGAGATGCGTTGTTTCCGGTTTCACTCGCCTGAGTCATCGGCGAAGTACCCTTCAAGCTGGTCTTTCCATCCATAGGGCCCGCGGATGGAGTCGAAGAGGCAGTAGTCGTGGAACTCGTAGTTTTTCAGCAGGTCGGCGGCCCGGTCGTTTCGCACGTAGCGGACTATCCTCTGCTGGTGAGACGGGCCCATGGGGAACACGGCCACGCCTCCGGGAACGAGGACGTCGATGATGAGCTGCGGGGTGAGCCTGCACGCTGCGAGGATGATGACGGCGTCGAACTTTTTTTTCGCGCCGCCGATTTCGGTCGCGTCCCCTGAAAGAAAGGAAATGCTGTCTGCGCCGTATTTCGTCAGGCGGGTTTTGGCCTCGATGGCCAGCTTCTCGATGTATTCGACGGTGGTCATCCTGGATGCGAGGCGGGATAATATTGCAGTCGAGTATCCGGAGCCGGTCCCCACCTCGAGGACGCCTGCGTTCTTTTTGATTCCCAGAAGGTCGATCATTTTGGCCAGGATCACCGGGTCGTCGCTCGTCTGCCCGTGGCCGATCTGTATCACCGGCGTTTCGTACGCTTCCTTTCTGAACGACCGGTCGAAGAACTCGGGCCGGTCCACAGCCTCGAAGCACTGGATCGTCCTCTTGCTGATTTTCGCCGACTTCAACTTCTTGATAAACTGTTCCTTTTTGTTCATATGCCACCGGACGGACGTCAGTTGAATTTCTGGATAAGATACGTCAGAAAATAATCGGATATGAGAATCGCCATCGAGGATTTCACCACCGCCTGGATCGTCGAGCGCCCGACCCCTTCGGCTCCCCCCCTGGTGATGAATCCCTGGTAGCAGGCAATCACCGCGATCTCGACTCCGAAAAACAACGATTTAAGAAGTCCCGACAGAAAATCGAAAAGCGAGACGTAGTTTAAAATGTTCTCGACGTACTTGTCAAGCGTTATGCCCAGGGAAAAGTAGGCGATGAACGATCCGCCCAGGACGCCGACAATGTCCGTGATGACCGTGAGCAGCGGGGTCATCACCAGGCAGGCGATGAAGCGCGGCACCGAAAGGTACTGGACCGGGTTGGCCGACAGGGTCTTGAGCGCGTCGATCTGCTCAGTGACCCTCATGGTGCCGATCTCGGCCGCTATGGCCGAGCCGACCCTGCCTGCAAGCAGGAGCCCGGTGAGCACCGGGCACAGCTCCCTGAACATCGCGATGGTCACGCCGCTCCCGATGAAGACCGAGGAGCCTGACATGATCGCGTCCATGGCAGTGCCTATCTGGAACGCCATGACCATGCCGGTGAAAAAAAGCGTGATCGACGTGACAGGCAGAGACTTGTAGCCGATCTCGAGCATCTGGGCTATGACGTTTTTCGCGTCGAAGGGGGGCCTGAACATCCACCTGATGGTGTCCTTCAGGAAGATGAAGTACCCTCCCAGGCCGGCGAAAAAGTCGAGCACGATGTTGGCTTTACTGGAGTTCATTGCTCGGACGTGTCTCCTCGAAGGAATGAATGCGGTCCGGCGTACCGAATTTGGTGAATTTTTCCCAGAATATCAGTGGCACGGTGCCCACTGGGCCGTTGCGCTGCTTGGCGATTACTATATCGGCCTCGCCCTTGCGAGGCGAGTCTTTTTTCACTTTTTCTTCGCGGTAGATGAAGAGCACGACGTCAGCGTCCTGCTCGATCGCGCCCGATTCGCGCAGGTCGGCGAGGGTCGGCATCTGGTCGGTCCTGGATTCCACGGCGCGGGAGAGCTGCGAGAGCGCGATAACGGGCACGTCAAGGTCGCGGGCCATCTGCTTGAGCGACCGGGAGATTTCGGCTATCTGCTGGTGGCGCTCCATCCGGGAAGGGCCCGAGATGAGCTGCAGATAGTCGACGATGATCACGCCGAGCTTGTGGCTCTTTGCCATCCTGCGCGCTTTCTTTCTCATCTGGAGGATGGTCGACGAGGGAGTGTCGTCGATGAAGATCGGCGCGGTCTTTTTGAACTTCTGGGCCGCGCTCATGAGCTTTTTCACTTCTTCGCCGCTGATCCGTCCGGTCCTTACCAGGTGCGAATCGATCATGGCCTCGATGCACAGCATCCTCATGCCCAGCTGTATCGAAGGCATCTCGAGAGAGAAGAACAGGGCGGATTGGGATTCGCGCAGCGCGATATGGTTCATCACGTTCAGGGCGAACGCGGTCTTTCCCATGCCGGGACGGGCCGCCACGATGATGAGCTCCGAGCCGTGAAAGCCGGTGAGGAGCTCATCAAGCCCTCCGAATCCCGACGCCACTCCAGTCACGATTTTCTTGGTGTCGACCCACTTGCCGATCAGGTTGAGCGTGTCGTCCATGACGTCGCCGATGTTCTGGATTTCGCCGGTGATCTGCTTTTCGGTCACGTCGAAGATGTCTTTCTCGACAGTGTCGATGAGCTCCTCGGTGTCGATCATCATGTCATAGCATTTCTCGATCGAGTCGGTCGCAACGTCGATGAGCTTTCTGCGGACGCTGAGCTCCTTGATGCGTTTGGCGTAAAATTCGGCGTTCGCCGACGTGGAGGCCGACTGGTAGAGGTCGACCAGGGTCGCGTCCCCGCCGATTGATTCGAGGATGTTCTGGTCGCGGAGTTTCTGTTTGAGCGTGGCCAGGTCGACCGGAAGGTTTTTCTGTTCGAGCTCGATTATGGCCTGGAAGATGGTCCGGTACCTTTCAAGGTAAAAATCCTCCGGTTGGAGGATTTCTGTTACCTTGAGCAGCGCTTCCTTGTTGAGAAGCGCCGCGGCAAGACATGCGGATTCGGTGTCTATGTCCTGAGGCGGCAGGCGGTCAGGCGACATTTACTGCACCTTTTCGACGACCACTTTAACCTTGGATGTCAGCCCTTCGGCGAGCTTGATGACAATCTCGTGCTCTCCGATCTTTTTGATCGGGTTTTCGAGCACGATCTTTCTTTTGTCGATCTTGTATCCCATTTCCTGGAGCTTTGTCGCTATGTCCATGGAAGTGATCGACCCGAACAGCTTGTCCTCGTCTCCGGCCTGCGCGGTGAAGTTGAGGACGGCCCCGGAAAGATCGCCGGCGATCTTTTCTCCCTCTTTCCTTCTTTTTTCTTTTTTGATCTTGATCAGCCGCTTCTGGTGATCCATCGCCTTTTTGCTCGATTCGTTTGCCGCGATCACCAGCTTTTTCGGCAGCAGAAAATTGCGCGCGTATCCGTCTGCGACTTCCTTGATGTCGCCGGCGTCGCCGAGGTTCGGGATATCTTTCTGAAGTATTACTTTCATTGTTGTTCGCTCCTGATATTTGAATTTCCTCCGAGCTTCCTGAAGTCGGCCCAGAAGTCCAGTGTTCCAAATCCTGTCAGTAAAATCAAAGTGAAAACCAGCGCCTGAATCCCAAGAATAGCCAGAACTAAAAACCCCGCCGGCAGCAGAAAAAGGGGCAACCCTTTCTTGATTATCATGAACTTGATCACGCCGACGGCCTGGATGCAGTAAAAAACCGCCGAGAAAAGAAGAAGGTTCAACCCGACGGAATATACATGCCAGTACCGGCTGCTGTCAACCAGTAAAAAGACCGCCAGCCCGGAAATGAGCGCTGTGATCGTGAAATCATTGAGCCTGAAAAACTCGAGCCCGGCTGACCGGGGCCCGGATGTATACCGTAAAAAAAACACTTTCATGCCCAGGTACGCCAGCGAGGACATCGCCAGAGCGTTCAGGAAAAATATGAAGGGTATCACGCCCTTTATCGTTTCCCTGTGCCTGTCGAAATCCCCGAGTATGCTTTCTCTGAGGTCGGCCGGCGCCTCGTTCTGCTCCATCACCGACGCCATTTCCGAACGGGATATTTCAAGCATATCGGTCTTCTTTTCGATAAGCATGTAATAATAGTTACCGGTCATGGTCGCCGCAAGAACGAGCGTGGTTGCGACCAGATATGTCTTGAGCCCGGCCCCTTTTCTGAATGTCAGGCCGCCGGCGGTCCCCAGAACCAGAGGCGTCACCAGGCTCGCAGTGCTCTGGCCGGCTACCGAAAAAAACATCAGTCCGCAGCACAGCGGCGCTATCGCCGCAATGGCCCGCCACTGGAACCGGTAGGCGAGGTACGCCGCTCCGGCCAGCAGCGCAAGCCCGGCCATGGAGATTACGAGCGCCGGAGCCACTTCGCGCTATTTCTCGATAAACGGCACAAGGGCGATGATTCTGGCCCGCTTGATGGCAACGGCTATGAGCCTCTGGTGCTTCGCGCATGTACCGGTCACCCTGCGGGGAAGTATTTTGCCCCGGTCGGTTATGAAACGGTTGAGCGTATTCGTGTCCTTGTAGTCGATCGCCAGGTTCTTGTCATAGCAGAATCTGCACACTTTTTTCTTGAATTTCGGGTAGCGGTGCTGGTGGTCTCCGCCCCTGTCTTCCTTGCCGTCGTCGTCCCTGTCCCTGAACTGCTGTCTGGGGCGAGGACGATACGGGCCGCTCTGGCCTTCCCTTCTCTGGTATTCTTTCGGCTGTGCGGCCGGTTTCTCTTCAGTTGATTCCGCCGGTGCCGGCGCTTCGGTGTTTTTTATCTCTTCAGTCATTTGTGTCTCCTTGCATTGCAGCGTGTGAGTTTCGTTTTAAGGTCCCTCTGCCGGCCCGGCCGGTACAATGGGACATGGATTATGCTCCTAGAACGGTATATCGTCGTCCGAAAACGGGTTGTCGACTCCGGGCCCGCCTGCGGCCGGTATTTCGTTCTCGGCCTGCGGCATCTCGGCCGCTTGTTCGAACCCGGATTCCCGCGGGGTCAGGAACTGGAAGTTCTCGACCGTTATCTCCACCGTGGACCGCTTGTTTCCCTGCTGATCTTCCCAGCTTCTCTGCTGGAGTCTCCCCTCGATACCCATGCGGTTGCCTTTCTTGCAGTACTGGGTTATGACATCGGCAGTCTTGCCCCAAGCTACGCAGTTGAAAAAGGACACGATCTCCTTTTTTTCACCGTTGGCGACATAGGTCCGGTTGTTCGCGAGAGAAAAACTTGCTACGGAAGAACCGTTGGGAGTGTAGCGAAGTTCCGGGTCCCTGACCAGTCTCCCGATCAGTATGACTTTATTCAGATCTCCGGCCATTTAGGCACCTCCATCAGGCTGATTTCGCTTTTTCGATTTTTACGAAAAGAAACCTCAAGATGTCGTGGATGAGCCTGAACTCGCTGATGATTTTCGACACCGAGTCGGGCGTGGCTTCGATAAGTGCGAAGAAGTAATAGGCCTCGCGCTCACCGTCGATTTCATACGCGAGCCTTTTCTGGCCCCATCCGGCCGGCTCCTCGTTGATCTTGACGTTGAATTTCTGGAGGATTTCCCTTACTTTCACCAGGATAGTCTCGCTGGTTTTAGGGCGCAAGAGGACAGTAAGTTCGTAGTTGATCATCGTTGTCTCCTTCCTGTGGAATATGCTGCTAAAATTCATGCTTTTAGCAGAAAGGTACTGGACAGAGTAAAAATGCCGTCGTTTTTTTCAAGACTTTTTCAGGGTTTCAGGTTTTTTTCTTTATTAAAAAAGAAGATGACCACAGAGACACCGAGGCGCAGAAGTTGCGGGGATGGGGTCAGAGCATTGAGGGAAATAGGGGCTTGGAGTATATCCGGTTAGTGCATACCAATTGCCTATAGTTTCATTGCATGGCCTTCATCAGAAGGCCGTGGCAATCCTTCGGGAGTCAATGAAAAGACGGTATTCCTGAAGGATCGCGAAATCGGCCCGATGGTCCTCCTCTCGATGATAGTATAAACTCAGTCATGCCCGGGAAAGCGGGTACGGGATGACGGTTTCCATATTCATCCCCTCTGTGGCTCTGTGGTAAATTCCCCTGGATGGGGTCAGAGCACCAACTATCTATAAAACAATATTGACAACACGAGCAGGGGGATGATGATACAGGCGTTCAATCTACTAATAACGGTCGCATAATGAAAACAGCCATAGCGCAGATAAACCCCATCGTGGCCGATATCGACGGCAACAGGAAAAAGATACTATCCTTCATAGAAAAGGCGAAGGAGGCGGGCGCCGACCTAGTCGTGTTTCCCGAAATGGCGACCATAGGGTACCCGCCGCTCGACCTGCTCGAGAACCGCAAGCTCATTCGGGACAACCTGGCCTCGATCGAGGAGATCGCGCGCCACGCCGCAGGGATCGCGGTCATCTGCGGGTGCGTCAATATCGACCGCGACCATCCCCCCATGCTTTTCAATTCGGCCGCGTTCATGGCCGATGGCAAAATAGTTTCGCGCCACTGCAAGACGCTGCTTCCGACCTATGACGTGTTCGACGAGCACCGGTATTTTTCCCCGGCGCGCGACCACCGCGTGGTGCCGTTCATGGGCAGAAAGATCGGGGTCACCATCTGCGAGGATGTATGGAACGTGCTTTCTTCGAGCGATAGCAGGTTTATGGAAATGCGCAGGTACGACTTCGACCCCGTGCGCGCTCTCGTGTCGCAGGGCGCGGACATAATCATAAACATTTCGGCATCGCCGTTCGTCGTGGGAAAAAACAGGGCCAAGAGAGAGATGCTTTCCCATGTCGCGCGTGATTCCGCCGTGGAATTGGTCTACGTGAACCAGGTCGGCGGCAATGACAGCCTGGTGTTTGACGGCAGCAGCCTGTGCTTCGACAGGCAGGGAAGACTCCTGGCGAAGGGCCGGGGCTTCGATGAGGATTTCTTCATGCACGACGATTCTGCCGGTCGGGAAATCTCGGTCGACGATGACGATATCGACGATGTGAGGCGCGCGCTCGTTCTGGGTTTGCGCGATTACGTGCGCAAGTGCGGGTTTTCGAAGGTCGTCATCGGACTGTCAGGCGGCATCGACTCGGCGCTCACTGCGGCGCTCGCGGTCGAGGCGCTCGGGGCCGATAACGTGACCGGCATCACCATGCCGTCGATGTATTCCTCCCGGGGCAGCGTGGACGATTCGGTCTCGCTCGCGAAAAACCTCGGCATCCGCATCGAAGAGATCCCCATCCGCGCGCTGTATGACCGGTTCAGGGAAGACCTTGCGCCGCTCTTTGCCGGGCTGCCCGAGGACGTCACCGAGGAGAACATCCAGGCCCGCATCAGGGGAAATCTATTGATGGCGGTGAGCAACAAGACCGGCGCGCTCCTGCTCACGACCGGCAACAAGTCCGAGCTCGCCATGGGATACTGCACGCTCTACGGCGACATGTCGGGCGGCCTGGCGGTGATATCCGACATCCCCAAGACCATGGTGTATGCGCTTGCAGCCAATGTGAACCGCGACAGGGAAATCATCCCCCTGCCCACCATTGAGAAGCCGCCTTCCGCCGAGCTTCGGCCCAACCAGAAAGACCAGGACTCGCTGCCGCCCTATGAGGTGCTCGACGCGATACTCGCGCTGTACATCGAGGAGAGAAAATCTTCCGAGGAGATCGTCGCCGCGGGGTTCGACCAGGCCACGGTCAGCCGCGTGCTGCGCGCAGTGAACGTGAACGAGTACAAGAGGCTCCAGGCCGCGCCCGGGATCAAGGTGACCACCAAGGCCTTCGGCATCGGCAGGCGCATACCCATCGCGCAGCGGCTCAAGCCGTAAAAAGCAATGATTTGTCATTCCCCTGCCTGATTCTAAGGTTGTAGACTCAGTTATATGAATATATGCGCTTTAATTATTAATACTGATAAAATTATTGTCTTGAAGGCTTTTTATTATTCCCCGTAATAAAAAGTTATTATCAAATCGTATAACATATTTCCGCGAATTTTCTGATAATGGCTGCAACATTTTTTTATCTATCATCTTCCGTATTTGTCGTGAAAGTTCAGAAGGAATTTTATCTTTAAAAATGAATTTAATATCACTCGCCTGAATAACCTGATTTTCAATTGCTGTTTTTAATATTAAAGATTCATTTTTAGTAATCAATTCGCGTTCAAGCGAGTATTGTATTGCAGGCAATAATATATGTTCTTTTAAAAATTTATAATCAGTCAA
>ERZ795054.3407-NODE-3407-length-12509-cov-5.318773_pt1 | contig 12509 bp, 16 predicted proteins | sample MGYA00375138_ERZ795054 | MGnify/ENA primary metagenome ERZ795054 (study PRJEB30183, sample SAMN05720215) | anaerobic digester metagenome | isolation source: active sludge of municipal wastewater-treating anaerobic digesters | place: USA | collected 2014-12-23 ...
GTGGTCGGGAAGGTCGCGGCGCCCGCGGCGAAACTGCCACCGGCAAGGTTGCTGAGTACCAAATATCCTTTGGCCGTGTTCGCCGTTGGGTCACCCTCGGTCACAACCGTGCGCTCGACTGTAGCTGTCACGCCAGCTTGGGTGAGTACGTCACCGGTCTTTGGTAGCGGGCCAGCAAGATCAAACCCGACGCTATGGCCAAGCTCAACCTTAATCCAGCCGGTCGGACTCGCGCGATGGATGTCACCGGCCGTGCCCGCCGCGTTGTCGCGGAAGGCATAGACCACATCCTTGAAATACAGCACACCGCGAATCGGCCCAGACCCGGGCACGGATTGGATGTCGGCACGGTAGATGTTGGCTGCCGCCGCCTTGATGATGGCGCTGTCCCGCAAAGAAAGCTGGGTGTGGTATGCGGTAGCCTGACCGATCGTGCCACCACCGATGTCGATCGGGCCGGGCACGAAGGTGCTCGAGAATGTGGTGATGGTCTTGGTCAGACCTACGAATTTTCCGAATGGATCGACGTAGCAGACCGTGCCCTGCACGTTGCCGAAGCTGCCGACCGATCCAACCGGAGGGATCGGTTCGCCCGGGTCCATCGTCACGTCGATGGTCAGGAAGGTTGCCTTGCTCGGCGCCGGCCGCCCATCATGGCGCTCGTAACCCGGGATGCGGTAATAGCCACCGACCGGCAGACATGCGAAATTGATGCAATCGCGCAGGCTGCCCGGCGGCAGGGCGTAGGCCGACGTCAGTTGATCGTAGCCACCGGACAGGCTGACCAGATCGTGCTGGGTCTGGGGAAGGCCTTCAGGTCTCAGCATAGCGGCGGACCAACCACGATCTCCGGGCTCTGATCAAGGGTCAGGCGCAGCATGATCTCGTTGTAGTTCGAGTCGGCCCGCATCACAACTTCAGGTGCGGACTCGAACATGCCGTAATGACGAAGCGCACGCCACACGATCGCCATCTGCCAGCGGTCAGGGATGACCGGAACATCACCGTCATCGAGCAGATCGGGAGGAACTTGGATGTACTGCAGCGTCAGCCAGTACGCTACGTCTGGCAGCGGGGCGATGTTGAGGTGGGTGTTCTGATCGACCGAGCAGTTCAGGGGGCGGGAGATGACTTGGCGCCGTGTGCTGAAATCCCAGTAGTCACGGAATTCAGGCCACCGCATCCCGATCAGGAAGGTCTCGTCGGAACGGTCAGCATTGACAGAAACCCGCATGGTGCGGGTGTCCCACTGACCAAGCAGCGGGAGCAGCAACTCATCCTTGGTGTAGGTGCCTTTGGTCGGGGTGAGCTGGACAGCAACCTCACCGCGAATGAAACCCATGTTGAACTGGTCACTGTTCAGGATTTCGCGGTAGGCTTCACGCACCCACGTCACAATCCGCAACGCTTCGCCGGTCTGGTTCTGGACCGTGTTGATCTGGCCGGAGACACCGCCCTCGATGAATAAGCGCTGGCAAAGTTGCAAGAATGTCATGGGGGTGCCTCTGAATGGTTGCCCGTGATCTTAATGAAAAACCCCCACCGATGCAAGCATGGGTGGGGGGAAAAGCAAGAGTCCAACAGGAAGAAGTCCTCCCGGCTTTTATTACAAGGTCACGTTGCCGAAGCCAAGAGCGCTTTGAGCCATGCGGCACCACGCTTGTTGGGGTCGGACACGACCGAGAACGGATACTTCAGCGAAGAGTGGCGGACGATCTTGGTCGCACGCGCACCGTCCTGCTGGGTGTATTCCTGTGTGCGGATCGAATGTTCCTTGCAGGAAGCGAGAATGGCGAGATACTTGCGCCGAACCTTCTGCACACGACCGCGGTAGAAATACTGATTCACCCCATTGACGCCGGTGAATACCGGATTCTCGGCATTTGGATCAGTGCTCTCATGCACCATCACCTCGACGAATTCCTCGTTGAAGCGGAGTTCTTCGAGTTGCTTGCTATCGCCAGCGCCACCTGAAGGCGCCGGAACGGCAATGATTTCCGGGGTGTCCGGGGTGTAGATGCCGTCGAAGGTAACGTCGCTCGGTTGTGGAACAGCGATGTCAGGTGAGTCGATGATTTTCTTTGCAGCCATTGCAGTTACTCCTGTTGATGGAAAAAGAGAGGGCAGTGTATCAGATTTCAGGTGTAGCTATTCACGGGATCAACGCTCAGAATCATCGAGGCGTTGCTCACGATGGTGGCGGTGTTGTTGGCTTCGGCCGATAAGAAAATCTCGTAGTAGGCTTCCGGGTCGGCGTAATCCACAGCGGTCATCGCCATGCCCACCGGGTTGCCGTTGCCGGCGCCAACAGTGGTGATGCGCCAAGGCGTCGCCACGCCGTTCTTGTAGAGCGTGGCGGTGATGAAGCGACCAGATGCGCACTCGACATCCAAGGTCACGTTGATGGTACTCGTGCCGCGCTCGGTGCGCGTGATGCTCCCGTTGGCTGCGCTCGAGATGGTCTGATTGATGTCGCTGTCGCTGGCGTTATTCCAGAGCATCTTGGTCGGGGTGAGGCCAAGGTTCTGCGTCGGGTTGCCAGTCTGCTTGATCACACCGTAAGCGGGGCGAATTGCGTTCAGGAAATCCTTGAACATCGCCCGCACGTCGGCCGGACTGATCGCACCGGTGGTGTTGTCTTCGATGGTAGCGTCGGCTTGAGCTTCAAGCTCTACAATGCTCTTTCTTGCGGCCATGATTTATGCTCCGAACCCCGGGCCGAACCCGGATGAGAACCCCGTCAGAGGGGGAATTGGGATGGACTCGAGGGCAAGGGCCGCCACCGTGCCGAGCGTGTTGGTCGCACGCTCTTCCACCGTGATGGTGTGCCCGGCATCTTGTGCCGTGATCGTGTGATTCGGGCCAAGCTCACCGATGAGCGGCACGCCGTCGGCGTACCAGCGGTGGCTGATGACCGGGGTGGGGTTGCCATCCCAAGTGCCGGGCGTGACAACCAAGGTGTCACCCACATCCGAGCCAGCAGGGGCGCTCAGGACCGGCAGAGTCAGGTTGGTCGGCAACTCGCCGGCGCCCGCGCTATAGACGCCATCGGCCTTGATGGCGACGGACGGTTCATCCCACGGCAGATACTGGCCGCTGACCTTGATGAACGGTCCGACCAGCGACTGCTCTTGATAAGCGCCGTTGCGCTTGATGAGTACGCTCTGGATGGGCATGATGATTACGGCGCGATGACGATGGCGATGGTTCCGTCCGGGCGGCCATCATCGTCTTGGGGTGCGGAGGGTAGGACCACGATGGTCGGTTGAAGGGCGGTGCCGAGGCCACCAAGACCCATGACTTGACCGATCGGATTGGTCACAACACGCGCGACATCGAGTGCTTCGAGCGCGGGGAAGATTTCACCTGCAGATACGGACATGGTGCTTGCTCCAAGAAAAAAGGGGGTGAGTTCAACCCACCCCCTTATGCTACATCAACATCGCGGATTAGGCGAGGTTGCCGGCGCCGACGAAGGCCACAGCCATCCACTGCTGGTTCAGCAGGACGGACACGCCGTACCACTTCGAACCGACGTAGCCACGCTGGCCGAGCGGGTCAGCGCTATCCTTGTTGCCGACCGGGATGATCGACAGATCGAAGGACTTGGCGCCACGCAGGGCGACGGTGCCGTAGGCTTCCTGACCGACGACGATCAGCGGATACACGTCGATGGCAGTGCCGCCGGTCGAGATGCAACCGGTCGTACCGACAGCCGCGCCACCGTTGGCGAACGGAACCAGCTCGGGAGACACGACGAAACGGAACTGCTCGAAGGAGCCAATTTCGTTTTCGTGGATCGGCTTGCGGGAACCGTAAGCGGCGACCGGGGTGTAGCCCGGGAACGCAGCGGTGTCACGCAGGTCGGCGTCGATGTCGCTCGAACAGAACACGAGGAAGGAGGCTTCGATCGGCTTGGTCCCGATGTTCGGGGTCGGTGCCAGAATCGAGGTCGGCTTCTTGGTGTGGTTGCGCATCAGGGCGCGGGCGATGGCACGCAGTCCCTTGGCAGTCAGCTTGCCATTGACAGTGGCGATGGTGGTGCCGTTGCCGCCGAAGAAGCGGTTGGTGCCAGCGCGGACCTTCGAGTAGAGCTCGAGTTCCTTGACCAGCATCATGCGCTCGGCCACTTGGGTCTTCAGCGCATCTTCGATGTCGTCTTCATACATATCCGCCACGATGTCCGTGAAGGAATAGAGGCATGCGTACTGGACCATCACCGCGGTGATGTCCTGAGCGACGATCGTATCCGGCGTCGGGGTGACACCTTCAGCGGTCAGGTTGGCGGTCAGCAGGTCGCTGACACGGTTCGACGCTTCCGTTTCCACAGTGGCGGCCGGATTGACATCGGGCACCAGAATGTTCGGGTTGGCGATGGTGGCATCGTAGGGAACCCAACGACGGAAGATGATGGTCGTCGAAGAGTTGCGGGGCAGTTCTTTGTTGGAAGCTGCCAGACCCAGCACTTCGCACGGGATTGCACGGGCAAGGATTTCACCTTTGACCTTACCAATCCGGGGAGTTTGAGTCGCGTAAAGTTGTCCAGACATGATACTTTGCTCCTTGCCCAATGGGCGCTTAGGATTTGAACTTCGGGTCTTTTTTGCTTCTGGCCGTCGGGTCAGGCAAGGTATTCATCGGCGTCGCTGGGGGCGCCATGTGCGAAAGTTACAATAGCAAAAATCTATTGTCAAGCCCCCACCAATAAAAAACCCCGGGTTGTGCCCGGGGCTGCCTATCGGCGAGTGCAGCAGTCAGTGCTATTCGGATTTGGCCTTGGCGCAACTCGGTGCCACCGCCGCGTACTCGGACGAGCAGAGAATGGCGATAGCGTCGTTGGTCAGACCGACAGCCGAGAACGAACGGGCAGTCTCACGAATCTGGCATTCCTTGGATTCCCACGAAGTACCGACCGCGATGTTGAAGAACGGATTACCGCCGCCGATGTTGCTGGTTCCCATGCAGGGGGCCGAGGGGTACAGGCCACCGAGACCAACAGCCGCAACCTGTGCAGGATAATCGACGTTGAAATTCACACCGGACTGGGAGCCGCCAGAGACAGCACGAGCATCACCACCACCTGCGAAGGCATTGCCGCCGGCAGCAAACGATGTGGCAGCGGCCCGGCTCTCGTTGCTGATCCGGTTGGACACAGCCACGTTGGTGAATTGCGCTTGGCCTTGGCCTTGGATTTGGCCTTGGGCTTGGCCCTGATTCTGGCCCTGCGTCGCCGTAGCGATGCCGGTGCCGCCCGGGTTGTCGTTACCCAAGCCGATGGCGAAGGCGGACGAGGCGAAGACAGATGCGACGAGAAGTGCGAATAGCTTTTTCATGGGGCTTACTCCTGAATGTGGTCACGGATGAGGGGGATTACACGAAGCCAGTTGCCGCATGGGCATTGGTCACGACCTTCACTGTTGTCATCGAAGCAGGAACGGGGACGCATGCGAATTGCATCGCACAGCTCCTTTCTCTGCCCGGTAACGACCGCGATGGGTAGGATAACCGGCCCCGTCGCCAGCGCGACGACTGCTTCAGCGGCGACCAGCTTTTGCGCGGGAGTCAGTTGTGGGCGGTCTTGCGCCATTGCAGGGAATGCAAAGAGCGCGGCGACGAAAAGTGCGAAAACCTGTTTCATGGTGTGATGCCTCCTGTTCGAAACGTCAGCATAGGGGGCGAACCCCCATCTTGTCAATGCCCTGTTTTACTGCGCTCGGCCTTGAACCCGGCCATGAACGCATCTTCCTCGGTTGCCGGGCCGGGCACCGCCTGTGCCGCCTGACCGCGCGGCATGACTGCATTGGCAAGGCGTTGGTTCGGCGCCTGCCGCTGGGGAGCGGGGGCGGGAGCCTGATGCACAGGGCTGGTGGTGTTCTTCACCCAATCCTTGAACTGGGTCAGGCGCAGGGAAATGAAGGCTGCGTTCTCGGATTCCATCAGCGCCTTGCCATCCTCGATCACGTTGTCACGCCAAAGCGCGAACTGCGGGGTGCGGATGGTTTGCTCCCAGTCTGGGTGTGCCGTGCTCAGCATGCGCACCTCGAGGCCGCGTTCCTGCTGCTGCTGGAAGGCGGTCAGCTTTTCCGTGACGATCTTATTCACGTCGTCGGCGGTAAATGTCTGGGGTTGGGCTTGTGCCGGGGCGTCGCCGCTACCGGCACCAATCCCCTTCAGGTCTTCGCGCAACATCTCGGCAAGCTCAGGGAAGGCCTCGCTCAGCTTCTCGAGCTTGAGGTCGAACGAACGCTGGTCGGCAACCGTGCGCGGCTGAGTCTTCAGACTCTCAACCGTTTGCATGAGCTGACCAAGGCGGCCACCCAGCTTGTCGATGGTCATCTGTTGCTGGGAAACCCGGGCAAGTGCCTGCGTGATCTGCTCTTCGGTAAGCCCGGCCAGAACCGTCTTGGGTGTTTCCGGCTCGGCAGCCGGCGTTTCATCCGGTTTCGGTGTTTCAGCGACCGGCTCTTCAGCCGGCTTCGGTTCTTCAGCGGGTTTTGGCGCCTCGACAACCGGGGTCGCGTCGCTATGGGATTCGTCCAGCGCGTCGCGCTCTTGATGGAATGCTGCTTCGAATGCTGCTGATTCTTCAGCATCCACCTGTTCTTGGTTCAGTTCTTCAGCCATGCCGTATTACTCCTGTTGTGGTGTATCAAGTGCTACATATTGTGCATCATCCGGCTCGGCTTCAGCAAGCAAAAGGCGAAGCTCACGCATCTGGGCACGGGTCGCCTGTGTGTTTTCCCAATCGAGATTCATCCCTTCAAGGCGGTTGCGGTGCTCAGCTAGGCGACGTTCAGCATATTCAGTGATCGCCATCCATGTGGTGCTGTGAATGTCGATCTTCACGATAAACGCTCCAACTTGTAGATCGCGCTCAGGTAGGTCGAGGTGATGTCGTCGAACAGGTTCTCGGCCGCCGGCAGCCCGTCGCATACCGACCGCAGGCCTTGCAGCTGCCCGAACCCATCCTTGAGTTGTTCAAGCGCCGGGCGCCCGATCGGCTTCGGCTTCTGGCCCATTGCGATCAACGCCTCGGCCAGCGCATCCATCTGCCCACGAACTGCATCGTAGAAGTCGCCCAGTGCCATGTGCTCGGCGAAGGATTCGGTGGCAAGGTGCTGGCGATGTGCCGCGTCGGCATCACCGAGAACGAGGGTCACGATGTCATTCACGTCTTGCATTACAGTTTCCTCAGTTTGGCCAGCGCCTCTTCGGCGCTGTAGGCAACGATCATCGGAAAGCCGAGATCGGTAATATGCGGGTGCAGTGCAGCTTGCGTCAGCGACACGCTACCATTTTCGGCTTTCATCTCGATCCAGATGGTGAGTCCGCCCGGGCACAGGATGCCGAGATCAGGCATTCCAGCCAACACCCCTTGAGTCTTCAGGTTCGCCGCCTCACGCGCGTCACGCTGGCCACCGTTGGGCACGGCAAACACGACCGGGCGCTGGGCGCGGTCGGCAATCGTCGCCCACCTGCAGCGCAGGGCCGCGACAAGCCGGGCCTGTTCCCGGAACTCAGGCTTTTTGATGGGGATGGTTGCCGGGTCTTGGAGCTCGAAGTCGTCCGGGATCGGGATCACAGAGCGAACCCCTGTCCGTTCGGAGCGCGGCCCGGGGGTTCAACCGCCGGCGTGGCAACCTGCTCCACCGCCTTCTCGACGACCGCCTGCTGGTTGCCCAGCTTGGCATCGGTTACCCGGGCAGACTGGGCGCTGACATGACCGAACTGGGCCAGTTCGCGTTGCAGGTCCATCTTGCCGCCTTCGAGCGCCAGCTTGGCCTTGATCTGTTCGATCGTCATCTGGTGCTTGTTGGCGTAGTCGAGCATCGCCAGTTCGCGGCGCAGCGCCAGCTCGGCCATGTTGGTCGCGGCTGTGGTCTTGGTGCGCTCGTTCTCGGCCTGCACGTACAGGGTGTCGCGGTCGATGTCGCGGGCGATGCGGGCCTGATCGGTCTGGACTTCCATCTGGGTGGTCTTGATGTCGGTGTCGGACCTGATTTGGGCGACCTGAACGCGGGGATCGGTCGGGGGCGGCTGCTGCATGAGTGCTTGCAGTTCGGCTTGGGTGAATTGGATGTCTTCGGCTTCGAGCCCGTTGAGCTTGGCCACTTGCTTGAAGTAGCGGGCAGGGTCGATCCCGAACGCCGGATTGACGATCATCTGCGGGACCGCTTGGGTCAGGAAGGAAGAGCGCATATCCTTGGCCACCAGCGCCGAAGAGCCGCGCGGGACGACGTGGAAATCGCCCTTGATGGAATCATCCTCACCGAACTCCATCATCCAGTCATAGTAGGCGGTGACGTGCGGTTTGGTGATCGAGTCGTCGAAGATGCGGGCCATGCGACGCAACAGGCTCGAAGCGTTGGCCACGAGAATCTGCATACCGCCCACGGTTTCCGGAACGCCGGTCGGACCCTGCTGACCCTGCAGCAGAATCGGTAGGCCGGTGACGTTTTCGGCCATCTTCAGGCAGAAATTCACGGTCTCGAGCAGTTCCTGCTGAATGCTGGGAATCTGCACGGCGTTGAAGGCCTTGGTCACATCCGGGATGTCGGCGTCCGGCTTGAGCAGCCACACCTTGCGCGGCGTGATCGTCCATTGACCGTCGGCCGGGACGATGGAACCACGACCCAGAATGATCTGAGGACCGCTGGACAGGCCCGCATTCTCCATCATAGAGCGCACGGTGGCATTCAGGATGGACTGACAAGCACGAATTTGGCGGGCAATACCGATACCCCACGGCGAACCGGCGGTGCGCTGCCAGCACATCACGTCATAGGGGAAGCGGCCGGCGCTGAGCGGCGGTAAATGCGCCTTTACCGGGGTATCGTTGATGATGGTGATGACCGCGGCCACCCCACCCTGCAAATCACCGCACCCACAACCCATTGCCACCACATCTTCGACAGAAAGGAAGCCGTGGTAGTACCAGACGTGGTAGCGGGCGGCGCTCTTGTCGTTGGATTCGTGGGGTGCGGTAGCGATTACGGTCGATGCGTTGGTGCGCGGACCTTCTTCGATCACCTTTTCGATGGCTTCCGCCAGATAACTGGGGTCGAGTTGGAGCTCACGCACCTGCTTCTCGGTGAGCATGTCGTGTTCGATGAAGAATTGCCCGTTGTGGATGTTGTCGCCACAGGCCGGGTCCGGAAACGCATTCCACAGGGAGATGCAGCTCGATTCAGGCACGATGTCCTGAACCATTACCACCTGACCACCCTCGACCTTGCGAGAAACACGCACCGTCGGGATCGGGCCGCGCATGATGCCGGTGCCCAAGCGGGCGGCGTCATCCACGAGGCGGCGCAGCTCGGCGTTGTAGCCACATTCCTGCAGCTTGTCGTCGATCCAGCGCTCGGCGCCCTTGGCCGCAGCGCGTAGCTGGTCCTCAGCGCTCTTTTGCTGTATCCCCTGCTGTACTTGCTGGGGTGTTGCCGGCTGTCCGTCCGGACCAATCATGGTTGGTTGCTGTTGTTGCTGGGCGGCCGGGTCCGGGGGCATGGCTGTACCCTCGACCGGTTGGCCATTCATCACCGCGAAGGGGATCGGGCTCGGCTCGATCGAGAAGGCGCGGTCATCCACCGGCGATAGTACCTCGATCACCTTCGATCCCGCGGTCTCCACGTAGGGGCGCGTGATGTTCAGGAAGACTTTGGATTTGTAGTCGTTCTTCGGCTTGGCCAGAAGCGGGGAACCAAGGGTCATCCCCTTGTAGTAGGCAGTCTTTGAACTGTCTTCCTCGCCCTCGTAGTAGGCCTGATCCTCTGCCCATTGGCGTTCGATGCCGCTGGCTGAGCGATATTTGATGGCTTCATCCCGGCGCTTGATCAGCACCTGTGCCAGCTTGTCGCGGATTTCTTCTTGGTCCTGTTTGCGGCGCTGTTCTTCGTTCAGCATGTCCTCGAGCATCATCTCGGCGGCGGCCTGCTCTTCCGGGCTCATAGCCTCATCGGGCAATTCGGTGATCAGTTCAGCTTGCATTACAGTTGGCCTCCGAGAACGCGGGCGAGAATACCCTTGTCGGCAAGATTATTGGGGTCTTCGGGATCGGCAAAAGCACTTTCGCGCCCGATTGCCTCATTGACTAAACCGGCCTTGGCACTTTCACCCCGGGCCGCGGCCATCTGCACACCGGCGGCATCCGCGGTAGGTGCTTGGACTTCTTCGATTTCCCGCAGGCTTGGGTTCCAGCCTTTCGGTTGCTCAGGTGCAGGGGTAGAAACCTCTTGCGCCGTCGGGCTTGGGGTATTGAATTGCATTAGCCGGGCGGTGTTATCGGTTGCCACCCACCCCGCAGGGCCGACTTGAACAGGACCACTACCGCCGTCCCCACCACCGCCATCAATGTACCCTGAGTTCCATTGATGAAATGTCGCCGTGCCATTTGAGTTCTTCAACCAGACACCGTTCAAGCCGGCGTCGGCATCCGGTAGCTTATCCACCAGTGCGCCGGCCATTTGAGGGTTGCCACTTTTGTCGGCATAGGCTGCCGTGATTCCGGGCACCCCATTGTCGTCGCTGTAACCCTTCATCATTGTGAAGGCGCCCGGGGCGTACTCACCAACACCCATCTGCTGCCCGGCCTTGATGCTATTCACGAAGGCGTTATATTCGGCAGCTTGTTGGTTGTAAAGGTCGCTGGCCGACTGGTTCGCCGCATTGACGCGATCCACTTCAGCATTATAGCCTTCAATCTGCGCGGCATAGTTCAGGTAGCGCTTTTGCGCGGCTTCCTGATCTTGGCGAATAAGTCTGGCGTTGGGCATGGGGGTGGCTCAATCGGTGATGGCGCCGATTAAATCACAATTCAACCGAACACGCCAGTCGTGTCTTGCCAAGGCTCAACTACGGGTAACCCCTCATCCATGTCCATCAGGTCGCCGTCACTGAGCCCGAAGGTGCCCGGGTTGTTGTCCATGTAGCTGGACGCCTTGCGCATCCCCACAGCCAGCCCCAAGAAAGCGTCGGCGCCGTTGGAGTTCTTGTCGTGCAGCGGGGATTGGCTGAAGCATTGGCGCTTCTGGTCGTAGCTGAACTGGTATCCGCGCAGCGCACGCAGGCCAACCGCACACCCTTCAGCATCAAACCAGCAGCGCGGCATGAGCATCCGCCCGGCTTCGATCTGCTGGGCCTTGGGTAGCTTCTGCACGATCCGGATGTTACGCATACCGAGGTTGCGCAGGATTTCGAGGCGGCTGACCCCGGTGCCCAGCTCACGCACGTTGGTGTCGTGCGGCATCAGGTGGGCGCCATAGTGCTTGGCATAGGGGAGTCGGCGCAACCAATCGACGAAGTGGTTCAGCGCCTGCCCGGATTGTTCATAGAAGTCGAGCAGGTGCATTTCCTTACCGACCGCCTGTGCGGTCCAGATGCTCGTCGTGTCGCTCATCCCCAAGTCCCACGCCGTCAGCACCGGGCCGCCGTCCGGTTGCCATGGGACGCGCGTGACCTGTGGCACATTGATGTAGGGGAGCAAGATGCGGCCGGTCACGGTGGCAGCCGGGTCGCATTCCATCTCGGCCGCGTAGGCTTCCGCGGTCATGCCGCGCTTCAGGTCTTCAAGTTCTTCCGGGGGCAGGATGCCGGACTCGCTGGCCTTGACCAGCAAGCGGAACCAGTTGCCCGTGTCCGCCGCTGCCTTCTCGTAGGTTTCCCAGAGTGCATTGTCGTGACCCTTGACCGTGCCCGAGAAGATCGCCCAGCCGCCACGATCAGCCAGCGCCGGCCGGAGAATGGTGTCCCAGACATACACCGGGATGTCCTGAAACTCATCGAGCACCAAGCCGGACAGGAAGATGCCGCGCAGCTTTTCGGCATTTTCGGCACCCAGCAGCATGATGTTGGCGCCCTTGCGATTCACGTCGGTTGGGTCGGGCAGCGTCACGGTCAGGTTCATCTCGCTGATCGAGTAGCCCGGGCATTTCGAGAAGGGGGCGGTCAGCGCCTTCAGGTATTCCCATGCCACCGCGCGGGCCTGATTCTGGAAAGGGCACATATACGCGAACTGGTCGCGCAGTCCGTCCGGGCGCTTGTGCAGCGCACGCACGATGATGTCGTTGAGCAGGGAGTAGGTCTTGCCGGAGCGCCGGTGAGCAATCACCACACCCCACCGCTGCGTGCGGTTGTGCATTCCAACGAACGCCGCCCGCGGCTGGTAGTTGTAGCTCAGGTTATTCATTGGGGTACAGGATGGAGGCTAACAACATACAGCAGGTGCCGATTGCCATATCCAGCAACGCCCCTTGGACGACACCTGCGGTGAAGGTGCCGAGCCCGATCAGAAAAACAACGACTGCAAAAATCCTCATTGGTGATCCTCCTGTTACTTCAAGGATAGCATAAGGGTCCGCCCCGGGCCAGCTTTCCCGAGCCTGTCCGCTCCTTTCTTCAGTGAGATTGGTCGGACGGCCGGGGGCGGATTGATCATTGTGCGCGGTAGAGTGGTGTTGTCAAGAAATTCCAGACTTTAGACTTGGAAACAATAAGTTCTCCGACGCCACTTG
>ERZ795054.3408-NODE-3408-length-12509-cov-4.217360_pt1 | contig 12509 bp, 16 predicted proteins | sample MGYA00375138_ERZ795054 | MGnify/ENA primary metagenome ERZ795054 (study PRJEB30183, sample SAMN05720215) | anaerobic digester metagenome | isolation source: active sludge of municipal wastewater-treating anaerobic digesters | place: USA | collected 2014-12-23 ...
CACCGAGCCCAAGCCCTCCGCATTCCAGGCCTTTTCGCCCTCTGGCTCATATTTCGCCCTGATGAAGAGATCGTCTCCTTCCTGATCTATGGCCATGCTGATGGGGCCAGCCTCGATTCCGGAAACGGACCAGATGTAATTGAGGTTCAGGGCGGAAGATGTCGATTGGTTGCTCTCATTGGCTGCATCGATGGGTGAGCTTGTATTGCTGCTCTCCTGGGCCCAGGATGGGCCGGCCAGCAGGAACACGAGCATTAGAGGGAGAATTATACATTTCTTATTCAATGATATGCCTCCGGTTTAACTAGACTGTTTGGCGATAGGCATTTCGTCATTTGCCTACAATCCACTTCCACTCCTCTTCTCCTTAATAAGCTTTTCATATGATCTGATCCGAGCGGAAGGGCGGTCCTTAATTTTTCCCTCCTCTGATCTGGCTATCCCTGAGACGAAAGAGGCATGTACCACCCCGCTCATGTCTCGTCCATGCGCACATTCGTCATCGTAGGCCACAAGGCCACCACATCTCCCAATTTCTCCCTGGAGGACATTCCCGGCACCTCCGGCCGCCTGGATATACTCTGCCGTGCCGTCACCGCTGCCTTCGTAATCTCCCACGGAATCAGAAAGGATGCCCTGGTCTATCTGGTGCTTCTGGGGGGGGATTCACCCAAGACCATTCTTCTGCAAGGTGAAAGCCTGCGCCATCTCAATCCCGATGAGCGCACCACCGCTGCTCTCCTTAAAAAAGCCCTGGCCATTCCCGCCTCTGAGAGGTGGGCCATGTCCACTTCAGGAATCACAGTGCGATTGGGCGGCCTGGCTGAGCTCTTGGAGGATCTCAAAGAGGCGGATCTGGTTTACCTGCGGGAGGACGGGCCGGACATCCGGGGGTTGGACGGCATCAGCCCTGCCGGGAGGACGGCCTTCATCCTGGGCGATCACATGGGAATGACGGCGGAGGAGGAGGAGCTGATCGGCCGGGCCGGAGCCAGGAGGGCCTCGCTGGGGGAGACAAGCCTGCATGCCGACCACTGCATCGTAATATTGAACTGGATGATGGATACAAATGTATTTATTCCGGGATAAAGAAAAAAGCACTCCACAATTTGAATGGTGATTCAAAAATGCCCAATGCAAAGAGCCCCTGGCTGGCAGTGATATTGAATCTGCTCATTCCCGGCCTGGGCCATATCTATCTGGGTCTTATCAAGAGGGGAATAGTCCTCTTCTTCCTCACGGCAGCTGTGGCAGCTATCAGCTCGGGCATGGGCTGGATTGTGGGAGTCATAATCTGCTCCTATGATGCCTATCAGATCGCCAAAGGCAGGCCGGCTCCCTTCGACTTTCTGGAGAAGTATATCGGAGAGTAGAAGGCATATGGGGAGGAGACAGAATCCCTGCCCTCAAGCCTCTTTCCTGAAGTCCTCTGTTATAGAGTGGGCCATCTCTTCATCTGCCTAAAGGATCCGGGCCTCCAGGTAGTTGCAGCTTTTACAGCGGTAGAGTTCGCCGGTGCACCCGCCCGCTCTGCTTCCGGGCGTGGCTGGGAGCTGCCGTAGACGGGGTCCTCGTTTCCTCTCCTTCGATGATGTGGATGACGCTCCTGTTTTGGCTTCAACAACCTCTATTTTTCATCTTGGCTGCCATCAACTTCCACACACGGCTCCACGGCATTCTCTTCAGTCAGCTTTATGGGAACGGAAACATCATCACTCTGATTAGCTGCCTCTTCTGGACTGATGGGGCAAGTTGCCTTTTCCGGACTGCTTGTGCAGCCAGCTGCCAATAGCACTGCAAGAACAGCAGCCATCACGACCACTATGTGTTTGAATTTCATGTATTTCTTCCACCTTTCCTGTATTATGTCGGCCAATTAAGCAAATACTTTTGGCTTCAGGCATCGAGTCTCTTTTGGCTCCTCGCTGGCCTGCATGTGGCGTCCTAACTGCCAAATATGGTCTTTAGATGCTCTTGAAAAGATGACCTATCCTGGATCGGCGCAATGCTGCTCCAGACAGACATCGATACAGTCCCATATAGCTCATGCACAGCCAGGTCAGCCCTGCATAAGCCCATTGGGATTGCTATTCAGAAAAAATTGGGTTTAGTATCTTCTCGGCGCTCTGGCAGGTCTGTGCTTCTGATAGCACTCGCTGCAGTAAACCGGCCTGGATCCATCCGGCTTGAAGGGAACCTGGGTCTGCTTGCCGCATTCGGAGCAGGTAACCTCGGTCATCTCTCTTGGTCTGCTGTTGTAGCCGCCTCTAAAGCTGCCACTATTGCCACTGTTTTCGTACTTTCTCTCAAACATTTTAATTCACTTACCTTTTATCGATTCAAAGAACCGATTGTGCTACAAAAACATCTCAACAAATCTCTTTGAATCGACGCGGAATGTAACGCTTCTAACAAGCCCATCCCGATGATATACCTGTCGGTCAAAATGATTCTTTGAGAATTGGATCGGGACGGTCCGCAGGGCGATGCCTCTTGCCGGGGCAGGCCGGCTCGACATAGCCTTATATAGATTCATGACCACCAAGGTATGGTCATTTTCTGTTCGCGTATTTGCTTTAAACAGAAATTTCCTCTGAAGAGTAACCATCTGCCATTGGTGTAGAAAAGATATAATTCAGGTGAAATGAGAATGAGTCGGACGGATACGGATGAAACCGAGAAGGACGAGAGCCAATCGGCCAGCAAGTCCGGTCGCCTGGCCGAATTGAAAGAGGACAAGGCCAGAGAGGCCCGTCGGTGGCAGCGCAAGAGGGCTACAATCAAACGATTTGCCAGCATGAAATGAGATCAGAATAGCTTTTGCAGGGCGTAATTTCTCTCTCGCTGTCTTTTAAAATGGTTTGAATCATGCCTTCCCATGGCTGGGCCTTCGGTGTGGGCGGGGTGGACTTATGCCTGGCCTTTGCGAGCTGACGGGAAGCTTTTCCTTGCCGGATCGGCACCCGCCTGGATCGCCGCCTTCTTTTCCCTATTCCCGCTCAGAAAGCCGGCTTAAATATGGGCCGGTTTGAATCCGGTCATCTCCCTACTGCCCATCTGAAGCCTTCGCACCATCTCCCCGGCAGCAGCCGCATCCTCAGCCTGAGAGAGAACCCTGACCTTGCTGAGAAGAATCCTCTTGCCGCAGGGGCAGGTTCTGGTCTTGACATCCTTCCGGGCATAAAGATGGCGGCCGCAGCCGCACCGGAAGACGATGAACATGAAAAGAGAAGGGATTTCAGGCTGCAGGCAGCAGCATGGCATTGATCAAGCCATCCTGTCCCGGCCGGTTGGTTATGCGGGCTTCTCCTATCTCCGTCTTGATGATAGCGCCCTTGGTGAGTATATTTCTTCTCTTGTAGTGCAAATTGGCCTTGTTCTCGCTGACCGTCTCGATCTTTACCACCTTGGACTGGCCGGTGACTGGATCGGATACCGTGGCCATATCGCCACGCAGCATGCGCATCTTCTTGTTTCCGCCTCTGGTCTCCACAGTCTTTACCCTGACTGCGGCAATGGTGGTGTCGCTCTGCTCTCTGCCAACCTCAAACTTCCTCTTTCCCCGGGCGGGAATCAATTTCCCTCCCGTGGGCTTCCTTCCGAACTTGCCTTGCCAACGCATATTATAATTCCTCAGATCGCGAATCCTCTTTGGTGCGCGGTATTTAATGGTTGTGGTGCTGGAGATCTCTCATTTCATCCCCTTCTGACCCTGAAGCGGCTTGACCATATAAGGTCCCAATAGAGTATAGCCCAGCCGCCGGTAGTAGCCCCTGGCTCCGATGCCGCTGGTGATCTCCAGGCTGCTGTAGCCCGCCTCCTCTGCCAGCCTCTCTGCCTCTTCCACCAGCCTCTCCCCATAGCCACGGTGCTGCCAGCCTTCTTTCCTGCTGCCTATGGGAAGCATGGGCCCGTAGACATGAAGCTCCCTCACCCGTGCTTGTGCCGAGAGGCGGAGGCGCAGAAATCCGATCAAGGTCTCGTCCTGGCCGACAAAGGAGAGAAAATGCTCCTCTGCCCCGCAGGCGGCATAATGCTGCTGCTCCAGGCGCACCTCGCTCTGGTGCAGATGGCGCAGCCCCGCCTCTCGGCAGCGAATGCAGTGGCAGATGCCGCCCCGCATTGCCAGGCGCTGCTGGGCCAGCTGGCGGAGATTGGACTTCTTGACCCCGGCCACTATGAGATGGGCGGGAATGTCCCTCTGCACCCTCTGCAGCCGGACATAGGGAGGAAGGATCTCCTTGATCCGTGATACCAGATCGGCTGCCTCCTCATCGCCGAGCGGCCTGTACTCACCCCTCTGATACAGCCGGTACAGCTCAGTTCCCTCGATGACCAGGGTGGGATAGATCTTGAGATAGTCGGGCCGGAAGCGGCTGTCGGAGAAGAGCTCCCTGAAGACCCTTAGATCGGTTTCGGGAGTGGAGCCGGGAAGGCCAGGCATCATATGAAATCCAACCTTCAGCCCCGCCTCTCGCAGAGCGCGGTTGGCCGCAGCAGTATCCTCGACAGAATGACCCCGTCTCATCCTCTCCAGGATCTCGTTGCTGGTGCTTTGCACCCCCAGCTCCACCTTGGTTGCCCCCAGTTTCAGCATCTGAGTGATCTCAGCCAGGCAGCAGTGGTCCGGCCTGGTCTCGAAGGTGGTGCCTATGTTTCGCACTCTTGCGGCCTCATTGGCTGCGGCTATGACCTCAAAAGAATCCCGCGCCCTGTAGATGCTCGCCCCTCCCGGATAGTCGTTCATGGCCTGGAGGCAGCGGCGCACAAACCAGTGCTGGTATCCCAGAGGGCGGGAGGTTATCGTTCCGCCCATGACTATCAGCTCCGACTTATCCAGGGGATGGCCGATCTCCTCCAGCTGGGCCAGCCTGGCCGCCACCTGGCGATAGGGATCATAGTCATGCTGGGCTGCCCTCATGGCGGCAGGCTCCCGACCGGTATAGCTCTGGGGGGAAGTTGAGGCTATGCCGCCCGGACAGGGCAGGCAGGTTCCGTGAGGACAGCGGGCAGGAGAGGTCATGGCCGCTATGACCGCTACTCCGGAGAGAGTGCGGGTGGGCTTTCGGACCAGCATCCCCAGCCTCTCCTTCTCCTCTCTAGTGGCCAAGCCCAGGATATCGGGATTGCTGGGCAGAGTGGAGAGGCCCAGCCGGGATGATGCCTCTTTCTTGGCCGACTCCAGATCCGCCTGGCTGCAGATCTCGCCTGCCAATATGGCCTCGACTATGCCTCTCAGCTCAATCTCCAGGGCCTTCTGCTCCGGAAGCGAAAAATTGACTGTTTCATTGCCGATCATTCCGCGTCTGCCTTTCCCTCCGCCTGGGCCTGCGTATACTGCTCCTGGATTTGAGGAACGAGATTGCAGCGCAGCAGGCCGGAGACGAACATTCCCGCCAGAAGGACCTGCTCCCGGGGCATGTCCTGCAGCGCGCCCTTCAAATTGGCTGCCGCATCCTCCTCGCTGGCTGCCCCAGGATCGAAGAGAAGCTTCTTGAGATTGTCCCCTATCTCTATCATCTTCTCCGGAGGGATGTCGAAGAAGCCCCGCACGATCTCCAGAACCAGAGATTCCTCATTTGGGTCGAACATAATTGCCATCCAGGGGATGTCAACCATGAAAAAGGTTTGGCTGCAGTACGTTTGTATGGAGCGATCCAGCTCTTGTGGCAAGGGCGAAATCCTTAAATATCGTCAAGCAACAACAGTCCCATCGGCAAAAGTCGAAAGCACCTCTATTCTTCCCTCCTACAGAGACTTTTGCCTCCCTCCTAATTTTCCGATGCACCCCCGCAAAGCCATGAGACGATGACGTCAAAGCCATCACCTTAATCACCATCCCCAATATAAGCAGAGAGGAGAGCTATCATGACCATTGCTAACAGGCCATTTGGAAAGAGGGGCTCGCCCATCGCCCAGGTGGGCCTGGGGGGAGAGGGAGTGCTCCGCACATATGGGCGGGGCCGGGAGGCCAGTGCAGTGATAGAGGCGGCAGCAGGCCAGGGCATAACCTACTTCGACACTGCCCCCGCCTATTCCGGCAGCCAGAGCTATTATGGCTCCTTCTGGCGGAGCCATTCTCCACTGCGAGCCGCCATATTCCAGACCAGCAAATCGGCAGAGAGAAGCTATGCCGGAGCGATGTCGGATCTGAACCGCTCCCTAGAGACCCTGGGGCTGGAGAGGCTGGGTCTCTGGCAGATACACGATGTCAGGACCAGCCGGGACCTGGAGGAGATAGAAGGGCCGGGCGGAGCCCTCCAGGCTTTTGTAGAGGCCAAGGAGACGGGGCTGGTGCGTTTCTTAGGGGTGACCGGCCACCATGATCCAAAGGTGCTGCTTTATGCCGTGGAGAACTGGCCTGTCGACTCTGTGCTCCTGCCGGTAAATCCGGCCGAGGCAGTCCTGGGCGGATTTCTGGATCGGGTAATGCCCGCTGCCATGGATCGGGGCCTGGCGGTTATAGGCATGAAGGTGCTGGGAGCTTCACACTACATATCACATCAACATGGCGTGACGGCTGAGCTGCTATTGCGCTTTGCCCTCTCACGGCCAATCAGCACAGCCATAGTGGGCTGCTCCAGCCCCGCCGAGGTGGCGAGCCTGGCGGAAACTGGTCGGCGCTTCCAGCCCCTTTCTGATGGGGAGGAGAAGATGCTTCTGGATATATTCCGGCCTCATGCCAGGAGGCTGGCCTACTATCGGGGAGTGATTTAGAAAATTGCCTTGTCGGTTGGGAAGATGAATCAACCTTGGCCGCCCTCCAGCCATTCTTTAAGCGCCCTCATGGATGCGGCCCGGTGGGAGATCCTGTTCTTCTCCTCAATCTCCATCTCCCCCATGCTTTTCTCGCCCACATAGAAGATGGGATCATAACCGAATCCCTTCCTGCCTCTCTCCTCAAAGCCTATCTCGCCGTGCACCTCACCTTTGAACATGACCGGCTCGCGACCGGGCTCGACATAGGCCACCACCGACTTGAAGTGGGCAGTTCGCCTCTTCCCCCCCTCCATCAGCCGCAGGATGCCCGCGTTGCCTATGGTCTTTTGAACATAAGCTGAATAAACCCCGGGAAAGCCCTGCAGAGCATGGACAAAGAGGCCGGCATCCTCGATCATCACCGAGCAATCCAGCCTGGCAGTAACCTCCTTAATACCATAGGCTGCGACCTCCTCCAGACTGTCGGCCTGAATCTCGGTGTAGCCGATGTCCTTCTGCACCAGATCCTCAAATAATGCCCGTGCTTCGGCGTACTTCCCTTTATTGCTGGTCACGAAGTAAATCATCTCTCTTCCTCTCTTTGTGCCTTTTTCGCCATAGGCAAGGTGGCAGTTTATAGCGGCTCGACAATCTCTGTCCCAAGCATGGACTCCAAGGGCAACGTTTTTAGACATCCAATATAAGGGAAGAGGGGTTAAAAGCCATCTGGTGAGAGAATAATGGATCTTGGAGACCGAGTCTCTGTGGAGAGGGGCGGCACAACTTACGAGGGCGTGGTCATGCCCTCCCGTAGAGAGGGATATGTGGTCATAAAGCTCGACAACGGCTACAATATAGGCCTTGATGCCGCCAAATCCAGGATCGCCATTCTGCAAAAGGTTCAGGAGAGCCAGAAGATCAAGAGCGACAGGCCCCTCCGGAAAAGAGAGGGACTGCCCCAGGTCTCCATTCTCTCCACCGGAGGAACCATAGCCAGCAAGGTGGACTACCGCACCGGAGCGGTCACAAGCCAGTTCTCCGCCGGCGAGATCATCTCCGCCATACCGGAGCTGGAGGAGATTGCCAACTACAGCGCCCGGGTCATATACCAGATCTTGAGCGAGAATATGCGCGCCGAATACTGGATAAAGCTCGCGAACACTGTAGCCCAGGAGGTCGAATCCGGAGCAGAGGGCGTGATCATAACCCACGGCACTGACACCATGATGTACACTGCCGCAGCCCTATCCTTTATGATCAAGACGCCGGTGCCGGTGGTGCTGGTGGGATCACAGAGAAGCTCGGACCGGCCCAGCAGCGATGCCTCCATGAATGCCGTCTGTGCCGCCAGCGTGGCAACCAGCGATATAGCCGAGGTCACTGTGGTGATGCACGGCTCAACCAGCGATGACTTCTGCGCCATTCATCGTGGCACCAGGGTGCGAAAGATGCATACCTCCCGCCGGGATGCCTTCCAGAGCATAAATCAGCCGCCACTGGGAAGGGTGGACTATCTCAGCAGAAAGGTAGAGGCCTTCCAGCCCTACCGCCGTCGCGGCGAGGCCGCTCTGGAGCTGCAAGCCCGGATGGAGGACAGATGCGCTCTGGTAAAGTATACCCCAGGCTCTTCTCCAGATATCCTCAATTACTATATCGACAAAGGTTATAAGGGATTAGTGCTGGAGGGGACCGGCCTCGGCCATGTGGCTTCCAACTGGATAGAGGGCATCAAGAGGGCCACAGAGGAGGGAGTGCCCGTGGTGGTAGCCTCACAATGCCTGCGGGGCAGGATATGCGACCGGGTATATGACACGGGACGGGATATGTTGCAGGCGGGGGCGATCGAGGGCGCAGATATGCTGCCCGAGGTGGCCCTGGTTAAGATGATGTGGCTGCTGGCCAATCATCCCGGATCATTCGCCTCCCTCATCCGTCAGCCTCTGGCCGGGGAGATCGCATTCTCCACACCGATCACGGTATAGATAAGGCCAAACCTTATAAGCAAGGTGCATAGTGCACCAATCTCAGGATTATCGGAGGAAACAGTTTTGACACGCAAGCCAGCAAGCATGTATAGAAGAAGAGAGCGGCCCTACACCCGCCGAAAGTACATGGGTGGCGTTCCGGGCAGCAAAGTGGTACATTACGATATGGGAAATCTGCAGGAGAACTTCCCCATAGAGCTCACACTGGTGGTCAGAGAGCCCTGCCAGATCAGACATACTGCACTGGAGGCGGCCAGAGTTGCTGCCAATCGTTATCTTCTCAAGGTGGCGGGCAGGACCAACTTCCATCTAAAGCTCAGAACTTATCCCCATCATGTCATCCGGGAGAACAAGCAGGCTACCGGTGCCGGCGCAGACCGCGTTTCCAGCGGCATGAGGATGGCCTTCGGAAAGGCGGTGGGAACGGCAGCCAGGGTCGAGGCAGGACAGAAGCTGTTCACCCTGGGAGTGCCACTGACCTATCTCAATGATGCCAAGGTGGCATTGACCAGGGCAGGACATAAATTGCCAACACCGATTCAGATAGTTGTGGAGTCGGGCCAGGAACTGATAAAGTAGCCAAGGTATCTTGATGGATGATTATTTAGCGGGCCTGGATCGGGCCATAAAGAAGATGCCGGCCACCCGGGAGTCCAAGGAGAGGTTCATCATACCTGCGGTAAGGGTCTTTTATGAGGGAAAGACCACCGTCCTGGAGAACTTTGGGGCTATTGCCGATACATTAAATCGTGAGCCAGAGCACCTCATGAAATATCTGCTCCAGGAGATGGGCACGGCAGGAAAGATCGAGGGACAGCGCGGCATCTTTCAGGGAAAATTTGGAGAGACGGCCATCGCCCGCCAGATAGAGTCCTATTTTGAGGAGTATGTGGTCTGCACCGAATGCCGGCTGCCTGATACTCACCTTATAAAAAGCGATCGGGTCTTGACCCTTAAATGCGATGCATGCGGCGCTCATCGACCGGTGCGAAAGAGAAAAGCCACCGCTACAGTGCAAAAAGATCTGGTGGAAGAGGGTGAAACTTATGAGCTGCGCATCGAGTCTGTGGGCAACAAGGGCGACGGCATAGCCAAGGTGGACAAGTATCTCATATTCGTGCCCAGCACAGTGAAAGGTGAGATAGTCAAGGCCAAGATCAAGAAGATCAGCGGAACACTGGCATTTGCCGAGGTCGTGGAGAGAAAGGGGAAGGTGTGAGAATTGGAAGAGTCGATCACTCTTACATTTACCGAGGACGATAAATATCTCCTGGAGTTCTCTCCCGCTGCTTTTTGGATGGATTATGCCAGGGGCTATCGCGGTCTTCCCTGGGAGGATCTCAGCGAGGAGAGAGCAGCCATTGTCGCTGAGAACTACTCCTATCTCCTGGACCTGCTGGTCCAGGCCAGGCTATACCGCCTGGCCCGGAAGGAATAGGGCTCGCACATCTAAAAATTATGACTGCCGGGCCGTCCTTGCAGGGCTATGTCATAAAAGGCCTGCCGGTAATCAAGCCCGGAGACGATTTAGCTGCATTAATCCAATCTCTTTTTGACCTCCAGGACGGGGACATCATCTGCCTGGCCAGCACCATAGTGGCCAAGGCGGAAGGAAGGTTTAGAAATCTGGAAAGCTACCAACCATCGCCGAAGGCGGAAAGGATAGCCCGGCGGGTAAGCAAGGATCCCCGGTTCGTTCAGGCGGTTTTGGACCAGTCAGATGATGTTCTCCTGGAAGAGCCATTCTTGCTCACAAAGACCCATTTTGGCCATATAGGTGTTAATGCCGGCATAGATCAATCCAATGTGGGGGGCGGCCGCATTCTTCTCCTCCCCGAAAATCCCTCTCGGAGCGCTGAAAAGCTGCGCCGATCCCTGAAAAAGGATTGCGCGGTGATAATCACCGATACCTGCGGCCGGCCTTTTCGCTCCGGTGTCACCGGAGTAGCCATCGGCTGGGCAGGCATATCCGCTCTGCAGGACTGGCGGGGCAAAATTGATTTGCACGGCAAGCCTCTGGAGATCACATTGGAGGCAGTTGTGGATGAGATCGCATCTGCAGCCAATCTGCTCATGGGTGAAGCAGGAGACGGGACTCCTGCCGTTGTTTTTCGTGGCTTGAGACTCCCCTCCGAGGGGATGGAGAGCGTCTTCATGCCTGAGGACAGGGATGTGATCAGACCACTCCTGAGAAAATAGAAAGGATGTGAGAGCCTTGCCTCTTCCCGAAAGCAGCGATATGCAAAGACCGGTGAGCATCGTGGTGCCTTTCCGGCTGGATGGGGCCAAGAGCCGGCTCTCACCAGCCCTGACCGTCGCTGAACGCAGAGAGATGGCCCTGGCCATGCTCAGAGATGTCCTGGCCTGCATAGGGGAGTTAGGTGAGCTGACCATCCTCACCCGTCCGGGATGGGATATGGGAGAAGATATATGGCGGGATCTGGCCGGACAGGATATCAAAATCATGCCCTCCGATCTGGAATTAAACCATGCCCTCAATATGGTGATTGAAAGAGAAATCCTGCAGGGATGGAGGCGGGATCTGCTCATAGTCATGGCCGATCTGGCCCTTCTGGAAAAGGGCGATATCGAGGGCGTTATAAGCTGCCCGGGTGATGTGGTCCTCTGCCCGGGACGGGGGGGAGGAACAAATATTATTCTGATCAGAAGCCCCAGATTTCGTACCTGCTACCAGGGACTGAGCTATCCCAGACACATAGACCTCGCCAGGAAGATTGGCCTGCGCTTATCCGTATACGAGTCCTTCCGGGCCGGCTGCGATATAGACCGGCCAGAGGATCTGGCGGAGATCCTCTTGCACGGCAAGGGAGAGGCCAGATCTCTGCTGGAGAAATGGGGATTCCAGCTCTCTGATGATAAATTGAATTGGCAGCGACGTGCATAAGCTGCAGCGGCATGGATAAGCTCGATTCCAGATAGTCCTGAAAATGATGATAGTCCGGCCATGATGTCGGGATTTATTGGAAAAATGAGAAGCATGCAACCCCTACATATTCAGGGGAAGCTTGACTTGCTTTTAAGGAGAAATACACTCAGGTACTTTAAAATAACATTTAAATTATTATGTTATTGCAAAATAGCATCAAGTTTATGCTTGCCCTCAGGCAATTATTGTCAGCCGGAAGGGCTTTGATTTTATATTCATTACTAGTCAAATTATTCCATTCAGCAAAAGCTAAATAGCCAATCAGGCAGTAGACTATTTCGATGTTCTCCGGCGGGGATGAATACCAGATCATAGACAATCAGCTTGCTCAGATGGTAATAGAGTTGCCAGATTCTCCTCTGGGAGAGATCATAGGCTATGTGCTCTCCTCCCCTGGAAAGAGGGTCCGCCCTCTTATCCTCATGCTCTCGGCAGAGGCCTTCGGCGGGACAGCAGAGGAGGCTGCCAATGCCGCCTTAGCTGTAGAACTGGTGCATGCCGCCTCTTTAGTGCACGATGATATCCTGGATCAGGGAATAGAGAGAAGAGGCACCCAGAGTGCACTGGAGCGTTTCGGGCCGGAGGCTGCCCTTCTGGCCGGGGACTGGCTGATTTCCCGATCCATAGAGCTCATCTCTCATTACCGCCAGCCGGTCATAGCCGCCTTTTCCGCCGCCTGCATGGATATGGCGGAAGGGGAATTGATGGACCTCTCTGCGGCCAGTTCTGCCGACGATTACTATAATTGCATATCCAAAAAGACCGCCTCTCTCTTCTCCGCCTCGGCCAAGATAGGGGCAATGCTCTCAGGCGCCGATAATCAGGATGTATCCTGCCTGGAGAGCTATGGAAAGCACCTCGGATTGGGATATCAGGTC
>ERZ795054.3410-NODE-3410-length-12502-cov-5.447015_pt1 | contig 12502 bp, 6 predicted proteins | sample MGYA00375138_ERZ795054 | MGnify/ENA primary metagenome ERZ795054 (study PRJEB30183, sample SAMN05720215) | anaerobic digester metagenome | isolation source: active sludge of municipal wastewater-treating anaerobic digesters | place: USA | collected 2014-12-23 ...
AGGATGAGGTGGTCGCGCTCCGCAACTACCTGCTCAACGGCGGCTTTCTGTGGCTGGACGATTTCTGGGGAGAACGCGAGTGGGCAAACTGCGAGGAGGTCCTGCGCCAGGTCTTCCCCAATCGCAGCATCGTCGAGATGAGCCTCGACCATCCGCTCTACCGGTGCGTCTTCCCGATCCAGGACAAACACCAGATCCCCAACATCGGCCTGGGCGCAGCCAGCCGCTATCACCATGTCACATGGGAACGAGACGACGCCCGCGAGGTCCATCACCGCGCCATCTTCGACGACCGCGGCCGCCTGATGGTCTTTCTCACCCATAACACCGACAACGGCGATGGCTGGGAGCGCGAAGGCGAAGACGACTACTATTTCCACCAGTTTTCCGAAAAGGCCGCCTATCCGCTGGCCATCAATGTCCTGTTCTACGTGATGACCCACTGAGCCTTCCCGCCTTATGTCGCATCCGATCCACCCCAGCCCCGATCCCCAGCCCATCCCCACACCCACGACACCCTTCGCGCTCGAACGCGAGACGGTGGAACGTCTGACCGCCGGACGCGCCCAGATCGAGGCCGAGCTGGCCCGGCTCATCGTGGGCCAGAAGGAAGTGATCGAGCAGATCCTCATCGCCCTCTTCGCCGGCGGACACTGCCTCATCACCGGCGCGCCCGGCCTGGCCAAGACGTTGCTGGTCAAATCCATCGCCCAGATCTTCCACCTCAAATTCCAGCGCATCCAGTTCACCCCGGACCTCATGCCGGCGGACATCACCGGCACCGAAATCCTCCAGGACGCCGCCCCGGGCCGGCTCATGGTGTTCGTGCCCGGTCCCATCTTCGCCAACATCATCCTGGCCGACGAGATCAACCGGACGCCGCCCAAGACCCAGGCGGCCCTGCTTGAAGCGATGCAGGAGCACCAGGTCACGGCAGCGGGCCAGCGACACGCGCTCGAAGAGCCGTTCTTTGTCCTGGCGACGCAGAACCCGATCGAGATGGAGGGAACCTACCCCCTCCCCGAGGCGCAACTCGACCGGTTCATGTTCAACGTCGTCATGAACTACCTGCCCGAACACGACGAGATCGAGGTCGTCCGCCGCACCACCGCCGAGACGCCGGCCATCCTCTCCCCGTTGTTCACGGGCGACGATGTGTTGCGGTTCCATGCCGTCGTACGCACGGTGCCGATTGCGGAGGAGATGATCCGGTACGCCGTGCAGTTGGCCGCCGCATCAAGGCCGCATCAGGCGGGCACTCCCGACTTCATCAACCAGTGGGTCAACTGGGGGGCAGGCACCCGCGCCGGCCAGTGCATGGTGCTCGGGGCCAAGGCCCGCGCCCTCCTTCAAGGCCGCTCCCATGTCACCGCCGAGGACATCCGCACCCTCGCCGCACCCGTCCTGCGGCATCGCATCCTGCTCAACTACCGGGCCGAGGCCGAGGGGTTGGGCGTCGACGAGATCGTCCGCCGCCTCATCGACACGGTCAAAGACCCGTTGGTATGACACCGGGCCCCATCGACCCCCACGTGCTAATGCGCATCCGGAACCTCGAGTTCCGGGCGCGCGTGGTCGTCGAGGGCTTCTGGAGCGGGATCCATCGCAGTCCGTACCACGGCTTCTCCGTCGAGTTCACCGAATACCGGCAGTACAGCCCGGGCGACGACCCGCGGTATCTTGATTGGCGCGTCTTTGCGCGCAGCGACCGCTACTACCTGAAGCGGTTCGAGGATGAGACCAACCTGCGCTGCCACCTGATCGCCGACCAGAGCCGCTCGATGACCTTCGGTTCCGCCGGCTACTCGAAGGCCGAGTACGCCGCCACCCTCGCCGCCACGTTCGCCTACTTCCTCCACCTCCAGGGCGATGCCGTCGGCCTGCTCGCGTTCGATGAACAGGTGCGCGCCTACCTGCCCGCCCGCCATCGCCTCGCTCACCTGCGCCGTCTCATCCTGGCACTCGAAGAACCGGCGCGCGGACGCGGCACCGACCTTGTCACGCCCCTCCTCCGCGTGGTCGAGATGGTCCGTCGCCGCGGCTTGATCCTCCTGATATCGGATTTCCTCGCCCCGCTCGAACAGCTCGAACGGGCGCTGCTCCAACTCGGCGCGTGCGGCCATGACGTCGTCCTGTTCCACGTCCTCGATCCGGCCGAACTCGCATTCAGCTTCGACGAGCCGGCGATGTTCGAGGATATCGAGTCCGGACGCACCCTGCTGGTCGATCCGGGGGCCGTTCGAGGCGAATACACGAAAAGGCTCGAAGCGCACTGCGCCACGCTGCGGGAGATGTGCCACCGGCTGGGCCACGATTACCTCCAGTTGCCCACCAGCCAGCCGATCGAGTTCGCCCTGTTCGATTTCCTCCACGCCCGCGACCGCCCCGCCCGACGCATCCGAAGATCGGCACGCCTATGAGTTTTCTCGCGCCGCTTTTTCTGCTGGGTGCGCTGGCCGTCGCGCTGCCGATCGTCCTGCACCTGGCCCGCCGCACGGCGCGCCAGCGGACGGTCTTCAGTTCCCTGCTCTTCCTGCGCCCCGCGCCGCCCCGGCTCACCCGCCGCAACCGCATCGAGCACAGGCTGCTCCTGCTGCTGCGATGCCTGGTCATCGGCCTGCTCGCGTTCGGATTCGCCCGCCCCTTCTTCCGCCAGAACGTCTCCGAGACGCCGCCCGCCGCAACGCCGCAACGCGTCGTGCTCCTCCTGGATGCCAGCGCCAGCATGCGCCGCGGGAGTCTTTGGACTCAGGCGCAGGACCGCGCAGACCGATGGCTGCGCCAAATCTCGCCTCGCGACCAGGTGGCGGTCTGCGCCTTCGATCGCGACATCACTCCCCTGGTGACATTCGAACAGTGGTCCGCCCTGCCCGCAGGCGATCGCGCCGCGTTCGCCCGCAGCCGGTTGACCGGCATCGCTCCCGGTTGGGCCTCGACAGCGCTCGACCACGCCCTCATCCGCGCCGCGGAATGGCTGGCCGGCCTCGACGAGCAACCAGCCCCCGGGCTTCGACGCCGGATCGTCCTGATCAGCGATCTGCAAGCGGGCAGCCGCCTGAATGGACTCCAGGGTTACGAGTGGCCCCGAGAGATCGATCTCTCGATCGAGGCACTCGACCCGCCCGCAACCAGCAACGCCAGCCTCCAACTGGCGCCCGAACCGGCAGACGCACCCGCAACACCCGGCGAGTCGACGGTCCGCATCCGCGTCCACAACGCGCCCGACGCCCAGCGCGAACAGATCGAGATCGCCTGGGCCAACGCATCCGGCACGCGGATCGGCACCAACCTCGCCCTTTACGTCCCCGCAGGCCAGAGCCGGGTGGTCTCCCTGCCCACCCCTCCGCCAAGCGCCGGCGCCGACCGCATCGTCTTGCGCGGTGACGACGAGGAGTTCGACAACACCCTCTATGCGGCGCCCCCCGAACCGGCGCGCGTCACAGTCCTCTACCTTGGCAAAGACGACCCCGCCGATCCCAGCCAGCCCCGCTATTTCCTCGAACGCGCCTTCCGCGAGACCCGGCGCCAAACCGTGCAGGTGGTTGTTCCGGCATCACCCGGGACCGAGGCGCGGGCCGACACCGCGTCACTCGTCGTGGTCACGGACGCGCCGGACGAAGCGCAACAGGAGGCTGTGCGGACACACCTGGCGAGGGGCATGACCGTTCTGTTCGCTCCGCCGGATCCGGCCGCTGTGTCGGCCCTGGCCCGATTGCCCGGACTCGATGGCTTGTCGGCCGAGGAAGGCCGTTTCGCCAACTATGGACTCTGGGGAGAGATCGACTTTCGGCATCCACTTTTCGCCCCGTTCGCCGATCCGCGGTTCAGCGACTTCACCAGGATTCACTTCTGGAAGTACCGCCGGCTCGACGCATCGGCCATCGCCGAAACGCGCGCCCTCGCGCGCTTCGACAACGGCGATCCCGCCCTTCTGGAAATACCCGCGGGCCGGGGACGCGTTCTCGCGCTGGCGTCCGGCTGGCGTCCGGCGGACAGCCAATTGGCGCTGTCGACCAAGTTCGTGCCTCTTCTCTACTCGATCCTCGAGTCGAGTGGCGCCGCTCAGCCCGTGCCGGTGTCGTACGTCGTCGGTGACCGCGTGCGACTGTCGCGCGATCCGGCCCGAACCGGCGCGGCGGTGACCGTGACACGCCATGATCGGACCGGCACCCGCGTGGCCGGCACGGCGGATGAATTCGCCGACACGCTCGTCCCGGGGCATTACACCACAGACCCGGTCACTGACCCGGGCCGGTTCGCAGTCAATCTCGACCCGGCGGAGAGCCGCACGACACTGCTGCCGGCGGACGAACTCGAACGCCTGGGCGCTCCTGTGGCCCGCCCTCCAGCGCGCGCCATCGAGGTGGCGGCGCGCGCGGCGCGCTTGCGCGACGCCGAGATCGAGGGCCGCCAAAAGCTCTGGCGCTGGATCATCGTCGCGACTCTTGCCATTCTGGGCGTCGAGACCTGGCTGGCCGGCTGGACCATGCGCCGCGATCTCACTCCAAGCGAGGCGCTGCAATGAATGATCGTTACCTCCAGATGCGATTGAGGCCTCTGGCCCGCCGCCAGCGCGCACTCCGGCTCCGTTCACGCCTCGCCCTGTGCTGGCTGGCGACCGCCTTGATTGCGGTGACCCTCACCTTCCTGCTCCGATCCAAGGGCGTCTCGGCCACCTCGATTCTTCCAATCCTCGCCCTCGCAGGGCTGGCCTCCGGACTCTGGCTGGCGCGTCGGCACAGACGCGCCCCGGCCGACTGGCACGCCCTGGCCCTGGCGATCGAAACACGGCACCCCGATCTCGATGGACGCCTCTTGACTGCTGTCGAACAGCAGACACCCCCCGAGATCGGGCCGGGCTTCTTGCAGCGCCGCCTCGTGGATGAAACGATCCGCCACAGCCGGACACACGACTGGACCGAGGCCATTCCCCGGTCGCGTGTCGTCACGGCCGGGGCCGCAAACCTCCTGGCGTTCGTCCTGCTGGCATTCGTCTTCCTGAGCCTGAGATCCCTCCCCCCGCCGGAGGCGCCCCGGCCCAAAGAGCCGGCTGGACTGACGCTGACCCCGGGAGACGTCGCCCTCGAGCGGGGCGAAAGCCTCGTCGTGATCGCCCGCTTCGGCGGCTCGCTGCCGTCAGCCGTCGATCTCGTGCTCGACGCCGCGGGAGAGGACCGGCGGATTCCCATGGTGAAAAGCCTCTCGGATCCTTTCTTCGGCGGCACGGTGCCGGACGTGACCAACAGCTTTCTCTACCGCCTCGAATACGCCGACCACCGCACACGCGACCACCGCGTCACGGTCTTCGAGCACCCGCGCCTCGAGCGCGCGGACGCCGCGGTCACCTACCCGGATTACACCCGCCTCCCACCCCAACGCATCGGGAACACCCGACGCGTCACGGCCGTCGAAGGCTCGCGTCTCGATCTCGCGCTCCAATTCAACAAGCCCGTCGCTTCGGCGCGGCTCGTGGCAAAGAACGGCGATGGAGCGGCTTTCGACCTGCTCACTGACACCAACCGCCCCACGGCCCGCATCGAGGCCTTTCCGCTGACCATCACCCGCACTTACGATCTGCAATTGGTCGACCGCGACGGACGCACCAACAAAACCCCCGCGCAATTGGTCTTCAGTGTCCTCACCAACCGCGCACCCGAACTCAAGCTGGCCTCTCCCCGCGGCGATTCGCGCCCTTCGCCGCTCGAAGAAATCCCCTTCGAGGGCCAGGTCTGGGACGATTTCGGCGTCGTGGCCTACGGTCTCTCCTACACGGTCGTCGGTCAGGACACCCGCTCCGTCGAGCTGGGCCAGGCCGTCCACGCCAAAGAGCAGCGCGCCTTCCAACACCTGCTCCGACTCGAAGAACTCGATGTCGAGCCCGATCAGCTCGTCGTTTGGCACGTCTGGGCCGATGATATCGGGCCGGACGGTCAGCCGCGCCGCACGATGGGCGACCTGTTCTTTGCCGAGATCCGGCCATTCGACGAGGTCTTCCGCGAAGGGCAGAGCGGCGAAAGCCAGGCCCAACAGGAGCAGGCAGGCAACGAGCCCTCCGAAGGACAGGGACGTCCCTCGACCCGGCTCGCCGAATTGCAGAAACAGATCGTGAGCGCCACTTGGAAGCTGCAGCGCGACCAGGCGGCTCGGGCACCGGCCACGGAAGCGTCCGCTGGCAACGACGACAGCGCCAACGTTCCAGACGCAGTCGGGGGTGAAGCCCGCGACGCGATCGGGCAGGACGATCGGAAAACAGCAACGAACACCTACGCCCAGGATGTCGCGGTGGTGCGCGATTCGCAGGCCCAGGCTCTCGAACAGGCCCAAACGGCCCGCGAAGCGGTCGAGGACCCGCGGACAGCCTCGTTCTGGCAAACGGCCGTCGAGCGGATGGAGGACGCGCTCGATCGCTTGGACCAAGCGATGGAATCCCCCGACCCGCTGCCGCAAGCCCTGACTTCGGAGCAGGCGGCTTACCAGGCCCTGCTCAGGTTACAGCAGCGCGAGTACGAGGTCGCCCGCAACCGCCGCGGCCAGCGCAATCAGCAGGCGGGCAGCCGCCAAAACCAGATGCAGCGCCAGCTCGATCAGCTCGATCTCACCCAGTCCGACGACCGCTACGAAACCGAGCGCCAGGCCCAGGCCCCGCAATCCCCCGAGCGCCGCGAACAACTCCAGGTCCTCAACCGCTTGCAGGAACTCGCCCGCCGCCAACAGGACCTCAACGAGCGCCTGCGCGAGCTTCAAACGGCCCTCGACGAAGCCCGGACCGAGCCCGAACGCGAGGAAATCCGGCGACAGCTCAAACGGCTCGAAGACGAGCAGCAGCAAATGCTCGCCGACGCCGACGAATTGCGCGAACGCATGGAACGTCCCGAGAACCAGTCGCGCCTTGCCGAGCAGCGCCGCCAGATGGACCAGGCCCGCCAGGACATGCAGCGGGCCGCCGAGGCCGCCAGCCAGGGCGCCGTCTCCCAGGCCCTCGCCTCCGGCACGCGCGCCCAGCGCCAGATCGAGCAGACGCGCGACGATCTGCGCCGCGAGAGCGCCGGCGAGTTCGCCGAGGACCTCCGCGCGATGCGGGGCGACGCCCGCGATCTCGCCCGCCACCAGGCCGAGATCGAGAAGCAACTCGATGCGCTCGCCGATCCGCAGCGCAGAACGCTTAGCGACACCGCCGAACGGAACGATCTCCTCGAGCGCTTGGCCCGGCAAAAAAACCGCCTCACCAACGTCATCGAGAGCGCCACACAGTTGTCCCAGCAGACCGAGGCGGCCGAGCCGCTGGTGTCGCGCGAGCTCTACGATTCCCTGCGCAAGTTCAGCCAGGACGAAGCCGGCACCGTTCAGCAAATCCAGGAAGAACTGATCGATCGCGGCATCCTCACCCAGCGCACATACGATCGCCTCCGCGGTACCGCCGAACACGACGGCGCCAAAGCGCTCGAAGTCACCGCCGAGATGCTCCGCCAGGGCTTCCTGCCCCAGGCCGATCGCGCCGAGGAACGCGCCCGCGGCGGCATCACCGATCTGCGCCGCGGCATCGAGCGGGCCGCCGAACGCCTCCTCGGCGACGATGCCGAAGAGCTGCGCCTGGCCCAGCGCGAACTCGATGCCATCACCGGCGCCCTCGAACGCGAAATCGCCCGCGCCAACCAGGGCCCCTCCAACGTCCTCGCCCAGGCCGGCGGCCCACCCGCCGAGCCCGGCGACCAGCGCGCCCCAGCCGAACCTTCGGCCGGCCAGGACCAGCCCGGACGGCCATCGCAGGCCGAAAGGGCACAGGCCGGCCAGCCGGCAGACCAGGCATCCGCCCCACAGCGCGACACGCAATCGGACACCGCCCCAACCAACCCCCGAACATCGCGCGATCCCGAGTCAACGGGCACGCGCTCGGACGCCGCCACCGGCCTCTTCACCGACACGCTGGACCGGCTCTTCGACCGAAGCGGCCCCGATGGCACAGGCCCATTGACAGGCGAGGATTTCGCCCCGTGGTCGGATCGGCTCCGCGAAGTCGAGGAGCTGGTCGATTTGCCGTCGTTGCGCAGCGACATCGCCCAGGCCCGCGAGCGCGCCCGCCGCATGCGCGTCGAGTACAAGCGCGACTTCAAGAAACCCGATTGGGCCGTCGTGCGGCTCGAAATCGTGAACCCGCTCATCGAAGTCCGCCGGCAGATCGCCGAAGAACTCGCCCGCCGCGAGCCCGGAGACACCCTCGCGCCCATCGACCGCGACCCTGTCCCCAGCCGTTTCTCGGATCTGGTGCGGCGCTATTACGAAGACCTGGGCAGGAACAAATCGGAGGACGCCCGGTGAAGAGCGTCGCGCCCCACCCGCCATGCTCGCCCAGGTGACCATCTCGAGTCCGGGCTGGCTCTGGCCCGCGCTGCTCCTCGCCGCCGTCTGCCTGGCCGCCCTCGTCTCGAGCTACCGCTCCGGACCCGTCGCCGGCCCGCGGCTGCCGTGCGCCCTCCTCAAAGCGCTCGGCGTCACGGCCCTGGCTCTCTGCCTGCTCGAACCGCTCTGGTCCACTCGACACGCCCGGCCCGGCGCCAACCTCTTCGTCATCGCCGCCGACAACAGCCAAAGCCTCGAAGTCAAGGACACCGGCGCAGCCCAGTCGCGCGCCGACGCCTTGCGCCAAGCCCTCGAACCAAACACCGGCTGGCAAACCGCCCTCGACGACCTCTTCGAAACCCGCCGTTTCCTCTTCGACACGCGCCTCCAAGCCGTCCCCGATTTCGCCGCGCTCACATTCGACGGACGCGTCACCGCGCTTGGGACCGCCCTGCGCGGCCTTGCCGATCGCTACGCTGGCCAACCGCTCGCCGGTGTGCTCCTGTTCACCGACGGGAATGCCACGGACGCGCTCGAGGGTTCGCTGAACCTCGACGGCCTGCCGCCCATTTACCCCGTCGTCCTGGGCCGGCCCGGCGCCGCCCGCGACCTCGCGATCGCCCAAGTCCATGTCAGCCAGACGGCCTTCGAAGATGCCCCCGTCTCGATCCAGGTCGACATCGCCGCCTCGGGATCGCGCGGCGAGACTGTCACAGCCCAGTTGCTCGGTCCCGACGGACTCGAAGTCGGCGCGCAAACCGTGCGCGCCCGGAAAGACAACGACACGCTCTCCTGCCGCTTCCAACTCCGCCCGGACAAACCGGGCCTCTCGTTCTACCGCGTCCGAGTCGGCTTCAGCAGCGAACTCGAAGCCGCCTCCGCCGCGCCAACCGCTGCCCCGTCCACGCGCGAAGCCACACTCGTCAACAACACGCGCACTGTCCCCGTCGAGCGCCGGAGCGAGCCGCACCGCATCCTCTACGTCGCCGGCCGGCCCAACTGGGAATACAAGTTCCTGAATCGAGCCCTCGAAACCGACGATCAGCTCCAACTCGTGGCCCTCATGCGCGTGGCGTTGCGCGAGCCGAAATTCGAATTCCGCGGACGCGCCGGCGAGACGAGCAATCCCCTGTTTCGCGGGTTCGGGGACCAGTCGCGCGAGGAGGCCGCCCGATACGACGAGCCCGTTCTCGTGCGCCTGAACACACGGGACGAACTCGAATTGCGCGGCGGCTTCCCGCGCACGCCCGAGGAACTCTACGGCTTCGATGCTCTCGTTCTCGATGACCTCGAAGCCGCCTTCTTCGGGCCCGACCAGGCCCTCCTGATCGCGAAGTTCGTCTCCGAACGCGGCGGCGGCCTCCTCATGCTCGGCGGCGCCGAGTCCTTCCACCACGGAGGCTACCAGCGCACCCCCATCGGCGACATGCTCCCCGTCTACCTCGACCGCCTCGATTCTCCGCAAAACCCGCCCACCCTCAGATGGGACCTTGCGCGCGAAGGCTGGCTCGAACCTTGGGCCCGGCTGCGGGACACCGAGACCGCCGAAAAGGAACAACGCCAGACAATGCCCGCCTTCCACGTCCTGAACAGCGTCCGATCGGTCAAACCCGGCGCCCGCATCATCGCAACCGCCACCGACGAACACGGCGCCCAACACCCGGCCCTCGTCACCCAGCGGTTCGGACGCGGACGCACCGCGGCATTGATGGTGGGCGATGTGTGGCGCTGGGGCATGCGCGACGCATCCGCCCGCAACGACATGGAAAGAACCTGGCGCCAGTTGCTGCGCTGGCTCGTTGCGGACGTGCCGCGTCCGGTCGAATTGGCAATCGAGACGCCCGCCGACCAGCCCGCCGAAGCCGTCCGCCTCGAAGTCCGGGCGCGCGACGCGCGGTTTCAACCGCTCGACGACGCCTCCGTCACAATCGAAGTCGAGCCCGGGTCCGCCCAAACACACCCGGCTGCCCTCACGAACGAGCTCCGCAAGGACGGTGATCCCGGACCGCAGGACCCCGCGGGCCAAGGGCCTTCAAACACCCCATCTCCCCAAGCCGCGATCAGTCCCATCGCCGGCCCGATCCGGCTGCGCGCCGAGCCCTCGACGACCGAGTCTGGTTTGTATGAGGCCACATACGTGCCCTGCCACAACGGCGGATACCGGGCCACAGCCTGCGTCACAAACCTCGTTGGCGTCGAAGCCGGTCGGGCCGTCGCCGGCTGGAACACCGATCTCGCCGCCGACGAGTTCCGCTCGATCGATCCCAACGTGCCGTTGATCGAGTCCATTGCCCGACGCACCGGCGGCGAAATCGTCCCGTTGGGCAAGCTGGCCGAGTTCGCGCGCGGTCTGCCCGCCCGCCGCGCCCCGGTCATGGAAGCGGTCACGCGGCCCGTCTGGCACACGCCCTGGCTGTTCGCTTTCGCCCTCGCCTGTTTCCTGGCCGAATGGGGCCTGCGCCGATGGAAAGGATGGCCGTGATGACCCCTTGCCTTCGATGGAAACGGCGCCCCGCGTCGCCAATCCTCTGGATGCACCCCGCGCATTGCCTGTCCCTCGCCCTCATGCTCCTTGCACCGCTGCTTGCCATGGACAATCCCATTCGCAAGGTGGATCCTTCTCGGAGGGCCGAGCTCCGCGAGGCCCTGCATGGTGTAGCCGTCCCGCATCGCGGGATGAGTCCGCGCCATCTCGCTCCGCCAAAGGGAGGAATCACCGCCGACTCATCCCGCGATGCGGGACCGCGACAAACCGGTTCATCGACCCAGTACGTTCTCAAGGGAGAAACCGGGCTTCCCACAAACACACCCACGCTCGTTCTCGTCGTCGGCGCCGCGGGCACCCCGGATTACGCCACCAATTTCCAGCACCAGGCCGCTCTCTGGACCGCAGCCGCCGACAAAGCGCGCGCCCGTCTCATCCCCATCGGCACCGACCCGGCTCCAAACGGCACCGACCTCGAACGCCTCAGGCAGACATTGACATCCGAAACCACCAACGGCGTCGCCCCGCTCTGGATCGTCATGATCGGACACGGCACCTTCGACGGCAAAGAAGCCCGGCACAATCTGCGCGGACCCGACCTCACCGCGACCGATCTGGCGGATTGGCTCAAGCCGTGTCCCCGGCCGCTGATCGTCGTGAACACGACGTCTGCGAGCGCGCCCTTCCTCGCCAGGCTCAGCGCAACAAACCGGGTCGTCCTCACCGCCACACGGAGTGGACACGAGCACAACTTCGCCCGCCTCGGCGATTTCCTAGCCGAAGCGATCCTTGCACCCGAAAGCGATCTGGATCAGGACGGCCAAACCTCGCTGCTCGAAGCCTTCCTCACCGCGTCGCATCGGGTCGCCGAGTGGTACAACACCGAAGGACGCCTCGCCACCGAGCACGCGCTCATCGACGACAACGGCGACGGCCGCGGGACTCCATTCGAGTGGTTCCGCGGCGTGCGAGCGATCAAACAGGCGCACTCCGGCGCCGCGGTCGACGGCGCCCGTGCCCACCAGATCCACCTGGTTCCCAGCCCCCGGGAATCCTCCCTCACCCCCGAGTCGCGCGCCCGCCGCGACGCCCTCGAACTCGAACTCTTCCGCCTCCGCGACGCCAAGTCCAAGTTGAACGAAGACGATTACTACCGCCAACTCGAAGTCCTGCTCCTCGAATTGGCCCGGCTCCAGGCAGCCACTCCCTGACCCGCATGTCTCACACCCCTTCACCGCCCATGTGGCGGGCGGACCTCGCACAATAACTGCCACGCGGGTGAGGGTGACGGTGTCTCACATCCCACGAATTTCTCTGTAGGGATGGAGGCAGCCCAGCCGCGAGCCGGAGCCAGAGACATTGACCCACTCGATTCAGGCGCGAAAAGATTCGATTCGCCTTCCCTGCGCCTGCCTGTATCTTGTGCCCGTGGAACTCCTCGCCGCATTGCTCGTCTGCTGGGTTCTGGGCGTGCCGCTGGCCTGTCTCATCACCGCATCGCGTCTGGCGCGTCGTGCGGAGCAATTGAGCCGCGATCTCGACATTCTCCGCTTCGAACTGGGAAAGGTGAAGACCGACTTCGAACGCCTCGGAAGTCGGGGAGGCGTCGTGAGCGGCGGCGAACCGGCCATGGGGGCCGCCCCCGCCGGGGCTCCCGCGGCCGCCACCCATGCCCCCGCC